>Ga0222427_100155_pt1 | contig 175475 bp, 149 predicted proteins | sample 2B20Ametagenome_FD_182890 | JGI IMG/M metagenome (GOLD analysis project Ga0222427, IMG submission 182890) | Enriched microbial communities from leaf-cutter ant dump, University of Wisconsin, Madison, United States - 2B20A (version 2) | ecosystem: Environmental > Terrestrial > Nest > Insects...
CGTCGCGCATCGGCGCGGTGCAGCCTTCCAGGTACGAGACGTAGGCCTTGTCCTCGCAGATGATCAGGGTGCGCTCGAACTGGCCGGTGTGGCCGGCGTTGATGCGGAAATAGGTGCTCAGCTCCATCGGGCAGCGCACGCCGGCCGGGATGAACACGAAGCTGCCGTCGGAGAACACCGCCGAGTTCAGCGCGGCGAAGTAGTTGTCGCCCACCGGCACCACGGTGCCCAGGTACTGCTTCACCAGCTCGGGGTGTTCCTTGATGGCCTCGGACATGGAGCAGAAGACGATGCCCTTCTCGGCCAGTTCCTTGCGGAAGGTGGTGCCGACGGACACCGAGTCGAACACCGCGTCCACCGCCACGCCGGCCAGCTTGGCACGCTCGTGCAGCGGCACGCCGAGCCGGTCATAGGTGTCGATCAGTTCCTTGGGGACTTCGTCCAGCGACTTGTACTTCGGCCCCTTCGGCGCGGAGTAGTAGCTCAGCGCCTGCAGGTCGATCGCGCCGATCTTCAGCTTGGCCCAGTCCGGCTGGCGCATGGTCAGGAAGTGGCGGTAGGCGTCAAGGCGCCATTGCGTCATCCACTCCGGCTCCTCCTTGCGCGCGGAGAGCGCACGGATGGTGTCCTCGTCCAGGCCCGGCGGCAGCGAGTCCGACTCGATGTCGGTGACGAAGCCGGCGTCGTACTTGCGGCCGAGCTGCTCGTGGATCTCGCGGTTGGCGCTGTCGGCGGGGGCGGGGGTTTCGATGGTTTCGGTGGCCATGTGGGGGGCTGCCTACGGTGATTCAGGAAACGACGGCGACGGTGATCCGTCGTCGGTCGGCAATGGGCAAGGGATGCAGCATCTGCGCCAGGGTGACGCCGCGCAGCGCTTCGGCCAGCACGTCGTTGATCAGGCGCCAGTTCGAGCGCACGCCGCACTGGTCGGCGATGCCGCACTGGCTGTGGTCGTGGCTGCATTCGGTGATCGCCAGCGGGCCTTCCATCGCCTCGACGATCTCGATCAGGCTGATATCGGTGGCCGGGCGGGCCAGGCGGTAGCCGCCGCGCACGCCACGCAGGCCTTCCACCAGCCCGGCCTGCGCCAGCGGCTTGAGCAGCTTGCTGACGGTGGGCGGCTCCAGCCCGGCGGCCTCGGCCAGTTCGGTCGCGCTCAGCACTTCGCCCGGCCGTGCGGCGAGCACGGTCAGCACGACGGTGGCGTAATCGGTGAGCTTGGTGACGCGGAGCATCGCGGGCGGGGGATTCAATGTGGACCGAAATTGTACTCTTTTGCCGCCGGCGCCTCAAACCCGGGCAATGCCGGCCGGTTGACCCAGGTCAAGGCGGCCGCGGATGGCGGTGGGCTTGGGATGCGGCGCGTTCCTGCGCGAGAATCGCCGTTCCCATCGTTCACGGTCGTCCCCATGCCCAAGAAAATCCAGGCGCGCAAATCCACCATCCACGGCAACGGCGTGTTTGCGCTGGCTCCCCTGCGCAAGGGCGAGCGGGTGATCGAGTACAGGGGCCTGCGCCGCACCCATGCCGAGGTGGACGCCGACGACGCCGGCGACGTGGAGAGCGGCCACACCTTCCTGTTCACCCTGAACGACGACTACGTCATCGACGCCAACCACAAGGGCAACGACGCGCGCTGGATCAACCACAGCTGCGAGCCGAACTGCGAGGCGGTGATCGCCGAGGCCGAGGGCGGGGACCGCACCGCCGACAAGGTGTTCATCGAGGCGATCCGCGACATCAAACCGGGCGAGGAACTGACCTACAACTACGGCATCACCCTGGCCGAGCGGCACACGCCGCGGCTGAAGAAGATCTGGGAATGCCGTTGCGGCTCGCGCAAGTGCACCGGGACGATGCTGCAGCCGAAACGGTGATGCAGACCGGGGAATGGGGAACAGGGAACGGGGAATGATGGTGCGTGGGGCCTGACGCCTTCTGGCGTCATCATTCCCCATTCCCGCTCCACCATTCCCCGTTCCCGGCTTTACAGCCCCGGCAGCAGATTGCCGAGGTTCCGGTTGAAATCCACCGCGATGCGGCCGTTCTCGATGCCCACCGACTGCACCTGCAGGGTATCCATGATCCGGGCGATGGCCGGGTCGATGCGGTAGATCGGCTCGCGGCGCGCGTAGTCGGCCAGCCACGTGTTGAGCAGGCTGCGGGTGCTGGCGTCGAGGTCGCCGCCGGCCATCGCCGGCTTGAAGGTGTCGATGGTGGGCTGTTCGAGGTGGAAACCGCGGGTGCCGGCGTCGTAGCGCAGGCCGCTGCTCAGGCCCACGCTGCCCACCGGCATCGATGCGCTGCCGGCGGCGGCCATCGCCAGGTCGAACTGCAGGTTCAGGCGGTTGCCGGCCGGCAAGGTGAGGTGGGGCTGGCTGACCGTCAGCGCGAGCAGGCCGCCCAATGCCTTCTGCGAGCGCGGGAAGCTGCCGTCCAGGTACTGCTGCACGTCGGCCGCATCCACGGTGAGCTGCCGGCCGTTGACCTGCGGCGCGGCGTGGGCGGTGGCGGCAAGGACGAGGCAAGCCGCGGCGGACAACAGCAGGGTGCGGAAGTTCATCGGTCGTGGGCGGTGGTGGTGGCGATGGCTCGCACGATAACCGCAAACGGTGAACGCCCGGTTAGCCGCGCGGTGTCGGCGTGCGGTTCACTGCTGCACTTCGCGCAATGCCTGCAGCTTGGTAACCAGTCCGCCCAGTTCCGGTTGCAACGCCGCCAGCAGGTGGGCGTCGTTGCGTGCCGACGCCGCCAGCGTTTCCAGCAGGCCGGCGGCAACCACCGCGCTGGCGGCCTCGGTGCAGGACAACTGGCGCTGCATGCCTTCCAGTTCGCGCATCCAGTTGCGCGGGCTGCGCTGCTCGAACTCGATGGTGCAGCGGCCGGTGCAGGGCAGGCCATCGGCCTCGATCGGGGTGACGGTGATGCGGTAGCGGTGCGGGTTGGACATGGTGGTGCCGGGGGAGATTGCCTGAGGGTCACCATAGGCCGCCGTCATGGCCGCGGCGAGGTCCCGGCCATGACGCTGTGTTCCAGCGTGGAACGGACGTCGCCTCTGGAACGGACAGGTCCGTTGCGGTGTCGTCACGCGGCCGTGGACGCCGGGACAAAAACAAACGGGACGGCAGTGCCGTCCCGTCCGGTTCGCCTGAAAGGCGCGCGCGTTGTCAGAGCGCGGCGTCCTTGAGCTTCTTCAGCGGGCGGACCTTGATCTTGGTGGTGGCCGGCTTGGCGGCAAACACCTGCTCTTCCTTGGTGAACGGGTTGATGCCCTTGCGCTTCGGCTTGGCCGGCACGTGCACGGTGCTGATCTTCAGCAGGCCCGGCAGGGTGAAGCTGCCCGCGCCCTTCTTGTTGACCGACGCGGAAACGGCGCCTTCCAGCGCGGCCAGCACGGCGCGGACGTCCTTGGCGGCGACGCTGGTCGCTTCGGCCAGGTGGGCGACCAGACCGGACTTGGTCAGGGCTTCCTTGATCGGCTTGGGAGCGGCCGGCTTGGCGGCAGCCTTCGGTGCAACTTTCTTCACTGCCTTCTTCGGGGCAGCCTTCTTAGCGGTCTTTGCCATGATTTCCTGTTCCGTGAACGGTTGGTTGTTGGTCGTGCCGACCCCGTCGGCTAGCGAAATGTAGGGCATGCGCCGGGCATCGCCAATAGGGAATCGCACAAAAAGCCCGTCAAAATCGCTTCCATCGGCTGTCATGCGGCATGTGAATGCTCGTGGCATGCGGAAAAAGCCCGGTTTTCCCGCTTGTTCCGGCACTCCACGGTGGTTGCGGACTGGCGCCTGCAAGCCGGCTTTCGCGCGTGTCCGGGCGCTGCAATGCACAAGCTGCCGGCCGATGCCGCGCATTGCTCGCACCGATCCGGTTTGTCACCTCCCGCTCGATGGCGGCATAGTCGCCGCACCTCAGTACGGGAGTGCCCCGCATGCGCCGCATCGCCTGTCTTGCCCTGTTGCTTCCATGCCTGCACGCATTGCCGGCCAATGCCGAAGTACGCGTGCTGGTCGCCGACAGCATCCGTACCGGCGATCCGCAGCAGCCGCTGGCCACCGCACTGGCATGGGACACGGACGATGGTCGCCTGTTGGCGGTGGGGCAGCGCGAGGCGCTGTTGCGGCAGTATCCGCAGGCGCCGCGCATCGATGCCGGCGCTGCCACCGTGGTGCCGGGCCTGATCGACGCGCATGCGCATCTGGTCTATCTGGGCAACGCACTGGCACAGGCCGACCTGACCGGTACGCGCAGCCGCACCGAAGTGGTGCAGCGTCTGCGCGTATTCGAGCAGACGCTGGCACCGGGCGAATGGCTACTCGGTGCTGGCTGGGACCAGAACCACTGGGAGGACGGCACCGGCTTTCCCACCATCGCGGATCTGGATGCGGCCTTCCCGGAGCGCCCGGTGTACCTGGACCGCATCGACGGCCACGCCGGCTGGGTCAACAGCGCGGCGCTGCGCATCGCCGAGCAGGCGGCCGGCAAACCGCTGGCGGGTGACTGGCAGCCGCAGGGCGGGCGCATCGTGCGCGATGCCGCCGGCAACGCGACCGGCGTGCTGGTGGACAACGCCGCCGGACTGGTGAGCGCCCACATCCCGTCGCCGGATGCGGCCGCGCGCGAGAAGCGCCTGCTGGCCGCATTGCACGAAGCGGTGCGCAACGGTCTCACCGGCGTGCACGACATGGGCGTGTCGCGCGAAGACCTGGCGCTGATGAAGCAGCTGGCCGACCAGGGCAAACTGCCGCTGCGCATCGATGCCTATGCCGATGGCAACCATGCCGCGTTGGACGACCTGTGCGCGAGCGGCCCGTACCGGCATCCGGGCGGGCGCCTGCAGATGCGCGGGGTCAAGCTGTTCATGGACGGCGCACTGGGCAGCCGCGGCGCGGCGATGTTGGCCGACTACAGCGACGATCCGCACAACCGTGGCCTGCTGGTCACCTCGCCGCAGGACTACGAAGTGGCCGTGCGCAAGGCCGCCGGTTGCCGGCTGCAGGTGGCGACCCACGCCATCGGCGACCGCGGCAACCGCATCGTGCTCGATACCTACGAGCGCGTGCTGGGTGCGGACAAGGGCCGCGACCACCGCTGGCGGGTGGAGCATGCGCAGGTGGTGGCGCTGGGGGACATCCCGCGCTTCGCCGGGCTGGGCGTCGTCGCCTCGATGCAGCCGACCCATGCCACCTCGGACATGGGCTGGGCCGAACTGCGCGTCGGTCCGGAACGGATCAAGGGCGCCTACGCGTGGCAGCGCTACCTGCACAGTGGCGCGCATCTGGCGCTGGGGTCGGATTTCCCGGTCGAACGGGTCGATCCGCGCCTGGGCCTGTATGCGGCGGTGACGCGGCAGGACCGCGACGGCCAGCCGCCGGGCGGTTGGCAGCCGGAACAGCGGCTGAGCGCGGCCGAGGCATTGCGTGGCTTCACCAGCGATGCGGCGTGGGCCGGCCACGACGAGGCCGAGGTCGGCCGCCTGCAACCCGGCCTGCATGCCGATTTCGTCGTCTTCGACCGCGATCCGCTGGAAGAGGGCGTCCGCCTCGACGAGCTGAAGGTGTTGTCCACGTGGGTCGATGGCGAGCCGGTGTTCGAGGCGGAAGAGCGCCCCGAACAATGACGCCGGCGTTCACCGTGCCGTAGGTCGGGGCTACGCCCCCGACACTCCGGGTACCCGGACATCAAGCGTCGGGGACGTAGCCCCGACCCACCATCAACGATCGTCGCGCAGGCTGCCGCCGGGCAGGAACACCCAGGTGCGGGTGACCTGCAGGATGTCGATGTCGTCGTTGGTCCGCGGCAGCGGCGGGAACGGCTGCGCCAGTTCCACCACCCGCAGCGCGGCCGCGTCCAGCAGCGGGGTGCCGCTGCTGCGCAGGATGCGGCTGCTTTCCACGCTGCCGTCGCGGCGCACGCCGACGGTGATCACCACCTGCCCGCCGAGCCGGCGCTGGCGGGCCTCGTCCGGATAGTTGAGGTTGCCGACGCGCTCGGCGCGGTCCACCCACGCGCGCAGGTAGTTGGCGTAGACGTATTCGTGGGTGCTGGCCGAGACGAATTTGCGGTTCGGGCGCTTGGCGTATTGCTCCGAGCGCAGGTGCACCTCGGCGGCCAGCCGCGCCATCTCGGCGTCGCGCTGCTCGCGCGCGGTCATCGGCGCGTTGGCGTCGGGCAGTTCGGGCAGCGGCCGGGGCTGCGCGTCGGGCACCACGTCTTCGCCGCGCTGGCTGCTGACCACGCGCGCCTGCGGCGGCGGTTGCATGGCGGCGGCCTGGCGTTGCTGCGGCACCGGCGCCAGCCCGGCGCGCGGTTGCGGCACGATGCCGCCCTGGGTGTCGCGCGGCCGCTGCGGCGTGTCGTGGTCGCCGCCACCCTGCTGGTTGGCCTGGGCGAGGAAGTCGGCCTGCTTCGGCGTCAGCGGGGTGCGGGTCTGGCTGAAGATCACGTCCAGGGTCGGCACCAGCGGCGCATTGTCGCTGACCGCGAAACCGACGCCGAGGATCAGCAGCCCATGCACCAGCGCCGACAGCACCAGCGTGGCGCTCAGGCGCTGCTGCTCGGTGGCCTGTGGCGGCGCGGGCAGGGTGCCGGGCTGGGCGTTCATCGGGCGGGGCCGGCCTCGATCGCGTCGAACAGCTGACCGGCGATGTTCAGCCCGAACTGCGCATCCAGCTCGCGCACGCAGGTGGGGCTGGTGACGTTGACCTCGGTGAGGTAGTCGCCGATCACGTCCAGGCCGACGAAGCGCATGCCGCGGCGCTTCATTTCCGGGCCGACCTGCGAGGCGATCCAGCGGTCGCGCTCGCTCAGCGGGCGGCCCTCGCCGCGGCCGCCGGCGGCGAGGTTGCCGCGGAATTCGTCGCCCTGCGGGATGCGCGCCAGGCAGTAGTCCACCGGCACACCATCGATCAGCAGGATGCGCTTGTCGCCGGCGCTGATGTCGGGGATGAAGCGCTGCGCCAGCGCCAGCCGGCGGCCGCCGTCGGTCAGGGTTTCGAGAATCACGTTGAGGTTGGGGTCGCCCGTGCCGCTGCGGAAGATCGAGCGCCCGCCCATGCCGTCCAGCGGCTTGAGCACCGCCTGCCCGTGCTCCAGCACGAAGGCCTTGAGCGCGGCGGCATCGCGGCTGACCAGGGTGGGCGGGCAGCACTGCGGGAACAGCAGGGCGGCCAGCTTCTCGTTGAAGTCGCGCAGCCCCTGCGGGTCGTTGACCACCTGCGCGCCGGCCTGCCGGGCGATGTCGAGGATGTGGGTGTCGTACAGGTACTCGCCGTCGAACGGCGGATCCTTGCGCATCAGCACCACCTGGCCGGGGCCGAACGCCAGCGGCGCGGACTCGCCCAGGGTGAACCAGCCGGCCTTGTCGTCGCGGACCTGCAGCGGCGCCGCCTCGGCCACCGCCGCGCCGCCGCGCAGCGCCAGCCCGCCGGGGCGCACGTAGTGCAGGCGGTGGCCGCGCCGCTGGGCTTCCAGCAGCATGGCGAAGGTGGTGTCCTTGGCGATCTTGATCTGGGCGATGGGGTCCATCACCACGATGACGTCCAGCATGGTCCGCAGCCTTTCGGGTCAGGGGGCGATGGTAGCGTCCGCGCACGGCGGGCGCCCAGCGCCGCGCGTGGCCCGGTGCGTTGCGCGGCTGAATGGACCTGCGCACGCGACTGCGATGGGGTTCACATCCGGGCGGCCGGCAGCCGCGCCGCAGCATCCGCGCTTGACAGTTCGCGGCGGTATTGGGATATAGATCGCCTTCGCAGCAACGCCGTGTCCAAATGGAGCGTTGCGCGCGCCGGGGAATTGCCAATGGTTGAAAACATGGCTGCGGGTGGGGAACTCGCAGGATTGAAGGTGATGGTCATCGATGATTCGAAGACCATCCGACGTACTGCCGAAACGCTGCTCAAGCGCGAAGGCTGCGAAGTCGTGACCGCAAGCGACGGCTTCGAGGCGCTGGCCAAGATCGCCGACCAGCAGCCGCAGATTATTTTCGTGGACATCATGATGCCGCGCCTGGATGGCTACCAGACCTGTGCGCTGATCAAGGGCAACCAACTGTTCAAGGCCACGCCGGTGATCATGCTGTCCTCCAAGGATGGTTTGTTCGACAAGGCGCGTGGCCGCATCGTCGGCTCCGAGCAATACCTCACCAAGCCGTTCACGCGCGACGAACTGTTGGGTGCCATCCGCACATACGTCAACGCCTGACCAGGGGGTAAGGCAACAATGGCTCGAATCCTGTTGATCGAGGACTCACCGACCGACCGGGCGGTGTTTACCCAATGGCTTGAAAAGGCCGGGCATGAGGTGCTGGCCACCGACAATGCCGAAGATGGCTTGAAGATTGCCCGCGAGCAGGCGCCGCAGTTGGTGCTGATGGACGTGGTGTTGCCGGGCATGAGTGGCTTTCAGGCCACCCGCGCGCTGTCGCGTGACGAAGCCACGCGCAGCATCCCGGTGCTGATCGTCAGTACCAAGAGCATGGAAACCGACATGGCTTGGGGCATGCGCCAGGGCGCCACCGACTACATCGTCAAGCCGCCGCGCGAAGATGCGTTGATCGCGCGCATCAACCAGTTGGTGGGCTGATGCGCTCGCCATTCGACATCCTCGAAGCCTACGAACGCCGCAGCCTGGCGCACGCGGTGCAGCTGCCCGAGCGGCAGTTCGCGCAGGACGTGTGGCGCGGCGTCGGCTATCGCGTCGGCAACCAGCGGCTGGTGTCCGACTTCCGCGAAGTGGTGGAAATCGTGCCGATGCCGCCGGTCACCCCGGTGCCGGGCGCACAGCCGTGGTTGCTGGGCGTGGGCAACCTGCGCGGCAACCTGTTCCCGGTGGTGGACCTGAAGTGCTTCCTGGAGGGGCAGCGCACCGTCCAGCAGGAAGGCCACCGCGTGCTGATCATGCGCCAGACCGGCGGCGACGTCGCGCTGAGCATCGACGAGCTGTACGGCCAGCGCAGCTTCGAAGCCTCGCAGCAGGTGGACGCCGGCGCCATCGCCCGCGGCCGCTATGCCCATTTCGTCGAGCGTGCGTTCAACGACGGCAGCCACGACTGGGGCGTGTTCTCGCTTTCGCTGCTGTCCCGCACCCCTGAATTCCGGCAGGCCGCCGCCTGAGCGCGGGCCCGCCCTTCCGTATTGGATAGAGGTTGAACATGAGTACTGCTGCAGATGCCGCCAAGGCGGGCAAGACCGGCAACGTGGGAACCAATTTCTGGCTGGGCCTGCTGGTGTTGTCGATGATCGTGTTCGGCGCCAACACCGGCGTGGCGACGTGGCAGGGCAGCCGCCTGGCCGGTGCCAGCACCGGCGTGGCCGACCTGCAGGTGCTGTCGCAGCAGTTGGCCAACCAGGGCCGCGAGGCCGTGGCCGGCAACCGCGACGCCTACGCCGCGTTCAAGGACACCCGCACCAAGGTGGAGAGTACGGTGGCCGCGCTGGACGGGCGCTTCGGCCAGGAGCCGGGCGTGGCCGCGCCGCTGCGCACGCTGGTCGATACCTGGCAGCCGCTGTCCAAGAATGCCGAGCAGATCGTGGCCAGCGAGCCGGCGGTGCTGGCGCTGGCCGGCAATGCCGACAACTTCGTCGGCGCGGTGCCGCAGCTGCAGGCGCAGCTGAACGAGGTGGTGCGCGCGATGACCGCCAGCGGCGCCCAGTCCTCGCAGATCTACAGCGGCCTGCAGCAGGTGGTGGTTGTCGGCACGATGGCACGCCGGGTCACGGAAATCCGTGCCGGCGGCGTCGGTGCCAGCAGCGCCGGTGACGCGCTGGCGCGCGACATGACCGTGTTCGGCCAGGTGCTGGAAGGCCTGCGCAACGGCAATGAGGAACTGGGCATCGCCGCGGTGCGCAACGCCAACGTGCAGGTGGCGCTGGAGCAGTCGGCCAACCAGTGGGCGAAGATGAAGAAGGACGCCGACACCATCCTGGCCAGCTCGCGCAACCTGTTTGCCGCGCAGTCCTCGGCGGCGGCGCTGGCGGCCGGCTCGGACAAGATGCTGGCCGACAGCAAGAAGCTGTTCGACGCCTTCTCCGCGTTCGGTTCCACCCGCGACACCCGCATCTTCCCGAACTTCTGGTGGAGCGTGGTGTTCGGCGCGCTGTCGCTGCTGTCGATCATCGCCTTCGTCTGGAGCTCGGTGCGCAGCCGCTCGCGCGAGCAGGAACTGCGCTACCAGACCCAGGTGGAGTTCAACAGCCGCAACCAGCAGGCGATCATGCGGCTGCTGGACGAAATCAGCTCGCTGGGTGAAGGCGACCTGACGGTGAAGGCCTCGGTGACCGAGGACATGACCGGTGCCATCGCCGACGCAATCAACTACGCCGTGGACGAACTGCGCCACCTGGTGACCACCATCAACGACACCTCCAGCAAGGTGGCGGTGTCGGCGCAGGAAACCCAGGCCACCGCCATCCAGCTGGCGGAAGCGGCCGGCCACCAGGCCGACGAGATCACCAGTGCCTCGGACCGCATCGGCGAAATTGCCTCGTCCATCGAACAGGTGTCGCGCAACTCCAACGAATCGGCCGAAGTGGCGCAGCGCTCGGTGGTCATCGCCACCGAGGGCGCCGGCGTGGTGCGCCAGACCATCCAGGGCATGGACCAGATCCGCGACCAGATCCAGGAAACCTCCAAGCGCATCAAGCGGCTGGGCGAATCCTCGCAGGAGATCGGCTCGATCGTGGAACTGATCAACGACATTTCCGAGCAGACCAACATCCTGGCGTTGAACGCGGCGGTGCAGGCGGCCTCGGCCGGCGAGGCCGGCCGTGGTTTCGCGGTGGTGGCCGACGAAGTGCAGCGACTGGCCGAACGCACCTCCGGCGCGACGCGACGGATCGAAGGCCTGGTGCAGGCGATTCAGGCCGATACCAACGAGGCGGTGACCTCGATGGAGCAGACCACCGCCGAAGTGGTGTCCGGCGCGCGCCTGGCCGAGGACGCCGGTACCGCGCTGACCGAGATCGAGCGCGTGTCCAATGCGCTGAACACCCTCATTCGAAACATCTCCATCGCCGCCCACCAGCAGTCCGCCGCCGCTACCGACATCACCCAGACGATGGGCGTGATCCGGCAGATCACCGGCCAGACCTCGCAGGGTGCCGGGCAGACCGCCGAGTCGCTGGGCCAGCTGAACCAGCTGGCAGCCGAGCTGCGCCGCTCGGTGGCCGACTTCAAGCTGCCGGCCTGAAGCGCCTGGACGGGGGGCGGGATGCAAAGGAACCAGCTGATGAAGTGTCGTCACAACGCAAAGCAGGGCCGCCCGGACGGCATGCGATCGATGCTGTACGGGGGAGTGCGATGAATACCTTGCGCGATGCGATGAGCCACGCGGCGCTGGGCTGGGTCAAGCCGGAACTGGACGAAACCCTGCGCCAGGCCCGCAACGAAATCGAATACTTCGTCGAGGACCCCGCCGACGGCAGCCGCATGCGTTTCTGCGCCGGCTACCTGCACCAGGTGCAGGGCACGCTGCGCATGGTCGAGCTGTACGCCCCGGCGATGGTGGCCGAGGAGCTGGAGCAGCTGGCCGACGCCGTGCGCGACGGCGGCGTGCCCGACCGCGACGAAGCCTGCGCCACGCTGATGCGTGGCACCGTGCTGCTGCCCGACTACCTGGAACGCCTGCAGAACGGCCACCGCGACATCCCGATCGTGCTGCTGCCGCTGCTCAACGAGATCCGCGCCGCACGCGGCGCCGAAGGCATCAACGAAAGCGTGCTGTTCGCCTTCAACCCCGAGGCCGGCGACGCCAGCGAAGCCGAGCTGGAACACGCGCGCGGCAGCCTGGCCGGGCGCAACCGCGAGCTGCTGGACACGGTCGGCGGCGCGGTCAAGGAAGAACTGCTGCGCATCAAGGACGCGCTGGACCTGCACGTGCGCATGGGCGGCACGCCGTCCGAACTGCAGCCGCAGGTCGACGAACTCAATGCCGTGGCCGACACGCTCGGGGTGATGGGGCTGGGCGTGGCGCGCGGCGTGGTGACGCAGCAGCGCGACGCGCTGCGCGAAGTGGTGGCCGGTACCCGGCCGATCGACGACAACCTGCTGCTGGACATCGCCGGTGCGCTGCTCTACGTCGATGCCTCGCTGGACGACCAGGTCGCCTACCTTGGCGCCAACATCGATGGCGACGAAGACCCGGCCTCGGTGGAAACCCGGCGCACGGTCGAAGTGCTGGCACACGAGGCCATCGCCAATTTCGCCGCTGCGCGCGAAGCCTTCATCGCCTTCATCGAGACCAACTGGGACCACGCCCGCCTGCAGGACGTGCCGCGCCTGCTCGATGAGGTCGCCGGCGCGCTGCGCATGCTCGACCTGCCGACCCCCGCCGATTACCTGGGTGGCGTACGCCAGTACATCGGGGTCGAGCTGATCGGCCGCAAGCGCGTCCCCGGCGGTCGCCAGCTCGACACGCTGGCCGATGCGATGGCCAGCCTGGAGTACTACCTCGAAGCCCTGCGCGAGCGTCGCCCGGGCCGTGACGAAATCCTCGACATCACCCGCAGCAGCCTGGAGGCGCTGCACTACTGGCCGGTGCCGCCGGAGCGGCAGGAAGCGGAGGCGCCGACCCCCGCGGTTGCCGTGGCGGCCCCCGCCGTCGCGCCCCCGCCGCCGGCCAGCGAAGAAGTCGCCGCCCCCGTCGCCAGCGCCCCGGCGCCGGTGGTGGAAGCAGCGGTTGCGCCGCCGCGGCCGCTGCTGTTCGCCGAGGCCATCCACGCCAGGCCGACGCCGCCGGAGGCGCCGGTGGCGGTGCCGCCGCTGCCCGAACTGCCGGTCCCGGCCGCCGCTCCGGCGCCTGCCGACATTGCACCGGCGGCCACCGCGGCCGACGACATGACCTTTACCGCGCTGGATGCCGACGATGGCGCCACGCAGGCGCCGGCCGACCTGCCGGAACTTCCGCATTCCTCCGGCACCGAGCCGGTGGCGGCGCCCGAAGCTGCCGGGGAGACCAAGCCGGCCGGCGATGGTTTCCTTGCCTTCGATCCGGTGTCCGCCGAGGACTGGAATCTGGCCGGTGCCCCTGCCGATACCGGCGATGGCCGCGCCACGCCCTTCGATTTCGAGGCCGGAGTCCAGCAGCCTGTGGCCGAAGCCGGGGATGATGCAGGCCCTGCATCGGCGCTGCCGCTCGCCACCTCCGCCGAGGTCGAAGCCGAGGACGCATCGGCGCAGCCGGCCGCCGTGCCGGCGATCGAAGTGGACCCCGAAATCGCCGCCTTCATGGCCGAGTTGAACATGGCCGCGGCTGCGTTCGACCCGCTTGCCGCGGAATCCGCCGTACCGGCGGAAACGGCGGTACCCGCTCCGTCGGTGCCGGCCGCGGCTTCCGTCGCGGCCAGCGTGCCGCGCGTGGAAGGTGGTTTCGACGACAGCGCCGAGCAGATCGACCAGGACATCCGCGAGGTGTTCATCGAGGAATTCGACGAGGAACTGGAAAACCTCGGCCGCCTGCTGCCGATCTGGCGCGCCGCGCCGGACAACCTGGAACGCCTGCGCCCGGTGCGGCGTGTGTTCCACACGCTGAAGGGCAGCGGCCGGCTGGTGGGCGCGCGCACGCTGGGCGAGTTCAGCTGGAAGATCGAGAGCATGCTCAACCGCGTGCTCGACGGCAGCCGCCCGGCCAGCCCGGCGGTGGTGGCGATGGTCAACCAGGCCTACGAGGTGCTGCCGCAGTTCAATGCCGCGCTGCGCGGCAGCGGCCACATCCATTCCGACGTGCTCGGCATGCAGGACGTGGCCGACCGCATCGCCGCCGGCGAGGAAGCCTTCCACGTCGCCGGTGAAGTGTCGGCGCCCGCCGCCGTGCCGGTCGCGCAGCAACCGCAACCCGCTGCGGAACCTGCGCCGGCCGGCACGCCGGCATCGGTGGACAGCGTGCTGCGCGAAATCCTCGAAGCCGAAGTCGGCCAGCACCTGGCCACGGTCAAGGAATGGCTGGCGCGCTCGCGTCCGCAGCCGCAGCCGGTGACCGACGAGTTGCTGCGCGCGGTGCACACGATGAGCGGCGCCTTCGCGATGACCGACGTGCCGGAAATCACCGCGGTGACCGCGCCGTTCGAATCCTTCGTCAAGCGTTCGCTGGCCAATGCGGTCACGCCGGACCCGCAGGGGGTCGATGCGATGGCCGAGGCCGCTGCCGCGGTGGCGGCGACGATCACCGCATTGCAGGCGCCTTCGCCGCTGATCCCGTCGTTCGCGCCGCTGGCCGCGCGCCTGCAGGCGTTGGTCGATGCATTGCCCGAGGCGCAGTGGCCGCCGCTGGTCGATGACCTTGCCGATGACGATGCGGACGCCGCTGACGCCGCAGCGGAAACCCCAGTCGCCGAGGTGCAGGAGCTGGCGGGCATCGAGGATCTTTCCGCCTATTTCGACCCGTCGCTGCTGGACCTGCCGTCTGGCGACGGTGGAGTCGTGCAGACGGTCACCGGTGGAGACGAAATCCATCTGGACGACGTGGCTGCGGAACTGCCCGTCGCGTTCGTGGACGATGCGCCGGCAACTTTCGACGCCGGCATCCCGCTCGAACCGGTCGTCGAGACGGCCGATGCGCAGGAAGACGCGCCTGCCACCATGCTGTCGATGGAAGCGTTCGATCCGGACATTGCCGCCGATATCGACGGTCACGCCGATGCAGCGCCGGTCGTCCTGCCTCCCGAATTGCCGGCGGAAAGCGCCGAAGTCGAAGTGCCGCAGGCGGGTATCGAAGAATCCGTTGTCGATCACGAGGCGACGACCGAAGCCGTTGTCGAAGCGGTCGCGATCGATGAAATCGATGCACCCATCGAGGTTGCGACGGCAGTGCTGGAAACCGAGGCGGAAGCGCCGCTCGCGGTGCTTGACGAACAGGCCGGTGGCCTGACGCTTGAAGCCGAAGCCGAAGCCGAAGCCGAAGCCGAAGCCGAAGCCGAAGCCGTCGAACTGGCGCCGCTGACCGCGCCGGTCGAAGAGGAAATCCCCGCATCCGCAATGACCGTGGCCGCTGTCGACAAGGCCGCGCTCGATGCCGGCCCGCTCGACTTCGACGAACTCGACCGCGAACTGGTCGATATCTTCGTCGAGGAAGGCAAGGACCTGCTCGACCATTGCGATGGCGTCATCAGCCAACTGCGCTCGGCGCCGGAAGACCGCGAACTGCTGGCCGAGCTGCAGCGTGACCTGCACACGCTCAAGGGCGGCGCGCGCATGGCCGGCATCAACGCCATCGGCGACCTCGGCCACGGCATCGAATCGCTGCTGGAAGCGGTGGCGGCCAACCGCACAGAGATAGGCCGCAGCGATGTGCAGCTGCTCGAACGCGGTTTCGACCGCCTGCACCAGCTGCTGCTGCACACCGGCGCCCACCGCGCGGTGCGGATGCCGGGCGACCTGGTCGAAGCCTTCGAGGCCCGCACCGCCGGCCGCAGCCCGGTGCAGGAAACCGCACCGGTCGCCGCCGCCGCGCCGCCGCCGCAGGCCCCGGTCGAGGTGGCGCCGGCCACGTTGGAGACTGCTCCACTGGAAGCGACGGCCGGCAGCGAACCGGCAGCCGAAGACGCCCCTGCGCCGGTATCCGTCGAAGCCGCATCGCCGGCCGCGGACGTCATCGCCGCTCCGGTCGCCGCCATCGCCATCGCCACCGCGCCGTTGTCGGCGCCGGTGGTGGAAGCGCAGGTCAGCGACGAGGAGGGCGCGCCGCGCACCCAGGAACAGGTCCGCGTCCGCGCCGACCTGCTCGACAACCTGGTCAACCACGCCGGCGAAGTGGCGATCTACCGCTCGCGCCTGGAACAGCAGCTGGGTGCGTTCCGCAACGCGATGGCCGAGCTGGACCGCACCAACGCCCGTCTGCGCGACCAGCTGCGCCGCCTGGACCTGGAAACCGAAGCGCAGATCGTCGCCCGCTACCAGCGCGAGCAGGACCAGGCCGAGCAGGCGTTCGACCCGCTGGAGCTTGACCGCTTCTCCACGCTGCAGCAGCTCAGCCGTGCGCTGAACGAATCGGCGGCCGACTTGGGTGGCCTGCAGGGCGTGCTCGATGACCTGTCGCGCAACTACGACACGCTGCTGCAACAGCAGTCGCGGGTCAGCTCGGAACTGCAGGACGGCCTGATGCGTGCGCGCATGGTGCCGTTCGACGGCCTCGTGCCGCGCCTGCGCCGCGTGGTCCGCCAAGCCGCGCAGGAAACCGGCAAGCAGGTGCATCTGCTGCTGGACGGTACCCACGGCGAACTGGACCGCAACGTGCTTGACCGCATGGTCGCGCCGCTCGAACACATGCTGCGCAACTCCGTCGCGCATGGTCTGGAAACGCCGGCCGCGCGCCAGGCCGCCGGCAAGCCGGAAGAGGGCAACATCACCCTGCGCCTGCGCCGTGAAGGTTCGGAAATCGTGCTGGAAGTGGCCGACGACGGTGCCGGCCTCGACCGCGAGGCGATCCGCCGCCGCGCCGAGCAGCGTGGCCTGATCGAAGCCGGCGCGCAGCTCGACGACGCGCAGCTGGACAACCTGATCTTCGCCTCCGGCTTCAGCACCAGCGAGCAGGTCAGCCAGCTGGCCGGCCGTGGCGTGGGCATGGACGTGGTGCGCAACGAAGTGCGCCAGCTCGGCGGCTCGGTGGACATCCACTCGGTGCGCGGGCAGGGCGTCACCTTCACCTTGCGCCTGCCGCAGACGCTGGCAGTCACCCAGGCGGTGTTCGTGCGCATCGGCGAAACCACCTTCGCGGTGCCGGTGGCCTCGGTCAGCGGCATCGGCCGCATCGCCCGCGAGCGCTTCGAGTCCGGCCAGGGTGGCTACCACTACAACGGCGAGGACTATTCGCTGCACGACCTGGGCACGCTGGTCGGCCAGGCCGCGGCCAAGGCCGAAGGCCAACCGCAGGTACCGCTGCTGCTGGTCCGCGCCGGCGAACTGCGCGCCGCGGTGGCGATCGACCAAGTGCTGGGCAACCGCGAAATCGTGGTCAAGCCGGTGGGCCTGCAGATCGCTTCGGTGCAGGGCATCTACGGTGCCACCATCACCGGCGAAGGCAACGTGGTGGTGATCCTGGACGTCGCCCCGCTGGTGCGCCGCCATCTGTCGCAGCCGCAGGCGCCGGTACAGGCCGAGGCGGCCACCGGCCAGCACGAGGTGCCGCTGGTGATGGTGGTGGACGACTCGCTGACCATGCGCAAGGTCACCGGACGCGTGCTGGAACGCCACAACTTCGAGGTGGTGGTCGCGCGCGACGGCGTGGAAGCGCTGGAGCGGCTGGAAGAGCGCGTGCCCGACCTGATGCTGCTGGACATCGAGATGCCGCGCATGGACGGCTACGAGCTGGCCACCGCGATGCGTGCCGACGCGCGCTACAAGGCGGTGCCGATCGTGATGATCACCTCGCGCAGCGGTGACAAGCACCGCCAGCGCGCCTTCGAGATTGGCGTGCAGCGCTACCTCGGCAAGCCGTACCAGGAGCTGGATCTGATGCGCAACGTCTACGACCTGCTGGGGATTGCCCGTGCTCGCGAATGACCGCCCCACCGACAAGCCGGTGGCCCTGCTGGCCCGGCCGGGCGCCGCACGCGAGCGCCTGAAGGAAGCCTTGCAGGCCGCCGGTGGCCGTCTGGTGCTGGAAGACGACCCGAACGCGCTGGATGCCGCCGCGCTGGAAGCCTCCACCGCCAGCGTGGTGCTGGTGGCGCTGGAGCCGGCGGTTGAGGATGCGTTGGAACGGCTCGACCCGGTATTGCAGGCTCCGCATTTGAGCATCGTGTTTGACGAAGCCGAACTGGCCGCGCGCCGCGAAGGCTGGGAAGCGCAGCGCTGGGTCCGCCACCTGGCGGCCAAGCTGCACGGCCACGACAACGTGCTGCCGCCGGGGCAGGAACAGGACGTCGCGCCGTTGCCGGAGCCGGGCATGCCCGAGCGTCCGGCCGAACGTCACGCCGACGCGCCGCTGCAGTTCCACCTCGACGAAGCCGTCGAGCATGCCGACGAAGTGCCGGCCGATGCCCTGTATGTGCCGCCGGGCGAACCGGAAGCAGGCGTGCTCAGCTTCGAGGAACTGATGGCGATGGCGCCGCGCGCGCCGCTGGACGAAACGCCGGCCGCGCCCGCGTTGCCGCCGGAATTGCCGCCGCCGTTGCCGGCCGTTGACGCGCAAGCGAGCGTGCCGCCGGCCGCATCGCCGTTGCCGGCGGTGGAGCCGGGCAGTTTCGCCAACTGGTCGCTGGTGGACGACGACGCCTATGTCGCCCCGGTGGCGGCCGCGCCGACGCCGGCCCTCCTATCCGATTCGATGCTGGAACTGGAACCGGTGGTGGAAGCCGGGGCAGGGACGGCGAACCCGGTGCAGGGCGCGGTGCTGCTGCTGGCCGGCATCGGCGGGCCGGACGCCGTGCGCCGACTGCTGGGCGGGTTGCCGCAGGATTTCCCGTACCCGGTGCTGGTGCAGATGCGGCTGGACGGCGGGCGCTACGCCAATCTGGTCAAGCAGATGGCGCGGGTGTCCGCGCTGCCGGTGCTGCTGGCCGACGCCGGCCATGCCGCCGAGGCCGGTACCGTGCACATTCTGCCCGACGACATGGGGCTGGAGGCCACCGACGGCGCGCTGCGTTTTGCCGGTGAGGGCGCGGCGCTGCTGCCGCTGCTGCCGTTGCCGCACAGCGCCGTGGTCATGCTCAGCGGCGCCGACCCGTCGCTGGTGCCGGCGGTGCTCGATTTCGCCACGCAGGGCGGCTGGGTGGCCGGCCAGCACGGCGAGGGCTGCTACGACCCGGTCGCGGCCAGCCAGCTGATCACCGCCGGCATGGCCGCCGGCACGCCGGAACAGCTGGCGTCCGAACTGGTACAGCGCAGCGCCGCGTGAACGGCCGCTGCCGATCGAGGAATCGACCATGAGTTATGCAAGCAACGACGAAGTCCGCGGCGTCCTGATCCAGGCAGGCAACGAGCGCGTGCTGCTGCCCAACGCCACCGTCGCCGAAATGATGGCGCGCGTGCAGGTGGAGCCGATCGAAGGCGCGCCGTCGTGGCTGGCCGGCTACATCCACTGGCAGGGCTGGGAAGTGCCGCTGCTGTCCTACGCCCGCTTCAGCCGCCTGGGCGACGAACCGGTCGGCGGCAACAACAAGGTGGTGGTGCTCAAGGCGCTGGGCGGCAACCTGGACATGCCGTATTTCGCCCTGCTGACCCAGTCCTTCCCGCAGTTGATCGCAGTGCCGCGCGACGGCCTGCTCGCCGACGCGACCGAGGAAAGCCTGCCGCAGGGCGTGCACATGCGCGTGCTGCTGGGCGAGCAGAGCGCGCTGCTGCCCGACCTGGATGCGATCGAGGCGGCAGTGACCGCCGCGTTGGCGCTCACTGCCTGATATGTGGATGCGGGGCTTGCCCCGCATGTGGCGTCATGTGCCGGTGATGCTCCGTGCCGGGCGCGCCCGGTACCCGCCGGAATCCTTCTACAGGTCCCCCATCCGCGCCTGCAGCGCCGCGATCGCGGCCAGCCCCGCCGTTTCGGTACGCAGGATGCGCGGCCCCAACTGCAAACCCTGAAAGCCGGCATCGGCCAATTGCCGGCGGTCACGCGGCGACCAGCCGCCCTCCGGGCCGATGGCGATGACCACGCCGTTGGCCGGCGCTTCGAGCAACGTGGCCAAGCGGTGCTCGCCCTGCGGGTCCAGGGTCAGGCGCAGGGTTTGCTCCGGCAATGACGCCACCGCGACCGCCAATGCCTGCGGTGCGGCGATGGCCGGAATGCGCGCGCGACCGGACTGGCCGCAGGCCGAGCCGACCACGCTGCGCCAGTGCGCCATGCGCTTCTCCGCTCGCGCGGCATCGAGCTTGACCTCGGTGCGCTCGGCATTCACCGGGACGATGGCGGCCACGCCCAGCTCGGTGGCCTTCTGCAGGATCAGGTCCATCTTCTCGCCACGGGCGATGCCCTGCAGCAGGGTGATGGCCAGCGGCGATTCGTTGTCCAGCACCTGCGCGTCGTCGATGCGCACCTGCGCATCGCGCTTGCCCGCCGTGACCAGCGTGGCGGCATAGTCGTGGCCGTCGCCGTTGAACAGTACACAGGCATCGCCCTCGCGCAGCCGCAGCACCCGCAACAGGTGGTTGGCGGCCTCTTCGGGCAGGGGCACGGTCTGGCCGACGGCCAGCGGCAGTTCGACCGGGCAGCGGGTCAGGCGCATGCGCGACGCTCCGGCAGCGGGGCCGCTGCCGCGATGGTGGGGTCTGCTAGCATTTCGGGCTCATGAAAACGTATCCGACAACGCGCATTCTATCGGCCCGCCAATGCCGGGGCCGCGCATGAGCCGTCGCCTTCCGCTCATCCACGGCGTGGAGGAAGAGCACATCGGCCCGTTCCGCCAGGAGCAACTGGACCTGGAGTTCTCCAACGGCGAGCGTCGCCGCTTCCAGCGGCTGGTCAGCGGCGGCCACGGCGCGGTGGTGGTGGTGCCGATGCTCGACGACGACACGGTGCTGCTGGTGCGCGAGTACGCCGCCGGCCTGCACCGTTACGAGCTGGGGCTGGTGAAGGGCCGCATCGATGCCGGCGAGACGCCGGTGCAGGCCGCCGACCGCGAACTCAAGGAAGAAGCCGGCTACGGCGCGCGCCGGCTCGACGTGCTGCGTGCAATGACCCTGGCGCCCACCTACATGAGCCACCAGTCGTGGCTGGTGCTGGCGCGCGATCTCTACCCCGAACGCCTTGCCGGCGACGAACCCGAGGAGCTGGAAGTGGTGCCCTGGAAACTGGCCGAACTGGACCAACTGATGTTGCGCGAGGATTTTTCCGAAGGACGTTCGCTGGCGGCGCTGTTCATCGCCCGCGAGTGGCTGGGGAGAGTGCGATGAGCGCGCCGGATGCCACCTTGCGCGAAGGCGTCATCGCCATCGCCCACGATGCCGGCGCGGCGATCATGCAGGTCTATGCCAACGGCTTCGACATCGAACGCAAGGCCGACGACAGCCCGGTCACCAGCGCCGACCTTGCCGCGCACGCGCTGATCGTGCACGGTTTGTCGCGGCTGACCCCGGAGCTGCCGGTGTTGTCGGAAGAGTCGGCGCAACTGCCGTGGGAAACACGCAGGCAGTGGCGTGAATACTGGTTGGTCGATCCACTGGACGGCACCCGCGAATTCATCAAGCGCAATGGCGAATTCAGCGTCAACATCGCGCTGATCCGCAATGGCGTGGCCGTGTTCGGCGTGGTGCAGGCGCCGGTGAGCGGCACCGCGTGGCACGCCGTGCGTGGCGAGGGCGCGTGGCGGCGGGTGGGCGAATGCGACGAAGCCATTCGCACCCGCCGCGCACCCGTCGCGCCACTGCGCGTGGCCGCCAGCCGTTCGCACCGCGATGCCAATACCGAGGCACTGCTGGCGCGCATGGGCGAGATCGAGGTGGTCGCGCAGGGTTCGTCGTTGAAGTTCTGCCGCATCGCCGAAGGCACGCTGGACGTCTACCCGCGGCTGGGGCCGACCAGCGAGTGGGACACCGCCGCCGGGCAGTGCGTGCTGGAAGCGGCCGGCGGCATACTGCTGGCCGCCGACAGCGGCGAGCCATTCCAGTACAACCAGCGCCCGCGCCTGCTCAATGGCGATTTCGTCGCACTCGGCGACGCCTCGCTGCCGTGGCGCGATTGGGTGGCCGCAGCGTGAGCGGCTTGGGCGAGCCGGGTGACATCGCCACGCTGCTGCGGATCATGGCGCGGCTGCGCGATCCGGACGGAGGCTGCCCGTGGGACCTGGAGCAGGATTTCTCCAGCATCGCTCCGTACACCATCGAGGAAGCCTACGAGGTCGCCGACGCGATCGACCGCGGCGACCTCACTGACCTGAAGGACGAACTCGGCGACCTGCTGCTGCAGGTGGTGTTCCATGCGCAGATGGCCAGCGAGCAGGGCGCGTTCGGTTTTGCCGATGTCGTGGCGGCGATCAGCGGCAAGATGCTGCGCCGGCACCCGCACGTGTTCGGCGATGCACGGGCCGACAGCGCCGGGCAGGTGCTGGCCAACTGGGAGCAGATCAAGCAGCAAGAGCGTGCCGAGGCCGGCGATGCCGATACCTCGGCGCTGGCCGGCATCGCCCGCGGCCTGCCGGAATGGCAGCGCGCGGTGAAGCTGCAGAAGCGCGCCGCCCGCACAGGCTTCGAGTGGCCGGACGTCGCGCCGGTGCTGGACAAGTTGCGCGAGGAAATCGACGAGGTGCAAGCCGAACTGGATGCCGGCGGCGACCCGGCGCGGCTGGAAGACGAACTTGGCGACGTGCTGTTCGTCTGCGCCAATCTTGCCCGTCATGCCGGGGTGGATGTCGGCAGTGCACTGCGCCGGGCCAACCACAAGTTCGAGCGCCGCTTCCGCGCAATGGAGGCGCTGGCCGCCGCGCGCGGGCAGGCGATGTCCGGCCTGGCGCTGGAGCAGCAGGAAGCGCTGTGGCAGGCGGTCAAGCAGGACGAGCGGGACGCCGCGGGATGAAGACGCTGGCGCTGTTCCTGCTGACCGCGCTGGCCGAGATCGTCGGCTGCTACCTGCCGTGGCTGTGGCTGCGCCGGAGCGGTGGCGCATGGCTGCTGCTGCCGGCCGCGGCCAGCCTGGCGCTGTTCGCATGGCTGCTGACCCTGCACCCGACCGCCAGCGGCCGCGTCTATGCCGCTTACGGTGGCGTCTATATCTGCGTCGCGCTGCTGTGGTTGTGGCGGGTGGACGGCATCGCCCCGACCCGCTGGGACCTGCTCGGCGCCGGCCTGTGCCTGCTGGGCATGGCGGTGATCATGTTCGGTCCGCGCGCCGCCGCCTGAGGGCGGCCGATCCGTTTCCTGCAGGAGCGACTTGGCAGGAGCGACGTCAGTCACGACCGGGGCTTGGCCGGTAACGCTCCCGGTCGCGACTGACGTCGCTCCTACGGGAAAACAGGGGGCCGATGTTGTCGCTGCGGCTGGCTATACTCGGGCAATCAAACCAGACAAGGAGCGTAACGATGGGCAGCGGCGCCGGTTTTCTCGCGTTGGTGGTGCTGGTGGCGGGTGCCATCGTGCTGTTCAAGACGGTGCGCATGGTGCCGCAGGGCTTCGAGTGGACGGTGGAGCGCTTCGGCCGCTACACCCACACCATGTCGCCGGGCCTGCATTTCCTGATCCCCGTCGTCTATGGCGTCGGCCGCAAGGTCAACGTGATGGAGCAGGTGCTGGACGTGCCCAGCCAGGACGTCATCACCAAGGACAACGCGGTGGTAAAGGTCGATGGTGTGGTGTTCTTCCAGGTGCTGGATGCAGCCAAGGCCGCCTACGAGGTCGCCAACCTGGAGATCGCCACCATCGCCTTGGTGCAGACCAACATCCGCACCGTGATCGGCTCGATGGACCTGGACGAATCGCTGAGCCAGCGCGAAACCATCAATGCGCAATTGTTGAGCGTGGTCGACCACGCCACCAACCCGTGGGGCATCAAGGTCAACCGCATCGAGATCCGCGACATCCAGCCGCCGCGCGATCTGGTCGATTCGATGGCGCGGCAGATGAAGGCCGAGCGCGAGAAGCGTGCGCAGATCCTCGAAGCCGAGGGTTCGCGCCAGTCCGAGATCCTGCGCGCCGACGGCGAGAAGCAGGCCGCGGTACTGGAAGCCGAGGGCCGCAAGGAAGCTGCGTTCCGCGACGCCGAGGCGCGCGAGCGCCTGGCCGAGGCCGAGGCCAAGGCCACGGCGATGGTGTCCGAGGCCATCGCCCAGGGCGACGTGCAGGCGATCAACTACTTCGTCGCGCAGAAATACGTGGAAGCCTTCAAGGAGCTTGCGACTTCTCCGAACCAGAAGCTGGTACTGATGCCGATGGAGGCCAGCGGCGTGATCGGCTCCATCGCCGGCGTCGCCGAACTGGCGAAGGAAGCGTTCGCCAGACAGGAAGAGCGCAAGGCCTCCGCATCGCGCGGCAACCCGCCGCCGCTGGGGCGCTGACCATGCGCTGGGAAGTGGTGGCATGGGCGGCGCTGGCGGTGGTCCTGTTCGCCGCCGAGGCGCTGGCGCCGGGTGCCTTCATGCTGTGGATGGGCTTCGCCGCCGCCGCGGTGTTCCTCGCGGTGTGGGCGTTCGACGGATTCAGCGTGCTGATGCAGGTGGTGCTGTTCGTCGTGCTCAGCTTCGTCTCGATCCAGATCTACCGCACCTGGTTCCGCCAGCGCGGGCGGCAGAGCGACCAGCCGCTGCTCAACCGCCGCGCCGAGCAGCTGGTCGGCCGCGTGGTGCTGCTCGACCAGCCGATCGTCAACGGCAGCGGCCGGGCCAAGGTGGACGATGCGTTCTGGGTGGTGGCCGGCCCCGACCTGCCGGCCGGCAGCCCGGTCCGGGTGGTCGCCGTGGACGGCATGACGCTGAAGGTGCAGGAAGCCTGATCGGGCGGCGGTGCGGTTGCCGCGCCGCCGCGGTTTTGGATGCAACCATCTGGGATAATGGCCGCTTTCCCCACATGGACCGGCCATGACCCTGAAGACCCTGCTCAACGAAACCCACCGCTCGCTCGGCGCCAAGATGGTCGACTTCGGCGGCTGGGACATGCCGATCCACTACGGCTCGCAGATCGACGAACACCACCTGGTGCGCCGCGCCGCCGGCATGTTCGACGTCAGCCACATGACCGTGGTCGACCTGAAGGGAGAACGCACCCGCGAATTCCTGCGCCGGCTGCTGGCCAACTCCATCGACAAGCTCAAGGTGCAGGGCAAGGCGCTGTACTCGTGCATGCTCAACCCGCAGGGCGGGGTGATCGACGACCTGATCGTCTACTTCCTCGGCGAAGACTTCTTCCGCATGGTGGTCAACGCCTCCACCCGCGAGAAGGACCTGGCGTGGATGCGCGAGCAGGCCGCCGCCTTCGGCGTGGACGTGGTCGAGCGCGAAGACCTGGCGATCATCGCCGTGCAGGGCCCGCAGGCGCGCGCACTGGTCGCCGGCCTCGTGGCCGAGGCTGACCGCGCTGCGCTGGACAAGCTCGGCCGCTTCGCCGCGCTGGAAGTCGCCTCGGCCGCCGGCGTGCCGCTGTTCGTCGCCCGTACCGGCTATACCGGCGAGGACGGCTACGAAGTGCTGCTGCCGCAGGAGGCGGTGGTCGCGTTCTGGAACGCGCTGCTGGAAGCGGGCGTGAAGCCGGCCGGGCTCGGCGCGCGCGACACGCTGCGGCTTGAGGCAGGCATGAACCTCTATGGCCAGGACATGGACGAAACCATCAGCCCGTGGGAAGCCGCACTCGGCTGGACGGTCACCCTGGACGACCAGCCTGATGGAAAGCCGCGCGACTTCATCGGCCGCGGTGTGCTGGAAGCGCAGAAGGCCGCCGGTGATGCCCGCCAGATGATCGGCCTGGTGATGGACGAGAAGGGCGTGCTGCGCCACGGCCAGAAGGTGCTCACCGCCAACGGCGAGGGCGAGATCCTGTCCGGCACCTTTTCGCCGACGCTGGGCAAGGCCATCGCCTTCGCGCGCGTGCCGGCCGGCGTGCCGGGCGACGTGCGCGTGGACATCCGCGGCAAGGAAGTGCCGGTGCGCGTGGTCAAGTTCCCGTTCGTGCGCGATGGCCAGGCACAGGCCGGCATCAACCCCTGATTCATCCTCCCGGCGCGGCCACCCCGCGCCGGGTTCGCTAAACTAGCCCCCGTTCCCGACCACCCTTTTTCGGAGCAGTTCCATGAGCGAGATCCCCGGCGACCTCAAATTCCTCAAGTCCCACGAATGGGCCCGTGCCGAAGGCAATGGCCGCGTCACCATCGGCATTTCCGACCACGCCCAGGGCCTGCTCGGCGACCTGGTCTACGTCGAGCTGCCCGGCGTCGGCGACACCGTGCAGGCCGGCAATGCCGCGGCGGTGGTCGAGTCGGTGAAGGCCGCTTCCGACGTCTACAGCCCGGTGTCCGGCACCGTGGTCGAAGTCAACGAAGCGCTGGCCGACAAGCCGGAAACCATCAACGAAGACGCCTACGGTGAAGGCTGGCTGTTCGTCGTCGAACTGTCCGAGCCGGAGCAGTTGAACGACCTGCTCGGCCCGGACGACTACGCCGAACTGCTGGAGAACGACGACCACTGATTCCGGTCGCCAGCCAGACAACGGAAACGGCCGCCATGCGCGGCCGTTTTCGTGTCCGTGGTTCGTGTGCATGGTTGGTGTCGGGAGGCCGCCGTCGGCAGGTGCCATCGTCGGTCGCGTGCCGGTCACGAGCGGACGATGAAGCGACGGCATCGCCGCCGTCGAGTCGTTGGAAAGTGTCGCGACGATGGCATCGTGTTTGCGCAAAACGCTTTCCGCGTTGCCGGAAAGGACGGTCGCAACGATGCGAGTTGCAGGTCGGCCGGCAGTTTTTTTTCCGCCGTGACGATGGCGTGCACGAAGCAGGCGCATGCATGGCATGTGTCGCGCATGCATTCGCGGAAAAATCGAATAGTGCTTTTTTCAAGCGGTTTCCTGCATGTGCCTGCGGTCGCGTCGCGATGCGCATGCCGTTGCCGGGGGCGCATGGCGTGGCGATGCGGGGCGGTGGCAGGTGATCGGGTGCGGTGCTTCGCGAAAAAATTTGCGTTCGGGTAGTTGACAGTAAAAAAAACCGTGATTAGGTTTCGCCCAGCAGACCTTTCCTGCGGAAGCGAGTGAGCCGGATCAACATTCATACGCGAAGCACAACCTGGACGTCCGCCACGATTGCATTGATGGTGGAGCAGGATTCGCTTCCTTCCGCGAAACACCCCATTACGACACGACACCCGCGACGCGAATTCGTCGCGGGTGTTTCCGTATCCGTCACGGCGCATGCCACGCGCCGTCGGTACTCCGCGATGCAACGCGGGTTTGCTTCAGCTGGGCATTTCGATTCCATAGATCACTGACGAGGAGCCATCCAATGGCCACGAAGAAAGCTGCGAAGAAACCGGCCGCCAAGAAGGCGGTGAAGAAGGTCGCCAAGAAAGCCACCGCGAAGAAGGCGGTGAAGAAGGTCGCCAAGAAGGCCACCGCGAAGAAGGCGGTGAAGAAGGTCGCCAAGAAGGCCGCCGCGAAGAAGGCGGTGAAGAAGGCGGTGAAGAAGGTCGCCAAGAAAGCCACCGCGAAGAAGGCGGTGAAGAAGGTCGCCAAGAAGGCCACCGCGAAGAAGGCGGTGAAGAAGGTCGCCAAGAAAGCCACCGCGAAGAAGGCGGTGAAGAAGGTTGCCAAGAAGGCTACCGCGAAGAAGGCGGTGAAGAAGGTTGCCAAGAAGGCCACCGCGAAGAAGGCGGTGAAGAAGGCCGCCCCGAAGAAGGCGGTGAAGAAGGTTGCCAAGAAGGCTGCCGCCAAGAAGCCGGCCGCCCGCAAGAAGAAGGCCGCTCCGGTCGCGCTTCCGGCAACCCCGGCGCCGCTGATCTGATCCGGCACTGACGCTGCACCTGGAACTCCTTCCCCGACTGCCCAGCGGGGAGGGAGTTTTTTTATGCGCGGGATTCTTCCGCAGGCTCCCCCGCCACCCGTAGGAGCGATGTAAGTCGCGACCCGCAACATAACCGGAAGACTTGGCCTCGTCTCGCTCCCGCGACAGCGGCGAGCTTCCTCCGGAATGAAGAAGGCGGCCACGCGGGCCGCCCTTGGTTCTTCCCGTGTACCCCTGCCTCAGCGGGGCGAAGCGGTGGCGCGGTTGGAAACGACGCCCTTCTTGCCCTGCGGCGTGTCGTCCTGGGTGCCCTCGACCATCAGGTTGTCGCTGCCGAAGTCGACGTCCACGTCCAGCCAGCGCTGCGCCGGCAGGCCGATGGCGTGGTCGAGGATGGTCGGCATCAATCCGCTCGGTACGCTGCTTTCGCCGTTCCACAGGATGGCGATGCCCAGGTCGCGCTCGGGCAGCAGGGCGACCAGGCCGCGGTAGCCCTGCACCGCGCCGGCATGGAACACCACCGGGTGGCCGGAGTAGTCGAACACGCGCCAGCCCAGCGCGTAGCCGGCCGAATCCAGCCGCTGGTGGCGCCAGCCCGAGCGCATTTCGCCGGGGGTAGTGATCAATGGTGCGTGCAGCGTCGCCAGCAACGGAGCCGGCAGCACGTCGGGGCGGTGCCCGGTATGGGCCAGCAGCCATTGCGCCATGTCGCTGGCGCTGGCGTTGACGCCGGCGGCCGGGGCGACGCGGTAGTAGGTGGGCTTGGGCATCAGCGATACCCAGCCGTTGCGGCTGCGCACGTGCGGGCGCGCCCAGTGCGGGCTGGCCTGGATGCCGGCCAGGCCCATGCTGGCGTCATTCATGCCCAGCGGCTTGAACAGGCGCCGCTCGACGGCCTGCTCGTAGAAGCTGCCGGAGGCCGCGTAGACCACGTCGCCGATCAGGCTGAAGGCGACGTTCTGGTAGGCGTAGCACTCGCCGGGATCGCACTTGAGCGGTGCGCTGGCCAGCTTCTGGGTCAGCGTGTAGTAGTCGGCGTTGGCCTCGACGTCGCGGTCGTAGGCGTTGTACGGCAGGCCGACGCGATGGCTGAGCACGTCGGCCACGGTCAGCTTGCCGGTGGCCTCGGGCGTGGCGAGGCGGAAGCCGGGCACGTAGTCGGTGACCTTGCTGTCCCAGCGCAGCGTGCCGTCGTTGACCAGCAGCCCGGCCATCGTGCCGGCGAAGGCCTTGGACAGCGACGCGAGGCGGAACACGGTGTGCGCGTCCACCGGCTGCGGGTTGCCGATGTCGGTGACGCCGTAGCCGCGCGCGGAAAGAATACGGCCGTTCTGCACGATCGCCATCGCGATGCCGGGCACGCGGTTGCCGTAGGTGAGCTGCTCGGCCATCGACTCGATGGCGGCGACGTTGAACCCGGCCGGCAGCGGCTGCACCTGGTCCGGGCGCAGCGACACGCGCCAGGGCATCGGCTGGGTCGGCGACGGCGCGGGCGCGTTTTCCAGATTGACCGGCAGGGCCGCGGGCGCCTGCGCTATCGAGGCCAGCGAGGCCGGCGGGGTCTGTGCGGTGGACGACAGTGCGAAGGGCATCAACACACCGAGCAATCCCGATGCCACCGGGCGGAAACGCCGGCGCCTGTTGTTCTCTTTCATCGTGATCGATGCCTGTAAGCTAAGGCTGTCGGCGATTCTAGCGCCGCTTTTCTTCATTGCACAAACAAGAGGAAGATGAATGGGCATTGCCTTGATATTGCTGATTTTTCTCGTCGTGGTCGTGGTGCTGGCCGGTATCTGCATCGGCATCTACAACGGCCTGGTGCGGGCCCGCAATGCCTACCGCAATGCATTCGCGCAGATCGACGTGCAGTTGCAGCGCCGCTTCGACCTGATTCCCAACCTGGTGGAAACCGCCAAGGCCTACATGAACCACGAGCGGCAGACGCTGGAAGCGGTGATCGCCGCGCGCGGTGCCGCGCAGGCGGGGTTGGCCGCGGCCAAGGCCGATCCCGGCGACGCCGCGGCGATGGCGCAGCTGGCCGCTTCACAGGGGCAGTTGAACGGCGTGCTGGGCCGGTTGCTGGCGGTGGCCGAGGCCTACCCGGAGCTGAAGGCCAACCAGAACATGATGCAGCTGAGCGAGGAGCTGGGCAGCACCGAGAACAAGGTCGCCTTCGCCCGGCAGGCCTACAACGATGCGGTGATGGCCTACAACAACCGCCGCGAGACGTTCCCGGCCAACGTGTTCGCCGGCATGTTCGACTTCGCCACCGCCGCCCTGCTCGATATCCCGGTGGAGAAACGCGAGCAGGTGCGCGACGCGCCGAAGGTCAGCTTCTGAGAAACGGGGAACGAGGACGGCAGCATGCCCGCGGGCACCCCGCATTCCCCGTTCCCGCTTCTCCATTCCCCGCTGCCTGCCATGAACTTCTTCGAACACCAGGACCGCGCGCGGCGCAATTCCGGGCGCCTGCTGCTGTTGTTCGCGCTGGCGGTGCTGGCCATCGTCGCGGTGCTGGACGCGCTGGTGCTACTGTTCACCGGCAGCATGACCGGGGTGCTGTGGTGCAGCCTGCTGACGCTGGCGGTGATCGGCGGCGCCTCGCTGTACCGCATCGCCTCGCTGCGCGATGGCGGCGATGCGGTGGCGATCCAGATGGGCGGCAGCTGGGTACCGGCCGATACCCGCGAACCGTCGCTGCGGCGGCTGCGCAACGTGGTGGAGGAAATCGCCATCGCCTCGGGCGTGCCGATGCCGCGGTTGTATGTGCTCGAGCGGGAGCCGGGCATCAATGCCTTCGCCGCTGGTTACTCCCCGGCCGATGCGGTGATCGCGGTGACCCGCGGCACCCTGCAGCGGTTGAACCGCGATGAATTGCAGGGCGTGATCGCGCACGAGTTCAGCCACATCCTCAATGGCGACATGCGCCTGAACGTGCGCCTGATCGGCGGCTTGTTCGGCATCCTGATGCTTGGCGTGATCGGCCGGCGCGTGCTGCTGCACGGCGGGCCGGGCGTGCGTATCGGCAGCCGCCGCGGTGTGGCGCCGTTGCCGCTGTTGCTGGCCGGCATGGTGGCGGTGGTGGTCGGCAGCATCGGCGTGTTCTTCGGGCGGTTGATCAAGGCGGCGGTATCGCGCCAGCGCGAGCTGCTGGCCGACGCCTCGGCGGTGCAGTTCACCCGGCAGACGGCGGGGCTGGCCGGGGCGTTGAAGAAGATCGGCGGGCTGGCCGACGGTTCGCGGCTGGGCAACCGTGCCGGCGCCGAGGAGGTGAGCCACATGCTGTTCGGCGAGGGCATTGCGTTCCCGCGCTGGTTCGCCACCCATCCGCCGCTGGTCGAGCGCATCCGGCGGCTGGAGCCGTCGTTCCGCGCCGAGCAGCTGCAGCAACTGCGTGGCAGGTGGTTCGAGGCGCCGCCGGATGGCTTGGCCGAAGACCGCGCATTGGGCCTGGCCGGCCGCGACGAAGACATGGTGCCGTCGCCGCTGCCCGGCGAATCGCAACGCGCGCGGCTACTGCCCGAACAGGTGGCGGCGCAGGTCGCCACGCCCGGCGACGACGACTACCGGCAGGCGATGCGGCTGGCCGGCAATCTGCCGCAGGCCCTGCGTGGGCTGGCGCACGACCGCGATACGGCGTCGCCGCTGCTGCTGGCGTTGCTGCTCGATGCCGACCCGCAGGTGGTGGCCCGGCAGCACGACGCGGTGACGGCGCAACTGGGCGCGCAGGCAAGCGCACGAATGCAGGCCATTGCGACGGGACCCTTGCAGGGCCTGCACGCGGCACTGCGGCTGCCGCTGGCGACGCTGGCATTCCCGGCGCTGCGCAGCCTGCCGCGCCCGCAGTTGCAGGCCTTCATGCAATGCGCCGAGGTGCTGGCGCATGCGGACGGGCGTATTTCGCTGTTCGAATATGGCCTCTCGCGGCTGTTGCAGGTACAGGTGCAGGCGCTGCTGGACCCGTCGCGGCACGCGCATTTCGGGCGGCGCAAGACCATCGCCGTGCGCGCCGAAGTGGCGACGCTGCTGGCCGTGGTCGCCCAGGCCGGCCACCCGCATGACGCGGCCGCCGCGCGCCGCGCCTGGCTGGCCGGCATGCAGCGCATCCTGCCGCACGATCCGCTTTCCTATGCGCCACCGGACGGCGGCGTGCTGGCACTGGATGCGGTGTGGGAGCCGCTGGATGCATTGGACCCGCTGGCCAAGCAACAACTGGTGGAAGCGGTGACCGCCACCATCGGCCATGACCAGCGGATCAGCATCGCCGAAGCCGAGCTGCTGCGCATCCTCTGCGGCGTACTGCATTGCCCGCTGCCGGCGCTGTTGCAGGTGGCGGCATGATTCGCCGGTAGGAGCGACGTCAGTCGTGAAGGCTTTGCCGGGGAAGCCCGGTCGCGACTGACGTCGCTCCTACAGCAGCAGCGCCTGTCGATCGAGGATCAGCGCCGCCACGCGCTCGGCGATCATGATCGTCGGCGCGTTGGTGTTGCCGCTGACCAGCGTGGGCATCACCGAGGCGTCGACCACGCGCAGGCCGTCGATGCCGCGCAGCCGCAGTTGCGGATCGACTACTGCAGCGTCGTCGTTGCCCATGCGGCAGGTGCCGACGGGGTGGTAGATGGTTTCGGCCTTGGCGCGGACGAAGGCTTCCAGCCCGGCGTCGTCCAGGTCCTCGCGCTCGGGGAAGATCGGCGCCCGGCGCCAGCGGTCGAAGGCCGGCTGGCGCAGGATTTCGCGGCTCAGGCGCGCGGCCTCGACCATCATCTTCAGGTCGAAGCCCGCCGTATCGCTCAGGTAATTGGCGTGGATGCGCGGCGGTGCGGTCGGGTCGGCGCTGGCCAGCGCGATGTGGCCGCGGCTGCGCGGGTGCAAATAGCAGGCGTGCAGGGTGTAGCCGTCGCCGGGCAGGCGGTGACGGCCGTGGTCGTCGAGCATCGCCGGCACGAAGTGGAACTGGATGTCGGCGCGCTCGTCGGGGGCGAAGCGCGAGCGCGCGAAGCCGCCAGCCTCGGCGACGTTGCTGCAACCGGCGCCGCGGTGGCCGCGCAGGAACCAGTCGAAACCGATCTTCAGCTCGCTGGCGCGGTCGTAGCTGACGCCGGGCACGGTGCCGTACAGCGTGCAGATATCCAGATGGTCCTGCAGGTTGGCGCCGACCTGCGGCTGGTCGAGTTGCACCGCGATGCCCTGCGCGCGCAGCGCGTCGGCCGGGCCGATGCCGGAGAGCATCAGCAGTTGCGGCGAGTTGACCGCACCGGCGCTGAGCAGCACTTCGCGCCGCGCATGCAGGTGCTGCCGCTGCCGGCCCCGGCGCACCGCGATGCCGTGCGCGCGGCCGGCGTCGATCAGGATGCGTTCGACCAGCGCGCCGGTCAGCACGTGCAGGTTGCGGCGCTGCCTTGCCGGCGTCAGGTAGGCGGCGGACGAGGAGCAACGCGCGCCATCCTTCTGCGTGACCTGGTACAGGCCGACGCCGGCATGCACAGGGCCATTGAAGTCGGCATTGTGCGCATGCCCGGCCTGCATGCCGGCTTCGATGAAGGCATGGCTGAGTGGATTGACGTGGCGCAGGTCGCTGACGTGCAGCGGCCCGGCGTCGCCGTGCAGTGCATCGCCGCCGCGCGTATTGCATTCGCCGTGGCGGAACCACGGCAGCACGCTTGCCCAGTCCCAGCCCTCGGCACCGGCTGCGGCCCAGCGGTCGTAGTCGCCGGCCACGCCGCGCACGTAGCACATGGCGTTGATCGAACTGGAACCGCCCAGCACCTTGCCGCGTGGCCACCACAACCGGCGGTCCTGCAGTTGCGGCTCCGGGGCGGTGTCGTAGCTCCAGTTCAGGCGGCGGTTGTTGACCAGCCGCGCCAGCCCGGCTGGCATATGGATGAACGGGTGGCGGTCGCGCGGGCCGGCCTCGACCAGCAGCACCTGTACTTGCGGGTCGACGCTGAGCCGGTTGGCCAGCACGCAGCCGGCCGAGCCGGCGCCGATGATGATGTAGTCGTATTCCCGCATCGCGCTCCCCCTTGGACGTGCCGCCAGCATAGCCGGCGCGGACCGTCGCACTGGCGATGTCGCAGTGCATCGGATACCTTGCGCGCTTCATCGCGTGGAACACGCAAGGCATGCAGTCCAGTCGGGTCAGGGTACACAGCGGGGAATGGCCGGCCGTCGCGCTGTCCTTCGCCTACTTCTTTTGCGTGCTGGCTGCGTACTACGTGATTCGCCCGCTGCGCGAGCAGTTGGCCGCGGCGGTCGGCTCGACCCAGTTGCCGTGGTTCTACGGCGCGACTTTCGTCGGCACCCTGTTGCTGACGCCATTGTTCGGTGCATTGGTCACGCGCTGGCCGCGGCGGGTGGTGATGCCGCTGGTCTACGTGTTCTTCATCGCCTGCCTGATCGGCTTCGTGCCGCTGTTCGCGTGGCCGGAGCTGCTGACGCCGCGCACGCTGGGCATCCTGTTCTTCGTCTGGGTCAGTGTGTTCAACCTGTTCGTGGTGTCGGTGTTCTGGAGCTTCATGTCCGACATCTGGAGCACCGAGCAGGCACGGCGGCTGTTCCCGGTGATCGCGGTGGCGGGCACGCTGGGCGCGGTGGCCGGGCCGACGCTGACGCGCTCGCTGGTCGGCGTGATCGGCGTGGCACCGCTGCTGGTGGTGTCGGCGGTGCTGCTGTGCGCGGCGCTGGGCTGCGTGGTCGCGCTCGGGCGCTGGGCGCGGGTGCATGGCGCGCGGCGGCACGAGCCGGGCCACGAGGCGGCGGTGGGTGGTGGCATGTTCGACGGGCTGAAGCAGGTGTTCGCCGACCCGTTCATCCGCAGCATGTCGATCCTGCTGCTGCTGGCCGACGGCATCGGTACGGTGAACTACGCGCTGGTGGCCGATTACTCCGGCGCCACCTTCGCCGATGCGGTGGCGCGCACGCGCTTCGCCGCCAATGTCGATCTGGCCGGCAATGTGTTGACCGCGATCACCCAGCTCACGCTCACCCGCTGGCTGCTGCCGCGCAAGGGGCCGGGCATCGTCATCATGCTGTGGGCATTGGCCAGCATCGCGGTGCTGCTGCTGGTGCTGTTCGCGCCGGACCCGCGTGCGCCACTGTTGTTCGGCATGCCGGCGGTGGCGATCGCGCTGATCGTCAGCCGCGGCCTGGCCTACGGCATGGCCGAGCCGGCGCGGCACAGCCTCTACACCCGCGTGCCGCGCAACGTGCGCTACAAGGGCCAGAACGCGGTGGACACGGCGGTGTGGCGCTTCGGCGACCTGTCCATCGCGCTGGGCATGAACGGGCTGCGGCTGCTCGGCATCGGTACCGCCGGTTTCGCCGGCATCAGTGCGACCGCGGCGGTGATCGCCGCCGGCATCGGCTGGCGGCTGTCGCGCCGCACCGAGGGTGCAGTGGTGCCGCCCACCGGGACGCCGGCTTCCCCCTGAGTGCCGGCAATGGCCGCCGGTCACGCACGCCGCACTCGCCGTCGGTTCAGGCCTTGCCGCCGCGCACCGGCGACAGCCACATGTCGATGCGCGCTTGGAACACTTCGCTGCCGTCACTGTCGCGGATGCTGACCACGACCGGCAATGCATGGGCCTCGGTGGCGGCAACGATGGCTTGTGCTGGCAGGGCAATGGCATGGAGGCGGCCACGGGCCTTGGCCAGGTACTGCACTTCCATGCCCCTGGGGATCCAGCGCATGCCGGCCGGCAGCGAGGCGTCCACCATCAACCCCGCGGTCAGTTCGGCAAGGTTGCACAGCGCGATCGCATGCACCGTGCCGATGTGGTTGCGCACCTTGCGGCGGTCGGCCAGCATGCCTTCGCAGCGGCCGGGTTCGAGCACGGTGATGCGCGGGGAAATGCTGGCGAAGTAGGGCGCCTTGAAGCATATGGCACGTGTGAACAGCCAGTGCCCGCCGGGCCAGCGGGTGATGCGGCGGTAGAGCGACAACAGGGGCGTGGTCATGTCTTCTCCCGAAAGGGAAACGGCGGGCAATGCCCGCCGTTTCCGGTTTTGCCGATGGCTGCTGGTGTTCAGGCAACCTGCGCGGGGCGCTGGCCCTCGCGGTCGTAGTACGAGGCCGCGCGCAGTTCGTGCGGCTCGAAGTCGTCCACGGTGATGGTGTCCAGCGTGATCGCGCGCAGCTCTTCCAGCAGCGTGCGCTCGTCCCGGGTGATGACGCCTTCGGCCACCGCTTCGTCCAACTGCTCGGCAAAGGTCAGCGCCTCGATGCCCTTGGTCTTGAGCGCCTTGAGGAACTTGCGCTCCACCGGCTCGGCCATCACCGCCTTGCTCAGGTAGCTGTTGATGCGGCCGCCGGGGTTGTTCTCGCACGGGGTCAGGAACACGCCGCGGGCGAGGCTGTCGCGGGCTTCGTTCGGCGACATCAGCAGCGCGGCGACGCGGCGGCTCAGGCGGTCGCCCGGCGCTTCGGCGCGGCGGCCGAACGGGAAGATCAGCGCCCACATCAGCCAGCCGATCGGGCGGATCGGGAAGTTGCGCAATGCGGCCGACAGCGATTCCTCGATGCGGTGCACGCTGTCATGGAATGCCCACGCCAGCAGCGGCTGCTCGGCGCTCGGCGCGCCTTCGTCGTGGTAGCGCTTGAGCATGGCGCTGGTCATGTAGATGTGGCTGAGCACGTCGCCGAGGCGGCCGGACAGCGATTCCTTGAACTTCAGCTTGCCGCCCAGCGTCATCATCGAGATGTCGGCCATCAGCGCCAGGTTGGCCGAATAGCGATCGAGCTTGCGGAAGTAGCGGCGGGTGTAGGCATCGCCCGGCGCCGAGCCGAAGCGCGCGCCGGTCAGGCCAAACCAGAACGAACGCACGGCGTTGGAAATGCCGAAACGCACGTGGCCGAACAACGCCTTGTCGAACTCGCGCAGGCCGGCCTTGCGGTCCTCGTCCTGCGCGGCCTTCATTTCCTTCAGCACCCACGGATGGCACAGGATCGCGCCCTGGCCGAAGATCAGCAGGCTGCGGGTCATGATGTTGGCGCCTTCCACGGTGATGCCGATCGGCGCGGCCTGCCAGGCGCGGCCGGCGAAGTTGCGCGGGCCGAGGATGATGCCCTTGCCGCCGACCACGTCCATCACGTCGCTGATGACCTCGCGGCCCATCGTGGTGCAGTGGTACTTGGCAATCGCCGACGGCACCGACGGCACGTCGCCACGGTCAACCGCGGCCGCGGTGGCCTGGGCCAGCGCGCTGATCTTGTAAGCCTTGCCGCCGATGCGCGCCAGCGCTTCTTCCACGCCCTCGAAGCGGCCGACCGACAGGCCGAACTGCTTGCGGATGCGCGCATAGGCACCGGTGACCACCGCGCCGAACTTGGCACCGCCCGAGGCGGTGGAGGGCAGGGTGATGGAGCGGCCCACGGCCAGGCACTCGTTGAGCATGTTCCAGCCCAGGCCGCGCTTTTCCGGGCCGCCGATGATCTGCTCCAGCGGGATGAACACGTCCTTGCCGCGCACCGGGCCGTTCTGGAAGGTGGAGTTGAGCGGGAAGTGGCGGCGGCCGATTTCAACGCCCTCGGTATCACGCGGCAGCAGCGCCAGGGTGATGCCGATGTCCTTGGTGTCGCCGAGCAGGCCGTCCGGGTCATACATGCGGAAGGCCATGCCGATCAGCGTCGCCACCGGCGCCAGGGTGATGTAGCGCTTGTCGAAGGTCAGCTTCAGGCCCAGCACTTCCTCGCCCTTCCACATGCCCTTGCAGACGATGCCGAAGTCGGGGATGGAGGTGGCGTCGGAGCCGGCGAACGGGCCGGTGAGGCCGAAGCATGGCACTTCCTGGCCGATGGCCAGGCGCGGCAGGTAGTAATCCTTCTGCGCCTGCGTGCCGTAGTGGTTGAGCAGTTCGCCCGGGCCCAGCGAGTTGGGCACGCCGACGGTGGAGCTGACCACGCTGGACACCGAGGCCAGCTTCTGGATCACCTTGTGGTGGGCCAGCGCACTGAAGCCGAGGCCGCCGTATTCCTTGGGGATGATCATGCCGAAGAACTTGTTCTTCTTGATGAAGTCCCAGACTTCCGGCGGCAGGTCGGCCTGCACGTGGGTGACTTCGAAGTCGTTGACCATCGCGCACAGCTGTTCAACCGGGCCATCGATGAAGGCCTGCTCCTCGGCGGTGAGCTGCGGCTTGGGATAGTTGAGCAGCATGTTCCAGTCCGGGTCGCCGGTGAACAGCTCGCCCTCGAAGCCGACCGAGCCGGTTTCCAGCGCGATGCGCTCGGTCTTGGACAGCGGCGGCAGCACCTTGCGGAACACGCGCATGAACGGCGCGGTGATCAGCGGCTTGCGCAGGAACGGCAGCAACACCGGCACGCTGACCACGGCGACGATGGCTGCGGCGACGATGACCGCATGCTGCTGCACGCCGCCGAACCAGCAGGCCGCCAGCAGCACGGCGCTGATGATGGTCCACACGGCCAGCCGCATGCGGTGGTAGGCAACGAAGGCGCCTGCGAGAAGCAGGGCCAGGAAGGGGAGGACGATGCTCATTGACTTGCTCCGGTAACGTGCTCGGTTCGGGCGGACGCTGCGGCGGCAGGAGCCGGGGGCAGGGTGTCCAGGTAGTTCAACACTGCGGTGGTAAATGCGTCGTTGTCATCACCGGCCACCATATGCGTGGCCTCGGGCAGATGCACGTGTTGCGCGTGCGGCGCCAGTGACAGGAATTCTTCCACGGTCTGCGGCGTGACCAGATCGCTGCGGCCACCGCTGACCAGCAGCAGCGGGCATTGCACCTTGCGTGCAGCTTCGGCGATGGCGCTCTGGTGCTGTTCGCTGTCGCGCGCCAGTTCGGCAACCAGCCGCGGGTCCCAATGCCAGTTCCAGCGGCCCTCGGCGGTGGGGCGCAGCAGGGTACGCAGGCCGTCTCCGCTCTTGCGCGGGCGGTGCGGCAGGTAGGCGGCGATGCTGTCGGCGGCTGCCTCCAGCGATTCGAAGCCCTCCGGGTGCGCGCTCATGAAGGCCAGGATGCGCTCCACGCCGCGGGTCTCCCAGCGCGGGGTGATGTCCACCAGCACCATCGCCGCGAACAGGCCGGGCCAGCGTGCCTCGGCCATCAAGCCGAACAGCCCGCCCATCGACGCCCCCACCAGCACTGGTGGGCGCGGCAATTCGCCGGCCACCACGATCAGGTCATCGGTGAACTGATCGCCGTGGTAGGGCAGTTCCGCCGCGTTCCAGTCCGAACCGCCGTGGCCGCGCGCGTCATAGGCCAGCGTTGCGTGGCTTGCTGCCGAGAGCGCGGCCATCGTTGCCGTCCACGCACCGCGCGTCTGGCCGAAGCCATGCGCGAACAGGACCGGCGGCTTGCTGCCGGGGGTTCGGCTGGCGGCCAGAGCGATGCCGTGGGCACCTTCCAGTTGGATGTCCTGCATGTGCATGCGCGATCAATGCGAGTAACCGTACTCGATGGTATGGATGTGCCGCATGCCCTGTCAATACTGCTGGGTATGGAGTGGAAGCCCCGTTGGCGTTGGACTTCACCGAGGTACAGGGCACGGGTCCATCACGATCCGTGCCCTGCACATACTGCAACCAGTCCCCGGCGTATGGTTAAATCGGCACATGAACGAGTCTCCAGTTTCCCCGGCGGAATCCCGCGGTACGCGCAACAGCCGCCTCAGTGCGGACGACTGGGCTCAGGCAGCCCTCGACCTGATCGCCGAACAGGGTGTCGGTGCGGTGGCGGTGGAGCCGCTGGCCCGCCGCCTCGGGGTCACCAAGGGCAGCTTCTACTGGCATTTTCCCTCGCGCGACGCGTTGTTGCAGGCCGCGCTGGAGCGCTGGGAACTGGTCGAGCAGCAACAGGTGTTCGGCAGTCTGGAAGAGGTGCCGGACCCCCGGACCCGCCTGCGTGCGCTGTTCCAGCTAGTTGCCCACGAAGTGACGCCGCACATCATCTACAGCGAACTGCTCAAGGCGCTGGACAACCCACTGGTGCGTCCGGTGATCGACCGCGTATCGCAGCGCCGCTTGGAATACCTGATGGCCTCGTTCCGCCAGGCCGGCCTCAGCTCCACCGAAGCCCGTCACCGTGCACGCCTCGCCTACGCAGCCTATGTCGGCTTCCTGCAATTGTCCTTGCAATTGCAGCAGCCCAAGCAGGCCCGCGAGGAATTCGAGGCCTATGTCGAGCATGTGATCGAGACGTTGATCCCGGTCGGTTGAGTCGCGATGAAGATCGGGGTCACGATGCGTCGATTCGCGGCGGAGATCTGAAAAGTGGCCCGGAGAAATCCGGGCCATTTCTGTTCCACTCAATGAACCGGCGACCAGAAGCCAACGGTTCCGCTCAAGAGCGGTATCTGCAATGGAATCACGCGGAGATCAGAGATCCTGCTCGTAACGCACGTACGGGATTGCACCGTCGTCGTTGTTCTCGCCACGAGGCGAGAAGGGGTTCTTGCCGCGGGTGATGACGTTTTCGGCGCCCACGGTGAGCTGGCCGCTCCACGGGGTGCGCCAGGTCAGGCCCAGGCCCAGGCCTTCCCACTTGCCGGGCTGGTTGGGGGCGTCGATGACGCGGCCGATGATGTTGGCGCTGAAGGCACCGTAGCCGCCGCCCAGGTTCAGGCTCTTGCTGTCCCACTGGTCGACGATGGCCGGCGAGGCGTCGCTGAGCGGGATCAGGCGGGCCTTGGCGTAGGTACCGCCGATGGAGACGAAGCCTTCGCGGCCGATGTTCTTCTGGCCGAACACGGTCAGGTCGTTCTGTTCCATGCGCGCGGCCGGTGCCTTCGCGGTGCCGGACAGCCAGGCCGGCAAGGTGTCGTGGCCGGTGCCGGCGCTCAGGCCGAAGCGGCCGCCGGGCCGGTTGAACACGGTGGTCGCCGAGAGGTGGCGGCCGTTGTCGTCATCGTCGTCGCCGAGGCTGGCGAGCATGCAGTGGCTGGCCAGCCCGCTGATGCTGCCGCCACGGCTGCTGTTGCACAGCAGGCCGAGCGAATCGCCGGAGGAAAGGCCGAAGGCGGCGTCGAGCGAATTGCGGCCGAAATGCCAGCGGGCGCCAGCCGCCTGTTCGCCGGTGGGTTCGAGGTAGAGCAGCGCCTCAACCTTGCCGCTGCCTTTGTTCCAGACCGGCAGGACGGTGCCGTCGGAACCGGTTTGCGGCTTGTTCTGCGCGTGCACGCCGGCTGTCGCCCCGAGGGCGATCAGCAAGGCTAGCGGCAGGCGCAGGAAGGCGTTCATGGACTCGATATGACCGGTGGACCACCGGGAAGTTCCCGGTTTGTGAGGCATTGAATCCTAAATTGTTCATGTTTTTTTAACAAGATGCTCCGATCCGAGGGGCATCTTGCCGGCATCCTAATGTCACTGCAGCCGCTCGGGCGCGGGTTGGGATGCCGGTCCCGTGCTGAACAATACGCCGAATTCGGCCAGAGGGAAGCGGTATTCCTGCCCGCAGAATTCGCAGCGTACCTCCACCTGCCCGGTGGGTTCGGCGGCGGCGCGGGCTTCTTCCTCGCCCAGCGACTGCAGCATGCCGGCCACGCGTTCGCGCGAGCAGGAGCAGCCGAAGCGCAGGGGCTTTTCGCCCACCAGCTGCGGATGCTCCTGGTGGAACAGGCGATGCAGCAGGGCCGGGCCGTCGGTGGCCAGCAGCTCGTCGTGCGCCAGCGTGTCGAACAGCGCCCCGGCGCGGACCCAGCCGTCGTCGTCGCCCTCGTCGCCGGGGAGCTTCTGCAGCAGCAGGCCGGCGGCATGCTGGCCGTCGGCGGCCAGCAGCAGGCGCGTTGGCAACTGTTCGGAATGCCGGAAGTAGTTCTCGAACGCCTCGTCCAGGCCATTGCCCTGCAGCGCCACCAGACTCTGGTAGCGCTGGGGCTCGCGGGGATCCAGGCCGGGGTTCTCGATGGTGATGGCTAGCAGCGCGTCGTCGCCCAGTTGCGTCAGGTCGGCCGGGGCATCCTCGCCGTCTTCGAGCTGGGCGATGCCGCGCAGGGTGCCGGCGGAAGTGCATTCGGCGAACAGGGTGCGCAGCGCGGAGGTGCTGCGCAGCTGCACCGACAAGCGCCCGTCGATCTTGATGTGGCCGGTGAACAACGCCGAGGCGACGCAGGCCTCGCCGAGCAGGCGAGCGGCGGCCGGACGGTAGCCGCCGTGCGACAGGATTTCGCGCCAACTGCCGGAAAGGCGCACGTGGGCGCCACGCACGCCGGCTTCGGGCAGCAGGAAGCGGACAAGGAGGTCGGACGTTTCGGTCATGGGAATCTGCGCGTGAGGGGACGCCGGTGCCGGATAATGTGCCGGACGTCGGGATTCGGGGCAGGCAGACAATGGGGGCGGAGCAGGACGAGCACAAGGCGGACGAGGGGCGGCCACGCCGTCGCTGGTGGCGCTGGTTGTGGCGGATTCCCTGTGCGTTGCTGGTATTCAGCATCGTGCAGGTGGGAGTGCTGCGCTTCGTCGACCCGCCGTTTTCCAGCGTGATGGCGCTGCGCCAGCTGGAAGCGTGGGGGCAGGGTGACTGGGCGTATCGCATCCACTGCCAGTGGCGCGACCTCGATGCGATGGCCGCCAGCGTGCCGATTTCGCTGGTGGCGGCCGAGGACCAGCGCTTTCCTGTGCACAACGGCTTCGACCTGGAGGCGATCGAAAAGGCGCTGGACCACAACGCCAAGGGCAAGCGCCTGCGCGGCGGCAGCACCATCAGCCAGCAGGTCGCCAAGAACCTGTTCCTGTGGCAGGGCCGCAGTTGGCTGCGCAAGGGGCTGGAAGCCTGGTACACGGTGCTGATCGAGGCGCTGTGGCCGAAGCAGCGGATATTGGAGATGTACGCCAACGTGGCCGAGTTCGGCGATGGCGTCTATGGCGTGCAGGCGGCGGCGCAGCGTTTCTGGCACAAGGATGCGGCGCGCCTGAGCGCGGGCGAGAGCGCGCGGCTGGCCGCGGTGCTGCCGTCGCCACGGCGTTATAGCGCGACCAGGCCCGGCCCGTTCGTGCAGCGCCGCGCGGACTGGATACAACGGCAGGCGCGGCAGTTGGGCGGGCCGGGGTATGTCGAGGATGAGAAGTGAAGGGAGCCGCCGCGTGTAGGAGCGCAGCTTGCTGCGCGATGGTTTCACCGGGAAAGCTTCATCGCGCGGCAAGCTGCGCTCCTACGTAGAATCGCTGCATGCCTGCCCATGAACGCCTGACCATCGTCGTCGCCGCCTGCAACGAGCAGGACGCCCTGCCGTTGCTGCACCCGCGCATCCGCGCCGAACTGGAGCGCATGCCCGACATCGACGGCCGCGTGCTGTACGTGGACGATGGCAGCAGCGATGCCACCTGGGCATTGGTGCAGCAGCTGGCCGCCGCCGATCCGCAGGTGGCGGTGCTGCGCCTGTCGCGCAACTTCGGCAAGGAAGCCGCGCTCAGCGCCGGGCTGGATTTCGTCGACGACGGCGCGGTGCTGATCCTCGATGCCGACGGCCAGGACCCGCCGGAGCTGATCCCGCAGTTCGTCGCGTTGTGGCGACAGGGCTACGACGACGTGTATGGCACGCGGCTGGCGCGCGATGGCGAAGGCTGGCTGAAGCGCGCCACCGCGGCGGCGTTCTACCGGGTGATCGGGCGCCTGTCGAAGACGCCGATCCCGGCCGACACCGGCGATTTCCGCCTGCTCTCGCCGCGTGCGCTGGCCGCGCTGCGGCAGTTGCGCGAGCGCCAGCGTTTCATGAAGGGGCTGTTCGGCTGGGTCGGTTTCCGCCGCGTCGCCTTGCCCTACCGGCGCGCGCCGCGCGTGGCCGGGCGCAGCAAGTTCGGTTTCTGGAAACTGTGGAATTTCGCACTGGAAGGCATCACCAGCTTTTCCACCGCGCCGCTGCGGATGGCAACCTACCTGGGCCTGTTCACCGCGGCCTCCGCGTTCGGTTTCGGTGCCTGGGTGGTGGCCAAGGCGGCGCTGTACGGCGACCGCGTGGCCGGTTGGCCGACGATGATGGCGGTGATCCTGTTCCTCGGCGGCGTGCAGCTGATCGCGCTGGGCCTGATCGGTGAATACCTCGGCCGCCTCTACATGGAAGCCAAGCAGCGGCCGTTGTACTTGGTTGACACCTGGCGGCCGGCGGACGTGGCAGTATCGGCTGCATCGGCCAACACGGGAGAACGCCATCATGCAGACCGTTCGACAGTTGCTCGGGAACAAGGCGCCTGAAATCCACGCGGTGACGCCGCAGGCCGCGGTGATCGACGCGATCCGGCTGATGGCCGAGAAGGGCATCGGCGCGGTGCTGGTGATGGAAGGGGCGCGGCTGGCCGGCATCCTGTCCGAGCGCGACTACGCGCGCAAGATCGTGCTGCGCGACCGCTCCTCGCGTGACACGCCGGTGGCGGAAATCATGACCGCCGAGGTGGTCACGGTGGCGCCTTCGGCCACGGTGGAGCACTGCCTGCAACTGGTGACCGACCGCCGCATCCGCCACCTGCCGGTGGTCGAGGAGGGCGGAGTGGTCGGCGTGATCTCGATCGGCGATCTGGTCAAGGCGGTGATCGAGGAGCAGCGCCAGGAGCTGGGGCAGCTGCAGCAGTACATCACCGGCGGCTGAGCCGGTCGCTTCGCCGCGGCGGCGCTATTTCGCGTAGTGGCCGCCGCAGTCCGCATCCTTGCCGGGACCGGTTTCGATGGTGGCCAGCAGCGCCGCCGGCGGGGTGATGCTGCCCAAGGTCAGGGCAACCGCGCCGCGCAGGCCCAGCGCCTTGAAGTCGGGGCGGAACGAGGGAGCCTTGAAGGTGCCGCCAATGCGCAGCGGCGAGCGCAGGGCGAGGATGCTCTTGTCCTTGGGCCGCGGCCGCAGCAGCAGGTCCAGCTCCTCGCGCTTGAGGCTGATGCTGCCTTCGCCCACCACCAGCGTATCGGTGGTGTCGAAGGCCAGCGCCTGCGCCTGCATCAGCCCGCCGCGCACGCCGAAATCGGCGAAGGCGCAGCGCAGCGGGATCTGCTTGTCGCCGGTGAACAGGAACTTCAACGATTCGGCCACGTCCAGCCCGGCCAGTTCCATCAGCAGGTTGCCGACGTGGCCGCGGCCCATGCCGAGGGCCACGTTGCCGTTGCTGCCGCCGAGCATGGCGGCGATGGAGTTGCCGATGCCCGACAGCCGCACCTGCCCGCCAATGCCGCCGGAAGCCTGTTCGGCCAGTTTTGCGTCGGGAAACAGCTGGCCGAGCTGCACGCCGCGCACGCTGGCGTCGAGCGCGGTGGCGATGCGCGGCCGGCGCGCGTCCATGCGGATGGTGCTGCGGATGTCGCCGCCGGCCACGCCGAAGTTCAGCGGTTCCAGCCGCAGCAGGCCGTCGTCGAGCAGCAGGTGCGCATCCATGTCGTCCAGCGGCAGTGACGGTGAATTGATGCGGTGGGCCTTCCAGCGCACGTCGGCATCCATCGCCCGCAGCTTGCCGAGGTCGTACGGCGTGTCGGGCAGGACCGTGGGCCTGGCCGCGTGCGCGGTGGCCTTGGCCTTCTGTTCGGGATTGGCCGTTTCACCGCCGCCGGTGCCGGGCTGGGCGCCGACGAAGCCGGCAAGATCGTCGAAATCCAGCCGGCGCGAGACCAGATTGGCGGTCAGGCGCGGGCGTTCGCCGGCCACGTCGATGCGTACGTCGCCGGCCAGGTCGCTGTCGCCCACCTGCCCGCTGAAGCCTTCGTAGCGCCAGACCTCGTGGTCGCGCTTGAGCCGGCCGTCGAGCCGGTAGGGCGGTGAGGACGGGATGACGATGCCGATCAGCGGATACAGGTCCTCCAAGTCCTGCCCGCTGAGGCGGAACTGCAGGTCGAACACCTGCAGCTGGAACGGGTTGGTCAGCGTGCCGCTGGCCACGGCGTGGGTGGCGCCGGCATGGCCGTCGAGGTGGAGGCGGAAGGGATGTTCGCTGTCGGCCAGCTGCAGCGGCGACTCGGTGCCGCCGTGCACGGTGAAGGAGGCGCCACGCCAGCGGCCCTCGCCTTCCAGCAGCAGGGGCGGCGCGGCGTCGGGCTGTTTCGCCTTGCCGCTGCGGACGTCGAGCCGGATGTCGGTGCAGCTGGTTTCATCGAGGAACTGCAGCTTGCCGTCGTCGACGCGCAGGCGCTTGAGCTGCAGTGGCTGGCCGCCACCGCTACCGGGGAAATTCCAGTTGCCCGGCTCCCCCGGTTGCGGGGCGGCCTGCAGCAGCACATCGGGGCGGACAAGGCGTATCTCCGGCAACTGCACGCTGCCGCGCAGCAGCGGCCACAGGCGCAGGTCGATTTCCACCCGGTCGGCGCGGGCCATGTCCGGTCGTTTCGCCCAGCCGGCATTGGCGAAGGTGATGCGGTCGGCGCGGAGGGTGCTGGTGCGGCCGAGATCGACGTCGAGGTTGCCGATGTACAAGGCGCGGCCGGTGCGTGCCTGCACCAGGCGTTCCACCGGGCCCTTGAACCAGTTCCAGTCCCATAACGCCAGCAGCACGACGAGTGCCGCGAGCAGCACGGCGGCAGCCACCAGCCAGCGCTTGCCGGGGCGATGGCGCCGGCGCGAAACACGCGGCGCGGAAGGAGCAGCCGGAGTATTCATGCGGCCATGATTGCCGCTGCACCGTGGACGCGGTGCGAAGCGTTCATTCGTGCCGCGTGCAGGTTCCGTTGCCGCCATGCATGAAACGGCGGCGATGGAACGTTCGCTAGAGGATCTGCGCCGTCACCGAGACGAAGTGGCAGACGCTGCCGGCGATGACGAACAGGTGCCAGATGGCATGCGAATAGCGTACCGATTCGCGGTGGTAGAAATACGTGCCCAGCGTGTAGAACACGCCGCCGGTGAACAGCCAGCCGAGGGTGAAGCCGTCCAGTTCGCGCCACATCGGCTTGATCGCCACGATCACCAGCCAGCCCATCGCGATGTAGATCAGCGTCGAAAGGCGCTTGAAGCGACCGGTGTAGAACAGCTTGAACACCACCCCGGCCACGGCCAGCGTCCAGATCGCGGCGAACAGCCCCCAGCCCCACGGGCCGCGCAGGCCGATCAGGGTGAAGGGCGTGTAGGTGCCGGCGATCAGGATGTAGATCGCGCAGTGGTCGAAGATCTTCAGCCGGCCCTTGGCCACTGGGTGCTGGATGGCGTGGTACAGGGTGGAGGCGGTGTAGAGCAGCAGCAGGGCGATGCCGAAGACGATGGCACTGGCCAGTTGCCAGCCGTCGCCGTAGATCGCGGCCAGCGTTATCAGTACCGCACCGGCGCCCAGTGCGGTGACCGCACCGAGGCCGTGGGTGAGGGCGCTGGCGATTTCCTCGCGGATGTCGGCGGCCTGTTGCCGCAGGGTGGTCGGTGTGGGCATGCGCGGAAATTACCGCAACGCAGCACGCAGTGCATCCGTACGCAGAGGGGTAGTTCGGGATGGTGCTGCTTTTCCCTTCTCCCTCCGGGAGACAGCTTGGCAAGGAGTGCCAAGCTGCACGGTGAAGCCGCCCGAAGGGTGAGGCACAGGGATGTGCCGAATGCAGGTGCCCCATAGGGGCGGATGAGGGTATGGGCGAAGCCTCGTGCAGCCAAACAGCACAAGGCTTCGCCCGTACCCTCTCCCCAACCCCCGCTCCGCGCCCCGGCCCACGCCAGCGGCGTGGGCGCTCAACCGCACGCGCGCCAATGGCGCGCAAGCCGTGCGGCATCGCCCCGCAGGCAGAGGGGCTTGATTGCTCACTCCACCGAGACGCTATGCGCGGCTTCGCGGGTGGCGGCGAAACGCACGTCCGGGGCGCGTTCCTGCGCCAGCTGCAGGTTCACCCGAGTCGGGGCCAGGTAGACCAGGTGGCCGGCGGCATCGACGGCGAGGTTGTTGGCGTTCTTCTCGCGGAACTCCTCCAGCTTCTTCTCGTTGTCGCAGTGCACCCAGCGCGCGGTGACCACGCCGACCGGCTCGAACACCGCCTCCACGCCGTACTCGTCCTTCAGCCGGTAGGCGGCCACATCGAACTGCAGCACGCCGACCGCGCCGAGGATCAGGTCGTTGCTCATGATTGGGCGGAAGAACTGGGTGGCGCCTTCCTCGGACAGCTGTGCCAGGCCTTTCTGCAGCTGCTTGAGCTTGAGCGGGTCCTTCAACCGCGCGCGGCGGAACAGTTCCGGGGCGAAGTTGGGGATGCCGGTGAAGGTCACCTGCTCGCCTTCGGTGAAGGTGTCGCCGATGGAGATGGTGCCGTGGTTGTGGATGCCGATGACATCCCCTGGCCACGCCTCGGCGGCAATCTCGCGGTCGCTGGCCATGAAGGTCAGCGCGTTGGCGAGCTTCATCTCCTTGCCGGTGCGCACGTGGAAGGTCTTCATGCCGGCTTCGAAGCGGCCCGAGCACACGCGCATGAAGGCCACGCGGTCGCGGTGCTGTGGGTCCATGTTGGCCTGGATCTTGAACACGAAGCCGCTGAGCTTGTTTTCCTGCGGGGCCACGTCGCGGCCTGTGGTGGCGCGCGGCTGCGGCGCCGGCGCGTGCTCGACGAAGAAGTCCAGCAGCGGCTGCACGCCGAAGTTGTTGACGCCCGAGCCGAAGAACACCGGGGTCTGCTCGCCGCGCAGGTAGGCGTCCTTGTCGAACGGGTGGCTGGCGCCCTGCACCAGTTCCAGTTCGTCGCGCAGGTCGGCCAGCATCTTCTCGCCGATCTTCTCGGCCAGCCCTGGCGCATCCAGCGACGGGAAGATGGTTGAATCCTGGCGGGTGAAGTTGCGGCCCGGTTCGTACAGGTGCACTTCGCCGGTCTGCAGGTGCACCACGCCCTTCAGGCGCTGGCCCATGCCGATCGGCCAGGTCACCGGCGCGCACTGGATGCCGAGCACGGTTTCCACTTCGTCCAGCAGCTCGATCGGGTCCTTGCCCTCGCGGTCGAGCTTGTTGATGAAGGTCATGATCGGCGTGGTGCGCAGCCGGCACACCTCCATCAGCTTGATGGTGCGTTCCTCCACGCCCTTGGCGACGTCGATGACCATCAGTGCGCTGTCCACCGCGGTGAGCACGCGGTAGGTGTCCTCGCCGAAGTCGGCGTGGCCGGGGGTGTCGAGCAGGTTGACGATCTTGCCTTCGTAGGGGAACTGCATCACCGACGAAGTGACCGAGATGCCGCGCTCCTTTTCCAGCGCCATCCAGTCCGAGGTGGCGTGGCGCGCGGCCTTGCGGCCCTTGACCGAGCCGGCCATCTGGATCGCGCCGCCGAACAGCAGCAGCTTTTCGGTCAGCGTGGTCTTGCCGGCGTCGGGGTGGGAAATGATGGCGAAGGTGCGGCGGCGCGCGGCTTCGGTGGCGACTTCGGGCATGGCGGCTGCGCCTGCGACGGGCGCGCTTGAGGGAGGGGAAGCCGGCAATTATAGCGGGTCAGGGCGGGGCGCCTGTTTCCCTCGGAAAGCGCAGTTCGCCCTGCGGGCCGGCCATGCGGAACGGGATCGAGGCCAGTGCCAGCCCGGTGTTGGCCTGCACCGCGAAGTGCAGGTGCGGGCCGCTGCTGCGGCCGCTGTTGCCGGAGCGGGCGAGCGCCTGCCCGGCCTCCACGCGCTGGCCGGGGCGGACGCGGAAACTGCCGGCCTGCAGGTGGGCGTACACGGCCATGCTGCCGTCGCCGTGCAGCACCCGCAGCAGACTGCCGTCGTCGGGGGCGTATTCCACCGCCTGCATCACCGTGCCGGCGCGGGCGGCGAGGATGGGTGTGCCTTCGGCCAGCGGGAAATCGACGGCGTGGCGGTTCTGCGCGTCGGTGTGGCTGTAATGGCCGCCGAAGCCCTGGCTCACGCGCACGCGCATGGCGTCGAACGGCAGGCGGTAGACGTGGTCGTCGGGACGGGCGGCCGGATCGCCGGGGAAGGCGTCGAGCAGCCAGCGGACAGGGCCAGCCCCGTCGTCGTGCCAGAGCAGTTCGCGTTGCTCGCCGGCGGCCAGCAGCGTCGCCGGCGCGGCCTCGCTGCCGTTGGCGGCGTCGCGCAGCCGGACCTGCACCGGGCCGGACAGCAGGTTGCGTACCCGTGCCGCATGGCCACCTGCGCGCACTTGCAGTTGCAGCAGGACGAAACGGGTGTCGTGGCGGGTTTCCGCAGCAGGTGTCGTGCCCGCCAGCCCCCAGCCCTGCCGCCATTGCGGACCGGACGCGCCGCCGGAGGCCGGCAGTACGAGCAACGCGAACAGGAACAGGAGCGGCAGCCGGGACATGGCGGGTCGGGGGAGCGGGGACGCGCGGATTATGCCGGGGTGGTTGCAGCGGAAACTCCATCGCTCCATCCGAATAAAGCGATTGACATTGACGGAAGGGGCTGGCATCGTGGCGCCACCATCGAGACCGGCAGAGGGACAGGCCCTTTGAAGCCGGGGCAACCAGCAGACGCGCAAGCGCCTGTGCTTGGTGCCAAATCCTGCGGTGACCTCTGTGTCCGCCGAAAGATGGTTCGATCCGTGCCACGCACGGCGAACACGGGCCCGCGAAGCTCGATGGCTGCTCCTCACCGGATACCGCCATGCGTTTCGCCACTGCCACTGCCGCCCGCGAACTCCCAGCCGCCTCGCTCGACAGCGCCCCGTGCGCGCTTCCCGCCGTGCGCGGGGAAATCGAGCTGCGGCTGGCGATGCGCCATGCCGGCGAGCGCAGCCTGTGCCTGCGCTACGAGCTGGTGGGCGCGACCGGGGCGCCGGTGGTGCTGGTGGCCGGTGGCATCTCCGCGCATCGCCATGTCGCGGCCAATGCGGTGTTCGACGAGAAGGGCTGGGCCGAAGGGCTGGTCGGCGTCGGCCGCGCGCTGGACCCGCAGCGCCGCCGCCTGCTCGGTTTCGACTTCATCGGCGCCGACGGCGAGCTGGACGTGCCCATCGACACCGCCGACCAGGCCGAGGCCGTCGCCCTGCTGCTCGATGCGCTGGGCATCGAGCGCCTGCACGGCTACGTCGGCTATTCCTATGGCGCACTGGTCGGCATGCAGCTGGCCATCCGCCACCCGCGGCGCCTGCACAAACTGGTCGCGGTCAGCGGTGCGCATCGCCCGCATCCCTATGCCTCGGCCTGGCGCGCGCTGCAGCGCCGCGCGGTCGCGCTGGGCCAGCTGCAGTGCGCCGAAGCCCACGGGCTGGCGTTGGCCCGCCAGTTCGCGATGCTCAGCTACCGCACGCCGGAGGAGTTCGGCGAACGCTTCGACGCCGCGCCGGAAGTGGTCAACGGCCGCGTGCGCGTGGCCGCCGAGGACTACCTCGACGCCACCGGCGCGCAATACGTCGCCCGCACCCGCGTCAATGCCTACCTGCGCCTGTCCGAATCCATCGACCTGCACCGCATCGATCCGGCCGCCGTCGAAGTGCCGACGCTGGTGGTCGCCGTCGAGGGCGACCGGCTGGTGCCGCTGTCCGACCTGGTGTCGCTGGTCGAAGGGCTGGGCACGCGCGGCAGCCTGCGCGTGCTGCGCTCGCCCTACGGCCACGACGCCTTCCTCAAAGAAACCGATCGCATCGACGCGATCCTCGCCAACGCCCTACGCCTTCCCGGAGAAACCGCATGAGCCTGTCCAACGCTTCCGACGTGTCCTGTTGCCGCGCCACCGCTGCGGTGCGCGCCGGCATCGACCGCGATACCGCCTTTGGTGCGGTGACGCCGCCCATCGTGCTGTCGTCCAACTTCAGCTTCGACGGCTTCGGCAACAAGCGCCAGTACGACTACACCCGCAGCGGCAACCCCACCCGCGACCTGCTGGGCGAGGCGCTGGCCGAACTGGAAGGCGGCGCCGGCGGCGTCATCACCTCCACCGGCATGGGTGCGATCAACCTGGTGCTCAATGCGTTGCTGCAGCCGGGCGACAAGCTGGTGGTGCCGCACGACGCCTACGGCGGCAGTTGGCGCCTGTTCAACGCGCTGGCGACCAAGGGCCATTTCGAGCTGATCACCGCCGACCTGACCCAGCCGCAGTCGCTGGCCGACGCGCTGGCGCAGTCGCCGGCGCTGGTGCTGGTGGAAACCCCGTCCAACCCGCTGCTGCGCATCACCGACCTGCGCTTCGTCATCGACGCCGCGCACAAGGCCGGCGCAAAGGTGGTGGTGGACAACACCTTCCTGTCGCCGGCGCTGCAGAACCCGATCGCCTTCGGTGCCGACGTCGTGCTGCATTCGACCACCAAGTACGTCAACGGCCACAGCGACGTGGTCGGCGGCGCGGTGATCGCGCGCGATGCCGAACTGCACCAGCAGCTGACGTGGTGGGCCAACGCGCTGGGCCTGACCGGCTCGCCGTTCGATGCCTTCCTGACCCTGCGCGGCCTGCGCACGCTGGATGCGCGGTTGCGCGTGCATCAGGAAAACACCCGCGCGCTGGTCGACGTGCTGGCCGCCAGCGATGCGGTCGCCAAGGTTTATTACCCCGGGCTGGAGTCGCACCCCGGCCATGCGGTGGCCGCGCGCCAGCAGAAGGGCTTCGGCGCCATGCTGTCCTTCGAGCTGGCCGAGTGCGCCGGCGCCGATCCGCAGGCGGCGGTGCGCGCCTTCGTCGACGGCCTGCGCTACTTCACCCTGGCCGAGTCGCTGGGCGGCGTGGAAAGCCTGGTCGCGCACCCGGCGACCATGACCCATGCGGCGATGACCGCCGAAGCGCGGGCCAAGGCCGGCATCGGCGATGGCCTGCTGCGCCTGTCCGTCGGCATCGAGGCCAGCGAGGACCTGGTGGCCGACCTGCAGGCCGGGCTGGCACGGGCCGCGCTGGTGCTCGCCGACGCCGGCAATGGTGGGGCCGCACGCAAAGCGGTGGAGGCGTGAGCGCCTGTCTGAGCGAGGTACAGGTGGCGCAACCGAGGCTGCTGCTGCTAGGCACGGGTACGGTCGGCTCGGCCTTCGTCGCGCGCTACCAGGCATTGCGGCAGCGGCAGCTGGCGCTGCCCAGCCTTGAGGTCGTCGCCAATTCGCGCATCGCACTGGCCTGCACCGATGCACCGGTCGTGGCGTTGGCGCAGGCACGCGACGCACAGGGCGGCGGCGCGCAACAACGCCGGGAAATCGGCCGCCTGCATGCCGGCGACATCGTCGTGGATGCCACCGCCAGCGAGGACGTGGCCGCCGAGCATGCGCAATGGCTGGCGCAGGGCGTCCACGTGGTCACCGCCAACAAGCTGGGCAACGGCACCACGCTGGCGCGCGCGCGGCGGATCGACGGCATCGTCGCCTCCGGCACCGCGTGCTATGGCGATGCGGCCACCGTCGGCGCCGGCCTGCCGCTGCTGTCGAGCATCCGCGCGCTGGTGGCCGGCGGCGACCACATCCATGCGATAGAGGGCGTGCTGTCCGGCTCGCTGGCATGGCTGTTCCACCGTTTCGACGGTAGCCAGCCGTTCTCGGCCTGCGTGCGCGAAGCAGCGGCGGCCGGCTACACCGAGCCGGACCCGCGCATCGACCTGTCCGGCGAGGACGTGCGCCGCAAGCTGCTGATCCTCGCCCGTGCCGCCGGCGTGGCGCTGGAGCCGGCGCAGGTGCAGGTCGAATCGCTGGTGCCGCCGGTACTGGCCGCGCTGCCTGCGGCGCAGGTCGATGCGGAGCTGGAGCAACTGGACGCACCGCTGCACGAAAGGCTGCGGCAGGCGCGCGGGCAGGGGCAGGTGCTGTGCTTCGTCGGTCGCTTCGACATGCGCGGGGCCAGCGTTGGCCTGCGCGCGCTGCCGGCCGACCACCCGCTGGCCGGTGGCCGCGGGACCGACAACCGCGTGGCGATCCACAGCGACCGCTACAGCCGGCAGCCGCTGCTGATCCAGGGGCCGGGCGCGGGCGCGGAGGTCACCGCGGCGGCGCTGCTGGACGACGTGCTGCGCATCGCCGCGGGCAGGTAGCCCGCTCCGCCGACCTTTCGTCGCGCCAGGTTCATCGGGACGGCTCCATGCGGGGCGAGCCCCGCATCTACGGCAGATGACCTCGCGACCGGTAGGTGCCGGGCTTGCCCGGCACGGGGCTTTCCCGAGGTTGCCGCCCGCAGGGGGAACGCCCGTGCAGGGCAAGCCCCGCACCTACGTGATCGTGCAGCGGGTTTCGCCGTCGAACATTTCCAGCAGGCCGTTTTCCACCAGCCACCACGGGTCGCCGCTGATGGCGGTCAGGTCTTCCGGCAACTGCGCGCCCGGCGCCGGGCGGTAGGCGACCCAGCCGTTGCGGCCGCTGCTCTTGGCGCGATACAGGGCGCGGTCGGCCAGGGTGACCAGTTGCTCCCAGCCGAGCAGTTGCGGGTAGGCGGGGAACAGCGGGCACTCGATCAGGCCGACCGACACGGTGATGCGGTGTTGCAGGCCGTTGCCGAGCTCGAAGTCGTGTTCGGCGATGCGGCTGCACAGGCGCTGCCCGATCTGCCCGAGGTCGCCGCGCGGCAGCGGGCGCAACACCAGCAGGAACTCCTCGCCGCCCCAGCGCGCCACGTAGTCGCCGCTGCGCTTGAGTTCGTTCAGCAGTTGCCCGAGCTGCTCCAGCACGCGGTCGCCGGCGGCGTGGCCGTGGGTGTCGTTGATGGTCTTGAAGTGGTCCACGTCGAGCAGCGCGAACACCACCGCCTCGCTGCCGTCGCGGTAGCTTTCGTCGCGCTCGTAGAAGGCCAGGTCGGTGGGGATCTGCTGGGCCAGGTAGCGCCGGTTGTGCAGGCCGGTGAGCGGGTCGGTGAAGCTGATGACTTCCAGCCGCGCGTTGGCGGCCTGCAGGTCGCGGGTACGTTCCTGCACCAGCCGTTCCAGTGCGGCGCGCTGGCGCTTGTAGCGGTGCTTCAGGCCGAGGTAGCCCAGCCATATCGAGCCGGCCAGCAGCAAGATCGCCAGCAGCCGGAAGGTCAGGGTTTCGTGCGGGCGCGGCGGGATCTCCAGCTGCAGGCGGGCCATGCCGGCCTGCGGGTCGCTGCTGCCGAAGTCGGCCACCTCGAAGGTGTAGCGACCCGGCGGCAGGTTGCTGTAGCTGACCGAGCGCATGGTCGGGCTTTCCGGCTCGCGCCAGCCGTCGTCGTAGCCGCGCAGGCGGTAGCGCAGCTGCGGGGTATGCATCGCCTCGAAGGTGGGCAGGGAAAACTCGATGCGCGGGCTGCGGGCATTGAGCGGCAACTGGAACTTGCCGGTACTCGGGTTGACCCACTGGCCCTGCACCTGCAGGCCCTCGATCCGCAGCTTGCGGGTGAAGGGCTGTTGCGGGGTGACCACGTCCACCAGCAGGGCGCCGTCGCGGGTGGGCAGCCACAGGCGGCCGTCGCGCAGCAGGCCGCGGCTGTTGCCGGAGCCGTTGCAGCACTTGTCCTGCTGGCCGCCGCCCTGGTCGGCGCCGGAGTTGATGACCATCTGCACTGCCAGCGGGATTTTCGGGTCGGCCAGCGACTGGTCGATCGAGGCCAGCGGCAGGCGGTAGACGCCCTGCATGCCGGCCACCCACAGGTCGCCGTCCTTCTCGGCCAGGTGGAACGGGATGTTGGCCGGCAGGCCGCGGTCGTGGCTCAGGTGGTGCCAGCGCCGGCCATCGAACACGCGCAGGCTTTCGTCGGTATTGCTGCCGAGCACCCAGCGGCCGTCCTGCAGTTCCAGCAGGGCGGTGACGGCGATGCCTTCGCCCAACCCGGTGTCCTTGCCGGTGGCGAGGAGGTGGCCGTCGCGCCATTCGTACAGGCCGTTGTAGGTGCCGACCAGCAGCCGGTCGTCGCGGGTTTCCAGCACCAGCCGGATGCGCTCGTCGGCCAGCCCGTCCTTCTCGTCGTAGTGGGTGAGCCGGTTGTCGGCATCCAGCAGGTACAGCCCCTGGGTGGTGGCGAACCAGTGGCGGCCGCGGTGGTCGCGGACGATGCCGTTGATCTGCGTATTGCGCAGCGGGGCCAGCACCGCCGGTTGCTCGACCTTGCCCTGGCGCAGCACGGCCACGCCGGCGCGGGTACCGATCCAGGTTTGCTCGCGCTCGGGCAGCAGGCTGTAGGCCTCCGGCTGCGGCAGCTGGGCGCCGCCGACGCGGTGCTGGAAGCGCCCGCCCTGCCATTCGTACACGCCGTTGTTGCTGCCGACCCAGATGTTGCCGTCGGGCCCGGCGGCGATCGACCACAGCAGCGGGTCGTTCAGGCCTTCGGGCTGGCTCAGGCGCCGGGTCCAGCCGTTCCACACGCGAGTGACGCCCTCGATCATGCTGCCCAGCCAGAGGTTGCCGGTGTCGTCCTCGTGGATGGAGCGGATGGCGATGCTGCCGGCCATGTTCTGGATGCGTTCGGCGGGCATGCCGTTGTGCAGCCGCTGCAGGTATTGCGGGGTCGCCACCCACAGGTTGCCGTCGCGGTCGGCGGCCAGGGCTTCCACCGCCTGCACGGCTTCGCCGGGGCGGTTGCCGGCCGCTTTCCATACGTGGCCCTGCAGCCGGAACAGGCCGTGGCGGGTGCCGGCCCACAGCTTGTCGCCGATCCTGGCCAACGCGGTCACCGAGGTGTCGCGCACCGTGGCCGGCAGCGGATATTGCTCGATCCCGTTGCCGGTGACATGGAAGACGCTGCCGGTGCTGCCGGCCCACAGGCCATCATCGGCTTGCAGCAGGCTCAGCGTGGGGCCGGGCAGGGCGTGCAGGCGTCGCAGGTGCTTGTCCGCGACCACGTAGATGCCATCCGGGCCGCTGACCAGCACCTGCCCGTCGGCTCCCCGGGCCAGTGCGTTGACCGGGAAGCTGCGCTCCGGTGCGTCGGCGGTGGCGCTGGCGGGAATGGACTGGAAGTGGCCGTCCTCGAACAGCACCAGCCCGCGCGCGGTGCCCACCCACAGCCGCTGCGGCCCATCGGCCTGCAGCGCCAGGATGTTGTTGCCCAGTTCGGAGGCGTCGTGCCGGGTGTAGCGCTGGAAGTGCACGCCGTCGAAGCGCGCCAGCCCGGCCTGGGTGCCGAACCAGAGGTAGCCGGCCGGGTCCTGGGTGATGGCCAGCACGCTGATCTGCGGCAGGCCCTGCTCCACGCCCCAGTTGTCGGTGACGTAATCGCGGAATGGCTTGTCCGGGTCCAGCGCGGCCGCCGGGTGTGCCAGCGACAGCGAAAGGAGCAAAGCCGCACACCATCGCTGGATGGTGCGCCGGAATGGTCGCTGGCAACTGGCAGGCGACTGGTCGATCAGGATTCCCCCCGGATCCTTGATGAATGTCAGATTACAACGAGATCGTTAACGGCCCTCATGCCGGCAACTTGAGCGGTATCGGGCAAACCCGCATGGCGTGGTCGGCATCAGCCGCGGCCTGCCCTGCGGTATTTAGCGGCCAGGAAATCGCGCACCTGTTCGCGGCTCATGCGCCGGCCTTCGGCGTCGACGGCGGTGAAATCCACGCCGTTGTCCCACAGCTGCGGCGCGGTGAGCACGGCTATGTCGTCGGCCGAGGTGGTTTCCTGCAGCGCGAGCAGGCGCGCGTTGAAGCCGGCGCTGCGCAGCCAGGCGTCGTAGGTGGCGTCATGCTGGGTCAGGAACTGCACGGTGTATTCGCATTCCCTGCGGTCCTCGGGCGGCAGCGTGGCGCAGGGCGCGCGCCACTGGTGCAGGCCGATGACCGCATCCGGCTCCAGTTCGCGGGCCGCTGCCGCTGCCCACAGGCCCACGCACATGCTGGCGCAGTGCGAGCGGACCCGGACGATCAGGTTGCGGCGGCTGATCTGCCGCGCCGCTTCCAGCCCGGGGCCGGCATAGCCGCCGCCGCTGGTGATGATGATGCGCTGCAGTGAAGGATGCGCGGCCAGCGCCGCATTCAGGTCGGTGGCGAAGCGGCGGCCGACGCCGCCGTCGATGCGCAGCACCTGCCCGTCGCTGCTGACCGAGAAGCTCGCGTCCCGGGGTGCCGACGGCGGCGGGGCGCCGCCCTGCGGCTTGAGGATCATGGCCGCGGTGGGCGTGGTGGCCTGCGCGGTTTCCTCCACGGCGGCCGCGGTGGTGTCCGCGCGTGCCGGCTTGCGCTGGCCGATGTAGGCGGCCAGCACCAGCAGGCAGGCCACGGCGGCCAGCAGCTTGAACAGGCCGCCGTTGCCCCGGTTGCGGCGTGTGGCGGCAACGGGGTGCCGCGGTGGCGGCGGCGGGGTGGCGGGAGACGGGTTCATCGTCCGGAAGCTCCTTGCGCGGATGTGGGGCGGGGGCGGCCGCTCAGCACTCGATGACGTTGACGGCCAGGCCGCCGCGGCTGGTTTCCTTGTACTTGTCCTGCATGTCGCGGCCGGTGTCGCGCATGGTCTTGATGACCTTGTCGAGGCTGACCTTGTGCTTGCCGTCGCCACGGCTGGCCATGCGCGCGGCGTTGATCGCCTTGACCGAACCCATCGCGTTGCGCTCGATGCAGGGAATCTGCACCAGCCCGCCGATCGGGTCGCAGGTCAGGCCGAGGTTGTGCTCCATGCCGATCTCGGCGGCGTTCTCGATCTGCCCGGGGTTGCCGCCCAGTGCCGCCATCAGCCCGCCGGCGGCCATCGAACAGGCCACGCCGACCTCGCCCTGGCAGCCGACCTCGGCGCCGGAGATCGAGGCGTTCTCCTTGTAGAGGATGCCGATGGCCGCGGCGGTAAGCAGGAAGTCGAACACGCCCTGCTCGTTGCTGCCGGGGCAGAAGCGGTCGTAGTAGTGCAGCACCGAGGGGATGATGCCGGCCGCGCCGTTGGTGGGTGCGGTGACCACGCGGCCGCCGGCGGCGTTTTCCTCGTTGACCGCCAGTGCGTACAGGTTGACCCAGTCCAGCGTGGTCAGCGGGTCGCGCATGGCCGCTTCCGGGCGCGAGGACAGCTCGCGGTACAGCATCGGCGCGCGGCGACCCACGTGCAGGCCGCCGGGCAGGGTGCCCTCGGAGCGGATGCCGCGCGCCACGCAGGCCTGCATCGCCGCCCACAGCTCGCGCAGGCCGTCCCTGATCTCGTCCTCGCTGCGCCAGCACTTTTCGTTCTCGAACATCATCTGCGCGATGCTCAGGCCGCTGCGCGCGGCCTGCGCCAGCAGCTCGTCGCCGCTCTTGAACGGGTACGGCAGCGGGGTCTGGTCGGGGACGATGCGGTCGTCGGCGGCGTCGTCGGCATTGACCACGAAGCCACCGCCGACCGAGTAGTAGTCGCGGGTGGCGATGACGTCGTCGTTGCCGTCGAATGCGGTGAAGCGCATGCCGTTGGTGTGGTAGGGCAGCTTCTGGCGCTTGTTCAGCGCGAGGTCGCGCTTCTCGTCGAAGGCGATCTCATGCCGGCCCATCAGCTTGATGCGCGTTGACGAGCGTATGCGGGCCAGCGTGTCCGGGATGATGTCCGGGTCGATCAGGTTGGGGCGGTTGCCCTCCAGCCCGAGCAGCACCGCGGTATCGGTGCCGTGGCCGCGGCCGGTCAGCGCCAGCGAGCCGAACACCTCGGCGCGGATGCGCGCCACGTCGTTCAGGCGGCCGGGGTCGAGCAGCCAGCGGTGGACGAAACGCTCGGCCGCGCGCATCGGCCCGACGGTGTGCGAGGAACTGGGGCCGATACCGATCTTGAACAGGTCGAACGTGCTGACGGACATTGTTGCTTCTATGGTTGCGGCTGAAACGGAGCGGTTATTCTACGGACTTGCCGTTGCCGGCCATGTCCGCAGCGCAGCAATTCCTTGATGGAGTGATGGATGAACGGCCTGGTCCTCTACCAGCGTGACGATTGCCATCTGTGCGACCAGGCGCTGGCGGTGCTGGCGCAGGCGCGCGCGCCGGAATTCGACAGCGTCTTCATCGACGACGACGATGTGCTGGAGGCGCGTTACGGCGTGCGCGTGCCGGTGTTGCGCGATGCCGCCGGGCGCGAGCTGGACTGGCCGTTCGACGCGGCCGCGCTGGCGGACTGGCTGGCGCCGTAGGTGCCGGGCTTGCCCGGCACGGTTTCCTCGGGAAAGCCCGATGCGGGGCGAGCCCCGCATCTACGGCGAAGGGGCCTGTTCCCGTAGGTACCGGGCTTGCCCGGTACGGGGCCCCACCGGGAAGGCATCAGGCGGGGCCGTACCTTTGCTCGGGCGCCGGTATTACCTGGCGTTGAAGCGGACGATGGTGCTGATCGCGGTTTCGTCGGGGATGGTCTTGGTGTCGGCCCAGTCGCCGCCGCCGATGCCGAAGTCCAGCCGCTTCACCGTCGCCTTGCCGGTCAGTACCGGCTGCGCGCCGGGCGTCCAGGTGAAGGTCAGGGTGACCGGCTTGCTGACGCCGTGCAGCTCCAGTGCGCCGTCGGCGGCGTACTGGTTGTCGCCCAGTGCACGGAAACCGTTGGCGGTATAGCGCGCCTGCGCGAAGCGGGCGACGTCGAAGAAATCCTTGCCCTGCAGGGTCGAGTCGCGGTCGCTGTTGCCGCTGCTGGCGCCGGCCAGCGGGATGGTCACGTCGAGCTTGCCGGCGGCAGGGTCGGCCGGGTCGAAGCTCAGTTCGGTGCGGAAGCCGGGGAAGCTGCCGGTGAAGATTTCGCCATCGTATTTGCTGGCGAAGGTCAGCGCCGAACCGGGGGCCTGTTCGTAGTCCGCCGCCAGCGCGGGCGTGGCGGCGAGCATGCCGGCCAGAGCGGCGGCCACGGCGGCCGGGGTGGTGAGCTTGATGTTCATGCGGATTCCTTCTGGGGGGCGGTGAGCCAGCCTCGCGGCAGCATGCGCGACAAGGTGGCATCGCCTTGGTGAATGTGGTGGTAGAACGCGGCGCCGGCGTGCGCCAGCACCGCCAGGATCAGCAGCCAGAAGCCCCACTCGTGCAGGGCGTGCGCGAGCTGCGCGGCCCGCTCGTCGGGCGCCACCAGCTTGGGCATTTCGATCAGTCCGAACAGCTTGAACGGGCGCAGCCCGCTGGCCGAGTCGTACAGCCAGCCCGACAGCGGGATGGCGAACATCAGCACGTACAGCAGCCAGTGCGTGGCGCTGGCGATGCGTTCCTGCCAGCCAGGCGTGCCCGGCACCGGCTGCGGCGCGCCGGCGTACAGCCGCCAGCCCAGCCGCAGCGCCACCAGCGCCAGCACGGTGATGCCGATCGACTTGTGCGCGGTGTAGACCCAGAAATACTTCGGGGTCTTCGGCAGCTCGCCCATCAGCAGGCCGACGATGCCCAGGGCGAGGATCAGCAGGGCGATCAGCCAGTGCAGGGTCTTGCTGATGCTGCCCCAGTGCCGGGGGGTGTTCTTCAGGTTCATGGACGCGGTTCCGGTTCCGGTTCGGGAGAGGTGGGCTTGGCGGGAGCCGGAGGAGTGCAGTCGGTGGCGCCGTGGTTGTCGAGCACCGCTTCGGCCTCGATCCGCAACTGCACGGTATCGCCGATCATCGATTTCCATGCGTCGATGCCGAAATCGGCACGGCTCAGCGTGGCGGTGGCGGAAAAGCCGGCGGTGCGGCGGAACGGCGGCAGCGGGTGGCGCTTGAGCGCGTTGAGGGTGACGTCGAGCGCGACCTCGCGGCTGACTCCGCGCAGGGTCAGCAGGCCGTGGACGCGGGCGTGTTGCGGGTCCAGCGGTTCGACGCGGGTGGAGACGAAGCGGGCCTGCGGGAAGCGTTCGCCATCGAGCAGGTTGCGCGCCAGCGTGGCGCGGTTCCACTTGTCGTCGCCCAGTTCCAGCCGCGCGACGGGGACGATGACGTCGAGCTGCGCGCCGGCCCAGTCGTCCGGGTCGAAGTCGAGCGTGCCCTCGCTGCCGGACAGCGTGCCCAGCGCCTGCGAGAAGCCGGCGTGTTCGACGGCGAACAGTACGCGCGTGTGCACCGGGTCGAGCCGGTAGCGTTCGGCGCCGGCCGACAGCGGCAGCAAACACAGCAGGAGCAGGGCGAGGCAGCGTGGCAAGGTTCGGCTCCGCGACGGGTTGCGGGGATTCTAGACATGTCGCCGCCGTGGTTTGTTCCTGCACCGCGCAATGGATTGTTGCGCGGATGCCGGTGGCCTTGCTGCCGCGAAGGTTGAAGCCCCGCAGTGACTTCGGTCTAATCGGGCGGCCCCGTGGGGCAAGGGGCGAATGGGTCGGGGGAGGAGGCCAACATCGGGCTGCCTCTGCGAGGAGGAGGTGCGGTGAAATCCGGTTGGCTTGCGTTGCTGTGGTTGTTGCCGGTCCTGGGCACGGGCGCGCGTGCCGAAGTTCCCGCTACCCCGCAGCCACGCCAACTGGAAGTGGTCGATGGCCTGCCCTCCACCAGCATCAATGCGTTTGCCGAAGACCACCTGGGGTACCTGTGGCTGGCCAGCCGCGATGGTCTGGCCCGTTTCGACGGGCGCAATTACCGCATTTGGCGGGCCGAGGACGGCTTGCGCGACAACCTGGTCTGGAGCCTGCATGTCGACGCGCAGAACCGGCTGTGGATGGGCACGCAGAGCGCGGGGCTGGCGATGCTGTCGGCCGACCGCCGCAGCTTCCGCTATTTCGACCGGGACACGCTGCCGCAACTGGGCAGCAACACGATATGGAGCATCACCTCCACGCAGGACGGCAGCGTCTGGTTCGGCACGCCGACCGCCGGCCTGTACCGCTTGGCGGCCGATGGCGGGCTCCAGCAGTTCATGCCCACGCCGGGTCGGAGCGGCGGCCTGCCGTCGGCGTCGGTCGCGTATCTGGCCGTCACCCCCGACGGTGTGCTTTGGGTGGGGACCAAGGGCGGACTCGCGCGCTGGACCGGCAGCGGCTTCGAGTGCGAAGGGCTTGATGTGCTGCCTTCGCCGCGCATCAATGGCTTGAAGGTGGATCGCGAGGGCCGCCTGTGGGTTGCCACCAATGGAGGGGTGGCGATGCGTCATGCCGATGGCCGCTTCGAGCGCATGGCCTGGCCCGGGGCGCAGCCGGCCGACGTGCTGAACATGATGCAGTTCGCGGCCGACGGCAATTACTGGCTGGATACGCGGCAGGGCCTGGGTCGCAGTCGTGACGGCGGGCCGGTGCGCGACGTGCCGCTGTACAGTGTGCAGGAGCGTGGCCGGGTCCGGCCCAACTGGGTCACTGCCCATGAAGACCGCGACGGCGGCCTGTGGTTTGCCAGCACCAATGCCGGGCTGTGGCACCTGCCGCCGAACTGGCGACAGTTCTCCGTGCTGACCGGGCGCCTGGATGATCCCGCCTCGTTGCGCAACCCCTATGCTTTGGCGCTGGCCGCTTCTGCATCGGGCGGGATATGGATGGTGGGCACTCGCGGTGCACTGGATCGGCTGGATCCGGAAACCGGCGAGGTCGAGCACCATCTGCAACCGATCGATGGCAGCAACTGGCCGCAGTCGGTGGTCGAGAGTACGGATGGGCGTGTGTGGATCGGCAGCCTCGACGCGCTGGTGCGCTATGACCCACGCGACCGCAGCGTGCGCCGCTGGCACCACGGTGACGCGGTCGATGCGGCCATGCTTGGTGATGGCGACATGCTGCGTTCGTGCAAAGGTGGGTGGCTGTGGGTGTATTCGGAAGACGGCGGCCTGCAGCAGCGCGATGCCGAGGGGAGCGTGCTGCTGCATGTACGCCCTGGCCAGCAGGGTTTGCCCACAGCGGCGCTGGAGGACATGCAGTGCGGGCCGGACGGCCACCTGTGGCTGTCCAGCGCTGCCGGACTGGTGTCGTGGCGGCCGCAGGCACGGCGCTTCCTGCCGGTGCGCGGCGGGCCGTCCGACCATGCTTATGCCTTCGATGCCAGTATTGCCGGCGTGGTCTGGGTGGCAGCACTCGGTCGACTCGACCGCTATCGCTGGAACGACGGGTGGTTGCAGCAGGAAGCCAGCATCGGCGCCGAACAGGGCTTCCCCGGGTTGGCAGCCAGCGGGCTGGCGGTGGACAACGAAGGCGTGGCCTGGGCCAGCAGTGCCCGTGGCCTGATCCGGGTCGATCCTGCCAGTCGCTCGGTGCGCCTGTATGGCGTGCATGACGGACTGCCGGGGCAGGAGTTCCGCCGCCGCAGCCTGGTGCAGGCACGTACGGGGCAGATGGCCGGTGGCACCCCGGAAGGCGTGGTGCTGTTCGAGCCGGCCTTGGTCAAACCCTCGGGCCGGCAACCGCCGCTGGTGATCGAGCGGGTGAGCGTGCGCCGCGGCGACGTGGAGCAGGACCTGACCTGGCAGAGCCCGCTGGAAATCAGGGACGGCGACCGTGACCTGCGCATCGTCACGCGCCTGCTGTCCTTTGCCGATTCGGCCAACAACAATTACCGTTTCCGTTTGAACGGCTACGACACCGGCTGGGTGGAGATGGGTTCCAGCGGCGAGCGTACGTTCTCGCGGTTGCCGCCGGGGCATTACCGGCTGGAGGTGCAGGCGGCCACCTCCGACAGGGTCTGGTCGCAGGTGCAGACGCTGGCGTTCGACGTGCAACCGCCGTGGTGGCGCAGCGCGTGGGCGCTGGTGGTCTGGACGGTGCTGGCCTTGGGGACGATCACGGCGCTGGTGGCCGTCTATCGCGCGCGGCTGCGGCGCCGCAACGAATGGCAGTTGACCGTGCAGAAGCGGCAGCTGGCCGAGCAAGCCTCGCTGGCCAAGACCCGTTTCCTGGCCACGCTCGGCCATGAAGTGCGCACGCCGATGACCGGCGTGCTGGGCATGACCGAGCTACTGCTGGACACTTCGCTGGACACCACCCAGCGCCGTTACGCCGATTCGATCCAGCAGGCCGGCACCCACCTGCTGCGGCTGGTCAACGACACCCTCGATCTCGCGCGCATCGAGGCCGGCCGGCTGGAACTGGAGGCGCGCCCGTTCGAGCTGACGCCGCTGCTGGACGGCATCGCCGGGCTGATGGCGCCGGTCGCGGAAAAGCGCGGCCTGCATTTCGTGCGCGAGCGGCTGCCGCCGATGCCAGTGATCGTCACCGGCGATGCGACGCGGCTGCGGCAGATCCTGATGAACCTGCTGAACAACGCGATCAAGTTCACCGAACGCGGGCAGATTGGGCTGGATGCGGAACTGCTGCCCGATGGCGCCGGCCTGCGGCTGGTGGTCAGCGATACCGGCCCCGGCATCCATCCCGACCAGCAGAAGCGGCTGTTCCACCGCTTCGAGCAGGCCGACGGGCCGCGCACCGCGTCGCGCTACGGCGGCAGTGGGCTGGGGCTGGCGATCTGCCAGGAGCTGGCGGTGGCGATGGGCGGGCATATCCGCATCGACAGCCGGCTGGGGGCCGGCGCCCGTTTCATCGTCGAGTTGCCGCTGCCGTGGAAGCTGCAGCACGCCGTGGGTAGTGCAGCGGCCACGCCGGCCGCGGCCCCGAAGCATGCCCTGCGGATCCTGCTGGTCGAGGACGATCCCACCGTGGCCGACGTGATCTCGCACCTGCTGCACGCCCGCGGCCACGAGGTCGTGCACGTGCTGCACGGGCTGGCGGCCTTGTCGGAGGTGGCCGCGCAATCCTTCGACGTCGGTCTGCTCGACCTGGACCTGCCGCTGCTGGACGGGCTGGCGCTGGCCCTGCAGCTGCGCGAGCTCGGCTGTGGCTTCCCGTTGATTGCGGTGACCGCGCGTTCGGATGCCGATGCCGAGCGGCAGGCATCGGCCGCCGGCTTCGATGGCTTCCTGCGCAAGCCGGTCACCGGCGAAATGCTGGCGGCGGCAATCGGCGCGGCGTGCGCGCAGGATACGTCGGAGCCCCCGTAGATGCGGGGTTTGCCCCGCATGAAGTTTCCCCGGTGAAGCCTCGTACCGGGCAAGCCCGGTACCTACGATGGGGCAAGCAACTGCTGCTGCAGCCAGTCCGCCAGCGCCTCGATCCGCGGGTGCCCGTCGCCAGCGGTGCACAACGCCCATTGCCCTTCGGTATCGACGAAGCCCCACGGCGCGACCAGACGCCCGTTGGCGAGGTCGCTGGCTACCAGCGGCTCCGGCGCGATGGCGATGCCCAACCCGGCGACGGCAGCTTCCAGCAGGTAATACAGGTGCTCGAAGCCGGTGCCGTAGCGCAGCTCGCCGGCATCGATGCCGTAGCGCGCTGCCCAGGTCGGCCACGCCTGCGGGCGCGAGCGGGTGTGCAGCAACGGCTGCCCGCACAGGGCGGCGGCCGGTTGCCGCGTCAGCGCCGCGGCGCCGGGCAGTGCGGGGCTGAACACCGGGCCGATGCGCTCGGCCGCCAGCGGATGCACGCGCCAATTGGCCGGCCACGGTGACTGGCCCAGCATCAATGCGGCATCCAGCCCATCCAGGCGTGGAGTGAAGTCGCCTTCCTGCGCGGCCAGGTGCAGGGTCAGGCCCGGCAGGTCGCGTTGCAGTTCCTGCAGCCGCGGGATCATCCAGCGCGCCAGCACGCTGCCGGGGCAACCGAGCACGAGGGCGTCGCCATGTTGGCCCCGGCGCAGCGCGGCCACGCAGTCGCGCAGCTGCGAGAACGCACCCGAAGCCGCTTCCAGCAGGCGCTTGCCGGCGGCGGTGGGGCGGATGCCGCGGCCGTCGCGCTCGAACAGGGCGATGCCCAGTTCCTCTTCCAGCCCCCGCAACTGCCGGCTGACCGCGCCGTGGGTCACATGCAGCTCGTCGGCGGCCAGGCTGACGCTGCGCAGCCGGGCGGCCACCTCGAAGGCGCGCAGGGCATTGAGCGAGGGCAGGGTACGTTCGCCATTCATGTGAGTTTTTCTAACACATGACGGCGTATTTATCGATTTTCATCGTATGGCATGTGCGCTACGGTGCAAGCCTGTCCTGCTTGTCCGTGATGCCATGACCGCCGCGCCAACCACCGATTTCCACGCCTATCCCGATGCCCGTGGCCATTTCGGCCGCTACGGCGGCAGCTTCGTCGCCGAGACGCTGGTCGGGCCGTTGCAGGAACTGGCCGCGGCATATGACCAGGCGCGGGTCGATCCGGCCTTCATCGCCGCCTACGACAAGGACCTGAAGCACTACGTGGGCCGCCCCAGCCCGATCTACCACGCCGAGCGCTTGAGCCGCGACGTCGGCGGCGCGCAGATCCTGCTCAAGCGCGAAGACCTGAACCACACCGGCGCTCACAAGGTGAACAACACCATCGGCCAGGCGCTGCTGGCCGCGCGCATGGGCAAGACCCGCATCATCGCCGAGACCGGCGCCGGCCAGCATGGCGTCGCCAGCGCCACCGTGGCCGCGCGGCTGGGGCTGGAATGCGTGGTCTACATGGGCGCTACCGACATCGAGCGGCAGAAGATCAACGTCTATCGGATGAAGCTGCTCGGTGCCACGGTGGTACCGGTGAGCAGCGGCTCGGCCACGCTCAAGGACGCGCTCAACGAGGCCATGCGCGACTGGGTGACCAACGTGCGCGACACCTTCTACATCATCGGCACGGTCGCCGGCCCCGACCCGTACCCGCGCATGGTGCGCGACTTCAACGCCATCGTCGGGCGCGAGGCGCGCGCGCAGATGCTGGAAGACTATGGTCGCCTGCCCGATGCGATCACCGCCTGCGTCGGCGGCGGCTCCAACGCCATCGGCCTGTTCCACGCCTTCCTCAATGACCGCGAGGTGAAGATCTACGGCGCCGAGGCGGCTGGCGACGGCATCCATACCGGCCGCCATGCCGCGTCGATCTCGGCCGGCCGCCCCGGCGTGCTGCACGGCAACCGCACCTACGTGCTGTGCGACGACGACGGCCAGATCACCGAAACCCACTCCATCTCCGCTGGCCTCGACTACCCCGGCGTCGGCCCCGAGCATGCGTTCCTGTCCGACAGCGGCCGCGCGCAGTACGTCGGCATCACCGACGACGAAGCGCTGGCCGCGTTCCACCGCCTGACCCGCACCGAGGGCATCCTGCCGGCGCTGGAATCCAGCCACGCGGTGGCGCAGGCGATCAAGCTGGCGCGCGAACTGCCGAAGGACGCGCTGGTGCTGTGCAACCTGTCCGGCCGCGGCGACAAGGACGTGCACACCATCGCCGCGCGCGAAGGGCTGTCGCTGTGAACGGGCGTCTGTTCCGCATGGGCGCGCTGGCTTGCCTGGGCATGGCGCTGGCGGCCTGCAAGCCGCCCGAACCCGAGGTGCGGCCACTGCCGGCAGATGCGCAGGCAACGCCGCCGGAAGCCGCGCCACCGGCCCCGGCGACGGATGCGGCCGCGCAGTTGGCCGGTGTGGGCGGGCTGCAGGTCGGCGCGGCGTTCGGCAAGGGGCCGGGCGACGATGCCTTCGAGTCCGCCGGCATGCGCGAGCTGATGGAAGGCGACTGCGAATACTACGAAGGCGGCACGCTGCCGGCGGGCCTGTCGATGATGGTCATCGCCGACCGTATCGCCCGTTTCGATGCCCACGACGAGCGCGCGCCGGGCGCCGATGGGCCGCCGCTGCCGTTCGGGCTGTGGGTAGGCATGACCGAGGCCGAGGCGCGCGAGCGCCTGCCCGCCGGCGTGGTGGCCAGCCCGCACGCCTACGCCTCGCCCGATGGCGAATACCTGACCTGGACCGACCCGCAGGCCGGGCTGGCCCTGCGCCTGGAAACCCTCGATGGCGTGGTGACCTCGATCTACTGGGGCCAGCCCGAGGCGGTTGAACTGATCGAAGGATGTGCCTGAGATGCCCGTGACCCGAATCGACGAATGCTTCGCCCGCCTGCGTGCTTCCGGCCGCAAGGCGCTGATCCCCTTCATCACCGCCGGCGATCCGGCGCTGGAAGCCACCGTGCCGGTGATGCACGCGCTGGTCGCCGCCGGCGCCGACGTCCTCGAACTGGGCGTGCCGTTCTCCGACCCGATGGCCGACGGCCCGACCATCCAGCGCAGCTCCGAGCGCGCGCTGGGGCGGGGCGCCGGGCTGCGCTACGTGTTCGACAGCGTGGCCGCGTTCCGGCAGCGGGATACCGCCACGCCGGTGGTGCTGATGGGCTATCTCAACCCGGTGGAAATCCGCGGCGCGGCACGGTTCGCCACCGAGGCGGTGGCCGCTGGCGTGGATGGCGTGCTGCTGGTGGACCTGCCGCCTGAGGAGGCCGCCGAAACCCGCGCCGCGTTCACCGCCGCCGGGCTGGCGCTGGTCCTGCTGGCCTCGCCGACCAGTAGCGAGCAACGGCTCGCCGGCCTGTGCGAGGCAGCGCAGGGCTACCTCTATTACGTCAGCTTCGCCGGCGTCACCGGCGCCTCGGAGCGGCTGGACAGCGCCGCCGCCGGCGAGCGCCTGCGGCTGCTGCGCAGCCGGGCAAAAATGCCGGTGGTGGCCGGCTTCGGCATCAAGGACGCGGCCAGCGCCGTGGCGATGGCGGTCGATGCCGATGGCGTGGTGGTCGGCAGTGCACTGGTCGCGGCGATGGCCGATGCCGCATCGGTCGAAGAGGCGGTGCGCAGTGCCGGCGCGTTCCTCGCCCCGCTGCGGCAGGCGCTGGACGCCTGACCATGTGGTTGTTGTAGGAGCGACGTGAGTCGCGACCGGGCTTTATCGGGGAAGCTCCATCGCGACTCACGCCGCTCCTGCATTAGCTTGGCCGAACAGGTCCGCTGCCGGCTTCGGCAATGCTCCTTCCAGCTCCAGCAGGAACCGCTTGGCCTCCAGCCCGCCGCTGAACCCGGTCAGCGCGCCATTGGCGCCGACCACGCGGTGGCAGGGCAGGAGGATGCCCAGCGGGTTGCGGCCATTGGCTGCGCCCACCGCGCGGCTGGCGGTGGGGCGTCCCAGCCGCGTGGCCAGCTGCGCGTAGGTGCGGGTCTGTCCATAGGGAATGTCCGCCAGGGCGAACCAGACTTCGCGCTGGAATGGCGTGCCCTGCGGCGCCAGCGGCAGGTCGAAGGCGCGCCTGCGACCGGCGAAGTATTCGTCCAACTGCAGCCGCGCCCGTGACAGCAGCGGGTGGTCGGCCTCGCGCCAGCCGTCGCGGGGCAGGAACCAGCTGTCCTGCGGGAATTCGAGCGCATGCAGCCCAGCATCGGACGCGGACACGGTGAGCGGCCCCAGCGGGCTGTCGATCTGGCGGAAATGGATGGTCACTGCGGTTTTCGGGCGGTACGGGGCAGGGGTGCCGGGCTCTGTACGCTACCGTCGGTTTGCCGCCGCGCGCTAGACTGTCGGCCTTCTCGCGGCCCCCGGCCGCCCTGAACGGAACCGTCATCCCGCATGAGCTGGATCAGCAAATTGATGCCGTCCGGCATCCGCACCGACAACTCGCCGACCAAGAAGCGCAGCGTCCCCGAGGGCCTGTGGGAAAAGTGCAGCAGCTGCGGCGCGGCGCTGTACCGGCCGGAGCTGGAGGAGAACCTGGAGGTCTGCCCGAAGTGCGGCCACCACATGGCCATCCGTGCCCGCGCCCGCCTGGCGGCGCTGTTCGACGCCGACAGCACTACCGAGATCGCCGCCCGCCTCGGCCCGACTGACCTGCTCAAGTTCAAGGACCAGAAGAAGTACGCCGAGCGGATCAAGGCCGCCCAGAAGAACACCGGCGAATACGACGCGCTGGTGGCCATGCGCGGCACCCTCAAGGGCAGGCCGCTGGTGGCGTCCTCGTTCGACTTCGCCTTCATGGGCGGCTCGATGGGCTCGGTGGTCGGCGAGCGCTTCGCGCTGGCGGCCGAAACCGCGCTGGAGCTGGGCTGCCCGTTCGTCAACTTCTCCGCCAGCGGCGGCGCACGCATGCAGGAAGGCCTGTTCTCGCTGATGCAGATGGCCAAGACCTCGGCCGCGCTGGCCAAGTTGCGCGAGGCCGGGCTGCCGTACGTCTCGGTGCTCACCCACCCGACCACCGGCGGCGTGTCGGCCTCGTTCGCGATGCTGGGCGACATCAACATCGCCGAGCCGCAGGCGCTGATCGGCTTTGCCGGCCCGCGCGTGATCGAGCAGACCGTGCGCGAGAAGCTGCCCGAAGGCTTCCAGCGCTCGGAATTCCTGCTCGAGCACGGCGCCATCGACCAGATCTGCGACCGCCGCGAAATGCGCGAGCGCCTGGCCGAGCTGCTGGCGATGCTGATGCGCCAGTCGCGCCCGGGCGACGACACGGCGGCAGCCTGATGGCCGCGCGCAGGTATTTCGGCACCGACGGCATCCGCGGCCGGGTCGGCGAAGGGGCGATTTCCGCCGATTTCGTGCTGCGCCTGGGCAACGCCTACGGGCAGACGCTGGTGAAGGCGCTGCAGGCGCGGGGTAGCGCCCGCAAGCCGCTGGTGGTGATCGGCAAGGACACCCGCATCTCCAACTACATGTTCGAGGCCGCGCTGGAGGCCGGGCTGGTCGCCGCCGGCGTGCACGTGCAGCTGATGGGGCCGATGCCGACCCCGGCGGTGGCGCATCTGACCCGCTCGCTGCGCGCCGATGGCGGCATCGTCATCTCCGCCTCGCACAACCCGCACCACGACAACGGCATCAAGTTCTTCTCCGCCCAGGGCGAGAAGCTCGACGACGACACCGAGCTGTCGATCGAGGCCGCGCTCGAACTGCCGTTCTCGACCGTGCCGTCCGAACAGCTGGGCAAGGCGGTGCGTACCCGCGATGCCATCGGGCGCTACGTCGAGGCCTGCAAGAACTCGGTGCCGCGCGACTTCGACCTGTCCGGCATGCGCATCGCGGTGGACTGCGCGCATGGCGCGACCTACCAGGTGGCGCCGCTGGTGCTGCGCGAGCTGGGCGCCAGCGTCGATGCCATCGGCGTCGAGCCCAATGGCGTGAACATCAACGACGGCGTCGGCTCGCTGCATCCGGGCGCGTTGGCCGAACGCGTCCGCGCGATCGGCGCGCACCTGGGCATCGCCTTCGACGGCGACGGCGACCGCCTGCTGTTCGTGGACGGTGACGGCAACGTCCACGACGGCGACGACCTGCTGTACCTGCTGGCGCTGGACTGGCAGGCCAGCGGCCGCCTGCGCGGCCCGGTGGTGGGCACGCTGATGACCAACTTCGGTTTCGAGCAGGCGCTGGCGAAGGCGGGCATCGGTTTCATCCGTGCCAACGTCGGCGACCGCTACGTCCACCAGGCGCTGCTGGAACACGACGGCGTGCTCGGCGGCGAAGCCTCCGGCCACCTGCTGTGCCTGGACCGGGCGACCACCGGCGACGGCATCATCAGTGCCTTGCAGGTGCTGGAGGTGCTCAAGCACCGAGGTATCACCCTGCAACAGGGGCTGGCCGGCCTGAGCCGGGTGCCGCAGCAGACCGTCAACGTCCGGGTCGGGCAAGGCGTACCGGCCAAGGCGATGGTGCAGTCCGAAACCGTGGTGGCCGCCCTGGCGACCGCGCAGCAGGCGGTGGCCGGCCGCGGCCGCGCCTTCCTGCGCCCGTCCGGCACCGAGCCGGTGGTGCGGGTGACGGTGGAGGCCGACGATGCCGCGCTGGTGCAGGCCACGCTCGACCGCCTCGCCGACGCGGTCAGGGCCGCCGCCGGGGCGGCCTGAGCCGGATCAATGCATTTTCCGGGGCACGACGGCAACGTCAGCGCCCCGGTTCTTCCCCAGGAGTAGTCCCGTGAGTTCCCGCATTCCCACCCTCGACATCACCCGCTTCGACAGCGACCGCGACGCCTTCGTGGCCGAGCTGGGCGCGGCCTACCGCCAGTGGGGTTTTGCCGGCATCCGCAACCACGGCATCGCGCAGGCCGACATCGACGCCGCCTACGATGTGTTCAAGGCGTTCTTCGCCCTGCCCGAGGAAGTGAAGAAGAAGTACCACGTCGCCGGTGGCGGCGGCGCCCGCGGCTACACCCCGTTCGGGGTGGAGACCGCCAAGGGCTCCAAGCACTTCGATCTCAAGGAGTTCTGGCACATCGGCCGCGAGATCGCGGACGACTCCAAGTACCGCGAAGTGATGCCGCCAAACCTGTGGCCGGCCGAAGTGCCGGGCTTCAAGGAGCATGGTTACGGCCTGTACCAGAAGCTCGACGCGTTGGGTTCGCGGGTGCTGTCGGCGTTGGCGCTGCACATCGGCCTGCCGCAGGATTATTTCGCAGACAAGACCAACAACGGCAACTCGATCCTGCGCCCGATCCACTACCCGCCGATCACCACCGACGACATCCCCAACGTGCGCGCCGGCGCGCACGGCGACATCAACTTCATCACCCTGCTGGTCGGCGCCAGCGCCGCCGGGCTGGAGGTGCAGTCCCGCGAGGGCGAGTGGGTGCCGTTCACCTCGGACGCGGACACCATCGTGGTCAACATTGGCGACATGCTGCAGCGCCTGACCAACCATGTGTATCCGTCCACCATCCATCGCGTGGTCAACCCGCCGGGCGAACTGGCGCGGCAGCCGCGCTACTCGGTGCCGTTCTTCCTGCACCCGAACCCGGATTTCCTGATCGACGTGCTGCCCTCGTGCATCGGTGCCGACAACCCCAGCCGCTACCCGGAGGCGATCACCGCCCACGGCTTCCTCGAAGAGCGCCTGCGCGAGATCAAGCTGAAGTAGGCAACCAAGGCCGCCGCAAGGCGGCCTTTGCGCTTATGGCGGGTAGGTCGGGGCTATGTCCCCGACGCTTGATGTCGAATGTATGGGGCGTCGGGGGCGTAGCCCCGATCTGCCTTGGCGTTGTTGCGGTTGCCGGCTCGCGGCCGGCACTACCCGGAATATCGGGTTTGTCCCGAGTTGTCCGCCGTTTGTCCTGCGGCTGTCTGTAGTGGGCTATCCTTCGCCCACTTTTCATGGGAGTCGTTCCTGAATGCGCCGCAAGATCGTTGCCGGTAACTGGAAGCTGCATGGCAGCCGTCAATTCGCCAGCGAGCTGGTGGAGCAGGTGGCCGCCGGCCTGCCGCTGGACGGCGTGGAACTGGTGATCCTGCCGCCGCTGCCCTACCTGGGCGACCTGGTCGAGGATTTCGAAGGCACGGCGCTGGCCTTCGGCGCGCAGGACGTCAGCAGCAACGAAAAGGGCGCCTATACCGGCGAGGTGTCGGCATCGATGCTGGTGGACGTGGGCGCCGGCTATGGCCTGGTCGGCCATTCCGAGCGCCGCCAGTACCACCACGAAAGCAGCGAACTGGTGGCGCGCAAGTTCGTCGCCGCGGCCCATGCCGGGCTGGTCCCGGTGCTGTGCGTGGGCGAGACGCTGGAGCAGCGCGAGGCCGGGGCGACCGAGCAGGTCATCGCCGCGCAGCTGGCGCCGGTGTTGGAACTGGCCGGCGTGGCCGCCTTCGCACGGGCGGTGGTGGCCTACGAGCCGGTCTGGGCCATCGGCACCGGCCGCACCGCCACCCCGGGGCAGGCGCAGGCCGTGCATGCGTTCATCCGTGGCGAAATTGCCGGGCGCGATGCTAGAATCGCCGATTCGTTGCCGATCCTGTATGGCGGCAGCGTCAAGCCCGACAACGCCGCCGAGCTGTTTGCGCAGCCGGACGTCGATGGCGGGCTGGTGGGCGGCGCCTCGCTGGTGGCTGCCGATTTCCTGGCCATCGCAGAGGCGGCGGCCAGCCGCTAACGAAATGTCCGGGACGGTTTTGCGATGTTGATGACGATCCTCAATGTGATCTATGTGCTGGTGGCGATCGCGATGATCGCGCTGATCCTGATGCAGCGCGGTTCCGGCGCGGCCGCCGGTTCGGGGTTCGGTGCCGGTGCCTCGGGCACGGTGTTCGGCGCGCGCGGCGCGTCCAACTTCATGTCCAAAAGCACCAAGTGGCTGGCCGTGGTGTTCTTCGGCATCAGCCTGTTCATGGCCTGGTATGCCAGCCGCGGCAGCCGCCCCGCCGACGAGGGGCTGGGCGTGATGTCGCAGATCGAAGCGCCGGCGGCGCCGGTGGGCGAGCTGCAGGCCGTGCCGCAGGCGACCGTGCCGGCCGAAGCCGAAGTGCCGCAGGCTGCCGCTCCGGCCGAAAATGCCCCGCAACAGGGCGAAGAAAAGCCCGCCGAAAGCGCACACAAAGACTGAAGACGGTTACAATGCGCGGCGCACTGCGCAAGCAGATGCGCGGATGCAAAGCCCAGGTGGCGGAATTGGTAGACGCACTACCTTGAGGTGGTAGCGACGAGAGTCGTAGGGGTTCGAGTCCCCTCTTGGGCACCATTGTTTGTACGCGGGTACGCGGGTTGCGGCAGCACCCGCCGTGGCAAATCCCGTCAACCCCATGCCTTGGCACCCGCAGGTGCCCGGGCAGAGGCAAGAGAGAATCGCTGTGCTGGCCGAATATTTGCCGTCCCTGCTGTTCCTGATCGTCGCCACCGGCATTGGCATCGCTCTGATGCTGGTCGGTCGCTTCCTTGGTCCCCGCAGCCCCGACGAGCAGAAACTCTCGCCGTATGAATGCGGCTTCGAGGCGTTCGAGAACGCGCGCATGAAGTTCGACGTGCGCTACTACCTGATCGCCATCCAGTTCATCGTCTTCGACCTGGAAATCATCTTCATCGTGCCCTGGACCCAGGTGTTCATGGAGCTGGGCGCCCGCTCGCTCGTCACCATGGGCCTGTTCGTGGGCATGCTGTTCCTCGGCTTTGTCTACGTGTGGAAGAAGGGAGCGCTGGAATGGGAGTGATTCAGACGCTCGATGGCCTGATGAACAACCCCATCCCTGAAGGGCGGGTTGACGACATCCTGCGGCCCGAAGGCGACAACCCGCTGCTCGACAAGGGCTACGTGACCACCAGCGTCGACGCTCTGCTGAACTGGGCGCGCACCGGCTCGATGTGGCCGATGACCTTCGGCTTGGCCTGCTGTGCGGTGGAAATGATGCACGCCGGCGCCTCGCGCCTGGACCTGGACCGCTACGGCGTGGTGTTCCGCCCGTCGCCGCGCCAGTCCGACGTGATGATCGTCGCCGGCACCCTGGTCAACAAGATGGCCCCGGCGCTGCGCAAGGTCTACGACCAGATGCCCGACCCGAAGTGGGTGATCTCGATGGGCAGCTGCGCCAACGGCGGCGGCTACTATCACTATTCCTATTCGGTGGTGCGCGGCTGCGACCGCGTGGTGCCGGTGGACGTGTACGTGCCGGGTTGCCCGCCGACCGCCGAGGCGCTGGTCTACGGCATCCTGCAGCTGCAGAAGAAGATCTGGCGCACCCAGACCATCGCCCGCTGATTCCCCTTCAAGTTCAAGAGCACGCCAGCCTCATGGCCCAGCAAGCAGCACCACTCATCGACCGACTTCGCGCGCGCTTCGCCGGTGCGCAGATCACCGTGGTCGAACCGCGCGGCGAAGTGACGCTGGAGGTTCCCGCGGCCGATTGGCATGCCACGGCGCTGGTGCTGCGCGACGAGCTCGGCTTCGAGCACGCCACCGACCTGTGCGGCGTCGATTACCTCGGCTACGGCAGCGACGAGTGGGACACCGCCGACGTGTCCTCGCAGGGCTTCAGTCGCGGCGTCGAAGGCAAGGCCACCGGCCGCTTCGCCTGGGGCGAGTTCCCCAGCCACGAGGAAGGCGGCGAAGGCGCGCAGCCCGACACGATGCCGCAGCAGCGTTTCGCCGTCGTCGTCCAGCTGCGCTCCTATAAGCACAACCAGCTGCTGCGCATCCGCTGCTTCGCGCCGAGCGAGTCGCTGCCGGTGGTGGCCTCGCTGACCGGCGTGTGGCCGGGCCTGAACTGGTTCGAGCGCGAGGCGTTCGACCTGTACGGCGTGATTTTCGAGGGCCACCCGGACCTGCGCCGCATCCTGACCGACTACGGTTTCGTCGGCCACCCGTTCCGCAAGGATTTCCCGCTGATCGGCAATGTCGAAGTGCGTTACGACGAAGAGAAGAAACGCGTGATCTACGAACCGGTGACCTCGGTCGAGCCGCGCGTCGGCGTGGCCCGCGTGATCCGCGACGACGCCCGCTACCAGACCGCCGAAGGCGAGCGCGCGCAGACGGAGGCAAGCAAGTGAGCGAGTTCCAGCAGGCGCATGAAGCCTTCGCCAGCAACTCTGCCGAAGCCCGGCAGGAGATCCGTAACTACACGATGAACTTCGGCCCGCAGCATCCGGCCGCGCACGGCGTGCTGCGCCTGATCCTGGAAATGGACGGCGAAACCATCGTCCGTGCAGACCCGCACGTCGGCTTGCTGCACCGTGCCACCGAGAAGCTGGCCGAGTCCAAGCCGTTCAATCAGTCCATCGGTTACATGGACCGGCTGGATTACTGTTCGATGATGTGCAACGAGCATGCCTACGTCCGTGCCATCGAGACCCTGATGGGCATCGAGGCGCCGGAGCGCGCGCAGTACATCCGCACCATGTTCGACGAGGTCACCCGCATCCTCAACCACCTGATGTGGCTGGGTTCGAATGCGCTCGATCTCGGTGCGATGGCGGTGATGCTGTATGCGTTCCGCGAGCGCGAGGAGCTGATGGACTGCTACGAGGCGGTGTCCGGTGCGCGCATGCACGCCACCTACTACCGCCCGGGCGGCGTGTACCGCGACCTGCCGGACGCGATGCCGAAGTACAAGGAGTCGCGCTGGCACAAGGGCGGCGCGCTCAAGCGCCTGAATGCCGCCCGCGAAGGCTCGCTGCTGGACTTCCTGGAGAACTTCACCAACGAGTTCCCGACGCGCGTCGACGAATACGAGACCCTGCTCACCGACAACCGTATCTGGAAGCAGCGCACCGTCGGCATCGGCGTGGTCACCCCGGAACATGCGCTGGCATGGGGCATGACCGGCGTGATGCTGCGTGGCTCGGGCATCGAGTGGGACCTGCGCAAGAAGCAGCCCTACGCCAAGTACGACGCGGTGGACTTCGACATCCCGCTGGGCAAGGAAGGCGACTGCTACGACCGCTACCTGGTCCGCGTCGCCGAAATGCGCGAATCCAACCGCATCATCAAGCAGTGCGTGCAGTGGCTGAAAGCCAACCCCGGCCCGGTCATGGTCAGGAACTTCAAGGTCGCCCCGCCGAAGCGGGCGGAAATGAAGGAAGACATGGAAGCCCTGATCCACCACTTCAAGCTGTTCAGCGAAGGTTATTGCGTGCCGGCAGGCGAAACCTACGCCGCGGTGGAAGCGCCCAAGGGCGAGTTCGGCTGCTACCTGGTGTCCGACGGCGCCAACAAGCCGTTCCGCGCGCACCTGCGCGCGCCGGGCTTCGCCCACCTGTCGTCGATCGACTCGGTGGTGCGCGGCCACATGCTGGCCGACGTGGTGGCGATGGTCGGCACCTACGACCTCGTGTTCGGCGAGGTCGACCGGTAATGCCGGGCCATCGCACAACGCCCGGTGCCTGCGCGGCTTCGCTGCCGTGGGCATCGGTTTTCCGGAATCTGGTATTCGTTGAGGTCGGCCGATGAAGGCGACAGGCAATTTCGAGGCGGCGCGCGACGTCGACCCGATGGTGGTGTTGAGCGACAAGACCCGTGCTCACATCGATCACTGGCTGGCGAAGTTCCCGCCGGAGCGCAAGCGTTCGGCGGTGCTGCAGGGCCTGCATGCCGCGCAGGAGCAGAACCAGGGCTGGCTGAACGACGAGCTGATCGCTGCGGTGGCCAAGTACCTGGACCTGCCGTTCGTGTGGGCCTATGAGGTCGCCAGCTTCTACTCGATGTTCGAGACCGGGAAGGTCGGCCGCAACAACGTCGCCATCTGCACCAACATCAGCTGCTGGCTCAACGGCGCCGAGGACATCGTGCGCCACTGCGAGAAGAAGCTGGGCATCAAGCACGGTGAATCGACCCCGGACGGCCGCGTCTACCTCAAGCGTGAGGAAGAGTGCCTGGCCGGCTGCGCGGGCGCGCCGATGATGGTCATCAACGGCCACTACCACGAGCGCCTGACGCTGGACCAGGTCGACGCGCTGCTGGACGGGCTGGAGTAAGGCATGGCACACCACGAAACCAAGGGCCCGGTCGGACCGGCGCCGCTTCCGCACCAGGTGGTCTACACCACGCTGCACTACGACACCCCGTGGTCGTACGAGAATTACCTCAAGACCGGCGGCTACGCCGCGCTGCGCAGGATCCTCGAAGAGAAGATCGCGCCGGCCGACGTCATCGAGATGGTCAAGCAGTCCGGCCTGCGCGGCCGCGGCGGCGCGGGCTTCCCGACCGGCCTGAAGTGGTCGTTCATGCCCAAGGATGCGCCACAGAAGTACATCCTGTGCAACTCGGACGAATCCGAGCCGGGCACCTGCAAGGACCGCGACATCCTGCGCTACAACCCGCATTCGGTGGTCGAGGGCATGGCGATCGCCTGCTACGCCACCGGTTCGACCGTGGCCTACAACTACCTGCGCGGCGAGTTCCACCACGAGCCGTTCGAGCATTTCGAGCAGGCCCTGGCCGATGCCTACAAGCACGGCTGGCTGGGCAAGAACGTGCTGGGCAGTGGCGTGGACATCGACATCTACGGCGCGCTGGGCGCCGGCGCCTACATCTGCGGCGAGGAAACCGCGCTGATGGAGTCGCTGGAAGGCAAGAAGGGCCAGCCGCGCTACAAGCCGCCGTTCCCGGCCAACTTCGGCCTGTACGGCAAGCCGAGCACGATCAACAACACCGAGACCTACGCCTCGGTGCCGGCGATCATCCGCAACGGCCCGGAGTGGTTCAAGGGCCTGAGCAAGACTGCCAACGGCGGCCCGAAGATCTTCTCGGTCTCCGGCTGCGTGCAGAAGGGCGGCAACTTCGAAGTGCCGCTGGGCACCACCTTCGACGAGCTGCTGGAAATGGCCGGCGGGCTGCGTCCGGGGCGCACGCTGAAGGCGGCGGTGCCGGGCGGCGTGTCGATGCCGGTGCTCAAGGCCGAGCAGCTCAAGGGCCTGCAGATGGACTACGACACCCTGCGCGCGCTTGGCACCGGCCTGGGGTCGGGTGCCATCGTGGTGCTGGACGACAGCGTGTGCTGCGTCAAGTTCGCCTGCCGCATCAGCCAGTTCTTCCACAAGGAGTCCTGCGGCCAGTGCACCCCGTGCCGCGAGGGCACCGGCTGGATGCACCGGGTGCTGGAGCGCATCGTCGCCGGCAAGGCCACGATGGAGGACCTGCACCAGCTGCGCACCGTCGCCGGGCAGATCGAGGGCCACACCATCTGCGCCTTCGGCGAAGCGGCGGCATGGCCGATCCAGGGGTTCCTGCGCCAGTTCTGGGACGAATTCGAGTACTACATCGTCAACGGTCATTCGATGGTTGACGGCAAGAAGGTGGAGGCTGCTGCCGCATGAGCGCGCAACCCGTGAACCCGAGCGAGGCGCCGGTGGCGCCGGAAGGACACGTCACCATCGAGATCGATGGGCAGACGCTGTTCGCGCCCAAGGGGTCGATGATCATCCAGGCCGCCGACAAGGCCGGCATCCCGATCCCGCGCTTTTGCTACCACGAGAAGCTGCCGATCGCGGCCAACTGCCGCATGTGCCTGGTGGACGTGGAGAAGTCGCCGAAGCCGTCGCCGGCCTGCGCCACGCCGGTCATGGACGGCATGAAGATCCAGACCCGCAACGAGAAGGCGCTCAAGTACCAGCGCTCGGTGATGGAGTTCCTGCTGATCAACCACCCGCTGGACTGCCCGGTCTGCGACCAGGGCGGCGAATGCGAGCTGCAGGACGTCTCGCTCGGCTACGGCCGCTCGGTCAGCCGCTTCAACGAGCGCAAGCGCGTGGTCGCCGACGAGGACATGGGCCCGCTGGTCGCCACCGAGATGACCCGCTGCATCCAGTGCACCCGCTGCATCCGCTTCACCGCGGAGATCGCCGGTACCTACGAGCTGGGTGGCATGTACCGCGGCGAGAACCTGCAGATCGGCACCTACGACGGCAAGCCGCTGACCACCGAACTGTCCGGCAACGTCATCGACGTGTGCCCGGTGGGCGCGCTGACCAACAAGGTGTTCCAGTTCCGCGCCCGCCCGTGGGAGCTGATCGCGCGCGAATCGCTGGGCTACCACGACGCGATGGGCTCGAACCTGTTCCTGCACGTGCGCCGCGGCGAAGTGCTGCGCACCGTGCCGCGGGACAACGAGATGGTCAACGAATGCTGGCTGTCCGACCGCGACCGTTATTCGCACCAGGGCCTGTATGCCGCCGACCGCGCGGTCAAGCCGCTGCGCAAGGTCAACGGTGAATGGCAGGAAGTGAGTTGGGCCGAAGGCCTGGCCGCCGCCCGTGAAATCCTCGAAGCCAACCGTGGCGACGACCTCGGCGTGCTGGTGCACCCGGCCACCTCGAACGAGGAGGGCGCGTTGCTGGCACGGCTGGCCGCGGGGCTGGGTTCGAACAACATCGACCACCGCATCAACAACCGCGATTTCTCCGATGCTGCCGTGGCCGAGCCGTTCGGCCTGCTGATGGCCGAGATCGAGAACGCCGACCGCATCGTCGTGCTGGGCAGCAACATCCGCCACGAGCTGCCGCTGCTGCACGCCCGCCTGCGCAAGGCGCAGACCGGCAAGAGCGCGCAGATCTTCGCGGTCAACCCGGTCGATTTCGATTTCGCCTTCGCACTGGCCGGCAAGCAGATCGTCGCCCCGTCGAAGTTCGTCGAAGCACTGGGCAATGCCGAACTGCGCGAGGCGGTGAAGGCAGGCGGCAACACCGTCGTCATCGTCGGCGCGATCGCCGAGAACCACCCGCAGGCCGCCGCGATCCGCGCCGCCGCGCGTGACTTCGCCGCCGCTACCGGCGCGAAGCTGTGCCGCATCCCGCAAGGCGCGAATGCCATTGGCCTGTCGCGCGCCGGCGTGCTGCCGGCCGGCAAGGACGTGAGCGCGATGCTGGCGCAGCCGCGCAAGGCCTACGTGCTGTACGGCATCGAGCCGGGCCTGGACTTCGCCGATGCGCCGGCCGCGCGCAAGCCGCTGCTGGAAGGCAAGGTCGTGGCGTTCAGCCAGTTCGCCTGCGTCTCCACCCGCGACGTCGCCGACGTGATCCTGCCGATCGGCGCGCTGCCGGAAATCGACGCTACCCTGACCAACCTCGATGGCCGTAACCAGCAGGCCCGCGCCGGCGGCAAGCTGCCGGGCGAGGCCCGCGAAGGCTGGCGCGTGCTGCGTGCCCTTGGCGGTGAATTGCAGTTGGCCGGTTTCGACTTCACCGACCTGGCCGGCCTGCGCGCCAGCCTGCAGCCGGTGCAGGTCGATGTCGTTGCCTCGGCACAGCCGCAGGTGGCGGGCGAAGGCTTGGAAGTGGCTTGCACGCCGGCGATCTACCGCACCGACGCGGTGGTGCGCCGCGCCGAAGCGCTGCAGGCGCATCCGCTGAACAACGCGCCGCGTATCGTGCTCAACGCAGACGACGCCGCGCGCCTGCAACTGGTCGAAGGGCAGATGGCCAAGGTCGGCACCGATGCCGGCAAGGCGGCCCTGCCGGTCGTGGTCGACGCGCGCGTCGCCGCCGGTACGGTCTGGATTGAATCGGGCCACGGCGCCACCGCGCCGCTGGGTGCCGCTCGGGTAACGGTGGTGGCTGCATGAACGAGTTGCTGTTGAACGCGGTCGACCCGCTGCACCAGTGGTTCCTGTCGCTGGGCGACATCGGCCTGGTGCTGTGGACCGTGCTGAAGATCCTGCTGATTGCCATGCCGGTGATCATCTCCGTGGCCTTCTACGTGGTATGGGAACGCAAGTTGATCGGCTGGATGCACGTGCGCCACGGGCCGATGTACGTCGGCATGGGCATCTTCCAGGCGTTCGCCGACGTCTTCAAGCTGCTGTTCAAGGAAATCATCCGCCCGGCCAACGCGCACAAGGCGATCTACGTGCTGGCGCCATTGATCGTGCTGGCGCCGTCGTTCGCGGCGTGGTCGGTGGTGCCGTTCGACTACAAGCTGGTGCTGTCCAACGCCAACGTCGGCCTGCTGTACCTGCTGGCGATGACCTCGCTGGGCATCTACGGCGTGATCCTGGCCGGCTGGGCGTCGAACTCCAAGTACGCCTTCCTCGGCGCGATGCGTTCCGCGGCGCAGATGGTCAGCTACGAGATCGCGATGGGCTTCGCGCTGGTCGGCGTGATGATCGCCGCCGGCAGCCTGAACCTGAGCCAGATCGTGCTGGCGCAGCAGGGCAGCTCGGGCTTCTTCGACTGGTTCCTGCTGCCGCTGCTGCCGCTGTTCGTCGTGTACTGGGTATCCGGCGTGGCCGAGACCAACCGCTCGCCGTTCGACGTGGTCGAGGGCGAGTCGGAAATCGTCGCCGGGCACATGGTCGAGTACTCCGGCAGTGCGTTCGCGCTGTTCTTCCTGGCCGAGTACGCCAACATGATCCTGATCAGCTTCCTGATCTCGATCTTCTTCGTCGGCGGCTGGCTGAGCCCGCTGCAGGGCTGGATCACGGCCGACGTGTCGCCGTGGATCAACTGGGTCTGGACTGGCGGCTGGCCGTGGCTGCTGTTGAAGGTGCTGTTCTTCGCAAGTTCGTACATCTGGTTCCGTGCCACGTTCCCGCGCTTCCGTTACGACCAGATCATGCGTCTGGGCTGGAAGGTGTTCATCCCGCTGACCATCGCGTGGATCGCGGTGACCGCGTTGATGGTGTTCTACGGCGTGATCCAGAGGGGCGTTTGATTCATGAAAAAGATCACCCACTATTTCAAGAGCCTGCTGCTGCTGGAGCTGATCGCCGGCATGTGGCTGACGCTGAAATACGCGTTCCGGCCGAAGTACACCGTGCTGTACCCGATGGAGAAGTTCCCGCAGTCGCCGCGCTTCCGTGGCCTGCACGCGCTGCGCCGCTACCCGAACGGCGAGGAGCGCTGCATCGCCTGCAAGCTGTGCGAGGCGGTGTGCCCGGCGCTGGCGATCACCATCGACTCGGCCAAGCGCGAGGACGGCACCCGCCGCACCACGCGCTACGAGATCGACCTGTTCAAGTGCATCTTCTGCGGTTTCTGCGAGGAGAGCTGCCCGGTGGATTCGATCGTGGAAACCCACGTCCTCGAATACCACTTCGAGAACCGTGGCGAGAACATCGTCACCAAGCCGCAGCTGCTGGCGCTGGGCGATCGGCTGGAAGCCGAGATCGCCGAGCGCCGCGCCGCCGACGCCGCTTACCGCTGAGGACCGGAAGATGGATTGGGTAAATATCGCTTTCTGGTTCTTCGCGGTAGTGGCCGGCGTCGCCGCCGCATCGGTGATCAGTGTGCGCAACCCGGTGTACGCCGTGCTGTGCCTGATCCTGACCTTCTTCTCCGTCGCCTGCGTGTGGCTGCTGGTGGGCGCCGAGTTCCTCGGCGTGACCCTGGTGCTGGTCTACGTCGGCGCGGTGATGGTGCTGTTCCTGTTCGTGGTGATGATGCTCGACGTGGACACCTCCAGCCTGCGCGAGGGCTGGGTGCGCTACCTGCCGGTCGGCCTCGTGGTCGCGGTGGTGATGCTGGTGCAGATGCTGACCCTGATCGGCATCAAGGCGCGCTCGGTCGAGGCGTTCCCGGCCGACAACGCCGCCGCGCTGGCCGCCGACAGCTCCAACATCACCTGGCTGGCGCGCAGCCTGTTCACCGAATACCTGCTGCCGTTCGAGTTCGCCGCGGTGATCCTGACCGTGGCGGTGGTCGCCGCGGTGATGCTGACCCTGCGCCGCCGCACCGGCGTGAAGACGCAGGACCCGACCGTGCAGACGATGGTCAGGGCCGGCGACCGCCTGCGCGTGATCAAGATGGCGGCCGAAAAGCCGGTCGCGCCGGCTGCAACCAAGAACGACGGCGGCGAGGAGGCCAAGCCATGATTTCCCTGGGCCACATGCTCGCGCTGGGAGCGGTGATGTTCTGCATCTCCGTGGCCGGCATCTTCCTCAACCGCAAGAACATCATCGTGCTGCTGATGTCGATCGAGCTGATGCTGCTGTCGGTGAACATCAACTTCGTCGCCTTCTCGCGCCAGCTCGGCGACACCGCCGGCCAGCTGTTCGTGTTCTTCATCCTCACCGTGGCCGCGGCCGAGGCCGCCATCGGCCTGGCGATCCTGGTGACCTTGTTCCGTACCCGCCACACCATCAACGTGGGCGAAGTCGATTCGTTGAAGGGCTGAACCGCAGATGGAAATCACTCTCTCCAAGAGTCTGTTGATTGCAGTGGTGCTGGCGCCGCTGTTCGGCAGCATCATCGCCGGCCTGTTCGGTCGCCAGGTGGGGCGCAAGGGCGCGCAGTACATCACCATCCTCGGCGTGGCGGCCAGCTGCGCGTTGTCGCTGCACGTGCTGTACCAGCTGCTGTGGGGCGGGGCGCAGCCGTTCAACCAGAACGTCTACACCTTCTTCGAGGTCGGCCAGTACTCGGCGCACGTCGGCTTCATGGTCGACCGCCTGACCGCGATGATGATGGCGGTGGTGACCTTCGTGTCGCTGCTGGTGCACATCTACTCGATCGGCTACATGGCCGACGACGACGGCTACCAGCGCTTCTTCAGCTACATCTCGCTGTTCACCTTCTCGATGCTCGCGCTGGTGATGAGCAACAACTTCCTGCAATTGTTCTTCGGCTGGGAAGCGGTGGGCCTGGTGTCGTACCTGCTGATCGGCTTCTACTTCAAGAAGCCCAGCGCGATCTTCGCCAACATGAAGGCGTTCCTGGTCAACCGCGTCGGTGACTTCGGCTTCCTGCTCGGCATCGCCGGCGTGCTGTGGGTGTTCGGTTCGCTGGACTACGCCACCGTGTTCGCCAATGCCGGTGCCGCGCTCGGCAACGACGTGGTCGGCCACGCCACGATCCAGCTGATCGGCAACCACCAGTGGAGCATCGCCACGGTGATCTGCATCTGCCTGTTCATCGGCGCGATGGGCAAGTCGGCGCAGGTGCCGCTGCACGTGTGGCTGCCCGACTCGATGGAAGGCCCGACCCCGATCTCGGCGCTGATCCATGCCGCGACGATGGTGACCGCCGGCATCTTCATGGTCACCCGCATGTCGCCGTTGTTCGAGCTGTCGCAGGCGGCGCTGGACTTCATCCTGTTCATCGGCGCCACCACCGCGTTCTTCACCGGCCTGATCGGCATCGTGCAGAGCGACATCAAGCGCGTGGTTGCCTACTCGACGCTGTCGCAGCTGGGCTACATGACCGTGGCGCTGGGCGTGTCGGCCTACTCGGGCGCGGTGTTCCACCTGATGACCCATGCCTTCTTCAAGGCGCTGCTGTTCCTCGGCGCCGGCTCGGTCATCATCGGCATGCACCACGAGCAGAACATGCTGAAGATGGGCGGCCTGCGCAAGTACATGCCGGTCACCCACATCACCATGTGGATCGGCACGCTGGCGCTGGTCGGCACCCCGTTCTTCTCCGGCTTCTACTCGAAGGACACCATCATCGAGGCGGCCGAGCTGCATGCCCACGCTTCGCATGGCTGGGTGGCCACCTACGGCTACTGGGCGGTGCTGGGCGGTGTGATCGTCACCAGCTTCTACAGCTTCCGCCTGCTGTTCCTGACCTTCTTCGGCAAGGAACGCTTCCGCGACGCGCACGACGATCACGGCCACGGCCATCACGACGACCACCACGGCCACGGTGCGCACGAGCCGCACGAGTCGCCGTGGGTGGTGACGCTGCCGCTGGTCCTGCTGGCGATCCCGTCGGTGCTGATCGGCTTCTTCACCGTCGGCCCGATGCTGTTCGGTACCGACTGGACCGGCCATGCCGGCGGCCACGGCATCCCGGGGCAGGCGATGTCGTTCTTCACCGGCATCGTCGATTTCAACAACCCGGCGCGCGACACCATCGCCGAGCTGGGCAAGGAAGGCTGGCACGGCGCGGTGCAGTTCGCGCTGCACGGCCTGACCGCACCGGCGTTCTGGCTGACTGTGGCCGGTTTCGCGCTGGCCTGGGTGTTCTACATCTGGAAGCCGGAGCTGGCCGGCAAGGCCCGCAACAGCCTGTCGCCGCTGGTCTCGGTGCTGGAGAACAAGTACGGCTTCGACAAGCTGTGGATCGACGGCTTCGCCGGCGGCAGCGTGCAGCTGGGCAAGGCCTCGCGTGCCATCGACAGCAAGGTGGTGGACGGCGTGGTGGTCAATGGCACGGCCCGCGTGGTCGAGCTGGCCGCCAACCTGCTGCGCCGCACCCAATCCGGTTTCCTCTATCACTACGCGTTCGTGATGATCATCGGCCTGATCGCCCTGCTGGGCGTGCTGATGCATTTCTGGCGTTGACCTGTACGGAATAGAAAACGTGTCGAACTGGCCCCTGCTTAGTCTCCTCATCTGGCTGCCGATCCTCGGTGGTGCGTTGATCCTTGCCATGCGCAACGCCCAGGCCGCCCGTTGGGCGTCGCTGGCGGTGGCGCTGCTCACCTTCCTGCTGAGCATCGGCCTGCTCACCGGTTACGACCGTGGTGCCGCCGAGGTGATGCAGTTCGTCGAGCAGCGGCCGTGGATCCCGGCCTTCGGCATCGGCTACAACCTGGCCGTGGACGGCATCGCCATCGCGCTGGTACTGCTGACCACGCTGGTGGGCGTGCTGGTGCTGGTCGGTGCCTGGGGCGTGATCAACAAGCGCGTCAACCAGTACGTGTCGGCCCTGCTGATCCTGGAAGGCATCACCGTCGGCATCTTCTCGGCCACCGACGCGATGTTGTTCTACGTGTTCTTCGAGGCGATGCTGATCCCGATGTTCCTGATCATCGGCGTCTGGGGCGGCCCGCGCCGCATCTACGCGGCGATCAAGTTCTTCCTCTACACCTTCCTCGGCTCGGTGCTGATGCTGGTGGCGCTGGTCTACCTGTACATGAAGGGCGGCAGCTTCCAGCTGGCCGACCTGTACCAGCTGCAGCTGTCGGCCAGGGAGCAGACCTGGATCTTCTTCGCGTTCCTGGTCGCCTTCGCGGTCAAGGTGCCGATGTTCCCGGTGCACACCTGGCTGCCGGACGCGCACGTGGAGGCGCCGACCGCCGGTTCGGTGATCCTGGCCGCGATCGCGCTGAAGATCGGTGGTTACGGCTTCCTGCGCTTCAATCTGCCGATCGTGCCCGACGCCAGCCACGAGTGGGCCTGGCTGGTGATCGCGCTGTCGCTGGTGGCGGTGATCTACGTCGGCCTGGTGGCGCTGGTGCAGGACGACATGAAGAAGCTGGTCGCCTATTCGTCGATCGCGCATATGGGCTTCGTGACCTTGGGCACCTTCATCGCCCTGTGGCTGGTGCGCGAGGCCGGCAACAGCGACGCCGCGCGGCTGGGCCTGCAGGGTGCGATGGTGCAGATGGTGTCGCACGGCTTCGTCTCCGGCGCGATGTTCTCGTGCATCGGCGTGCTCTACGACCGCCTGCACACCCGCCGCATCGCCGACTACGGCGGCGTGGTCAACGTGATGCCGTGGTTCGCCGCGTTCGCGCTGCTGTTCTTCATGGCCAATTCCGGCCTGCCGGGCACCAGCGGCTTCGTCGGCGAGTTCATGGTGGTGCTGGCCAGCTTCCAGTGGCATCCGCTGGCGGCCTTCGGCGCGGCGACCACGCTGATCATCGGCGCCGGCTATTCGCTGTGGCTGTACAAGCGCGTGTTCTTCGGTGAGGTGGGCAACGCGCACGTGGCCGAAATGAAGGACATCAACGGCCGCGAATGGCTGGTACTGGGCGTGTTCGCCGTCGGCACCCTGGTGCTGGGCTTCTACCCGCGGCCGCTGACCGAACTGATGGAGCCGTCCATCGCCAAGCTGGCGATGCAGATCGCTTCGAGCAAGCTGCTGTAAGCGGCCCCGTCGAGAGTATTGATTCCAGGATTTGATGATGACCACGCCGACGCTCCTGCCGTTGACCGCCGCCGACCTTCCGCCGTTGCTGCCCGAACTGGTGGTGGTCGGCGGTGCCTTCGCCCTGCTGATCCTCGACCTGTTCCTCAGCCAGCGGTACAAGGTCTGGACCCACTTCCTGTCGGTCGCCGTCCTCGTCGTCGCCTTCGCGCTGCTGCTGGGCGGCGTGGGCGGGCAGGGCGAGGTGTTCCAGGGCATGTTCATCCGCGACGCCGCCGCCGATGCGATGAAGATCGTGGTGGTGCTGGTCACCGGCCTGACCCTGCTGTACGGCTGGAGCTACCTGCGCGAGCGCAACCAGTACCAGGGCGAGATCGCGGTGCTGCTGCTGTTCGCCTGCGCCGGCATGATGGTGCTGGTCTCGGCCGGCAGCCTGCTGATGGTCTACCTGGGCCTGGAACTGCTGGCGCTGAGTTCCTACGCGCTGGTCGCCAGTAACCGCGAGAACAAGTTGGCCGCCGAGGCCGGCATGAAGTACATCGTGCTCGGTTCGCTGGCTTCGGGCCTGCTGCTGTACGGCATGTCGCTGGTCTACGGCGCCACCGGCTCGCTGCACCTGGACGCGATCCGCGCGGCCGCCGTGCATTCGGACGAGCGCCTGCTGCTGTTGACCGGCGCGGTGTTCATGGTCGCCGGCGTGGCCTTCAAGCTCGGCGCTGCACCGTTCCACATGTGGCTGCCTGACGTCTATCAGGGCGCGCCGGCACCGATCGCGCTGTTCATCAGCTCGGCGCCGAAGCTGGCCGCGTTCGGCATGGCCTACCGCCTGCTGGAGGCCGGCGTCGGCCCGTTGTCGGCCGAGCTGCAGTACGTGCTGGCCGGGCTGTCGGCGCTGTCGCTGGTGGTCGGCAACCTGATGGCGATCGCGCAGACCAACCTCAAGCGCATGCTGGCCTATTCGACCGTCTCGCACATCGGCTTCCTGCTGATGGGCATCGCCGGCGGCGGCGCGCAGGGTTACTCGGCGGCGATGTTCTACGCGATGGCCTATGCACTGATGTCCACCGCCGCGTTCGGCGTGATCATCGCGCTGTCGCGGGCCGGCTTCGAGGCCGAGAACATCGAGGACTTCAAGGGCCTGAACGCCCGCAACCCGTGGATGGCCGGGCTGATGCTGTGCGCGATGTTCTCGCTGGCCGGCATCCCGCCGTTCCTCGGCTTCTGGGCCAAGTTGGCGGTGCTGGGCGCGACGATCCACGGCGGCCTGCTGTGGCTGGCGATCCTCGGCGTGATCAGCGCGGTTATGGGCTGCTTCTACTACCTGCGCGTGGTCAAGGTGATGTACTTCGACGAGCCGGTCGGCGAGCCGCTGCCGCGCCACAACGACCGCGTGCTGGGCATCGTGCTGGGCGTGAACTGCGTGGGCCTGCTGGTGCTGCCGCTGGGCCTGGGCGTGCTGGCTGAATGGGTGCGTACCGCGTTCACGCATTTGTCCTGAAGTAGACACAAGGCGGTGCGCGTCGTGTAAGATGCGCGCCCTGAGTTGATGGCAGCGGCGTTATCCGCGGTTGCCGAGGGTCGCCGGGAGGCGATCCGGCGGAAGGCCCCGGCCTTCCGTAGTTTCTCCGGAGCTTTCCGGCTCGGGAAAAACAATGTGGCAATGAAGCTTGCAATATCGGCGACATTGCCTCATAATTCCGCTTCTGCTGCGGGGTGGAGCAGTCTGGCAGCTCGTCGGGCTCATAACCCGAAGGTCGCAGGTTCAAATCCTGCCCCCGCTACCAGTTCCGGCCTTCTTCAACATCCGTTGTCGAAGGCGCGATCTGGGCTCGCAGGAACGTTTGCTTCCGTTCCTGCAACCGGAATCCAGTCACCGGATTCATACCGGACAAAGGGCCCAGTCGGGCCCTTTGTTGTTTCCGCGAAACGAAAAGTCCGGCCGGGTCTTCCACGTTTTCCCCATTACCGAAATCAAGAGCAGGCTGTGAGCGACAAGGCTACTGAAATCGCGAATCTGCTGGGCCCCACCGTGCAGGCGCTGGGGCTGGATCTGCTGGGCGCGGAGTATCTGCCGGCGCCGGGCGGCGCGACCCTGCGGCTGTACATCGACGTGCCGCTGGCCGAGCAGCCCGAGCGCGTGGTCAACATCGACGACTGCGAGCGGGTGAGCCGCGAGGTTTCCGCGCAACTGGACGTGGAGGACCCGATCAGCGGCAACTACACGCTGGAAGTGTCCTCGCCGGGCGTGGACCGCCCGCTGTTCACGCTGGAGCAGTTCGAGCGCCACCTCGGCGAGTCGGCCAAGATCGGCCTGAAGCTGCCGCAGGAAAACCGCCGCCGCCTGCAGGGCGGGATCGTCGCGGTGGACCATGAACAGGGCACGGTGACCTTTGAGGTCGACGGCAAGCCGTTCGTGGCCGCTTTCGACAACATCGACAAGGCGCGCATCATTCCGGACTGGGCCGCCCTCGGCCTGGCTCCCGTCAAACCCGTTGGCCCGGCCCCCAAGGGCGGCAAGGCCGGCAACAAATCCAACAACGAAACCGCGGCCGGCAAGCCGCGTGCGGAGTAAGCCGATGAGCAAGGAACTTTTGCTGGTAGTCGACGCGGTCGCCAACGAGAAGGGCGTGCCGCGCGAAGTGATCTTCGAGGCGATCGAGGCCGCATTGGCCTCGGCGGCGAAGAAGCGTTACCCCGACCAGGACGTGCTGGCGCGTGTGGCGATCGACCACAAGGACGGCAGCTACGAAACCTACCGCCGCTGGGAAGTGGTGGCCGACGACGTGGTGATGGAATCGCCGGACCGCCAGATCCGCCTGATGGACGCGGTCGACGAGGCCGACGGCGTCGAGGTCGGCGACTACATCGAAGAGCAGATCGAGAACCCGGACTTCGGCCGCATCGCCGCGCAGGCCGCCAAGCAGGTGATCGTGCAGCGCGTGCGCGAGGCCGAGCGCCAGCAGGTCGTTGACGCATGGAAGGACCGCGTCGGCGAACTGGTTACCGGCGTGGTCAAGCGCGCCGAGCGCGGCAATATCTACGTTGACCTGGGTGGCAACGCCGAGGCGTTCATCCCCAAGGACAAGGGCATCCCGCGTGACGTGCTGCGCGCCGGCGACCGCGTCCGCGGCTACCTGGCCGAGGTGCGCTCGGAGCCGCGCGGCCCGCAGCTGTTCATCAGCCGCGCTGCGCCGGAGTTCATGATCGAGCTGTTCAAGCTGGAAGTGCCGGAAGTCGGCCAGGGGCTGGTCGAGATCAAGGCCTGCGCCCGCGACCCGGGCGACCGCGCCAAGATTGCGGTGCTGGCCCACGATACCCGCACCGACCCGATCGGTGCCTGCATCGGCATGCGCGGCTCGCGCGTGCAGGCCGTGTCCAACGAGCTCAACGGCGAGCGCGTGGACATCGTGCTGTGGAACGAGAGCCCGGCCAACTTCGTCATCAATGCGATGGCGCCGGCCGAGGTGCAGTCGATCATCGTCGATGAAGAAAAGCATTCGATGGACCTGGCCGTGGCCGAGGACCGGCTGGCCCAGGCCATCGGCAAGGGCGGGCAGAACGTGCGCTTGGCCAGCCGCCTGACCGGCTGGCAGCTCAACGTGATGACCCAGGACCAGGTCACCGCCAAGTCCGAGGCCGAGCAGGCCGTCGCCCGCCAGCTGTTCATGGACAAGCTGGAAGTGGACGAGGAGATCGCCGGCATTCTGGTCAGCGAGGGCTTCAGCACCGTCGAGGAGATTGCCTACGTGCCGATCGGCGAGCTGCTGGCGGTGGAGGGCTTCGACGAGGACATCGTCGAGGAGCTGCGTGCCCGCGCCCGCGACGCGCTGCTCAACGAGGCGTTGGCGGTGGAGGAGGGGGCCGACGGCGCGCCGGCCGACGACCTGCTGGCGCTGCCGGGCATGGACCAGGCCACCGCGCATGCACTGGCGGCGCACGGCGTGTGCACCAGCGAGGACCTGTCGGACCTGGCGGCCGACGAGATCGTCGAGTTCGGCATCGAGGGCGTGGACCTGGAGCGCGCCGCGGCGCTGGTCCTGGCCGCCCGTGCCGAGGAAATTGCACGTCTGGAGCGCGGCGAATGAGCCAGCGATGAACAGTGCCCTGAGCCGCTCAGGGCGTAGACTCCGCGCTGCCTTCGTACCTGTCGAGGGGGCGCCCAAAAGATCATAGGATCCGAATGTCGCAGCAAACCACCATCCGCAAGCTCGCCCAACTGGTCAATACGCCGGTGGAGAAACTGCTGGAACAGCTGGCCCAGGCCGGCATGAAGTTCAGCGGTCCCGACCAGGTCGTGACCAGCGCCGAGAAAGTGAAGCTGCTCGGTTTCCTTCGCCGTTCCCACGGCAAGGACGAGCAGGTTGCCGACGAGGCCGACGCCGCGCCGAAGAAGATCACCCTGAGCCGCCGCACGCAGCAGGAAGTGACCGTCAGCACCGGCCGCAGCAAGGCCACGGTGAATGTCGAGGTGCGCCAGAAGCGCACCTACGTCAAGCCGGGCAGCGGCGCCGGCGCGCCGGTGGTGGACCCCAGCGCCGAGCGCGAGGAAATCCTGCGCAAGCTCGAGGAGTCGCGCCAGCGCAACCTCGACGAGCAGCGCATGCTGGCCGAGAAGGATCGCGCGCGCGCCGAGGAAGCTGCCCAGCAGAAGGCGGCCGAAGAGGCCGAGCGCCTGCGCGCGGAGGCCGAGCAGAAGGCCGCCGAGGCCGCGGCGCAGGCCGCCAGCGCCGCGGTGGCGGCGGACGAGGGCGACGAGCCGGCGGCCAGGAGCGTGCGCCATGCGCCGCCGCCGAGCCGCGCCGCCGAACGTCCCTCTTCGCATGCCAAGCCGGGCAGCCGTACCCGCGGCGCGGCGGGCGATGACAATGGTCGTTTCGGCGGCCAGCTGCACCTGTCGGCCTCCGACCGCGCCCGTCGCGGCAGCAACAACGGCAACACGCGCGGCCGCCCGGGCGCGCGCCCACAGCACGGTCGCCGTGGCTCCGAGCAGTCGCGCGGCGGTGGCGGCAGCCACGGCTTCGAGCGTCCGACCGCACCGGTGGTGCGTGAGGTCGCCATCGGCGAGACCGTCACCGTGGCCGACCTGGCGCAGAAGCTGGCGCTGAAGGGCGGCGAGGTGGTCAAGGCGCTGTTCAAGATGGGCGTGATGGCCACCATCACCCAGTCCATCGACCACGACACCGCGGTGCTGGTGACCGAGGAGCTGGGCCACAAGGCCGTGCGCGCCGACAACAACGACGCCGAAGACGCGCTGCTGGCCATGACCGATGCCAACCAGGGCGACGCGGTGCCGCGTCCGCCGGTGGTCACCATCATGGGCCACGTCGACCACGGCAAGACCTCGCTGCTGGACTACATCCGCCGCACCAAGGTCGCCACCGGCGAGGCCGGCGGCATTACCCAGCACATCGGTGCCTACCACGTGACTACGCCGAAGGGCGTGATCAGCTTCCTCGACACCCCGGGCCATGCCGCGTTCACCTCGATGCGTGCCCGTGGTGCGCAGCTGACCGACGTGGTGGTGGTGGTGGTGGCTGCCGACGACGGCGTCATGCCGCAGACCAAGGAAGCCATCCAGCATGCCCGCGCCGCAAACGCGCCGATCGTGGTGGCGATCAACAAGATCGACAAGTCCTCGGCCGACCCGATGCGGGTCAAGAACGAGCTGCTCGCCGAGCAGGTCGTGGCCGAGGAATTCGGTGGCGACATCCAGATGGTGGAGATCTCGGCCAAGACCGGCCAGGGCATCGACGACCTGCTGGACGCGATTTCGCTGCAGGCCGAAGTGCTGGAACTGAAGGCGGTGGCCGAAGGCCGTGCCGCAGGCGTGGTCATCGAGTCCGCGCTGGACAAGGGCCGCGGCCCGGTGGCGACGGTGCTGGTGCAGCAGGGCCAGCTCAAAAAGGGCGACTACCTGGTGTGCGGCATCCAGTACGGCCGCGTGCGCGCGCTGTTCGACGAAACCGGCAGCCAGGTGGCCGAAGCCGGCCCGTCGATCCCGGTGCAGGTGCTGGGCCTGTCCGGCGTGCCGGATGCGGGCGACGATTTCGTGGTCGTCGAGGACGAGCGCCTGGCCAAGGACGTGGCGCAACAGCGCGAGACCAAGCGCCGCGAATCGCGCCTGGTCGCCAGTGCGGGCAGCCGCATGGAAGACATCATGGCGCAGCTGGGCAAGGGCGATGGCCAGCAGGTGCTGAACCTGCTGATCAAGGCCGACGTCCAGGGCTCGGTGCAGGCGCTGTGCCAGTCGCTGGTGGGCCTGTCCAACGACGACATCCGCATCAACGTGATCCACTCCGGCGTGGGCGGCATCACCGAGTCGGACGCCAACTCGGCGGTCGCCTCCAAGGCCACGGTCATCGGCTTCAACGTGCGTGCGGACGCTTCGGCGCGCCGCATCATCGAATCCAATGGCGTCGACCTGCGTTACTTCTCGATCATCTACGACGTGATCGACCAGGTGAAGCAGGTGGCCTCCGGCCTGCTGGGCGTGGAAATCCGCGAGGAGATCATCGGCATCGCCGAGGTCCGCGACGTGTTCCGCAGCTCCAAGCTCGGCGCCGTGGCCGGCTGCATGGTCGTGGAGGGCGTGGTCAAGCGCAACAAGCCGATCCGCGTGCTGCGCGACAGCGTGGTGGTGTTCGAGGGCGAACTGGAATCGCTGCGCCGCTTCAAGGAGAACGTCGAAGAAGTGCGCAACGGCACCGAGTGCGGCATCGGCGTGAAGGCCTACAACGACGTCAAGGCCGGCGACCAGATCGAGTGCTTCGAGCGCATCGAAGTGCCGCGCACCCTGTAACAGACAACACCGGCCGGCCCGCATGACGCGGGCCGGCCGCGCTTCCCGACGCTGCAACCAGACGAGCGAGATTCCGTGCCCAAGACCTTCCACCGTACCGACCGAGTTTCCGCGCAGATCCGCCGTGACCTGGGCACGCTGGTGCATGCCGCCGTGCGCGAGCACGGGCTGCCGTCGGTCAGCGTCTCGGACGTGGAGGTCACCCGCGACATGGCCCATGCCAAGGTGTTCGTCACCGCGCTGATGCCGGAGCGTTCGGCCGAGGCGGTCAAGGGCCTGCGCGAGCTGGCCGGCGAACTGCGCACCGGCCTGGCGCGGGCAATGAAGCTGCGCCACGTGCCGGAGCTGCATTTCCACTACGACGATTCGGTCGATCGCGGCGAGCGCATCGACAACCTGCTGCGTGACCTGCCCGATGCACGGGCGGAGCAGCCCGAAGCCGACGAAGAGTAAGAGCCGAGGCAGCCCGCGAGGGCTGTTCTGGTATCCGGCCGATCCTCCCGATATTCGCCGGCCGCGGTGGTGTCCCGCCGTGGCCGGCCCGACAAGGGTTTCCATGCGTCCCCGCATCCAATTCCGCCGCCTGGACGGCATCGTCCTGCTCGACAAGCCCGCCGGCATGAGCTCCAACACCGCCCTGCAGGTGGCGCGGCGCCTGTTCCGCGCGGAGAAGGGCGGGCATACCGGCAGCCTCGATCCGCTGGCTACCGGCCTGTTGCCGCTGTGCTTCGGCGAGGCGACCAAGATCGCCGGCCTGCTGCTCGGCTCGGCCAAGGCCTACGACGCCGACATCGCGCTGGGCACGACCACCGACACCGACGATGCCGATGGCGCGGTGCTGTTGCAGCGGCCGGTGCCTGCCATCGACGCATCGACCCTGCGCAGGGCGCTGGATGCGCTGACCGGCCACATCCGCCAGCGCGCCCCGATCTACTCGGCGCTCAAGCAGGGCGGCGAGCCGCTGTACGTGAAGGCGCGCCGCGGCGAGGCGATCGAGGCGCCCGAGCGCGAGGTGCACGTGCAGGCCATCGACGTGCTGGAGCAGCGCGTGGCCTCGCTGCGCCTGCGCGTGACCTGCGGCTCGGGTACCTACATCCGCAGCCTGGCACGCGACCTGGGCGAGGCGCTCGGCTGCGGTGCGCACATCACCGCGCTGCGCCGGTTGTGGGTGGAGCCGTTCCGGTCGCCGTGCATGATCGGCCTGGACGAACTGCGCGCGCTGGCCGAAAGCGGCGACGATGCGGCCCTGCTGCAGTGGCTGCTGCCGCTGGAGGCCGGGTTGGGCCATTTCAGCCGGGTCGATCTCGACGCCGGGCAGGCCACCCGCTTCAACATGGGCCAACGCCTGCGCAACCCGGCCTGGCCGCAGGGGCAGGTGGTGGTGTTCGACCCGCAGCGGGCGCTCGGCCTGGGCCAGGTGGACGCGGCCGGGCTGCTGGCGCCGCAGCGCCGCTTCAACGCCTGAGCGCCGCTGCCTGAACGGCGCCGGCGGCCCCGCGCCTTGTGGCGGGTGCGCCGGGTCGCTACAATTTTGCGGCCCTTCGACGGGCACCGGCCCGCCCGCAGCGGGCCATCTTCCGAAATCCCCGTAAACGGCGAGCTGCGCGGTGCGTCATCAGCACGTTCCTGCCGGCCACGCATCCAAGAGAAAACATCATGTCGATCGACACCCAGAGCGTCATTGAAAACAACAAGCGCGGCGCCAACGACACCGGTTCGCCGGAAGTCCAGGTGGCCCTGCTGACCGCCCGCATCGGCCAGCTGACCGAGCACTTCAAGGTCCACAAGAAGGACCACCATAGCCGCCGCGGCCTGCTGCAGCTGGTCAATCGCCGCCGCAGCCTGCTCGACTACCTGAAGAAGAAGGACGTCGAGCGCTACAAGGCCCTGATCGAAAAGCTTGGCCTGCGTCGCTAAGCAGCTCTCCCGCCGCGGCGCAGCGATGCGCCGCGGTTTTGTTTTTGCAGCATCGAAGTACCCAGCGGCCGGGATGACCGGCCACCCGCCGACCGGCAAGGGCCGCAGGCGGTCCATTCGCAGACAGCATTCCCAAGGACACCCTCCGTGGCAAAAATCACCAAAACCTTCCAGTACGGCAAGCACACCGTCACGCTCGAAACCGGCGAAGTCGCCCGCCAGGCCAGCGGCGCGGTCATCGTCAAGATGGACGACACCGTACTGCTGGTCTCCGCCGTCGCCGCCAAGAGCGCGCGTGAGGGCCAGGATTTCTTCCCGCTGACCGTCGATTACCAGGAGAAGTTCTACGCCGGTGGCCGCATCCCGGGTGGCTTCTTCAAGCGCGAAGGCCGCGCCACGGAGAAGGAAACGCTGATCTCGCGCCTGATCGACCGCCCGATCCGCCCGCTGTTCCCGGACGACTACAAGAACGAAGTGCAGATCATCGCCACGGTGATGTCGCTGAACCCGGACATCGACGGCGACATCGCCGCGCTGATCGGTGCTTCGGCCGCCCTGTCGCTGGCCGGCACCCCGTTCAAGGGCCCGATCGGCGCCGCCAAGGTCGGCTACAAGAACGGCGAGTACATCCTCAACCCGACCGTGTCGGAGCTGAAGGAATCGCAGCTGGAACTGGTCGTCGCCGGTACCGCCAACGCCGTGCTGATGGTCGAGTCCGAAGCCGCGCTGCTGTCCGAGGAAGTGATGCTGGGTGCGGTCACCTTCGGCCACCGCGAGATGCAGAAGGTCATCAACGCGATCAACGAGCTGACCGTTGAAGCCGGCACCAAGCCGAGCGACTGGGTCGCCCCGGCCAAGAACGAAGCGCTGATCTCCGCGCTGAAGGAAGCGGTCGGCAACAAGCTGGCAGAAGCCTTCCAGGTGCGCGACAAGCTGCAGCGCCGCGACGCCATCTCGGCGATCAAGAAGGACGTGATCGAGCAACTGGCCGGCCGCGTCGAGGCCGAGGGCTGGGACAAGGCCGAGCTGTCGAAGGAATTCGGCGAGCTGGAATACCACACCATGCGCGACTCGGTGCTGGACACCAAGGTCCGCATCGACGGCCGCGCGCTGGACACCGTGCGCCCGATCAGCGTGAAGGCCGGCGTGCTGCCGCGCACTCACGGCTCGGCGCTGTTCACCCGTGGCGAAACCCAGGCGATCGTGGTCACCACGCTGGGCACCGCCCGCGACGGCCAGATCATCGACGCGGTCGCCGGCGAGTACAAGGAAAACTTCCTGTTCCACTACAACTTCCCGCCCTACTCGGTGGGTGAGTGCGGCCGCATGATGGGCCCGAAGCGTCGCGAAATCGGCCACGGCCGCCTCGCCAAGCGCGGCGTGCTGGCGGTGATGCCGAGCCTGGAAGAATTCCCGTACACCATCCGCGTGGTGTCGGAAATCACCGAATCCAACGGCTCCTCGTCGATGGCCTCGGTGTGCGGTTCCTCGCTGGCGCTGATGGATGCCGGCGTGCCGGTCAAGGCGCCGGTGGCGGGCATCGCGATGGGCCTGGTCAAGGAAGGCGACAAGTTCGTCGTGCTGAGCGACATCCTGGGTGACGAAGACCACCTGGGCGACATGGACTTCAAGGTCGCCGGTACCTCCGAAGGCGTGTCCGCGCTGCAGATGGACATCAAGATCGAAGGCATCACCGAAGAGATCATGAAGCAGGCGCTGCAGCAGGCCAAGGCCGGCCGCCTGCACATCCTCGGCGAGATGGCCAAGGCGCTGACCGCGCCGCGCGAGGAGCTGAGCGACTACGCGCCGCGCCTGCTGACCATCAAGATCCACCCGGACAAGATCCGCGAAGTGATCGGCAAGGGCGGTTCGGTGATCCAGGCGATCACCAAGGAAACCGGCACCCAGATCGACATCCAGGACGACGGCACCATCACCATCGCCTCGGTGAACAACGCTGCCGCGCAGGAAGCCAAGCGCCGCATCGAGCAGATCACCTCGGACGTCGAGCCGGGCCGCATCTACGAAGGCAAGGTCGCCAAGATCATGGACTTCGGCGCGTTCGTCACCATCCTGCCGGGCAAGGACGGCCTGGTGCACGTCTCGCAGATTTCTTCCGAGCGCGTGGAGAAGGTCGGCGACAAGCTGAAGGAAGGCGACGTGGTCAAGGTCAAGGTGCTGGAAGTGGACAAGCAGGGCCGCATCCGCCTGTCGATGAAGGCCGTGGAAGAAGGCGAGGGCGTTTCGGCCGAATAAGCCGGGCATCTCCTCCAGCTCCATATCGGGAAAGCGGGCCTCGTGCCCGCTTTTCTTTTGCGTGCCGGGCTGGTTTCCCGGTGGATTTCCCACGCCACTCGCGGGGCTTGCCCGATGGCGGCTTCGGTCTGCGCCCACCACGATGGTTCCGGACCGGGACGGAGTGGCGCGGGTGGTCGAGCGGTGGCGATGGATGCAGGCCGGGGCGGCGGTGCCTGCACTCGGCAAGGCGGTGGCCGCGGGTTTCACCGCCGGGGTCTGCATAGCACTATGGGTACCGGCGCTGCCACCGCGCTGGTTGCGTTGGGGGCTGCTGGCCCTCGGCGTGTGCGCATGGCTGCGCATGCGCCGATGGCGCTGGCCCGGCGCGTTGCTCGCCGGTGCCGGCTGGGCCGCGCTGCATGCCGGCTGGGTGCTGGATGCGCAGTTGCCGTACCGGCTGGAAGGCCGCGAAATCACCGTCGCCGGTACGGTGGTTTCGCTGCCGGAGGTCGAGCCGCGGCGCACGCGTTTCCGCTTCCATGTTGATGATGCGGCCGGGCAGCACCCCTTTTTGCGTGGGAGGCAGCTGCAACTGGCTTGGTACGACGATTTTTCCGCCACGCAGGCGGGGCCACGCATGCAACTGGAAGCCGGCGCGCGTTGGCATTTCACGCTGCGGCTGCGTGCGCCGCGCGGGCTGGCCAACCCCGGTGGTTTCGATGCCGAACGGCATGCGCTGGCGCAGCGGATCGCTGCCAGCGGGCTGGTGCGAGCGGAGACGGCGCGACAGCTGGCCGCATCGTCCGGTCTGCAGGTATGGCGCGAGCGGATGGCGGCGCGGATCGGGGAAGCAGTCGGCCGGCAATCGGCGCGATATGTGCAGGCCCTGGCGGTAGGCGATACCCGTGGGTTGGACGATGCCGACTGGCAGATGCTGCGGGCCACCGGGCTGACTCACCTGATCGCCATCTCCGGTTTCCATGTCGGCATGGTCGCCGGCTTTGTCGCGCTGCTGGCGGGCGGCGTGTGGCGCCTGCTGCCGTGGCTGGGGCGATGTTGCCCGCGCTCGCATGCAGCTGCCCTGGCCGCGCTATGCGGGGCGGTGGGCTATGCGGCGGTCGCCGGTTTCGCGCTGCCGACGGTGCGCACGGTGCTGATGATCGCGGTGGTGGTGCTGGCGCGGTTGGGGCGGCGCCCCGGCAGTGTCGCCGGGGCATTGGCGCTGGCCGCGCTTGCGGTGCTGGCGTGGGACCCGCTGTCGGTGCTGATGGCCGGCTTCTGGCTGAGTTTCGCCGGCGTGGCCTGGCTGGTCTGGTGCCTGCCGGGGCGGCTGCACTGGCTGCGTGGTTTCCTGTCGGCGCAGATGGTGGCGACGGTGGGCCTGCTGCCATTCACCGCGATGCTGTTCGACCAGGCCTCGCTAGCGGGGCCGGTGGCCAACCTGCTGGCAATACCGTGGTGGAGCCTGGTGGTGGTGCCGCTGGCCTTGCTGGGCACCAGTCTGGAGGCGTTATGGCCCGGTGCCGGACTGTGGCCGTGGCAGGCCTCGGCCTGGTGTTTCGAACTGAGCATGGCGCCGCTGTCGTGGCTGGCGGAGAGCCGCTTCGCATTGTGGTGGCTGCCGGAAGCGCGCTGGTTCGCATTGCCGCTGGCCCTGGCCGGGGCGTTGTGGCTGCTGCTCCCGCGTGGCATTCCCGGCAAGCCGCTGGCATTGCTGCTGTGGCTGCCGTTGCTGTGGCCGCGACAGGAGTTGCCGCGGCGGGGAGAGGTCGAGCTGGTGCTGTTCGACGTGGGGCAGGGGCTGTCGGTGCTGGTGCGTACCGCCGGGCACCGCCTGCTCTACGATGCCGGGCCGGCGGTGCGCGACGGCTTCGATGCCGGTGAGCGCGTGGTGGTGCCGGCGCTGCATGCGCTGGGCGTGGGGCGGCTCGACGCACTGGTCATCAGCCACGGCGACAACGACCATGCCGGCGGCGCGGCAGCAGTGGTCGCCGCGCTGCCGGTGGCTGCCCGTTATGCGCCACCGGGCATGCCATCGGCATTGGCGGCGGATGCCTGCGTGACCGGGCAGGCTTGGCAATGGGATGGAGTGCAATTCGAGTTCCTGCATCCGCATGCCGGTTTCCCCTACCTGCGCAATGAATCCAGTTGCGTGCTGCGGGTGCAGTCGCGCCACGGTGCGGTGCTGTTGACCGGGGACATCGGTGAGGTCATCGAGCAGGGGCTGGCCAAGCGCCAGCACGGGCAATTGCGGGCCGATGTGGTGCTGGCGCCGCACCACGGCAGCGGTGGCTCCTCGCTGTCGGCGTTCGTGGCCGCCACACGGGCGCGGCTGGTGCTGGTATCGACCGGCCACCGCAACCGGTTCGGCCATCCGCGGCCGGAGGTGGTCGAGCGCTGGCAGCGTGCCGGCGCGGAGGTGCTGGTCACCGCCGACAGCGGCGCGGTCAGGGTCTGGCTGGGGGCCGAAGGCCTGCAACTGCGTGAACGCCGGGTCTGGCGCCGCCGTTCGTGGGACGCTGCCGGGCGGGAACGGGCGGCTGCTATCCTATCGGCCGACGAACAGGCGGCCTCGGCGCCGGAGGGTTGAAACGTGTGGGAACTGGTCAAGGCCGGCGGTTGGCCGATGGTGCCGCTGCTGCTGTTGGGCGTGCTGGCTTTGGCGATTGTCCTGGAGCGTTTCTGGAGCCTGCGCCGCAACGAGGTGCTGCCGCCGGGGCTGGGACAGGAGGTGCGCAACTGGGCCGCGCGCGGCAAGCTCGACGCATCCCACATCGAATCGCTGCGCGCCAACTCGCCGCTGGGCGCGCTGCTGGCCGCGGCGCTGGAAGCACGCAACCGCCCGCGCGACCAGCTGCGTGAGCGCATCGAGGACGCCGGCCGCCACTTGGTCCACCGCATGAGTCGTTACCTGAACGCGCTGGGCACCATCGCCTCGGCCGGGCCGCTACTGGGCCTGCTTGGCACGGTGATCGGCATGATCCAGATGTTCCTGGGCATCCTCGACCACGGCGTGGGCGACGTGAACCAGCTGGCCGGCGGCATCGGCAAGGCGCTGGTGTGCACCGCCACCGGCATGATCGTGGCGATCCCGGCGCTGATGTTCCACCGCTATTTCCGCGGCCGCATCGACGGCTACGTGATCGAGATGGAACACGAAGCCAGTGCCTTGCTGGACACGCTCGACGGCCGTCCGGCGGTGATGGCCGCCGGTCGCAAGCCGGCGCAGGCGGCACCAGCCAAGGCCTGACCCGATGCGCATCCGCAACGACCGTGCCCAGGACGAACCGCACATCGATCTGGTGCCGCTGATCGACGTGATCCTGGTGCTGATCATCTTCTTCGTGGTCACCACCACCTTCGATGCACGCTCGACCCTGCAGGTGCAGCTGCCCACGGCCAGCCAGCAGCAGAACAGCGAGCCGCCGCGCGCGTTGAGCGTGCTGGTCAATGCCGAGGGCCGCTATTTCATCAATGACCAGGAAGTGCTGCGCAACGACGTCGAATCGGTCAAGCGCACCATCGTGCAGGTGGCCGGCGACGACCGCGAGCAGACCGTGCTGCTGCGCGCCGACGCGCGCACGCCCTACCAGGCGGTGGTGACGGTTCAGGACGCGCTGGGCCAGCTCGGCTTCCGCCGCATCGCCATCGCCACCGCGCCGGACGTGCGGCAATGAGCACCAGCGAGAGCGCATGGCGGGTCTACCGGCGCCTGCTCGGGTTCGCACGGCCATACCGCGGCCTGCTGTTGCTGGCCGGGCTGGGCATGTTGGTCGAGGCAGGGGCGGGTAGCTATTTCGTGGCGATGATGAGCCCGGTCACCAACAGCCTGGTGAATCCGCAAGACATCAACCTGTGGATGCCACTTGCCATCGTCGGCCTGTTCCTGCTGCGTGGCGTGGCTGGTTATCTGACCGACATCGGCATGGGCAAGGCCGCGCGCAGCATCGCCCGTGATTTGCGCGTGCGCGTGCTCGACAAGTACCTGCGTCTGCCGGGGCAGCGCTTCGACGCCGAGCCGGTGCCGTCGATGCTGGTGCGGCTGGGCTCGGACAGCGACCAGGTGGCGCAGGCCGCGGTCGATGCGATGAAGGTGGTGCTGCAGCAATCGCTGCAGGCGCTGGGCTCGCTGTTGGTGATGCTGTACCTGAGCTGGCAGGTGACGCTGGCGATCTTCGTGCTGGCGCCGCCGCTGGCGTGGGTGATGAACAAGGTCGCCAAGCGTTACCGCCGGATCAGCCATCGCATCCAGGAAAGCGGTGCGGAGTTGTTGCAGTCCGCCGACCAGACGCTGTCCGCCAACCAGGAAGTGAAGGTATACGGCGCCCAGCACAGTGAATTGGAGCGTTATTCGGTACTGGCCAACACCAACCTGAGGCTGGCGATGAAGGTGGAGGCCACCCGCAGCATTTCCTCGGCGATGGTGCAGCTGATCGGCTCGGTGGGGTTGGCGGCGCTGCTGCTGATCGCTGGCCACGAGGCCGCCGCCGGGCGCCTGACCGTGGGCGATTTCGTCGGCCTGATGATGGCGATGATGGCGATCATCCCCGCACTCAAGCAGCTGACAAACGTGCAGAACATGACCCAGCGCGGCATCGCCTCGGCGCAGCGCCTGTTCCTCGTCCTCGATGCCGAGGACGAGCCGGATGGCGGCACCCGCGCACTGGCGCGGGCCGAGGGCGTGCTGGAATTCCGCCACGTCACCGCGCGCTATCCGGAGCAGGTGCAGCCGGCGCTGGAGGACGTCAGCTTCGTCGCGCACCCGGGTACGGTGACGGCCATCGTCGGCCGCTCCGGCAGCGGCAAGTCCACGCTGATCAAGCTGATCCCGCGCTTCTACGAACCGGAGGCCGGGCAGATCCTGCTCGACGGCCACCCGCTGCAGGACTACCGGCTGGCCGACCTGCGCCGGCAGATCGCGCTGGTCGGGCAGCAGGTGGTGCTGTTCGACGGCAGCGTCGCCGACAACATCGCCTACGGCGAGTTGCAGGACCGCAGCGCCGGACAATTGCAGCAGGCCATCGACAACGCCAACGCGCGTGAATTCGTCGAGCAACTGCCGCAGGGCGTGGACGCGTCGGTCGGGCCCAAGGGCGGGCGCCTGTCCGGTGGCCAGCGCCAGCGCCTGGCGATCGCACGGGCGATGCTCAAGGACGCGCCGGTGCTGATCCTCGACGAGGCCACCGCGGCGCTGGACAACGAATCCGAACGGCTGGTGCAGGAGGCGCTGCAGAAGCTGATGCCGGACCGCACCACCTTGGTCATCGCCCATCGCCTGTCCACCATCGAGCATGCCGACCAGGTGCTGGTGATGGACCAGGGGCGCATCGTCGAGCGCGGCACGCACCGGGAGCTGCTGGCGCTGGGCGGGCTGTACGAACACCTGTACCGCATGCAGTTCCGGGAAAGGCAGGAGTGATGGCAGGGAAAGGGACGCAGACGCCGGCGTGGTGGTACGACGGCGCGCCGGTACCGTTGCCCGCGCGGCTGCTGGCGCCGCTGTATGGCGCCATCGCCGGCCTGCGCCGCGGCCTGTACCGGCGCGGCTGGCTGCGCAGCCGGCAGGTGCCGGTGCCGGTAATCGTGGTCGGCAATATCACCGCCGGCGGCACCGGCAAGACGCCGTTGACCATCGAACTGGTCGAGCGCCTGCGTGCGGCCGGCTGGAAGCCGGGCGTGGCCAGCCGCGGCTACGGCCGCGACGACGCCGGCACCGCGCGCTGGATCACCCCGGAGCTGGCGCCGGAACTGGGCGGCGACGAACCGGTGCTGATCGCGTGGAAGACCGGCGTGCCGGTGCGCGTGGACAAGGACCGCGTCGCCGCCGCCAGGGCGCTGCTGGAAGCGGGTTGCGACGTGGTGGTCTGCGACGACGGCCTGCAGCATTACCGGCTGGCGCGCGACATCGAGATCGAAGTGGTCGATGCGCAGCGCCGCTACGGCAACGGCCGGCCGATACCGGCCGGGCCGCTGCGCGAGCCGGTGGCGCGCGCGGCCGACTGCGATTTCCGCGTGGTCAATCTCGGCCAGGCCAGCGACGATACGCAGGCTCCTGCGGCATCGGGTTTCGGCGAATGGGCGATGCGGCTGCGCATCGACGTCGCCCGCCCGCTGCGCGGCGGCCGCGAGCGGCCGTTGCAGGGGTTCGCCGGGCTGCGCGTGCATGCGGTGGCCGGCATCGCCCACCCGCAGCGCTTCTTCCAGATGCTGCGCGCGCGCGGCATCGGCGTGGTGCCGCATGCCTTCGCCGACCACCATCGCTACCAGGCATTGGACCTGTCCTTTGGTAGCGAGCTGCCGGTGCTGATGACCGAGAAGGACGCGGTCAAGTGCCGGGCCTTCGCCAACGACTGGCATTACGCGGTGCCGCTGCAGGCCGAACTGCCGGCCGCGTTCTGGGTGGCGCTGCTGGACCGGCTGGGCAAGCTGGCGCGCGCATAACCCTCTCGCCCCGGAGGACGAGGGGTCTGTCGAATTCAGCCCGGAACGGGCGAGGAGTGTCATGAACAACGTTCCCGATTTCGTGGTGGCAATCCCGGCGCGCTATGCCTCCACCCGCCTGCCCGGCAAGCCGCTGGCCGCGTTGGCGGGCGTGCCGATGGTGGCGCACGTGGCGCGGCGCGCGCTGGCGGCGGGCGCGCGCGAGGTCTGGGTGGCGACCGACGATGACCGCATCGCCGCTGCGCTGGAAGGATTCGACGGCGTGCGCGTGGCGATGACCCGCGCCGACCATGCCTCGGGCACCGACCGGCTGGCCGAGTGCGCGCGGCAGGCCGGCTGGGGTGACGAGGACATCGTGGTCAACCTGCAGGGCGACGAGCCGTTCGCCCCGGCCGCCGGCATCCGCGCGGTGGCGGCGACGCTGGCCGCCAGCGGCGCGCTGATGGCGACGCTGGCCACGCCGGTCGAGGATGCGCCGACCCTGTTCGACCCCAACGTGGTCAAGCTGGTGCGCAATGCGCAGGGTGACGCGCTGTATTTCAGCCGTGCGCCGATCCCGTGGCACCGTGATGCCTTCGCCCGGTCGCGCGACATGCTGCCACCGGGGCAATGGCTGCGCCACATCGGCATCTATGGCTACCGCGCCGGGTTCCTGCAGCGTTTCGCGGCGATGCCGCCGGGCACCCTGGAGCAGGTCGAGTCGCTGGAACAGCTGCGCGTGCTGGAGGCGGGCTTCCGCATCGCGGTGTCGCTGTCGCCGGAGCCATTCCCGCCGGGCATCGACACGCCGGAAGACCTGGCCCGCGCCGACGCGCTGATGAGGGCCACGGCTTGAAGCTGCTGGTGATCTGCCTGGGCAACATCTGCCGCTCGCCGATGGGCGAGGGCGCGTTGCGGGCGCGGCTGGCGGCGTCGCCGCTGGCCGGGCGGGTCGAGGTGGATTCGGCCGGCACCTCGGGTTGGCACCACGGGCAGGCGCCGGACCCGCGCGCCATCGCCTGCGCCGGCCGCCACGGCGTGGACATCGCCGGCCTGCGTGCACGGCCATTGCAACACAAGGATTTCCGGCATTTCGACTACATCCTGTGCGCGGATGCCTGCAACCTGGACGACGCGCGGGTACTGGCGCCGCCGGACGCCCATGACCGGGCCGTGCTGTGGCTGCCGTGGGCCGGCATTGCCGGCGCCAGCGAGGTGCCCGATCCCTATTACGGCGACGAGGCCGATTTCGAGCACAGTTGGGCCCTGCTGGACGCCGCGGCGCAGGCTACGGTGGAACGTCTGGCGGATGCGGTCGAGTCCGGCATAATCAGCCCATGAATGCTCAGCGCACGATGGAACTTCCCCGGTCCGGCATCTGGCTGAACGCGGCGCCGACCACGTTGCAGGACCACGCCGGCCGCCCGCTGGTGCTGGCCTTCGTCAACGGCGCCTCGGTCTGGTGCATGCAGCGGCTGGCCGAAGTGGCGCAATGGCAGGCGCGCAACCCGGGGCGGCTGCAACTGCTGGTGATGCAGGTACCGCGCTTCGATTTCGAGCGCGAGCCGCAGCCGGCGCTGAAGCTGCTGCGCCGGCATGGCATCAGTGCGCCGATCCTGCTGGATGCGCAATGGGAGGCTTGGCGTTCCTTCGGCGTCGAGGCATGGCCGACGCTGCTGCTGCTAGATGCGCAGGGGCAGGAGCGTGAGCGCTTGGTGGGCGCCGCCGGCGACCTGGAGCGCGCCCTGAACGCGCTGTGCGAAGGGCTTTCTCCGCCACTGGACGAAGACCTGCGTGGCAACCGCGAGACCAGCCCGGAGCCGCGCTTGCCGCTGCGCTTCCCGGCCGGGCTCGTGGCCAGTGCCGATCGTCTTTACGTCGCCGATACCGGCCACCATCGCATCCTCGAATGCACCCATTCCGGCCGCGTGCTGCGCCAGTTCGGCGTCGGCAGCGCCGACTTGGTCAACGGCCCGGCCGGCGAGGCCGCGTTCAACCGCCCGCACGGCATGGTGCTGGAACGCGAGACGCTGTACGTCGCCGACACCGGCAACCACGCGCTGCGGCGCATCCACCTGCCCAGCGGGCAGGTCGAGACCCTGTGCGGCAACGGCCGTGCCGGCGAGCCGGTGGCCGGGGTGCTGGCGCAGCCGTGGGACAGCCCGCTGAACCATCCGCAGGACATCGCCATCGCCGACAACCAGCTGTACATCGCGATGGCCGGCGACAACCGTGTCTGGAGCTATGACCTCGGCCTGCGTTCGCTGCGCTGGCGCGTGGGCGCGGGGGTGATGGAAGTGCGTGACGGCGGCGGCCATCTTGCCGCGCTGGCGCAGCCCTGCGGGCTGGTGGCGGTGCAGCAGGTGCTGTACGTCTGCGACGCGCTGGGTTCGGCGATCCGCTCGGTGCAGCTGCGCGGCGACGTGGTGCAGACGCTGGTCGGGCAGGGGCCGTGGGAATTCGGCAGTACCGACGGCGCGCGCGCACAGGCCCACCTGCAATACCCGCAGGCGATCGCGATGGGCAGCGAATCGCCACTGCTGTGGATCGCCGATGCCGGCAACGGTTGCCTGCGCACCCTGCGCCTGGGCGGCGGCGACCTGACCACCGTCAACCTGCCGCGGCGCCTGCATGGCCCGGCGGCACTGGCGGTGGCGGCCGGCGCGGTGTGGATCGCCGAAAGCGATGCCCACGCCATCCTGCGTTTCGACCCGGTCAGTGGCGAATTGAGCAACGTGCCGATCGAGGAATGAGCGGCAAGGCAACCAGCGGCTTCGATGGCAAGGCATTTGCGGCGGCGCTGAGCACCGCGCCGGGCGTCTACCGCATGTATGCGGCCGACGACACGCTGCTGTACGTCGGCAAGGCACGCGCGCTGCGCAACCGCGTCGGCAGCTATTTCAACGGCTCGCCCAAGACCCGGCGGATCATGCTGATGCTGGCGCAGGTGGCGCGGATGGACGTGACCGTCACCCGCACCGAGGCCGAGGCGCTGCTGCTGGAAAACCAGCTGATCAAGTCGCTGGCCCCGCGCTACAACGTCTCCCTGCGTGACGACAAGACCTATCCGCAGGTGCTGCTGACCCGCGAGCAATGGCCGCGCATCGCCCTGCACCGCGGCCCGCGTTCGATCCCGGGCAGTTATTACGGCCCGTATCCTGGCGTCGGCGCGGTGCGCGAGACGCTCAACCTGATGCACAAGCTGTTCAAGCTGCGCAGCTGCGAGGACAGCGTGTTCCGCAACCGTTCGCGGCCGTGCCTGCAATACCAGATCGGCCGCTGCAGCGCGCCGTGCGTGGGGCTGGTGGCGCAGGACGATTACGACGAATCGGTGCGACGCGCAGCCTTGTTCCTCGAAGGCAGGAGCGACCAGTTGGCCGACGAACTGCTGCAGGCGATGCAGCAGGCCAGCGACGCGCTGGAGTTCGAGCGCGCCGCGCGCCTGCGCGACCTCGTCGCTTCGCTGCGCAGCATGCAGAACCGGCAGTACGTGGACGGCCGCGCCGCCGACCTCGACGTGCTGGCCTGCGCGATGCAGGGCGCCAGCGCCTGCGTGCTGCTGCTGGCGTTCCGCGATGGCCGCAACCTCGGCACCCGCGCGTTCTTCCCGCGCACCAACGGCGAGGACAGCGCCGCCGAAGTGCTGGCCGCGTTCGTCTCGCAGTACTACGTCGAACACGCGCCGCCGCCGGAAGTGCTGCTGGACCGCGAAATCCCCGAGGCGGAGATGATCGAGGCGGCGCTGGGCGCGGCGGCCGAGCGCAGGGTCGCGCTGAAATGGAACGTGCGCGGCGAGCGCGCCGGCTACGTCGAACTGGCCGCGCGCAATGCGCAGATCACCCTGGTCGCCGAACTGGACAGCCGTGGCGCGCAGCACGCGCGCAGCGAGGCGCTGCGCGAAATGCTGGGGCTGGCCGAGCCGGTCAAGCGCGTGGAGTGCTTCGACATCAGCCACACGATGGGCGAGGCGACGGTGGCCTCGTGCGTGGTGTTCGACGCCGCCGGTCCGGTGCGCGCGCAGTACCGCCGCTACAACATCAGCGGCATCGAGCCGGGCGATGACTACGCTGCCATGCATCAGGCCATCGACCGCCGCTTCCGCCGTGCGGTGGAGGAACAGGGCGTGCTGCCGGATCTGCTGCTGATCGACGGCGGTGCAGGCCAACTGGCGCAGGCGCAGGCGGCGCTGGCCGACCTTGGCGTCGAAGGCGTGCTGCTGGTCGGCGTGGCCAAGGGCGTGGAGCGCCGCGCCGGCCACGAGGCGCTGGTGCTGCCGGATGGGCGCGAACTGCGCCCGGGCGCGGCATCGCCGGCCCTGCAGTTCATCCAGCAGGTGCGCGATGAGGCGCACCGCTTCGCCATCACCGGCCACCGCGGGCGCCGGCAGAAGGCGCGCATGACCAGCAAGCTGGAAGACATTGAGGGCATCGGCCCGAAGCGCCGCGCCAGCCTGCTCAAGCATTTCGGCGGCATGGCCGGGCTCAAGGCCGCAGGCGAGGCCGAGATCGCGCGCGTGGAAGGCATCAACGCGGCGCTGGCCGCGCGCATCTACGCTAACCTTCATGGACTGTCGGTACCCGGTCCGGCAGCGGAGCAGTAACGCAATGAAGTTGACCATCCCCACCTGGCTGACCCTGCTGCGGATCGTGATGATCCCGGTGCTGGTGCTGGTGTTCTATCTCCCCTACAAGTGGACGAACTTCGCCGCCGCGGCGATCTTCGGCCTGGCCGCGATCACCGACTGGCTCGACGGCTGGGTAGCGCGCCGTTACGAGCTGCATTCTGCGTTCGGCGCGTTCCTCGACCCGGTGGCCGACAAGCTGATGGTGGCGGTAGCGCTGTTCCTGATCGTACAGGGCCACCCGACGCCGTGGATGGCGTTCTGGGCGGCGGTGATCGTCGGCCGCGAGATCGCGGTGTCGGCGCTGCGCGAATGGATGGCCGAGATCGGCCAGCGTGCCAAGGTGCGGGTGGCGATGATCGGCAAGGTCAAGACCACCGCGCAGATGGTCGCGCTGCTGTGCCTGCTGTACTCGGTTTCGCCCAACACCGCGGTGGTCGAGATCTGGATGGGCGGGCCGGTTTTCCGCGTCGGCGACTGGATGCTGGCGATCGCCGCGGTGCTGACCCTGGTGTCGGGCGTGCAGTACCTGCATGCGGCATGGCCGAGCCTGCGCGAGGACGAAATCGCCGCGCGCGCGCAGTCGCGGAAAAAGTGAAAACAGCGTGTTGACAGGTAGGCGATTGCATGTAGAATTTCGCCTCCCAAGCGGGAATAGCTCAGTTGGTAGAGCGCAACCTTGCCAAGGTTGAGGTCGCGAGTTCGAGTCTCGTTTCCCGCTCCAATGTCGAACGATGCTGTGGTCGATCCGCAGGCTGGTCCGAAGGGAATCGTTGCAAAAGCTGGCGCATTGTTCGGTTGACCTGTAGAATGCGCGGCTCCCCAAGCGGGAATAGCTCAGTTGGTAGAGCGCAACCTTGCCAAGGTTGAGGTCGCGAGTTCGAGTCTCGTTTCCCGCTCCAAATTCCGAAAGAACCCCGGCAGCGGGGTTTTTTCATATCAGGGCGATACACTCGTCGCCCTGATGGAAACAGTTGATGGCCTGGTAGCAGAGTGGTTATGCAGCGGATTGCAAATCCGCGTACGCCGGTTCGATTCCGACCCAGGCCTCCATTCAAAGCCCTGATTCTTCAGGGCTTTTTCTTTGTCTGTTGTCCGGTGAGGGGATATCTGCCTACGGCATGAAGAAAACCCGCGCCGGCTGTGGTCGGCGCGGGTCTGAGGGGGCGCAGGAAGCCGGAATTCAGCCCGTTGCGCTCAACGGGGCGTTGCTGCCTTGGACATCCGGCCAGCGCCTGAGGATGGCGGCGCGGATGCCGGCGGCGTCGATGCCGGCCTCGGCCAGCAGGTCCTCGCGGCTGGCGTGGTGCTGGAAGCTGTCGGGCAGGCCCAAGTGCAGCACCGGCATCACGATGGCCTCGGCGCCGAGCAGTTCGGCCACGCCCGAGCCGGCGCCGCCGGCGACCACGTTGTCCTCGATGGTGACGAAGGCGTCGTGGCTGCGTGCCAGTTCCAGCAGCAGCGCCTTGTCCAGCGGCTTGACGAAGCGCATGTTGACCACGGTCAACCCGAGCTCGCGGCCCACCTGTTCTGCGGCGGTCACGGTCGCGCCGAAGGCGAGCAGGGCGATGCGGTGGCCTTGCAGGCGCAGTTGCGCCTTGCCGATTTCCAGCGTGGACAGGTCGTTGCCGGCGGCGACGCCGGGGCCGGTGCCGCGCGGGTAGCGCACCGCCGCCGGGCCGCTGTAGCGCAGGCCGGTGCTGAGCATCTGCCGGCATTCGGCCTCGTCGGCCGGGGCCATCACCAGCATGTTCGGCACGCAGCGCAGGAAGCTCAGGTCGAGGTTGCCGGCATGGGTGGCGCCGTCCGGGCCGACCACGCCGGCGCGGTCGATGGCGAACAGCACGTCCAGATCCTGGATGGCGACGTCGTGCACCAGCTGGTCGTAGGCGCGCTGCAGGAAGGTGGAGTAGATCGCCACGACGGGCTTGGCCCCTTGCGTGGCCATGCCCGCGGCCAGCGTCACCGCGTGCTGCTCGGCGATGGCCACGTCGAAGTAGCGCTCGGGGTATTCCCTGCTGAAGCGCACCAGCCCGGAGCCCTCGCGCATCGCCGGGGTGATGCCCATCAGCTGCGGCTCGACGGCGGCGGCGTCGCACAGCCAGTCGCCGAACACGTCGGTGTAGGTGGGCTTCTTCGGCGCGCCCTTGGTCGGCAGGCCCTTGCTCGGGTCGAACGGGCCGACGGCGTGGTAGCCGATCTGGTCGCCCTCGGCCGGTTCGTAGCCCTTGCCCTTGGTGGTCATCACGTGCAGCAGGTGCAGCCCCTTCTTGCCCTTGAGGGTCTTGAGGGTGGACAGCAGCAGCGGCAGGTCGTGGCCGTCGATCGGGCCGGTGTAGTGGAAGCCCATCTGCTCGAACGCGGTGGACGGCACGAACATGCCCTTCCACTGTTCCTCCCAGCGCTTGACGAAGCGCGCCGGCGGGCTGCTGCGCTTGTCGCCGAGGATCTTCTTGCCGCCTTCGCGCAGTGCGTTGAGGGTGCGGCTGGCGGTGGCGCGGCCGAGCATCTTGGTCAGCCCGCCCACCGCCTCGGAGATGGACATGTTGTTGTCGTTGAGGATGACCAGCACGTCCGGCTCATCCTCCATGCCGCCGGCGTGGGCCAGCGCCTCGAAGGCCATGCCGGCGGTCATCGCGCCATCGCCGATCACTGCCACCACCTTGCGCTGGTCGCCCTGGCGTTGGCGGGCGATGGCCATGCCCAGCGCGGCGGAGATCGAGGTGGAGGAATGGCCGACGCCGAAGGTGTCGTACTCGCTTTCCTCGCGCTTGGGGAACGGCGCCACGCCGTCCTTCTGCTTGACCGTGTGGATGCTGTCGCGGCGGCCGGTGAGGATCTTGTGCGGGTAGGTCTGGTGGCCCACGTCCCATACCAGCTGGTCGACCGGGGTGTCGTAGAGGTAGTGCAGGGCGGTGGTGAGTTCGATCACGCCCAGCCCGGCGGCGAAGTGGCCGCCGCTCTTGCCCACCGACTCGATCAGGTACTCGCGCAGCTCGCCGGCGACCGCGGGCAGCTCGGCTTCGTCGAACGTGCGCAGGTCGTGCGGGGTCTGGATGCGCGAAAGGCGCGGATAACGGGCGGAGTCGATCATATTCTTCGTGCTTCAAGCAAGGCGCCATTTTCGCCCCCATTCCGGGGTGGGGCAAGCAAAGCACCGGTACGGGCAGTATCGGCCCATGCCCGTAGGAGCGACGTGAGTCGCGACCGGGCCTTCCCCGATAAACTCCGGTCGCGACTCACGTCGCTCCTGCACTGGCGTGGCAGGGCGTCAGGTGCCGCGGCGCAACGCGCTCTTGGGCAACTGCGCCTTCAGGAAGGCCATCTGGTCGGCCAGGATGTTGCGGTTGGACAGGATCAGGTGCTCGATCCAGCTCGGCCGGTACGGCACCGCCAGCAGCGGCATGTTGGCCTGCTGCGGGGTGCGGTTGGCCTTGCGCGAGTTGCAGTGGAAGCAGGCGCTGACCACGTTCTCCCAGATGTCGCGGCCGCCCTTGGACAGCGGCATGACGTGGTCGCGGGTCAAGTGCGGGCGGCTGAACTGCTGGCCGCAGTACAGGCACAGTTGCGCGTCGCGGGCGAACAGCGCGGTGTTGGTCAGGTTGGGCGTGGGGTCGATGGCGCGCGAGCGGGCGTGGCCGCGGGTGGCGATGATCGGGTGCAGGTCCAACCCGCTGCGCAGGCCGGTGCGCCGGCTGGTGGCGCCATGCACGTGCAGGCAGGGATCACCGAGCGTCCATGCCACCGCACCGCGGGCATAGAGGCAGGTCGCTTCCTGCCAGTTGATCCAGTCGAGCACGCGGCCATGCGCATCCAGCGACAGCAGTCGCACGGAACCGAGGCGGTGCAGGGGAGGGGGCGAAAACCCGGTTTCCGGAGCGGGGAGGACGGCTCCGGTATCGATCAGACCACGCAGGGTAGTGTCTGTCTCCATCGGGAGAACAGCTTATACCCGATGTGTGACGGTTTGTGTAATTGGCGTGAGCGGCGCCGGCTGCGTCCAGCGCCGCTCCTGTCGGGGATTACGCGCCGAAGCGGGCGGCGTCCATCGCCATAAGCGGTTCGGCGCCGCTCTGCATGCTGGCCGCATGGGCGAGGGTGCGCGGCAGGATGCGGGCGTAGTAGAAACGTGCGGTTTCCAGCTTGGCCTGCTTGAAGCCTTCCGGATGCGCCGAGGCCTGCGCGGCGGCGACGCTGCGCGCCCACCAATAGGCCAGCGCGACGTAGCCGCTGTAGAACAGGTAGTCCCAGCTGGCTGCGCCCAGTTCCTCCGGGTTCACCGCCGCGCGCTGCAGCACGTCGATGGTCAGCTTGCCCCATTCCTGCGCCCTGGCACCCAGCACCGGCAGGAATTCGGCCACGGCCGGGTTGTCGGCGTTGTCGGCGATGAACTGTTCCACTTCGGCCAGGAACAGCTTCAGGCCGGCGCCCTGCGAGACGGCGGTCTTGCGGCCGATCAGGTCCAGCGCCTGAATGCCGGTGGTGCCTTCGTACAGGGTGGTGATGCGGGCATCGCGCGCCAGCTGCTCCATCCCGTGCTCGGCGATGTAGCCGTGGCCGCCGAAGCACTGCTGGGCGTTGTAGGTGGCCTCGATGCTCCACTCGGTCAGGCAGGCCTTGACGATGGGGGTGAGGAAGCTGACCAGCGTGTCGGCATCGGCGCGCGTCTTCTCGTCGCCGGCGTGCTGGGCCGTGTCGAGCTGGGTGTAGGCATGGGTGGCGAGCAGGCGGCCACCTTCGGTCAGCGCCTTGATCGTCAGCAGCATGCGGCGCACGTCCGGCTGGGCGATGATCGGGTCGGCCGGCTTGTCCGCCAGCAGCGCGCCCTTGGGCGCGCGCGATTGCAGGCGCTCGCGCGCATAGGCCAGCGCGCCCTGCCAGGCGCGCTCGGACTGCGACAGGCCCTGCACGCCCACGCCCAGGCGCGCGGAGTTCATCATCACGAACATCGCCTGCAGGCCCTTGTGCGGCTGGCCGACGAGGTAGCCCTGGGCGCCGTCGAAGTTCATCACGCAGGTGGACGAGCCGTGGATGCCCATCTTGTGCTCCAGCGCGCCGCAGCGCAGGGCATTGCGCTCGCCGAGGTTGCCGTCGCGGTCCACCTTGTACTTCGGGGTGACGAACAGCGAGATGCCCTTCGGGCCGGGAGGCGCGTCGGGCAGCTTGGCCAGCACCAGGTGGATGATGTTCTCGCTCAGGTCGTGCTCGCCGGCGGTGATGAAGATCTTGGTGCCGGTGATCGAATAGCTGCCGTCGTCGTTCGGCTCGGCGCGGGTCTTGAGCAGGCCCAGGTCGGTGCCGGCGTGCGGCTCGGTCAGGCACATGGTGCCGGTCCAGTTGCCGGCCACCAGCGGCTTGAGGAAGGCTTCCTTCTGCCAGTCCTCGCCGTAGTGCTTGAGCGCCTCGACCGCGCCATGCGACAGCATCGGGAACAGGCTCCACGACAGGTTGGCGGCCGACACCATCTCGCTCAGCGCCATGCCCAGCGTCTCCGGCATGCCCTGGCCGCCGAATTCCGGTGCGGCGGTCAGGCCGGTCCAGCCGCCTTCGACGAACTGCGCATAGGCTTCCTTGAAGCCCGGTGCGGTGGTGACCTCGCCAGTGGCCTTGTCGAGCTTGCAGCCGTGCTCGTCGCCGATGGCGTTCAGCGGTGCCAGCACGCTACCGCTGAAGCGGCCGGCCTCTTCCAGCACGGCGTCGATCAGTTCGGCGTTGGCGTCCTCAAGGCCCATCGCGGCGAACAGGGATTCGGCCTTGAGCACGTCGTGCAGGGCGAAGCGGAGGTCGGTGAGGGGGGCGGTGTAGTTGCTCATCGTGTCATCTCGGGCAAAACGAATGGGTCAGCGCAGCACGCCGGGCAGGCCGGGCGCCTGGTTGAGGCTGTTGCGGGATTTCACTTCGAAGCTGCGTTGCTTCTTTTCCTCGGGCGTGGCCTTGACCATGCCCTCCAACTCGTAGAACAGCGAGCGGCCGCCTGCCAGTGCATCGGCCATGACGATACGGGCCGGCGAGCTCGGTTGCAGGCTCAGGGTGACCACGTCGGCCGACTCCGGGCCGATCGACAACCCCGGCGCGGCGCTCAGGGTGCCGGCGGCTTCCTCGCCCACCTTCATCCGCAGCGCGATGTCGTCGAAGCGCATCGGCATCGAGCTGTAGTTGCGCAGGCGCAGTTCCACCTCCCAGTTGCCGTCGTTGCCGACGGTGAGCTGCTGGATGCCGGCGGCCGGCTCGGAAACCCGCTTGACCACGCCGCTGCTGCATGCGGCAAGCGCGAGCGCGAGAAACGCGGTCAGGATGTACTGTGGGCGGAAGCGCATGCTGCTCGGTCCTCGGGTCCGGAGGGGATCGCCAAAGGATACTACGCCGTATGGCGGGCGTGGCCCGGGCCGCCGGTGGCCACAGGGGCGGGATTTTCCCGCCCGTTATCCAGACATGATCTATCCGTGGCGGACCCGCGCTGCCGGCACGGCGCTGGAGGGCGGTGGCCGCACCTGATGTCGGTACCGCAGGGCCGTCATTCGACCGGTGCCATCACCTTCAATGGCGCCAGGTCATAGCCCATGTCGGTCGCCTGCCGCTTGAGCGACTCGAACAGGGCGTCGTCCATCGACGGCGTGCGCGACAGGATCCACAGGTACTTGCGATCCGGCTCGCCGATCACCACCCAGTGGTAGTCCGGGTCCAGCGCGATCACCCAGTAGTCCGCCCACACCCACGGCAGCCAGGACAGCCAGTCCGGTGCGAAGCGGACCTGCAGGCGCCCGGAATGCCCGTCCACGGCGCGGGCGACGCCCTCGGCTTCGATCAGCTTGCCGCTGTCCGTGCGGCAGCGGTTGAGCACGCTGATGCGGCCATCGGCACGCAAGCCGTAGCTGGCGGTGATGTCGGCCACGCATTTCTTCTGGAAGGGCGTGGGCAGGTGGGCGATCTCGTGCCACTGGCCGGCATAGCGGTCCAGATCGAGCGGCTCCACCGACTGCAGCGGCGGTGCCGCCCAGGCGGCGGTGGAGCACAGCAGCGACAACGACAGGAGCAGGCGATGGGCATGCATGGTCTGGCCTCCGTGATTGTCCGGCAGGCTAAGCAAAGCCGCCCACGGCGGTGTGAAGCTTTCGTTCGATATCGCGCCGGGCGAGGAGGCGGGCAAACAAAAAGGGCCTGCATTTCTGCAAGCCCTTGAATCTTGTGGTGGCTCGGGACGGAATCGAACCGCCGACACGGGGATTTTCAATCCCCTGCTCTACCAACTGAGCTACCGAGCCACTTTGTTTTCGCGGCGTTGCGGCCGGCGAGGACGCGCATGATACGGAGGTCTTCCAGATTCGGCAAGGGAAAAACCGAAGAAATTTCCCGGCCGTCGCGCAAACAAAAACGCCGCGTCTTTCGATGCGGCGTTTCCGTCTGGAGATGGTGGAGCCAGGGAGGATCGAACTCCCGACCTCGTCATTGCGAACGACGCGCTCTCCCAGCTGAGCTATGGCCCCGTGCGGCCCGCGGATTCTAGCGCGTGCTTTCCGGTTTCGCCAAGAGGGGAAGCAGCAATGGCTCCAGTTGCTGCCTGCGCCAGCCGGCCAGCGGCGCGGGCCAGTCGCCGTTCTGCAGCAGGGCTTCCAGGTGCTTGCGTGAGGCGAGCAGGCCGTCGGGCAGGCCGAGTTCGCTGCCGCGTTTGGCCACGGCATCCTGCAGGCGCTTGAGCGCGGCCTTGTTGGCGTCGGTGGCGGGCAGCGGTTGCGGCGCCTGGTCTTCATCGGGCAGCGGGGTTTGAAGGGTCTGCCATACCGCCTGCGAGAGCTTGCGCGGGGCCTTGGGGAAACGCTCGAACAGGCGCAGCAGGGCGTCGTGGTCGGCCGGCGGCGTGCGCGCCAGGGTGGCGGCCAGTTCGTTGTCGAGAATCCAGCTGCGCGGCTTGTCGCTCTGCCGGGCCTGCTGGTCACGCCAGCGCAGCAGCCGCAGCAGGCGGCGCTGCGCGTCGGCATCGAGGAACTGCGCCGCGCGCATGGACAGGTGCGGCCAGCGCTCGCCTGCGTCGTTGTCGACGCCGGCCAGCAGGCGCTGCGTATCGTCCTGCATCCATGCCTGCCTGCCGAGTTCGTGCAGGCGCCGGTCGATGGCATCGTGCAGGGCGAACAGGTATTCGACGTCGTCCGCGGCGTATTCGAGCTGCGCCGGCGACAGCGGGCGGCGCATCCAGTCCGAGCGCGTCTCGCCCTTGGGCAGGGTGGTGCCGGTGATCTCGGCGACCAGCTTCTGGTAACCCATGCCGCCGCCGATGCCGGCCAGTGCGGCGCCGATCTGGGTGTCGAACAGCGGCCGCGGCAGCGTGCCGCAGGCGCACTTGAACGCCACCAGGTCCTCGCTGGCGCTGTGCATGACCTTGAGGATGGCGGTGTCCTCCAGCCACGGGCGCAGGGCGTCGGTCATGCCGGGGATCAATGGATCGATCAGCAGGATTTCGTCGTTCACCGCCATCTGCACCAGCGCCAGCTGCGGCCAGTAGGTGCGTTCGCGGATGAATTCGGTGTCCAGTCCGATGCGCGCGGGGCGTTGTTGATGGCGCGCTTCCAGTTCGGATGGGTGTTTGATCCAGTGAGCCACGTGTATTCCGTCGACGGCAGGGTTTGCCCGGGCAGGCGAGAATAGCCTAACGTCACAGCGCCCCCGAGCGCGGGAACCGTATGGAAGGAAGTTTGCGCACAACCGGCAGGATGGTCCGCATGGCGCTGTGCGCCGTGCTGGCCTGTGCCGCGTGCGGGCGTCAGGCGCCGGAGGTTTCCGCGGTGGTGCCCGAAGCCATCGACCATGCCACGACGGGTGAAGCGGCGCGACCGGCGGCCGGCGCGGTGCCGATGGTCCTGCCGGATGCGCCGCCGCCGTGGGTGCCGTTGACGGTGGAGCTGCAGGCCGACGAGGTGCGCGAGGCCCTGCGCAAGGCGGCAGCCGCATTGGCGGAAGGGCGGCTGTACCACGAGGCGGACGACGCGATTCCGCTCTATCTGGCGGTGCTGGCACTGCAGCCGGACAACCGCGAGGCCACGCGCGGGTTGCGCAAGGCAAGGGCGCAACTGCTGGCTTCGGCCCGCGGCCTGCTGGAGCAATCCGAGGACCAGCGCAGGGCGCTGGCCGATGCGGCCGAACGGATGGCGGTGGCGGTGTACCTGGCGCCGGAAGGCAAGCCCGAGCTGGAATTGCAGCAGCGCGTGCAGGTGGCGCGCCGGTTGCTGGCGCTGAACCGGGCCGGCGAGGATGCATTGCGCAAGGGGCGGTTCGACGAGGAAGGCGGCGCGCTGGCCGCGTTCACCGAGGTGCTGGCGCTGGATCCGGGCAACAGCCGCGCGCGGCAAGGAGTGGCGGCGGTGGAAAGCGGCCTGCTTCGTGCCGCCGAGGAGGCGGCCGCGCTAGCCGATTTCGATGCCGCGCCGCGCTTGCTCGACCGCGCCGCGAAGATCCGCGACGACGCCCCGACCGTGGCCGATGCGCGTCGGCGCGTCGAAGCCATGCGCATGGCGCAGCTGGCCGCGTTGCGCGACGGTGGCCTGCGCGACCTCACTTCGCCCAAGGGCCTCAAGGATGCGCGCGAGAAACTGGAACGTGCGCTGCGCATCGCCCGGCCCGGCGACGAGGCGGTGGGGGTGCTGCGGCAGCGCATCGAGCTGGCCGCGCATTACGGCAGCTTCCGCCCCGGGCAGGTGTTCACCGACGCGCTGCTCGATGGCGGGCGCGGGCCGCAGATGATCGTGGTCCCGCATGGCGGCTTCCAGATGGGCGCGACCAATGGCGAGCCGGGGGCGGTCGATGCCGAGCGGCCGCAGCATTACGTGCGCTTCGAACGCGGCTTCGCCATGTCGATCACCGAAGTCACCGTGGCCGAGTTCGGTCGTTTCGTGGCCGCGGCCAATGCACGCCCGCGCGCGGTCCGGCGCGGGCATTCGGTGGTCTACGACGAACGCAGCGGCAACTTCATCCGCCGCAACGGCGTGGACTGGCGGTCCGGCTACAACGGCGCCAGGGCCACGCCGGACAACCCGGTGATGCATGTCAGCGTGCGCGATGCCGAGGCCTATGCGGCGTGGCTGTCCGAGCAGACCGGGCGCTATTACCGGCTGCCAAGCGAGGCGGAGTTCGAATACGCCCTGCGCGCCGGCAGCACCGGGCGCTACCCGTGGGGAAACGCCGGGGTACCGCCGGAGGGCAGCGGCAATTTCACCGGCGGCGAGGACATCTCGCCCAGCGGCCGCCACTGGAAGAACGCCTTCGTCGGCTATGGCGACGGCTACTGGGGCGCGGCGCCGGTCGGCCGCTTCCGTGCCAATGCCTGGGGCCTGCACGACATGTCCGGCAACCTCAGCGAATGGGTGGCCGACTGCTGGCATGCCAGCTACCGGCGCGCACCGGCCGATGGCGCGGCCTGGTACAACCCCGGCTGCCGGCAACGCGTGGTGCGCGGCGGCAATTGGGCCAACGCGCCGGAGCAGACCCGCGCGGCGTGGCGGCTGTCGCAGGACTCGGACATGACCAGCGCGCGCATCGGCTTCCGGCTGGTGCGCGGCATCTGACGCGGCGCGCTACCATCGCCGGGGCAGACCCGGCGATGGAGATTCCCGATGCGACAGGCCCCTGTTGGCAACCCGCGCGACCCGCGCCGCCGCCGTGGCGTCGGTGGCCTGCGCTGGATCATCCTGCTCGGCTTCGCCATCTATGGTGGCTGCTACTACTTCAGCAACCGCACGGTGGACCCGTACACCGGCGAAAAGGTGCTGATCGACGCCTCGCTCGACGCCGAGAGCGAGAAGGTGCTGGGCCTGCAGGCCTACCAGCAGATCCTGTCGCAGGAGCGGCCGGTTGATCCCCGCTCGCAGGTGGCACGGCAGATCCGCGGGATCGCCCAGCGGTTGATCGCCAAGGTCGAGCCGGTGGAGGCGGCGCTGGCGGCCGAGCACGGGCAGGCGCCCAACCGCTTCTCGCAGGGCTTTGACTGGGAAGTGAACGTGCTGCAATCGGATCAGGCCAACGCGTTCTGCCTGCCCGGCGGCAAGATGGCCGTCTACACAGGGCTGGTGCCGGTGGCGAAGAACGCCGATGCGATGGCGGTGGTGATGGGCCATGAAATCGCCCACGCGCTGCTGCGCCACGGTGCCCAGCGCATGGCGCAGCAGAAGCTGACCGAGATCGGGCAGATGGCCGGTGCCGCCGGCGGCATGGACGCGCAGCAGCAACAGATGCTGATGTCCGCCTTCGGCTACGGTTACCTGCTGCCCTATGCGCGCACCCATGAAACGCAGGCCGACGAAGTGGGGCTGATGCTGGCCGCGGCGGCCTGTTTCGACCCGCAGGAAGCGGTGCCGCTGTGGGAGCGCATGGGCGCGGCCAGCGGCGGGCAGGCGCCGCCGGAATTCGCCTCCACCCATCCCAACCCCGGTACCCGCATCCAGAACCTGCAGGCGCTGATGCCCAAGGCGATGGAGTACCGGCAGCGGTTCTGCGAGACGGCGCAGGCGAATTGATGCGTGGATGCGGGGCAAGCCCCGCATCTACGGGATGACGACCGGCACGTCCACCACGCCGTCGCCTACACGCGCATGCAGTGGCAAGCCCCGCGCTCGAATGACCACATGCCTCGTAGGTGCCGGGCTTGCCCGGCACGAGGTTTCGCGGGGAGCGCGCGGGAGAGAGCGCATGCGGGGCAAGCCCCGCATCTACGGGTTGATGACCTGCACGTCCACCACGCCGTCGCCCACGCGCGCATGCAGGGTATCTCCGGCCTCGACTTGTGCGATCGAACGCACCAGCGCGCCGTCATCGGCACGGGTGAGGATCGAGTAGCCGCGCGCCACCGTGGCCAGTGGGCTCACCGCTTCCAGCGAACGGGCAACGCCGCGCAGGCGCAGGGCGTCGCGTTGCAGTTGCCGTGCCATCGCCGCCTGCGTGCGCGGGGCCAGCATCGACAGCCGTTCGGCGAGCAGGGCGAGGCGGCGGCCGGGCCGGGTCGCACGCAGTACCGCGTTGCCATGCGCCAGCCGCGCTTGCCGTTGTTGCAGTTGCCGTTGCCAGCAGGCATGCAGGCGCGCGAGCGCGGTTTGCTGGCGTTGCCGCAGCAGCGCCAGCCGTGCCTGCGGGCTGCCTGCCTGCAGACGCAGCGCAGCGCGGTCGGCGCGCTGCATCGCCTGGTTCAATACGTGCGCTTGCCGCTGCACGAGGCGGTGCCGCAGGTGGCGCAGGCGCACGCCGAGGTCGCGCCGGTCCGGCACCAGCAGCTCGGCGGCTACCGAGGGCGTTGGCGCGCGCAGGTCGGCGGCGAAGTCGGACAGGCTGAAGTCGGTTTCGTGGCCGACTGCCGACACCACCGGCGTGGTGCAGACGGCGATGGCGCGCGCCAGCTGTTCGTCGTTGAACGCCCACAGGTCTTCCAGCGAGCCGCCGCCGCGGGTGAGCAGGATCGCGTCGTAGCGGTCGCTGGCGTCGGCGCGGCGCAGCAGTGCGGTGATCTGCGCGGCGGCGGTTTCGCCCTGCACCAGCGTAGGCAGCAGCTCCACCTCCAGCAGCGGGAAGCGCCGCGCCAGCACGCTGAGCACGTCGCGCACCGCCGCACCGCCGGGCGAGGTGATGACCGCCAGGCGCCGCACATGCGCGGGCAGCGGCTTCTTGCGTTCGGCGTCGAACAACCCCTCGGCCTGCAGGCGCGCCTTCAGTTCCTCGAAGGCGCGGCGCAGCGCGCCTTCGCCGGCTTCCTCCATGTGGTCGAGCACCAGCTGGTAGTCGCCGCGTGCCTCGTACAGGGTCAGGCGGCCGCGCACCAGCACACGCTGGCCTTCGCGCGGGACGAACTTCAGCCACTGGCTCTTGGGCCGGAACATCGCCGCACGCACCTGCGCGCGCGGGTCCTTCAGGGTGAAGTACAGGTGCCCGGAAGAAGGGCGGCTGACGTTGCCCAGCTCGCCCTCCACCCACACCAGCGGGAACGCGCCTTCGAGCAGGTCGCGGGCGAGCGTGTTGAGCTGGCTGGGGGTGAGGAGGTGGTCCATGTGGAGCAGCGGGGAATGGGGAGCAGGGAACGGGGAATGATGGGGCAATGCGGGCGGGTGGCGTGTGGCATGGTTCCACTTTCCGCATCCGGTTGTCGAAGCATGGCGGGCAGGGACCGCATGCCGGGGTGCTTCATTCCCCGTTCCCTGTTCCTTGTTCCCCGCCGTAGCGCTGCAACGCCCACGCCACGTGCTCGCGCACCAGCTCGGAAGGATGCCCGCGGCGGCTTTCCAGTGCCTGCCGCGCGGCGGGCGAGGGCGCGGCATTGCCCAGCGCCACGGCGATGTTGCGCAGCCAGCGTTCGTGGCCGCTGCGGCGGATCGGGCTGCCCTCGGTACGGCGCAGGAATTCGTCCTCTTCCCACGCGAACAGCTCCGGCAGGGTGGCGGTGTCCAGGTTGTTGCGCGCGCGGAAGTCGGGTTCGTCGGTACGGCGGGCGAACTTGTTCCACGGGCACACCAGCTGGCAGTCGTCGCAGCCGTAGATGCGGTTGCCCATCAGCGGGCGCATCTCCGGCGGGATGGCGCCGTCGTGCTCGATGGTCAAGTAGGAGATGCAGCGGCGCGCGTCGAGCCGGTACGGGGCGATGATCGCCGCGGTCGGGCAGACTTCGATGCAGCGCGTGCAGGTGCCGCAGTGCGCGCTGGCCGGCGCATCGACGGGCAATGGCAGGTCGACGTAGATTTCGCCGAGGAAGAACCACGAGCCGCCGTTCTTGTCGATCAGGCAGGTGTGCTTGCCGATCCAGCCCAGCCCGGCGTTGCGCGCCAGCGCGCGTTCCAGCACCGGCGCCGAATCGACGAACACGCGGTGGCCGAACGGGCCGATTTCGGTGGCCACCCGCTCGGCCAGTTTCTGCAGGCGGTTGCGCATCAGCTTGTGGTAGTCGCGGCCGAGTGCATAGCGCGCCACGTAGGCACGCTCGGCATCGTTCAAGGTGGCCCAGGCTTCGGCGTCCTCCTTGGGCCCGTAGTCCAGACCGACCGAAACCACCCGCACCGTGCCCGGCAGCAGTTCGTGCGGGCGCGCGCGCATCGCGCCGTGCCGGGCCATCCATTCCATCGTCCCGTACAGGCCCTTGCTGAGCCAATCGGCCAGGTGCGCCTCGTCCTCGCGCAGCTCGATGTCGCTGATGCCGCAACGCTGGAAACCGGCCTCGCGCGCAAGCTGGCGGATGCGCAGCGACAGCTGCGCCATGTCGGAGGCGGAAACGGCTTCGGGCATGGCGCAAGTATAGAATTGCCGGCATGAACCTGCCCGCCGAACTGTTCGATACCGCTGCCGCGCGGCGCATCGATGCGCAGGCCACGGCCGCGCTTGGCGGCGATGGTTACGTGCTGATGCAGCGCGCCGGGCAGGCGGCATGGCAGTGCGCGTTGCAGCACTGGCCACAGGTGCGGCGCATCGTGGTGGCCTGTGGGCCGGGCAACAACGGTGGCGATGGCTACGTGCTGGCGCGGCTGGCGCGCCAGTCCGGCCGCGAGGTGCGCGTGCTGCACTTGCCGGACGATGCACCGCGCACGCCACTGGCGCAGCGCGCGTGCACCGACTACCTCGCCATTGGCGGGCAGGTCGAGTTGTCCCGCGACTGCCTCGGGCGTGCGGAACTGGTGGTCGATGCGTTGTTCGGCATCGGCTTGTCGCGGGCACCGGCGGACGCTGCCGCGGTGTTGATCGAAGCCATCAATGCGGTGGACGCACCGGTGCTGGCGCTGGACGTGCCCAGTGGCGTCGATGCCGACAGCGGCGCGGCACCGGGCGCAGCAGTGCATGCCACGCGCACGCTGCAGTTCATCGTGGCGCACCGCGGGCTGCATACCGGCGATGCGCTGGAACATGCCGGGCAGTGCCTGCTGGACGGGCTGGACGTTCCCGCCGAAGCGTTTGCCGGTGCCGCGGCCGTGGCATCGCACTGGAACGGGGCGGTGTTGCCTGGGCTGTTGCCGCCGCGTCGCGCCAACACGCACAAGGGCGAATCCGGCCACGTGCTGTGCATCGGCGGCAACCACGGCAGTGGCGGCGCGGTGATGTTGTGTGCCGAGGCCGCGCTGCGCAGCGGCGCCGGGCTGGTCAGCGTGGCCACGCGCGCGGTGCATGTGGCGCCGTTGCTGGCGCGCTGCCCGGAAGCGATGGTGCATGCGGTCGAGGAGGCATTCGATCCGGCCGGGTTGCTGGCGCGCGCCGGTGTCGTCGCATTGGGACCGGGGCTGGGGCAGGACGACTGGGCCCGGCGCTTGTGGACGGCCGCGCTGGACAGCGGCAAGCCGCTGCTGGTCGATGCCGATGCGCTGAACCTGCTTGCCGCCGCGCCACGCCCGCTGCCGCAGGCCATCCTCACCCCGCATCCGGGCGAGGCCGCACGCTTGCTCGGCGTCGATGCCGCCGGCATCCAGCGCGACCGGTTTGCCGCCGCGCACGAATTGGCCACGCGCTTTTCCGCCGTGGTCGTGTTGAAGGGCGCCGGCAGCGTGGTGGCCGCGCCGGGCGCCACGCCGCGGGTGATTGCCGCCGGCAACCCGGGCATGGCGGTGGGCGGCATGGGCGACCTGTTGACCGGGGTGATCGCCGCGCTGCGCGCGCAGGGGCTGCCGGCATTCGATGCAGCCAGCGCCGGCGCGTTGCTGCACGGGCTGGCCGGCGATACCGCCGCGTGCGAGGGCCAGCGCGGCTTGTTGCCGCGCGATCTGCTGCCCCACCTGCGCGCCTTGTCCAATCCGCAATGATGACGACGATGATCGAACTGCTGCTTCCCGACGCCGACGCCACCGACCGGCTGGGCCAGTTGCTGGCGCATACCCGGCCGTCGCCGGCGATGGTCCACCTGCACGGCGACCTGGGCGCGGGCAAATCCACGCTGGCCCGCGCATTGCTGCGCGCGCTGGGGGTGCAGGGCGCGATCCGCAGCCCGACCTACACGCTGGTCGAGCGCTACCCGCTGCCGGCCGGCGAGGCATGGCACCTGGACCTGTACCGGATCGGCAATGCCGGCGAACTGGACTTCCTCGGGCTGGACGAGGCAGCGGCCGACCTGTGGCTGGTCGAATGGCCCGAACGCGGCGCCGGGGCGTTGCCTCCACTGGACCTGCAGGTGGCGCTGGAAATGCATGGCGCAGGCCGCAAGGCCCGCCTGCAGGCCCATTCGCCGGCCGGCGAAGCCTGGCTGGAACGGGCGCGGCAATCGGGTCACTTGCAGGGCCTTCCTGCCGCCTGACGACAGGAAGGTGTGGCAGGTTGCGGATTATTAAGGGAAAAGGTGTTGCAATCGCGCGCCGCCAATGATTGAATCCGCGCCATGCCCACGGCCATCCGCCTGCCTGTCCTGTCTGCCCTTGTCGCCGGACTCGGTCTGGCTTGCGCTTCGGCGTGGGCGGGCGAGGTCCGCGGCGTCGCCCTGCAGGCGGGCGCCACCGGCACCCATGCCGAAATCCAGCTGGCCGGCGGCGGCAGCTACAAGACGCTGAGCCTGTCCGCGCCGAACCGGCTGGTGGTGGATTTCCCCGATTCCAGTGTCGTGCGCGGCCTGAAACTGCCGGCAGCGACCGGCGTGGTCACCGCGGTACGCACCGGCAACCCGGTCCCGGGCACGTTCCGGGTGGTGTTCGACCTGGCCGAATCGGTGACGGCGTTCAAGCCGCAGATGCAGGCGTCGGGCACCGAATCGAAGCTGGTGATCGAGTGGCCGGGTGATGCCCCTGCATCGGCAACGGCGACGGCTGCCACCGCACCAGCACCGGCGACAACGGCTCCGCCACCTGCGCAGAGCGATGCCGCGGCCCGTGCCGAAGCGGCCCGCGCCACGGCGGCGTTGACCGCATCGGTGCTGCAACAGGCGAATGCGCCTGCTCCCGCTACCGCTCCAGCCGCCCCCCCGCAGGCAGCCAAGCCATCGCCAGCGGCGATCCTCAATGGCCAGACGACCGTGGCCACCGGGGTACCGGCCACGGTACCGGCGGCATCCACACCGGCGCAGGCGACGGTCGCCGAGCCGCCGGCGCCGCGCCCGGTCATGCCCAGCGATGCCTCGCGCATCACCATGCAGCCGGGCATGCGCACGCTGGTGGTCGCCATCGACCCCGGCCACGGCGGCCAGGACCCCGGCGCCATCGGCCCCACCGGCAAGCGCGAGAAGGACGTGACCCTGGCGGTGGCGCGTGAACTGGCGCGGCAGGTCAATGCCACCCCGGGCCTGCGTGCCTACCTGACCCGCGACACCGACGTGTTCATCCCGCTGCCGATGCGCGCCCAGCGCGCACGCGCGGCAAAGGCCGACATCTTCATCTCGATCCATGCCGACGCGGCGGAAAACCGCTCGGCCACCGGTTCGTCGGTGTACGTGCTGTCGACCAAGGGCGCGTCCTCGCAGCGCGCGCGCTGGCTGGCGGACAAGGAAAACGCGGCCGACCTGATCGGTGGCGTCAGCCTGCAGCGCACCGAGGGCACGCTCGCCAACGTGCTGCTGGACCTGGCCCAGAGCGGCTACATGAAAGCCTCCGAGGATGCGGCCGGGCACGTGCTGGGCGGCCTGAAGCGGATCGGCAACAACCACAAGCCGAACCTGGAGCGCGCCAACTTCGCGGTGCTGCGCACCTCGGACATGCCGGCGATGCTGGTGGAAACCGCGTTCATCTCCAACCCGGAGGAAGAGCGCCGCCTGATCGACCCGGGCTACCAGCGCCGCGTTGCCGGTGCGGTGCTCGATGGCGTGCACACCTTCTTCAGCCGGCAGCCGCCGCCGGGCACGCTGTTCGCCGCCCGTGCGCAGGCCGAAATGGAAGCCGCCGCCGGTACCGTGGCTGGCGGCGGCAAATAACCGGGAAGCGCTGTCGTTGTAGCAGTGGGGCTGGCCCCGCTGGGCGCCTTGTCGGAAAGGCCACGGTACGGGGCAAGCCCCGTACCTACGGTTGACTGGCATCACCCGATTCCCCGTGGTTGCCGGCCAGCGGCCGGCACTACCGGCTATCATTTGCCGATGCCTGCTTTCCGCCTGCTTTCCGCGCATTCGCCAGCCTGTTTTCCATCCCCGGCCACGGGAGCCGCGGCATGAACAGCATCCGCCCACTCCCCGAAATCCTGATCAACCAGATCGCCGCCGGCGAGGTGGTCGAACGCCCGGCGTCGGTGGTCAAGGAGCTGGTCGAGAACGCGCTCGACGCTGGCGCCACCCGTGTCGACATCGACCTGGAAGAAGGCGGCGTGCGCCTGATCCGCATCCGTGACAACGGCGGTGGCATTGCCGCCGGGCAGTTGCCGCTGGCGGTGTCGCGCCATGCCACCAGCAAGATCGCCTCGCTCGACGATCTTGAAACCGTTGCCACGCTCGGCTTTCGCGGCGAGGCGCTGCCGTCCATCGCCTCGGTCAGCCGTTTCACCCTGGCCTCGCGCCAGCCGCACGATGAGCATGGCGCGGCCTTGCAGGTCGAAGGCGGCAAGGTCGGCGAGGTGACACCGCGCGCGCATGCGCCGGGCACCACGGTGGAGGTGCGCGAGCTGTTCTACAACGTGCCGGCGCGGCGCAAGTTCCTGCGCGCCGAGCGCACCGAGCTGGGCCACATCGAGGAATGGCTGCGCTCGCTGGCGCTGGCGCGGCCGGACGTGGAGCTGCGCGTGTCGCACAACGGCAAACCGTCGCGCCGCTACAAGCCCGGCGACCTGTATTCGGACGTGCGCCTGGGCGAAACCCTGGGCGAGGACTTCGCCCGGCAGGCCTTGCGCATCGACCATGCCGCCGCCGGCCTGCGCCTGCATGGCTGGATCGCGCAGCCGCAGTATTCGCGCGCCAGCGCCGACCAGCAGTACCTGTACGTCAACGGCCGCTCGGTGCGCGACCGCAGCGTGGCGCATGCGGTGAAGCTGGCCTATGGCGACGTGCTCTACCACGGCCGCCAGCCGGCCTACGTGCTGTTCCTCGAGCTCGACCCGGCGCGCGTGGACGTCAACGTGCACCCGGCCAAGCACGAGGTGCGCTTCCGTGATTCGCGGCTGGTGCACGACTTCGTGTACCGCACGCTCAAGGATGCACTGGCCGAAACCCGCGCCGGCATGGAGCCGGTGGCCGGGCAGGCGCCGCACCCGGCCGGGGCATCGTCGCTGTCCGCTGCGGGCGTGGGTGGCGGCTACGCGTTTGCGCATCCGGCTGGCAGCGCCGGCGCGAGTACCGCATGGCAGGCGCGGCAGTCGCCGCTCGGGCTGCCGGTGGCCGAGGCCCCGGCCGCCTATGCCGCGCTGTATGCGGCACCAGCCGACACCCTGCAGGCAACGGTCATCGACAATGGCGCCGGCTTGCCGCCGACCTCGGCCGACAGCGGCGTGCCGCCGCTGGGTTACGCCATCGCGCAGTTGCACGGCATCTACATCCTGGCCGAGAACGCCGAGGGCTTGATCGTGGTGGACATGCACGCCGCGCACGAGCGCATTGGCTACGAGCGGCTGAAGACCGCACACGACGGCATCGGCCTGCACGCGCAGCCGCTGCTGGTGCCGATCACGCTGGCGGTGGGCGAGCGCGATGCCGACACCGCCGAGCGCGAAGCGGCGACGCTGGCCGCACTCGGTTTCGAAATCACCCGTTCCGGCCCCGGCTCGCTGCATGTGCGCAGCATCCCCGCGCTGCTGGCCAATGCCGAGCCGGAGGCGCTGCTGCGCGACGTGCTCACCGACCTGCGCGAACATGGCCAGAGCCGGCGCGTGGCCAGCGCCCGCGACGAACTGCTCTCGACGATGGCCTGCCACGGCGCGGTGCGCGCCAACCGGCGGCTGACGCTGCCGGAAATGAACGCCCTGCTGCGCGACATGGAAGCCACCGAGCGCTCGGGGCAATGCAATCACGGGCGCCCGACCTGGGCGCGTTTTTCGCTGGCGGAAATCGACCGCTGGTTCCTGCGGGGGCGTTGACGATGAAACGAATGGGGGGAGCCGCGTTGCTGGCGGCGCTATTGCTGGCCGGTTGCGGCGGAAGCGACAAGCAGGACGTCGCCGACGGCGCGCCGCACTTCGATGCCGCGTTCCTGATGAACAACGACATCTGGCGCGAGCAGCGCAAGTCCGAACTGCTCGCGGCCGATGGCTGGACCAGCCTGGTCGGCCTGCACTGGCTGGAACTGAAGGCGCACTACATCGGCAGCGGCAGCACCAGCGGCATCCGCTTGGCGGTGGGGCCGGAGCGGATGGGCATGGTGTCGCGCGATGGCGAGCGGGTGTGGTTCACCCCCGAGCCGGGCGCGGCGCTGCAGGTACAGGGGCAGCCGCTGACCAAGCGCATTGATTTCCATAGCGACGATGATTTCGAGCCGACCATCATCAGCTTCGACGACGGCAAGGGCGCGCTGAGCCTGATCCATCGCGGCCCGCGCTACGCGCTGCGGGTCAAGCATGCCGACGCTCCCGCGCGCGTCCATTTCACCGGGCTGGATTATTGGCCGGCCGATCCGTCCTGGCGGATCACCGCGCGCTTCGTGCCGCACGACGCCGGCAAGACCCTGCCGATCGCCGACATCACCGGCCTGGTCCGCGAGCAGGCCAATGCCGGCGCGGTCGAGTTCGAGCGTGATGGCCGCACCTGGCGGCTGGAAGCGCTGGGCGAGCCCGGGCGGCCGCTGCAACTGATCTTCGCCGACCGTACCAGCGGCCGCGGCAGCTATGCCGCCGGCCGCTACATCGACGTGGACGTGCCGGACGCGAAGAGCCAGGTGGTGGTCGATTTCAACCGCGCCTACAACCCGCCGTGCGCGTTCACGCCGTTCGCGACCTGCCCGCTGCCGCCGCCGGAGAACCGCCTCGACCTGCCGGTCGAGGCCGGCGAGAAAACCTACGTCAAGCCGGACGCCGGAGGACACACATGAACTGGATGGCACGCACCACGGCATTGCTGCTGGGCATGGCCCTGCTGCTGGGCGCACCGGCGCCGGTGCTGGCACGGCAGGCCGCCGCGCCGGTGGCGGTACCCGCCCACGCGCCGCCGGTGCCGCTGTTGTGGAAGGTCAGCGGCGCGCAGGGCAGCGCGCTGTACCTGCTGGGCTCGTTCCACCTGCTGACGCCGCAGGACTACCCGCTGTCGGCGGACGTGGACAAGGCGTTCGATGCCTCGCGCAGCCTGCTGTTCGAACTGTCGCCGGAGGAAATGCAGGCACCCGAGCTGGCCGCGCGGATGCTGCAGGCGGCGGTGCGCGCCGATGGCCGCCAGCTCAAGGACGACCTCGATGCGGAAACGTGGCAGCGCCTGCAGGCCTACGCCAGCGCCAACGGCCTGCCGCTGGAGAAACTGGCCGGGTTGAAGCCGTGGTTCGTCGGCCTGTCCATCAGCCTGGCGCAGATGCAGCGGCAGGGGCTGGACGCGCAGGCCGGGCTGGACCGGCACCTGATGGCGCGTGCCGCCGATGCCGGCAAGCCGGCCGAGGGGCTGGAGAGCGCAGCGGCGCAGATCGCCATGCTCGACGGCATGGACGCCGAGGAGCAGCGGCAACTGCTGCGCGAGGCGCTGGAGCAGGTGGACAAGGGCGACGAACAGAGCCGGCGCCTGCACGACGCCTGGCGCCGCGGCGACGATGTGACGCTATGGCGCGACATGGCCGCGCAGATGCGGCAGGACTACCCGGGCCTGTACCGGCGCATCAACGTCGAGCGCAACGATGCATGGCTGGCGCCGCTGCGGCAGCGCCTGCAGGCCGGGCAGGGCACCACGCTGGTGGTGGTCGGCGCACTGCACCTGCTGGGCGAGGATGGCGTGGTCGAGAAGCTGCGCGCGGCTGGCTACAAGGTCGAGCGGGTCTGTTCGGCGTGCGCGCCGGTGGGGAAAGCCGCGGGCCGAGCCCGATAGAAGGACGGCATCAAGGACCTGCGCAATAGGATCGGAACAATGGCCAGACAGGGAAAGTATGAACCGCGGCAGTTGATTGCCATGTTTCGCCTGGCGGCCGTGTTTCGCAACCAACTGCTGGAGCTTGGCTTTACCGACAACGGCGGCGCGATCCACAGCGCGGAACGCATCCTCAACATTCTCGGCCTTCGGCTCTGCTACCCCGGCCTGGACCACATGAACAACCTGCGCGACCACCCAGGCGCCTTGTTCTCGGTCGAAGCGCTGGCGGCACATCGGGCCGGCGGGCGCGTCTTCATCGAGCACATCAGCCCGCATCGCGCGTTGACCCGGTTGGCGATCGGGCAGATTGCGGCGGGAGTGGACGACGAGGCATTCATGGCCTTCGTGCGGACGCACTTCAAGCTCGCGCTGCTTACGCGCGCCGAGACGGATCGACTCAACAGGATCAACCGCTCCAGAATCGCGCATGACCGCCTGCAGGCAGCCGGGATCGTGGTCGGGCCCATCGACCACGCACTGCCCGATTAGGTATTCAAGCCTTTCCACATCCCGGAACGAAGAAGGCCGACGCTTGCGTCGGCCTTCGTGTGTTTCAGCGGCTGCCGCGGCGCTTGTCGCCCGGCGGCGGCGGTTCCGGCGGCTTGGTGCCCGGCTGCGGGCGGCCGAAACCGGCGCCCATGCTGCGCTGGAATTCCTGCCACAGCTCCAGGTTGCGCTCGGTAAGCTGGTTCATCATCGCCCACGGCGTCTGCCCCAGCAGGTTGCCCATCTGCTGGCGGAACTGCTGCTGCTGGTCGAGGAATACCTGCATGCTGCGCTCCAGGTAGTTGCCCATGAAGCCCTGCAACGAGTCGCCGTAGAAGCGGATCAACTGGCTCAGCAACTGCGTGGACAGCATCGGTTCGCCGTCCTGTTCCTTGTCGGCGATGATCTGCAACAGCACCGAGCGGGTCAGGTCCTCGCCGCTCTTGGCGTCGCGGACCTCGAAGTCTTCGCCGTCGAGGATCAGCTGGCGCACGTCCTCGATGGTGATGTAGCTGGAAATCTCGGTGTCGTAGAGCCGCCGGTTGGGATACTTCTTGATGATGCGGGTCGCAGCCATTAAGCAGTCACTCGTCACGGTAGATGTGCAGCATGGCGCAGTGCAGCAGGGCTTGCAACCGCCATAAGTACGGGTTGCGGGCTGCAGGGAAACGGTATTCGTGCTGCGCGGCACGCCCGGCCATGCTGCGCAGCATGGCGGCCGTCACCAGCCCATGTGGTGGCCGCCGTTGATGTCCAGGTTGGAGCCGGTGATCCATGCCGCTTCCTCGGCGACCAGGAAGGCCACCGCGTAGGCGATCTCTTCCGGCTTGCCCAGGCGCCCGGTGGGGATGTCGGCGATGATCTTGGCGCGCACTTCCTCCGGCACAGCCATCACCATGTCGGTGGCGACGTAGCCGGGCGAGATGGTGTTGACGGTGATGCCGAAGCCGGCGTTCTCGCGCGCCAGCGAGATGGTGAAGCCGTGCATGCCGGCCTTGGCCGCGGCGTAGTTGGCCTGGCCGTACTGGCCCTTGAGGCCGTTGATCGAGCTGATCTGGATCACCCGGCCCCAGCCGCGCCGGCGCATGCCCTCGATCACCGGGCGGGTGACGTTGAACACCGAGTTGAGGTTGGTGTTGATGACCTCGTGCCACTGCTCCGGGCTCATGCGGTGGAAGGTGGTGTCGCGGGTGATGCCGGCGTTGTTGACCAGTATCTCCACCGGCCCCAGTGCCTCCTCGACCGCCTGCACCAGCGCCTTGCCGCTTTCCGGGGCGGACACGTCGCCGGGGAACAGCGCGATGTCATGTCCCTGCTCGCGCATGCGCTGCTGCCAGTGCTGCGCCTTCTCGGCGTTGCGGTAGTTGGTGGCGACCCGGTGGCCCTGGTCGGCCAGGCGCTGGCAGATCGCGGTGCCGATGCCGCCGGTGCCGCCGGTGACCAGTGCGATGCGGGGTGTCGTCATGGGGTATCCAGGCGAAGGCGCGGGGGCATTCGATTCTATGTGAAGGAGCCGGCGGTTCGTAGGTCGGGGCTACGTCCCCGACGCTTCGGACGGTCAACAGCGTCGGGGGCGTAGCCCCGCCTACGGGAATGGCGTCCAGCCCGCGTTGATCGACTCGCGGTGCAGGCGTTGCGGCTGGAACGCGGCGACGGCGTGCTGCAACAGCTCCGGCAGGGTGGCGGCGTCCTCCAGTGCCGCGGCCGGCTGGCCGAGCGCCCGCCACAGCCAGCGCAGCGTCGGCAGCGGGTCGGCGGCGTCCACCGGCTGTGCGGCCAGCGACTTGGACAGCTTGCCGCCCTGTGCGTCCAGCAGCAGCGGCAGGTGCAGGTAGCGCGGCGTGGGCAGGTCCAGCGCGCGTTGCAGCAGGATCTGCCGCGGCGTGGAGTCGAGCAGGTCGGCGCCGCGCACCACGTCGCTGATGCCCTGTTCGGCATCGTCCACCACCACCGCCAGCTGGTAGGCCCAGCAGCCGTCGGCACGCAGTAGCACGAAGTCGCCGACGTCGCGGTCCACGGCCTGTGTGAAGCGCCCTTGCAGGCCATCATCGAAGGCGACGTCGCTGCCGTCGGCCACGCGCAGGCGGATGGCAGGTTGCGGGCGCGGCGGCCGGGCCACGCAATGGCGATGGACGCCCTGCTGGCCGGCGAGGTCGGCGCGGCTGCAATGGCAATGGAAGGCCTTGCCTTGCTGCAACAGCTGTTCGACGGCGGCCCGGTACAGCGCGTGGCGGCGGCTCTGGTATTGCACCGGTTCGTCCGGGTGCAGGCCGAAGGCGGCCAGCGTGGCCAGTTGCGATGCCGCGGCGCCGGCCACCTCGCGCGGGCCGTCCACGTCCTCGATGCGCACCAGCCATTGCCCGCCGGCATGCCGGGCCAGCAGCCAGCTGCCGAAGGCGGCCAGCATCGAGCCCGGGTGCAGCGGGCCGGTGGGCGAGGGGGCAAAGCGGCCGCGGTAGCCGGTCGCTGGCGGCAAAGCTGAATCGCCGGTCACGTTCACGCTTGAAATCGTTCCGCTCGCACCTCAAATTCGCCCCGATTATCCATTACTTACGGATCCCTTCGCATGTTTACCCGTATCGGCCTGTTCCTGCTGACCAACCTCGCCGTGCTGGTGCTGGCCAGCGTGGTGATGTCCATCCTCGGCGTCAATTCCACGCAGATGAGCGGCCTGTTGGTGATGGCAGCGATCTTCGGTTTCGGCGGTTCCATCATCTCCCTGCTGCTGTCCAAGTTCATGGCCAAGCGTGGCACAGGCGCGGTGGTCATCACCCAGCCGCGCAATCCCACCGAGCGCTGGCTGCTGGACACGGTGGCGCGGCAGGCGCAGCTGGCCGGCATCGGCATGCCGGAAGTGGCGGTCTACGACGCGCCGGAGATCAACGCCTTCGCCACCGGCGCCAACCGCAACAACGCGCTGGTGGCGGTGTCCACCGGCCTGCTGCACAACATGAGCGAGGACGAGGCCGAGGCGGTGCTGGGGCACGAGATCGCCCACGTCGCCAATGGCGACATGATCACGATGGCGCTGTTGCAGGGCGTGCTGAATACCTTCGTGATCGTGCTGGCGCGCGTGGTCGGCGGCGTCATCGACAGCGCCTTGTCGGGCAACCGCGACAGCGGCCGCGGCTTCGCCTACTACATCATCGTGTTCGTGCTGGAGATGGTGTTCGGCCTGTTCGCGACGATGATCGCGATGTGGTTCTCGCGCCACCGCGAGTTCCGCGCCGACGCCGGCGGTGCGCAGTTCGCCGGCCGCCAGAAGATGATCGCCGCGCTGGAGCGGCTCAAGATCAACCACGGCCAGAGCACGCTGCCGAACCAGATCGCCGCCTTCGGCATCGCCGGCTCCACCGCGAAGAAGCTGTTCCTCAGCCACCCGCCGCTGGAGGAGCGCATCGCCGCGCTGCGTTCTTCGACCGTGGCCTGAGCGGACCGCCGGTTCCGCTGCAACCGAATGCCCGGCTATCGCCGGGCATTTTGTTTGCCGCCGCCATCTGACCGCATGGATGGCGGAAATGCCGGTTTTGCAGGAGCAAAACCGGCCAAGGCGGCAGCCCTTCGGGCCATCGGCAAGCGATGCCGGAACCGCTCCCGGCGGTTTTTTGCGCGGCTAGAATCGGCGGATGGAAGACACGCTCACCGTCACCGCCCTGCGCGGTCCCGAACTGCTGCCGTTGCTGGACGACGTGGCGCGCCTGCGCATCGACGTGTTCAACGCCTGGCCTTACCTGTACGAAGGCAGCCTGGATTACGAGCGCGACTACCTCGCTGCCTATGCCGCCACGCCGGATGCGGTGTGCGTGGTCGCGCGCACGGAGGGAGAAGTCGTCGGCGCCTCGACCGGGTTGCCGCTGCTCGACGACGGCCCGGCGTTCCGCCAGCCATTCGAGGTCGCGGGCATCGATCCGGCGCAGGTGTTCTATTTCGGCGAGTCGGTGCTGTTGCCGGCATGGCGCGGACGCGGCATCGGCCATGCGTTCTTTGACGCGCGCGAAGCGCATGCGCGGGCCCTGGGCCGGTTCGCGATGACCGCGTTCTGTGCGGTGGATCGCGAAGCCGACGACCCGCGCCGTCCCCCCGGCCACCGCGACAACGCCGTGTTCTGGCACAAGCGCGGCTACGCACGCCGGCCCGGCATGACCCTGCAGCTGCGCTGGCGGGAAACCGGGCGCGGCGAGGTACTGCACCCGCTCACGTTCTGGACCCGCATGCTGGAGCCCGCCGCATGAAGATCGCCGTCGCCCGTTACGAAATCGGTGCACCTGTCGATTTCGACACCTTCGCCCGGCGCCAGCGGCAGGTGCTGGCCGAGGCCGCCGCCGCGGGCGCGCGCATCGCGGTACTGCCCGAATACCTGTCGCTGGAGCTGGCCGCGACGTTCGAGCCATCGGTTGCAGGCGACCTGCCGGCCTCGCTGGCGGCGATCCAGTGTTACCGGCAACCGTGGCTGGCGCTGTTCGCCGAGCTTGCCCACGAACTGGAGATGCACGTGGTGGCCGGTACCTTCCTGCTCGATACCGGCGCTGGCCGCTACCGCAACCGCTGCGACTGGTTCACGCCGCAGGGGGCGCGGTTGTGGCAGGACAAGCTGCAGCTGACCGGTTTCGAGAAGGCCACCGGGCTGATCGAGGCGGGTGACGCCCTGAAGGTGTTCGAGGTGGACGGCATTCGCGCCGGCGTGGCGGTCTGCTACGACAGCGAGTTTCCGTTGCCGGTGCGCGCGCAATGCGAGGCCGGCGCGCGCCTGCTGGTGGTGCCCAGTTGCACCGATACCGAGGCCGGCGCCACTCGTGTGCACGTGGGCTGCCTGGCGCGCGCGCTGGAGAACCGCCTGTTCGTGGCAAAGGCGGTGACCGCGGGGCAGGCCGGCTGGAGCCCGGCGCTGGACGTCAACACCGGGCAGGCGATGGTGTATGCGCCGATGGACCGCGGTTTTCCCGCCGATGGCGTGCTGGCGCAGGCCGCCGAGGGACAGGCGTGGGCGGTGGCGGAGCTGGATTTCGATGCGTTCGAGGCCAGCCGCGCGCAGGCGCAGGTGGCCAACGACCGCGACTGGCCGGGGCAGTGGCAACCGGCGCTGCAACGCGCGGTGGTGGTGACGCGCGGCTGAGGGCCACATTCCCGCATGGGGTTACGTCCCCGGCACCTTCATGCCCATGCCGTCGGGGACGTGGCCCCGACCTGCGCCGTGGGTTTGGCGGATGGCGCCGCGCGACCATGACCATTGGCCGGCTCGGGGGCCCGCACCGCTGGCTAGACTCGGGCCTTTGCCAACGATCGGCCAGGGGCCGGGGGACGTGATGATCAAGCGGGGTTTGCTGTCATTGGGATTGGGGCTGGCGTTCGCCACCGGCGCGCAGGCGGCCGAGCAGGTGGACCTGGACATGGTGGGCAAGATCCGCCAGGAGGCCTTCCACCGTTCGCAGGTGATGGATACGTTCTCGCATCTCACCGAAACCATCGGTCCGCGCCTGACCAACTCGCCGGCGATGGCGCAGGCCAATGCCTGGACCCGGCAGAAGTTCACCGAGTGGGGCCTTGCCGACGTGCACGACGAAGCCTTCGAGGACTTCGGCCGCGGCTGGGAGTTCGATTCGGCCAGCGTGGAAATGCTGGAGCCGCGCGTGACCCAGCTGTACGCGCTGCCCAAGGCGTGGACGCCCGGCACCAACGGCACCGTGGAAGGCGAGGTCGTCAAGGTCGACATCAAGAAGCTGGCCGACCTGGAGAAGTACAAGGGCCAGCTGCGCGGCAAAATCCTGCTGCTGGGCGACGCGCGCGACTACAAGCGCGGCACCGAGGCCGATTCGCATCGCCACGACGCCACCTCGCTGGAGGACCTGCAGCAGTTCGCCATTCCGAAGGACACCAGCAAGGAGCGCGCCAAGCGGCTCAAGGAATTCGGCGAGCGCCAGGAGCTGGTACGCGCCACCAATACTTTCTTCGTCGAGGAGGGCGCGCTGGCCGCGATCAGCATCAGCGGCTGGGACAACGGCATCATCCGCGTCGGTGGCGGCGGCTCGCGCAAGGCCGGCGAGCCGGTGGGCATCCCCGAGCTGGCGATGATCGCCGAGCACTACAACCAGCTGGCGCGCGCGCTCGAGCGCAAGCAGCCGGTGAAGCTGCGGGTCAACGTCGATGCGCGCTTCACCGACGAGGCCGACCAGCCGGGCCACAACACCGTCGCCGAGATCCGCGGCAGCAGCAAGGCCGACGAGATCGTGATGCTGGGCGCGCACATGGATTCCTGGCATACCGGCACCGGTGCGGCCGACAACGCCGCCGGCGTGGCGGTGATGATGGAGGCCATGCGCATCCTCAAGGCCGTCGGTGCGAAACCGAAGCGCACCATCCGCGTGGCGCTGTGGAGTGGCGAAGAGCAGGGCCTGATCGGCTCGCAGGCCTATGTGACCCGGCACTTCGCGCATTACCCGGAACCGACCGACCCGGCGCAGAAGGCACTGCCGTCGTTCCTGCGCGAACCGACCGGACCGCTGCAGAAGCTGCGTGGCTACGAGAAGTTCTCGGTGTACTTCAACATGGACAACGGCTCGGGCCGCTTCCGCGGCATCTACGCTCAGGAGAACATGGCGGCGATGCCGATCTTCGAGGCGTGGCTGAAACCGTTCAACGACGTCGGCGCGACCACCGTGGCCAGTCGCAACACCGGCAGCACCGACCACATCAGCTTCGACCGCGTTGGCCTGCCGGGCTTCCAGTTCATCCAGGACCGGCTGGACTACTTCAGCAACGTCCACCACAGCAACCTGGATACCTGGGACCACGCCGAGCCGGAAGACCTGAAGCAGGCCGCGGCCATCGTCGCCTCGTTCGTCTACAACGCGGCGATGCGCGAGGAGAAGATGCCGCGCAAGCCGCTGCTGGAAAACTGAGCGCGCTGCAGCACGGGAAACGACGAAGGGCCGCGATGCGGCCCTTCGCCTTTCTGCGGCGTCAGGTCATGCCGCTTTTTGTGCGGCCTTGTGAAACCCGGCCAGCTTGAACGCGAGCATGGTCCCGATATGGCCGCTGCCGGTCAGCAGCAGGTTCCACAGGAAGCGGCTGGCCGGGCGCAGCGTGCGGTGGTCGGCGGCATCGACGAGGGCGACGAAGGCGGGCTGCAGGACGCGCCGGGTGAACACGGCGATGAACGGAGCGACCCGTGCCTGGTACAGGTCGAGCAGTTGCAGGCCAGCCAGCCCCAGCAGCAGCTCCAGGCCGAGCGAGTCGAGCAGCGGGACCAGCAGCCGCAGTTCCGGGTGGCTGATGAAGGCCAGGATCAGCAGCCAGGTGAGGATCTGGAAGACGCGCTTCCAGGTTTTCCTGTTCTTGAATATCGGGTGCATGGAATGGCCTCACGGTGGTTTCGATCCTTCCCCCTTCGGGAGAAGGTGCCCCGAAGGGGCGGATGAGGGGCGAACGCAGTCCATGATGCTTGACCATCGGGACTCCATCGTCCCTCACCCCAACCCCCGCTTCGCGCCCCGGCCCTTGCGCTGGCGCAAGGGCGTTCGTGGGGCAGCAAACCGGTGGTTTGCAAACTGCCCTTCTCACCCCGATGGGAGAGGGATCATGGGTCAGCTCGACGCCTCGCGCACCGCCTCCGGCAGCGGCGCGCTCCTGCCGGTCTGCGCATCCATCCACACCACCACCACGTTGCCGTCCGAGTACAGCTTGCCCGCGTCCTGCTGGTCGACGATGCGGTGGCCGATGGTCACGCTGCTGTTGCCCAGCCGCTCGACGAACAGCTCCACGACGATGTCGTTCGGCCACACGATCGGCAGCCGGTAGTTGACGTTGGTGGCGGCCACCACCGGCACGATGCGGTCGTTCAGCGACACGCCTTCCACGCCCAGCATCCAGCGCACGCGCGCTTCTTCCAGGTAGGACACGTACTTGGCGTTGTTGACGTGGCCCATCGAATCCATGTCGCGCCAGCGCACGCTGATCGGCACGCGGGCCAGTAGCTTGTGTTCGTCGTTCATCAGGAATCCTTTTGCTTGCGGGGGGCGGCCTTTCTGGCGGCCGCCTTCTTCGCGGGCTTTTCCTTGCGCGGCGGCCGCGCATCGGGCTTGTTCGCCACCGCCGCCGGTTGTTCGGGGCGCGCGGCGGTGGAGGGCAGCATCCGTGCGAGGAACTGGCCGGTGTAGGACGCCGGGTGCGCGGCCACGTCTTCCGGGGTGCCGGTGACGAGGATGGTGCCGCCGCGGTGGCCGCCTTCCGGGCCGAGGTCGACGATCCAGTCGGCGGTCTTGATCACGTCGAGGTTGTGCTCGATCACCACCACCGTGTTGCCCTCGTCGCGCAGCTTGTGCAGCACGCCGAGCAGCGCCTCGATGTCGTGGAAGTGCAGGCCGGTGGTCGGCTCGTCGAGGATGTACAGGGTGCGGCCGGTATCGCGCCGGCTCAGCTCCTTGGACAGCTTGACGCGTTGCGCCTCGCCGCCGGACAGCGTGGTCGCGCTCTGGCCGAGCTTGATGTAGCTCAGGCCCACGTCGACCAGTGTCTCCAGCTTGCGGGCGATGGCCGGCACCGGCTCGAACAGCTTCAGCGCGTCCTCGACGGTCATCTCCAGCACGTCGTTGATGCTGTAGCCCTTGTACAGGATCTCCAGCGTCTCGCGGTTGTAGCGTTTGCCGTGGCAGACGTCGCACGGCACGTACACGTCCGGCAGGAAGTGCATCTCCACCTTGATCAGGCCGTCGCCCTGGCAGGCCTCGCAGCGGCCGCCGCGCACGTTGAAGGAAAAGCGCCCCGGCGCATAGCCGCGCGCGCGGGCTTCCGGCACCTGGGCGTACAGCTCGCGCAAGGGCGTGAACAGGCCGGTATAGGTGGCCGGGTTGGAACGCGGGGTGCGGCCGATCGGCGACTGGTCGATGTCCACCACCTTGTCGAACAGGTCCAGCCCCTCGACCTCCCTGTACGCCGCGACCGGGTGCGAGGCGCCGTTGATCTCGTTGGCGGCCAGCGAGAACAGGGTGTCGTTGATCAGCGTCGACTTGCCCGAGCCGGACACGCCGGTGACGCAGGTCAGCAGCCCGGCGGGAACGTGCAGGTCGACGTTCTTCAGGTTGTTGCCGCGCGCGCCGCGCAGGTGCAGCGTCATCTTCGGGTTCGGCTTGTGGCGCTTGGCCGGAATCTCGATGGCGCGCTTGCCGGACAGGTACTGCCCGGTCAGCGAACGCGGCGCGGCGAGGATGTCCTCCAGCTTGCCTTCGCCGACCACCTCGCCGCCGTGCACGCCGGCACCGGGACCGATATCCACGACGTGGTCGGCCAGGCGGATCGCGTCCTCGTCGTGCTCGACCACGATCACCGTGTTGCCGAGGTCGCGCAGGCGGGTGAGGGTGCCGAGCAGGCGCTCGTTGTCGCGCTGGTGCAGGCCGATGGACGGCTCGTCGAGCACGTACATCACCCCGACCAGCCCGGCGCCGATCTGCGAGGCCAGGCGGATGCGCTGCGCCTCGCCGCCGGACAGGGTGTCGGCCTTGCGCTCCAACGTGAGGTAATCCAGCCCCACGTCGACGAGGAAGCCGAGCCGCTCGCTGATTTCCTTGACGATCTTGGCGGCGATCTCGCCGCGCCAGCCCGGCAGGCTCAGTTCGCCGAAGAAGCGCTTGGCTTCGTCGATCGGCAGCACCGCCAGCTCCGGCAGCGGCCGGTCGGCGACGAACACGTTGCGCGCGGCCTTGTTCAAGCGCGCGCCCTTGCACTCGGGGCAGGGCCGCTCGCTGATGAACTTGGCCAGCTCCTCGCGCACCGCCGGCGATTCGGTCTCGCGGTAGCGGCGCTCGAGGTTGGGGATGATGCCCTCGAAGCGGTGCTTGCGCTGGCTGCGGCCGCCGGCCTCGGTGAAGTAGGTGAAGGTGATCTGCTCCTCGCCGCTGCCGTACAGCACCGCCTGCCGCACGTATTCGGGCAGCGACTGCCACGGCGCATCGACGTCGAACTTGTAGTGCTTGGCCAGCGAGGCGATCAGCTGGAAGTAATAGGCGTTGCGGCGGTCCCAGCCACGCACCGCGCCGGCGGCCAGCGACAGTTCCGGGTGCACGACCACGCGCGAGGGGTCGAAGAACTCGGCCATGCCCAGGCCATCGCAACCTGGGCAGGCGCCGACCGGCGAGTTGAACGAGAACAGCCGCGGCTCCAGTTCCGGCAGCGCGTAGTCGCAGACCGGGCAGGAGTATTTGGACGAGAACAGCTGCGGCGCGGCTTGCGCGTCATCGAGCGACTGCACGAGCGCCATGCCGTCGCCCAGCTTGAGTGCGGTCTCGAAGCTTTCGGTAAGCCGCTGCTTGATGTCCTCGCGCGGGCGGAAGCGGTCGATCACCGCCTCGATGGTGTGCTTCTGGCGCAGCCCCAGCGCCGGCACCGCGTCGATCTCGTACAGCTCGCCGTCCACCCGCACGCGCACGAAGCCCTGCGCGCGCAGCTGGTCGAACACCTGCACGTGCTCGCCCTTGCGCTCGCGGATCACCGGCGCCAGCAGCATCCAGCGCTGCTCGCCGTCCAGCGCCAGCACCTGGTCCACCATCTGGCTGACGGTCTGCGCTTCCAGCGGGTAGCCGTGGTCGGGGCAGCGCGGGCTGCCGACGCGGGCGTAGAGCAGGCGCAGGTAGTCGTAGATCTCGGTGATGGTGCCCACGGTCGAGCGCGGGTTGTGGCTGGTGGACTTCTGCTCGATCGAGATCGCCGGCGACAGGCCCTCGATGTGGTCCAGGTCCGGCTTCTCCATCACGCTCAGGAACTGCCGCGCATAGGCCGACAGCGATTCCACGTAGCGGCGCTGGCCCTCGGCGTAGATGGTGTCGAACGCCAGCGAGGACTTGCCCGAGCCGGACAGGCCGGTGATCACGATCAGCTTGTCGCGCGGCAGGTCGAGGTCGATGTTCTTGAGGTTGTGCGTCCGCGCACCGCGGATGCGGATGAAATCCATCGCCATTGGGAATCCGTTGCTGGTCGCCACCGGCGGGGCCGGTGGCGGGATGTGGGGGCGTAGCCGGCGGCAGTCGACCAGCCTAGCGGCCTTGTGATTTGGGGGCAATTGCCGGAATTGCCAGCCCGTGCGCGGCGTCGCGGAAGCGGCGCATGCCCTTGTCCGGGCAGGGGTTTGGCGGGGCGGGGGTGACTTGACCCGGACTTGGCGCTGCCCCTACAATCCCGCTTCTGTCCGCCCTCGATGGTGGGCAGATCCCAAGAATAACTACAGAAGAGACACTCCCATGTACGCAGTACTGGTAACCGGCGGTAAGCAATACCGCGTCGCGCAGGGCGAGACCCTCCGCGTTGAGAAGCTCGAAGCCGAAGCCGGCAGCGAGATCAAGTTCGACACCGTCCTGATGCTCGGCGATGCCGACGGCATCAAGATCGGCGATGCCCTGAAGGGCGCTTCGGTGACCGCCAAGGTCGTGGCCCACGGCCGCGCCGACAAGGTGCGCATCATCAAGTTCCGCCGCCGCAAGCACCACATGAAGCGGCAGGGCCACCGCCAGCACTACACCGAAATCGAAATCACCGGCATCGCCGGCTAATCCAAGGAGAATCCGTCATGGCACATAAAAAGGGCGTAGGCTCCTCGCGCAACGGCCGCGATTCCAACCCGAAGTACCTCGGCGTCAAGATCTTCGGTGGCCAGGCCATCGAAGCCGGCAACATCATCGTGCGCCAGCGCGGCACCCAGTTCCACCCGGGTACCGGCGTCGGCCTCGGCCGCGACCACACGCTGTTCGCGCTGGTCGACGGCAAGGTCGAGTTCACGGTGAAGGGCCCGAAGAAGCGCCGCACCGTCAGCGTCGTCGCGGAAGCCTGATTCCGCACGCGCAGGCGCCCCTGCCTGGCACGGGCGCAGCGACGAAAGCCCCGCTTCGGCGGGGCTTTTCGTTGGAACGGCGGCAGCCGCGCGGCGCGCGTGGCGCCGGCCCGATAGACTTCCCCGGCGGGGCCGCCTTCCCGGTCCCCCATTCCTTTTCGATTCCCGGTCTTTCCCATGAAACTCGTTGATGAAGCCGAAATCTCCGTAATTGCCGGCAACGGCGGCAATGGCTGCGTCGGTTTCCGTCGCGAGAAATTCATTCCGCTGGGCGGCCCGGACGGCGGCGATGGTGGCGACGGCGGCAGCGTGTGGATTCGCGCCGACGAAAACCTGAACACCCTGGTCGATTTCCGCCATGACCGCATCTTCAAGGCGCAGCGTGGCGAGAACGGCATGGGCCGGCAGATGTATGGCAAGGCCGGCGAGGACCTGACCATCACCGTGCCGGTCGGCACCGTGGTGATCAACGTCGCCACCGATGAAGTCATTGGCGACATGACCCGGCACGGCGACCGCCTGCTGGTGGCCAAGGGCGGCAAGGGCGGCCTCGGCAACATGCATTTCAAGAGTTCCACCAACCGCGCGCCGCGGCAGGCATTGCCGGGCGAAGAAGGGGAGGAGCGCCTGCTCAAGCTGGAACTGAAGCTGCTGGCCGACGTCGGCCTGCTCGGCTTCCCCAATGCCGGCAAGAGCACCCTGATCCGCGCGGTGTCGGCGGCGACGCCGAAGGTGGCCGACTACCCCTTCACCACCCTGTACCCGAACCTGGGCGTGGTGAAGGTGGAGAACTACCGCAGCTTCGTGATCGCCGACATCCCCGGCCTGATCGAGGGCGCGGCCGACGGCGCCGGGCTGGGCGCGCAGTTCCTGCGCCACCTGCAGCGCACCCGGCTGCTGCTGCACCTGGTCGACATTTCGCCGATGGAGGGCGGGGTCGAGGGCATTTCCCCGGTCGAGCAGGTGCGCGCGATCGAGCGCGAGCTGGGCAAGCACGACCCGGAGCTGCTGGAAAAGCCGCGCTGGCTGGTACTGAACAAGGCCGACCTGATGTTCGAGGACGAGGCGCAGGCCGCGGCCGCGCAGGTGGTCGAGGAACTGGGCTGGACCGCCCCGTGGTACCTGGTGTCGGCGCTGGGCCGGGAGGGCACCTGGCCGATCATGAAGGACATCATGGCCTTCTTCGACCAGCAGAAGCTGCTGGAAGCCGAGGCGCGCCAGGCGCAGGGCTGAGGCTGCTGCTGCCTGGATGCCGGAAATCCGCGCGTAGATGCGGGGCTTGCCCCGCATGGGGCTTTCCCGGTGAAGCCCTGTATCGGGCAAGCCCAGTACCTTTGAGAGGCTGGGCGTTGACGTAGATACGGGGCAAGCCCCGCATCTACAGCGGATACGGAGTTCGGCCGGAAACAAAAAACCCGGCGCAGGCCGGGTTTTTCAATGCCTGAAGCCTTTGCGGCATCAGGGGATCGCGCGGATCAGGCGGCCTTGATGGCCTTGATGCGGGCGGTCAGGCGGCTCTTGTGGCGGGCGGCCTTGTTCTTGTGGATCAGGCCACGGGCGCTGAAACGGTCGAGGATCGGCTGGGCGACGGCGAAGGCAGCCTCGGCGCCGGCGGCGTCATTGGCGTCCAGGGCCTTGATCACCTTCTTGACGGCGGTGCGCAGCATCGAACGCTGAGCGACGTTGCGCGCGTTGCGCACGACGGTCTGCTTGGCGCGCTTCTTGGCGGACTTGATATTGGCCACGGTGGTGGTTTCCTGAAAATCGGTGTGGTGGGAACAGCAAGCGCGCAAGTATGATGGGTGCACCAATGAACGTCAAGTCGAGTTGTCAAGGGGGCCGTGGGTGAGTTCACCGCGCATGTTGCGGGGGCTGCTGTCGTTCAGCAGCATGACGATGGTCTCGCGGGTGCTGGGGCTGGTCCGCGACCAGGTCATCAGCACCCAGTTCGGCGCCAACGCCGTCACCGACGCGTTCTGGGTGGCGTTCCGCGTGCCCAATTTCCTGCGCCGGCTGTTCGCCGAGGGCTCGTTCGCCACCGCCTTCGTGCCGGTGTTCACGCAGGTGAAGGAAACCCGTCCGCATGGCGACCTGCGCGAGCTGATGGCGCGGGTGGCCGGCACCTTGGGCGGCGTGCTGCTGGTGGTCACCGCGCTGGCGCTGATCTTCGCCCCGCAGCTGGCGCTGCTGTTCAGCAGCGGGGTGGCCGCCGACCCGGGCAAGCAGGGGCTGCTGGTCGACCTGTTCCGGCTGACCTTCCCGTTCCTGCTGTTCGTGTCGCTGACCGCGTTGGCGGGCGGGGCGCTGAACAGCTTCCAGAAGTTCGCGATGCCGGCGCTGACGCCGGTGATCCTCAACCTGTGCATGATCGCCGGCGCGCTGTGGCTGGCGCCGCGGCTGGGCGGCACGCCGGAGAAGCAGATCCTGGCGCTGGGCTGGGCGGTGCTGGCCGCCGGCGTGCTGCAGCTGCTGTTCCAGTTGCCGGCGCTGCGCGGCATCGACCTGCTGACCCTGCCGCGCTGGGGCTGGAACCACCCGGACGTGCGCCGGGTGATGACGCTGATGGTGCCGACCCTGTTCGGCTCGTCGGTGGCGCAGATCAACCTGATGCTGGACACGGTGATCGCCGCGCGGCTGGCCGACGGCTCGCAGTCGTGGCTGTCGCTGGCCGACCGTTTCCTGGAATTGCCGCTGGGCGTGTTCGGCGTGGCGCTGGGCACGGTGATCCTGCCGGCGCTGGCCCGCCACCACGTCAAGACCGATGGCGAGGGCTTTTCCAACGCGCTGGACTGGGGCCTGCGCATGACCCTGCTGATCGCGGTGCCGGCCATGCTCGGCCTGCTGCTTCTGGCGCAGCCGTTGATCGCCACCTTGTTCCAGTACCGCGAATTCACCGCGTTCGATACGCGGATGACCGCGCTGTCGGTCTACGGCCTGAGCGTCGGGCTGCCGGCGTTCGCGCTGCTGAAGGTGGTGCTGCCGGCGTTCTATTCGCGGCAGGACACCCGGACCCCGGTGCGCGCCGGCGTGGTCGCGCTGGTCGCCAACATGGTGTTCAACTTCGCGCTGCTGGCGGTGCTGTACCAGTGGATGGTGCCGGACGAACTGAAGGCGCAGGGCGTGATGCGGGCACTGGCCGGCATGCCGGGCCTGCACCTGGCGCTGGGTATCGCCAGCGCGCTGTCCAGTTACCTGAACCTGGCGCTGCTCTGGTACTGGCTGGGCAAGACTGGCGTGTACCGGCGCCGGCCGGGCTGGGGCGGCTACGTGCTGCGGCTGCTGCTGGCCTGCGCGGTGATGGTGGCGGTGCTGCTGGCGCTGCTGCAATGGCTGCCAGGCTTCGACGGCATGGGCAAATGGGAGCGCGGCGGCAGCCTGGCGCTGCTGGTCGGCGGTGGCGGCCTGACCTACCTGCTGGCGATGTTGGCGCTGGGTTTCCGCCCGCGCGACCTGCGCGGGCGGTGAGGCGGGCATGGCCGCCTCACCGCTATACTTCCCGGCTACACATGGCAAGGCGCCGGCCTGCAAGGGCCGGTTTCCCGGGTTTGAATGAGCAGGCTGTTTAGAGACGTCGAAGGCGGGGTGCTGTTCCCGCGGGGAAGCGTGGTCTGCATCGGTGCCTTCGATGGCCTGCACAGGGGCCACCGGGCGTTGGTGCGGCATGCGGTCGAGCGCGCACGCACGCTGGGCGTGCCGGCGGTGGCGCTGGCCTTCGAGCCGCTGCCACGCGAGTTCTTCGCCAAGGACAACCCGCCGCCGCGGCTGATGCTGGCGCGCGACAAGGTGGCGGCGCTGCGCGTACTGGGTATCGACAGCGTCGGCCTGCTGCGTTTCGACGCGAAGATGGTGGCCACGCCGGCCGAGGATTTCGTCCGCGACACGCTGGTGCGCCGGTTGGGCGTGCGCGAGGTCTGGATCGGGCCGAAGTTCCATTTCGGCAACCGCCGCGGCGGCGATCTTGCGCTGCTGCAGCGGATGGGGCCGGAGCTGGGCTTCGCCGCCGGCGAGATCGCGCCGGTGCACGTGCATGGCGAGCGCGTTTCCAGTACCCGCATCCGCGAACTGCTGGTGGAAGGCAACTTCGCCCATGCCGCCGATCTGCTGGGCCACCCCTACGCCATCGGCGGGCGGGTGGTGCGCGGGCGCCAGCTCGGGCGCACGCTGGGGTTCCCCACCGCCAATTTGCGTTTTCCGAAAACGCCCGCACTTTCAGGTATCTACGCCACTTGGGTGCACGGCGTGTTCGGTAATTCCGGTGAAAGCGGGCCGTGGCCGTCGGTGTCCAGCTTCGGCACCCGGCCCACGGTCGAAGGCGTGGAGCCGCTGCTGGAAGCGCACCTGTTCGACTTCAAGGGCGACCTGTACGGCCGCCACATCGAAGTGGAATTCGTCGCCAAGCTGCGCGACGAAGAGAAGTTCAACGACCTGCAGGCATTGACCGAGCAGATGCACCGCGACGCCGAGCAGGCGCGCACTATCCTCAACGAACAACGACTGCGAGCCACCGCGTGAGCCAGGACTACAAAGCCACCCTCCACCTGCCGGCGACGGAATTCCCGATGCGTGGCGACCTGCCCAAGCGCGAGCCGGGCATCCTGGCGCGTTGGCAAGAGCAGGGCATCTATACGCAGCTTCGCGAAAACGCCAAGGGCCGGCCGCTGTTCGTGCTGCACGACGGCCCGCCGTACGCCAACGGCCAGATCCACCTTGGCCATGCGGTCAACAAGATCCTCAAGGACATCATCGTCAAGTCGCGCTACCTGGACGGCTTCGACGCGCCCTACGTGCCGGGCTGGGACTGCCACGGCCTGCCGATCGAGATCGCGGTGGAGAAGAAGTGGGGCAAGGTCGGCACCAAGCTCGACGCCGAGCAGTTCCGGCAGAAGTGCCGCGAGTACGCCGAGGAGCAGATCAACCTGCAGCGCGCCGACTTCAAGCGGCTGGGCGTGGTCGGCGACTGGGACAACCCGTACAAGACACTGAGCTTCGATTTCGAGGCCAACGAGATCCGCGCGCTGGCCAAGATCGTCGCCAACGGCCACCTGCTGCGCGGCGCCAAGCCGGTGCATTGGTGCTTCGACTGCGGCTCGGCGCTGGCCGAGGCCGAGATCGAATACCAGGACAAGACTTCGCCGGCGATCGACGTGGCCTACGCCGCGCGCGATGCGAAGAAGCTGGCCGCCAGCTTCGGCGTCGAACTGCCGGAAGGCGTGGAAGTGGCGGTGCCGATCTGGACGACCACGCCGTGGACGCTGCCGGCCTCGCTGGCGGTGTCGCTGGGCGCGGACATCGACTACGCCCTGGTCGAAGGCCCGGCCCGCGACGGCAAGCCGCGCTGGCTGGTGCTGGCGGCGGCGCTGGCCGAGCGCGCGCTGGCCCGCTACGGTGTGGCGGAGATGATCGTGCACGGCCATGCCAAGGGCTCGGCGCTGGAGAACCAGTTGCTGGCGCATCCGTTCTACGCCGAGCGCGACCTGCCGCTGCTCAACGGCGAACATGTGTCCGACACCGACGGCACCGGCGCGGTGCATACCGCCCCCGGCCACGGCCAGGAGGATTTCGCGGTCAGCCAGCAGTATGGGGTGATGGACCGCTACAACGCCGGCCAGATCAATCCGGTCGATGGCCGTGGCGTGTACCTGCCTTCGACGCCGCCAGCGGGCGCGGTGGAGCTGGCCGGACAGCACCTGTGGAAGGCGCAGCCGTTGATCGTCGAGGTGCTGCGCGGCAACGATTCGCTGCTGGCCTTCGCCGAAATCCAGCACAGCTACCCGCACTGCTGGCGGCACAAGACACCGGTGGTGTTCCGCGCCACGCCGCAGTGGTTCATCTCGATGGACAAGGCCGGCCTGCGCACCGATGCAATGGCCGCCATCGACTCGGTGGGCTGGTTCCCGGCGTGGGGCAAGGCGCGCATCGCCAGCATGGTCGAGGGCCGCCCGGACTGGTGCATCAGCCGCCAGCGCACTTGGGGCGTGCCGATCGCGCTATTCACCCACCGCGAAACCGGCGAGCCGCACCCGCGCAGCGTCGAGCTGATGCAGCAGGTGGCCGACCGCGTGGAGCAGAGCGGCATCGATGTCTGGTATTCGCTGGATGCCAGCGAACTGCTCGGCGATGAAGCCGCCCAGTACGAAAAGGTCACCGACATCCTCGACGTCTGGTTCGACTCCGGCGTCACCCACGAGGGTGTGCTGCTGGCGCGCGGCTTCGGCAAACCGGCCGACCTGTACCTGGAAGGCTCCGACCAGCACCGCGGCTGGTTCCAGTCCTCGCTGCTGACCGGCGTGGCCATCGACAAGCAGGCCCCGTACAAGCAGTGCCTGACCCACGGCTTCACCGTGGACGAGCACGGCCGCAAGATGTCCAAGTCGCTGGGCAACGGCATCGAGCCGCAGGAAATCATGCGCACCCTGGGTGCCGACATCCTGCGCCTGTGGATTGCCTCGGCCGACTACAGCAACGAGATGTCGCTGTCGCAGGAGATCCTCAAGCGCAACGCCGACGCCTACCGCCGCCTGCGCAATACCGCGCGCTTCCTGCTCGGCAACCTCGATGGCTTCGATCCGGCCGCGCACCTGCGCCCGCTGGAAGACATGGTGGCGCTGGACCGCTGGATCGTGCATCGCGCGTGGGAGTTGCAGGAGAAGATCAAGGCCGCCTACGCCAACTACAACATGGCCGAGATCGTGCAGCTGCTGCTGAATTTCTGCTCGGTCGATCTGGGCTCGCTGTATCTGGACGTGACCAAGGACCGCCTGTACACGATGCAGGAAGATTCGCGCGGCCGCCGCTCGGCGCAGAGTGCGATGTACCGCATCGCCGAAGCCTTCGTGCGCTGGGTCGCGCCGATCCTGACCTTCACCGCCGACGAGCTGTGGGGCTACCTGCCCGGCGAGCGCGCCGGCAACGTGCTGTTCACCACGTGGTACGACGGCCTGGCGCCGCTGCCGGCCGACGCGCAGTTGTCGGCGGTCGATTTCGAGCAGTTGCTGGCCGTGCGCGAGCAGGTGGCCAAAGTGCTGGAGCCGATGCGCGCCAACGGCGTCATCGGCGCCGCGCTGGAAGCGGAAATCACCGTGGCCGCGAACGAGGAGCAGGCCACGCGCTGGCAGCCGCTGGCCGAGGAACTGCGCTTCCTGTTCATCAGCGGCGACGTCAGCGTGCGCCCGGCGACCACCGACGAGGTGTTCGTCAGCGCGCAGCCGACCGACAAGCCCAAGTGCGTACGCTGCTGGCACTACCGTGCCGACGTCGGCAGCGTGGAAGCGCACCCGGAGCTGTGCGGCCGCTGTGCCGGCAACATCGACGGTCCCGGCGAAGACCGTCGCTGGTTCTGATCATGCAACCAAAAATCGTCAAACCCAACGCCCTAGCCTGGCTGCTGCTCTCGGCCCTCGTCATCGGCCTTGACCAGTGGAGCAAGGCCTGGGTGCTGTCCAGCCTGCCCGAGTACACCCCGGTGCCGGTGATCGACGGCTTCTGGAACTGGTACCGCACCTACAACACCGGCGCGGCGTTCAGTTTCCTCAGCGACGCCGGCGGCTGGCAGCTGTGGTTCTTCACCGCGCTGGCGGTGGCCATCAGCGGGCTGATGGCGTTCTGGCTGTCGCGTACCGCGCGCGGCAACTGGCGCAGCGCGCTGCCGTATGCGCTGGTGATCGGCGGCGCCATCGGCAACGTCATCGACCGCCAGATCCACGGCCATGTCGTCGATTTCATCCAGTGGTACGTCGGCGACCACTACTGGCCATCGTTCAACATCGCCGATTCGGCGATCGTCGCCGGTGCCATCGGCATCGCCCTGTCGGGGTTGTTCGATGGGAAGAAGCGGGAACGGGGAACGGGGAACAGGGAATGACACGGTACGGTTTCGTTCCCGTTTCCCTTCTTTTCCGTTCCCGCCCTTAGAATCCCTGCATGGACGTACTGCTCGCCAATCCCCGAGGTTTCTGCGCCGGCGTCGACCGCGCCATCGAGATCGTCAAGCGCGCCATCGAGACGCTGGGCGCGCCGATCTACGTGCGCCACGAAGTCGTGCACAACCGCTTCGTGGTCGACGACCTGAAGCAGCGCGGTGCGATCTTTGTCGAGGAACTGGACGAAGTGCCCGACGGCAATACGGTGATCTTCAGCGCCCACGGCGTGTCGCAGGCGGTGCGCGACGAGGCCGACCGGCGCGGGCTCAAGGTGTTCGACGCGACCTGCCCGCTGGTGACCAAGGTGCATTTCGAGGTCGCCCGGCACTGCCGCGCCGGCCGCGACGTGGTGCTGATTGGTCATGAAGGCCACCCCGAGGTCGAAGGCACGATGGGGCAGTGGCGGCAGGAGGCCGGCGGCGGCTCGATCTACCTGGTCGAGGACGAGGCCGATGTCGCCGCGCTGGACGTCGGCCAGCCCGGCAACCTCGCCTACACCACCCAGACCACGCTGTCGGTGGACGACACCCGCAGCGTGATCGCCGCGCTGAAGGCGAAGTTCCCGGCGATCCAGGGGCCGAAGAACGACGACATCTGCTATGCCACGCAGAACCGCCAGGACGCGGTGCGCGAACTGGCGGGCAGGTGTGACCTGGTGCTGGTGGTCGGCTCGCCGAACAGCTCCAACTCCAACCGGCTGGCCGAGCTGGCGCGGCGCGAGGGCGTGGAGTCCTACCTGATCGACGGCGCGCACGAGATCAAGCCCGAGTGGGTGGCCGGCAAGCACAACATCGGCCTGACCGCCGGCGCCTCCGCGCCGCAGGTACTGGTGGACGGCGTGATCGCGCGCTTGCGTGAGCTGGGCGCCAGCAACGTCGGCGAGCTGGACGGCGAGCCGGAATCGATGGTGTTCGCGCTACCCAAGGAACTGCGCCTGCGTCTGGTCGATTGACCATTGCGGTAGCAAACTTCTACAATTCGCGGCCCTGCCGGAATAGCTCAGTTGGTAGAGCGGCGCATTCGTAATGCGTAGGTCGTAGGTTCGATTCCTATTTCCGGCACCACTGCTTCAAATGGCGCTACCCCGTAGCGCCCCATGACGCCCCGTTTCGCTACGCTTTCAATGGCTTAGCTGCGGGGCGTTTCTCTGTCCGGCCCCGTACCGCACGCCCCACGGCCCCACGGGAAGCCCCACAATGGGATACATGGCAAGCATCCAGCGACAAGGCGACCGCTACCGCGCACAGGGCAAGATTTACGGGCGTCGGGCCTCCAAGGTGTTCAAAGCGCTTGTGTGGGCGCAGGAGCAGGAGGTGCAGCTATCCGGCGCCAAGCTTCCGGACAAGACGTTTGCCGAGGCATGTAAGCCGTTCCGGCTGCGGTCGTCAGAGCCTCGCGGTGCGCGCGTTGTCGCATGTGTTGAGCGGAGCGGCAGGTATCAGTCTGGAAATGGACTTGCGCTTGCGCAAGGCGCGGGGCACGACGCCGGGCATGTGGCACGCGATGCAGGGCGACTCCAATATGTGGCAGGCGCAAGAGCGGTTCCGCGTGAAGGTGCAGCCCATCGTTGCAACCGTTACCCGACAGACAAGCGGATGCGCAAGGTGGGGTGACGGCAGGCACCGGTCACGTGGATAGCCGATGTCGCAATTTTTCGTGGCAATCTAATGGCTAGCGGAGTCAGCAAGTTCGGCTACAAGGAGAGGGGATGATCCGGGAAACTGAGGAAGATGGGAGGCTGGAACAGTCCCTCATCGACATCGCCGTCGAGAGTTGGCGCTTCTCGCGTCTGTTCGGGAAGGTGGTCAGCAAGCTCGACGCAGGCGAGTCAGGCCGCTACATCAATCAGCTTCGCTACTTCCAGAAGAAGGTCGAGGAGAACCTCGACTCGAACGGACTGAAGCTGGTCAACGTCGAGGGACAGCCCTACGACGCGGGGATGGCGGCGTCCGCCTTGAACTTGGGTGACTTCGGCCCTGACGACGTGCTGCTCGTCGATCAGATGCTGGAGCCGATCATCATGGGGCCAAATGGTCTGCGTAAAGAAGGCACGGTAATGCTCAGGAAGGTGGAAGCATGAAGTACGTCGGTATCGACCTCGGAACGACCAACAGTGCCATCTGCTCCTTCGATGGGGAGAAGATTCATCTCTACAAGAGTCCTGAGCAGCACGACGTCACCCCGTCCGCCATCTTCATCGACCGGCGCGGCAACAAGTATGTCGGCTCACGTGCCTACAACAGTGCCGCGAAGAATCCCGACAACGCGGCGGTGTTGTTCAAGCGACTCATGGGCACAAGCACGCCCGTCAAGCTGCCAGCGGTCAACCTCACGATGACGCCTGAGGAATGCTCCGCCGAGGTGCTGCGCTCACTCTTTGGCTATCTGCCGGAGGAGATTCGCGGCGATGGCGACACCGGCACCGTCATCACGGTTCCGGCCGCATTCAACCAAATGCAGAAGGACGCCACGATGGCTGCCGCAGATGCGGCTGGCCTCGGACGAGTCGCATTGATGCAAGAGCCGGTGGCCGCCGTCATGAGCGTGATGCGCCAGCGCAAGAACGATGGCATTTTTGTCGTGTACGACATTGGCGGCGGCACGCTGGATGTCGCTATTGCGGAGAGCATTGGCGGTCGAGTGAACCTGCTTGCTCATGGTGGCATTGCCATGTGCGGCGGACGGGATTTCGACCGTATTCTGTTCGACAACGTTGCCAAGCCGTGGCTGCTCGACAACTTTGATTTACCAGAAGACCTGGCGTCCAATTCACAGTACAAGTCACTCCGCACCATTGCGACTTGGGCTGCTGAAAAAGCCAAAATCGCGTTGTCGCAGAGTGAGGAATCTGTCATCAGCCTTGCCGAGAACGAGTTGGGTGTACGCGACCAAGCTGGTGAAGAAATCTACCTCGACATTCCGATCAGCCGGACTGTATACGACGGTTTGATCGCGTCCAAGGTGGAAGAGTCCATTCAGGCCACCCGAGAGAGCATCGAGAAAGCTGGCTTGAGTTCTCACGATGTTGAGCGGATCGTCTTCGTGGGTGGGCCAGCTCAGTACAAAAACTTGCGCGACAAAGTTGCTTTTGAGCTGGGAATCGCGCCGTCCACCGACGTGAACCCGATGACGGCGGTTGCCGAAGGCGCGGCGGTGTTTGCCGAATCCATCGACTGGGCGTCGCAAAGCCGTGGCCGCAAGAGCGCCCGTGGCGCACTCAGCGCTGGTGGCGCACTTGATCTTTCGTTCAACTACATCGCGCGCACGCCGGAGCCGAGGGCGAAGATCGTCGCCAAGCTCGGTGGGCACACGCCTGCGGGTGTCGAGTTTCAGATCGACAGCCTTGACACGGGCTGGTCGTCCGGTCGCGTCGCGCTGAAGGACGGCGCAAGCATCGAACTCAGTTTGGCCAAGCCCGGCGACAACATCTTCAAGGTGTTCGTGTTTGACTCGAACGGTGCCCCCGTTGCCTTGCGCGAGGACAAGATCGTCATTGCGCGTACCGCCGCGAGCATTGATGCCATCCCTGCGTCGCATTCCATCGCGTTTGAAGTCCGCGACAAGGTGGGCGGAAGGTTGGTGATGGACTTCATCGTGCGCGATGGCGACCAACTGCCCAAGAAGGGTAAGAAAATTTACAAGGCTGGCGAGTCCCTTAAGGCCGGAAGCCCGGGATCACTTAAGTTCAAGGTTTGGGAAGGAGAAATCTTAGATCCTGTCCACGACAACCGTTTCGTCGGGATGATGGAGATTAAAGGAACAGACTTCGATGACGGTGTCATAGCTGCTGGCGCGGATTTGATCTGTGAGTATGAATTGCTCGACTCTGGCAACATCATCTTCGAGGTTTCGGTTCCTTCCATCAGCGGTTCGTTCCGGAGCGGTCGCAACTTCTACTCCAGTCAAGAAGGAAAGCTTGACTACACCAACCAGGCCAAGAACATTCAGGAGCAGTCCGAGAACGCGCTCGAACGGCTCGAAGAAATGGCCTCGAAGGTGGATGACCCTCGTCTGGAGCAGGCCCGCGAGAAGCTGGAACAGGCCAGCACCATCGAGTCCGGCGAGGCTGACCCGGAAACGGCGAAACAGGCAATGGACAACGTGCAGGAAGCCAAGCGCCTGCTGGCGCTGACACGCAAGGAACACCTGAAGGACATCCGTCAGCTCGAACTGGACAGGGCGGTCGATTTCTTCGAGAAGGCCGTGCGCCAGCATGCCCGCCCCACCGAAGCATCGTCGTTCGACAACTTGGTGAAGACGGCGCAGCGCGCTCTCGACAACAACAGCAGCGACTTTGAATCGCACCTGGACGATCTACGCAGTCGTAATTTCATGATCCTATGGCGTCAGGACTGGTTCGTGATCGATCACTTCAAACGTATGGCACAAGCAAGCTACCTTTTCTCTGACACTAGAGAGCATGCACAGCTTGTGGCGCACGGAACCGAAGCTATCAAGGCCAATGACATCGACAAATTGCGGGCAGTGGTTGGCCAGCTTTTTTCGATTCAAGTTGGCTCTGCGGGTGACGATGACATGATGGCCGGTGCCAATATCGTTCGGAGTTGATCCTCATGGCCCTCGATGCATGGCTCCCCATTGGATTCAAGCTGCCAGACGGTGCGAAGGTTCGCGTCGCCTTGTTCGAGGGCGCGGATTGGCAGGTGTACGAAACCCAGGGTGGCGGTCGTGCGCTGGTTGTTCACGACACGCTGAGTGCGCGCTGGCAGGACACAGGACTGATTGACGAGGGCACGTTCGACGCCCTCCAGTTCGGAGATCGGCCACTGCGAGCCATCTCATGCTCGCCAAGCCAGACCCTGTTGCCTGTCAGCGAAGCGAGATCCCCTGACAACAAGGCTGAGGCGCTGTCGTTCGCTTTGGCGTTGAAGGCCACACGCGACATCGATGCGGAATCGCCGCTGCAAGACGCGCTCTACGTCGAGAAGATCACCCGCTTGCTGCCGACCTACAGTATCAGTTCCCGCACCGGTGACGATGTCGTGCTCGGTTACTGGCTGACGGGCGGCACGAGTATTCCAGCCTCCGCTTTCCGCAGATTGCGCCAGAACATGAGCTGGATAGGTGCAGGCCATTTGAAGGATGTCGTGCAAGCGGCGGGTTTCGAGGTTGCCGAAATCATCCCGCTCGAACGTAAGCCGGAAGCGCCAACCGAGAAAACCGAGGCTGCTCCCGCCGAAGAAAAGGTCGAGACCAAGCGCAGTGCGCCCGAATCCGGCAAAGTCTTCGAACTCGCCGGGCGTCCCGAACTGGCGGCCTTCTTCAACGAGCACATCGTCGACATCATCCTGCACCGTGACCGCTACAAGGCGCTCGGCATCGAGTTCCCGTCGGCGGTGATCCTGCATGGCCCGCCGGGTTGCGGCAAAACCTTCGCGGTTGATCGTCTGGTGGACTTCCTCGGCTGGCCGAGTTTCCAGATTGATGCCTCCAGTGTCGCCAGCCCCTACATCCACGAGACCAGCAAGAAGGTCGCGCAGGTGTTCGACAAGGCGATGGAGAACGCACCGTCCGTGCTGGTGATCGACGAGATGGAAGCGTTCCTGGCTGACCGCGAGATGGGATCGGGTCATCACCGCGTCGAGGAAGTGGCCGAGTTCCTGCGCCGCATTCCGGAGGCAGTGAAGAACGACGTGCTGATCATCGCCATGACGAACCGCATCGAGATGATCGACCCGGCCATCCAGCGCCGTGGGCGTTTCGATCACGTCATCAAGGTGGATTTCGTCAGTGATGTCGAGGTGCATGCCTTGCTGGACAAGCTGCTGTCCTCCTTGCCGAAGGAATCGGACGTGGACGCCAAGCCGCTGGCGAAAAAACTGGCGGGCAGGCCACTGTCGGACATCTCTTTCGTGGTGCGCGAAGGCGCACGGCTGGCGGCACGCGGCGGCAAAGATCGGTTGGATCAGGCCAGCCTGTTGGCTGCCATGCATTCATCACCAGCGCGAGAACGTGAGGGTGGCAGCGAGACCAAACGGCGGATCGGATTCATTTAGGGGAGGCATGTGTGGTTACGGGGGAAAACGACGAGAAGGAAGAAGGCAAAGGCTTCGCAGGCCTCTCCTCGCTTGTGTCCGACGTGGACACTTCGCCGCCCGCTGCCAAGAAGGAGCCTGCAATCGCCACGCCAAGTGCCGCGTGTCAGGCTCAGCAGTCTGCTCAACCGCAGCCACAGTCGCCCGAGGCAGCGTCAAATACCTATCAAGAGCATCCGCAGCCGTCGTTCTGGTCATCCGAAGGCAAGGGGCTGCTGGGCATTGCCGCTGTCATTGGTGTGCTCTGGCTGATCGGCCAGTCCCACAAGAGCACTACTTCTCCGGTCGTTGCCCACACTCCGCCAGCGCAAAGCGCGGCACCTAGCTATACACCACCAGCTCAATTGCAAGCGCCTTCGCGCCCGGTTGAGACCATGCCGCCGGTTGGTCAAAACCTCGTGTTCTCACGGGAGCAGATTCGGTACTGCTTGGCCGAAGACATCCGCCTGGGTGCCGCGAAGTCCGCCGTCAATAACTACATCGATGCCGATGTGGATCGCTTCAACGCGATGGTGGCCGACTACAACAACCGTTGCAGTTCATTTCAATATCAGACCAATAATCGAGGGCGCAATGATTTGAATAGTGCTCAACGAGACATTGAGCCATTCCGGAGTCAGCTTCAATCCGAGGGTGGGAAGCGCTTCGCAGACTTATCTCTTGGGCAATCATCTACTTCAATAAATGGCACTCAAATCATAGCACCCAATCTTGGGTCGATGACTTACAAAACAAGTTTTGATTGTACGAAGGCAAAATCCATTCCGGAAAATTTAATTTGCAGCGATCCATTTCTTGCGGAGAAAGATAGAGAGTTGTTCATAATATTTGAACTCGCAAGAACAGCCGTCGTAGATAAGTCTGAATTTCGTCAGCGCGCAAAAAGTCAATGGAACCATCGAGAGAAAAACTGCAAAGACAGGAGTTGTCTTGTGGCTTGGTATGAATACCAGAAATCCATTCTCACAAAGATCGCGCAGACAGGTGACGTAAATGCACGAATTGATTAGAAATAATTTTCAAATTATCATTTGGATGTTTGGATCGTGATTATTGAATCCAAGCCCCGTCGCGCCACAACCGTGCTGCAACAATCGGCATTTTCGGTCTTGGGCGTGACAATCCGCGACAGCCGCAAGCGCATCGTCGAAGTGGCGGAAGAGAAGTCTCTGGAACTCGATCATGACGTTTGCCAGAAGGCACGCTCCGACCTGACGAACCCGCGCACACGCCTGAGTGCAGAGATCGCGTGGCTTCCCGGCGTCTCGCCGCGCAAGGCCACCCAGTTGGTCGAGAATCTGCTCAGCGACCCGATGGCGATCCGAGAGGAATCGAGCCTCCCGACGCTCGCCCATCTGAATTTGCTGGCCGCTGCGTTCGAAGCCGTGGATGGCAAGCACGATGCGGACGACTTGGCCGGGTTCATCATGGAGACCGCCTACCTTGCCGAAGATCTGACACCGGGAGATGTTCTGCGCGACATCAATGAGGATCGCACTGCGTCGGGCTTTCCGGAAGTGCGTGCGCTCGACCAAATCGAGGCCGAACTGACGGAGCGCAAGCGATATTACCGAACTGCCATCAAGGATGCGCTTGACCGGCTTCCGCCGATGACGCTCATCCAAGTGATGACCGAAACCGTGGATGGCGTGACCTCCGGCGGCGAGGATCATGCGCCAGGGTTGATTGATGATCTCGTGGACAGCTACGAGGTGGAAACCCAAGGCATCCTGCAAAAGGAGGCTGAGAACGTCCACAAGCTCATCAAGGCAGCCAGAGATCATGCGGGTTCTGGTGAGGCCGCCGTCAAGTTTTATGTGGACAAGCTCGATGCTGTTGCGCGTAACTGGGACAAGATCGCGCAGCCCATCCAGTTGAGTTCGAAGGCGCGCGGCATTGACCACGAGGCGAGCCGCGACTTGGCCTACGAGATTCGCGGCCTGGCCATCGATCTGTTCAACAAGTACGACATGCTTGCCCACTCGCAGCGGTTGACCGGGCTGATTCAGGAACTTTTTTCTGATGTGCCGGAGATTTCGGATCGCGCCGAAGAAGATGCAGACGCACTTGCCGACATCTTCCAACAGCGCAAGCAGGCCGCAGCGCGTCAGGGTGAGTGGGAGCGCGAAATCACTTATCATGCTGAGATCGGCATCCTGTTCAAGGACATCTTGAGCATTTCGCCGGATGGCGTTTCGTGGAAAGGTCAGAACTTCCCGTTGGATTCGATTACGCGTGTTCGTTGGGGGGGCGTCAGCCATTCCGTTAACGGTATCCCTACTGGGACAACCTACACGATTGCGTTCGGCAACCGGAATTCCGAAGCGGTCGTGGAACTAAGGAAGCCGGATATCTACAGCACGTTCATCGACAAGCTCTGGAGGACAGTTTGCGTTCGCCTGCTCACTGAGATGCTTGAAGCCTTGAAGGCTGGACGTGACTTGCACTTCGGCGACGTGCTCCTGCACGACGACGGCATCACGCTTGTGAAGCGCAATTTCCTCTGGCCGAATGAAAAAGTGCGCTGCTCATGGGGACAAGTTCATGTGTGGAATGCCAATGGCTTGTTCTGCATCGGAGCCAAGGACGACAAGAAAGTCAACGCCGGTATTTCCTACATTCATGGGACGAATACCCACATTCTTGAGCAACTCATACGCATGGCCTTCAAAAAGCCGGGCATGCGCCGTTTGAGTGATTTGTTGTAGTAGTGATTTCACAAAAGATGGGGGCGCTTGCGTCTGGCTTTTTTCGTTTGCGGAACAAGATTCTCAACGAAACTGCAGGGTCAGCAGGAAGTATCGCCCCAGCGGGTCGTCGAGGCCGACGGCCTGGCCGCCGTTGCCGGGCAAGTAGTTGACCGGCTGCGTGTCGAGCAGGTTGTGGATGTCCAGCGCGGCGGTTACGCGTGCGCCGATGGGGCGTTCCAGATGCAGGTTCCAGCGCAGCTGTGCGGGATTGCTGCAATGGCCGATGCCGCTTTGCACGGGCGGGCAGGCGGCTTCGGGTTGCCAGGCGCGGGTGCTGCCGGTGTAGAAGGCCTGCAGGGCGGTATCCCATTGCCGGCCCTGCCATTGCACGGTGGCGGTGGCCGCCGTGGCGGGCGTGGCGTGCCCGCGCAGGTTGGTCCATTGCCCGCTGCCGTGGCGCTGGCGGCGCAGTTGCTGTTGCTGGATGGCGTCCAGCGAGAATCGCCACAGGCTGGAGGTCGCGGTGGCGTGGCGGTAGTCGCCGTGCAGGGTCCAGTTGCGCGAAACGGTGCGGCCGATGTTGTCGAAATACAGCCGCAGCCCTTGCAATCGGCCGTTGCCGTCGAGCTGCCAGGTGTCCGGGTTCCAGAGGGCGTCTTCCGGGCGCAGGTCGAGGATTTCGTCGTGCAGGTCGATGCGGTTGTGGGCCAGCGACAGAGTGAAATCGCCGCCCGGCGGCGCCCACAGCAGGCCCAGCATGTGGCTGCGCGAGGTTTCCGCGGACAGCGCGGGGTTTTCCGTTACCTGTACCTCGACCACGCAATTGCCCTGCGTCAGGTGTGTGCAGGCAGGCAGCGTGGATGCGGGGGGAAGCGCCACCGCGCCGAAGTAGCCGGGTGGGCGCCGCCGCTCGAACAGGCTGGGCGCGCGGTAGCCATGCCCGCTGGACAGCAGCAGTGACCAGGAGGGCGACAGGTTCCAGCGCAGGCCGGCACGCGGGGAGAAGGCGGTGTCGCCGGCATCACGGTCCAGCCGTGCGGCCAGGTCCATGTGCAGGCGGGGGGCCAGCGGCAGGCCGAGTTCGGCGTAGGCGGCGCTGGCCTGGCGCGAGAGGCGGCGGCGCTCGGTGGGCAGGCCCAGCGCCAGTTCGCCGTCTTCGAGCAGCTTGTCCGGGCGCGCGGTCCAGGTTTCGCGGCGCAGGTCGATGCCGCTGGCCAGTTGCGCCGGGCCGCCGCGCAGTTGGCCCAGCTCCCGGTGTTGCCCCCACCAGCCCAGCCATTGGTCGGTGCGGCCGCGGTTGCCGGTGGTGGGGAACAGGTCGTCGTACAGGGCCGGGTCCAGGGTCGTGAAGCCGGGGATGAAACCGTCCGCCACCGCGTCGAGCAGGCGCGAACTGCGTATCGCGCCGGAGGTGGTCAGCATGACCTGGCTGCGTTGCCGGCTCAGGCCGGCTTCCCAGCCGCGGCCGGCGCGGTTGCGGCCGATGCCGGCGCTGAAGTCGGCTTCGATGCCGTTTGCCGCCGAGCGCGCGTTGCCGGCCTCTTCGAATACGTGGTTGATCAGGTCGCCGTTGCCGAAGCGCAGTGCGGCGGCGGTGGGACCCAGGTCGAAGCGTTGGCGGCTGTGGCTGGCACGCAGTTCGGCATGGGCGTACAGGCCATCGCCGATGTCGTGGTTCCAGTGGCCATATGCGGAGGCGATGGAGCTGGCCGGTTGCAGCGAGCGCGGGCGCGAGCTGTCGTACCAGCAGCCGTCGTCGGTGAGCAGCGACGGCGGGCAGCGGAAGGCGGGCAGGTAGTAGCCGTCATGGGTGAGCAGGCCGACCGGGTAGCGCGATGCTTCGCGGTGCCAACTGCGGCGGTCGCCGGCCACGTGCCGGCGCTGTTGCAGGTCGATGCCGAGGAACCAGCGGTTGCGGCCGTCGGCATGACCGGTGGCCGCCTGCAGACGGTATTGGCCGCCGTCGTCCTGGTTGCTGATGCCGGTCTGCAGCAGGGCTTCGGGACCGTCGGCCTGGTCGCGCAGCACGATGTTGACCACGCCGGCGATGGCGTCGGCGCCATAGATGGCCGAGGCGCCGCCGCGGACCAGTTCGATGCGCTCGACGAAGCTCAGCGGGATGCCGCCCAGGTCGGTCAGCGCGCCCTGTTGCAGCGACACCATCGGGTAGCGCGGCAGGCGCCGGCCGTTGACCAGGAACAGGGTGGCGCGCGGGCCCATGCCGTCCAGGCTGGTGGTGGCCGCCGCGCCGGCCGGCAGGTACAGCGAGTCGCCGTCGCGCGCGGCGTCCACCGGCGGGTGCCCGTTCATGCCGGGCAGGTGGCGCAGCAGGTCGAACAGCGAGCCATAGCCGCTGCGCTGGATGTCCTCGCGCTCGATCACGGTGACCGCGACGGTGCTCTGCAGCGAACTGCGCGGCAGGCGGCTGCCGGTGACGTGGATGGGCGCCAGTTCAACGTCGGTCCGTGCTTCGCCGGTGGCTGCGGTGGCTGCCGCAGGGTTGGTCCGTGGGGCGCGCGGAGGGGGCGTTGCGGCTTCCTGCCGGCGCACCACGAACACGCCGGAGGGCGTGCGCAGCAGTTTCACCGGCAGTCCCTGCAGCAGTTTTTCCAGCGCGGTGGCGGGAGGGAAGTTGCCGCTGACGCCGGCGCTTTGCAGGTCCTTCAGTTCGCCGGCGTCGAACATCAGTGCGTCGCCGCTTTGCTGCGACCATTGCCGCAACGCCTGCGCCAACGGGGCCTGCGCGATGTGATAGTCGGCATCGGCGGCGAGGGTGCAGGTGGGGGACAGCAGGAGCAGGTACAGGCCGGTCCGCCGTAGCCGGCGCAGCAACTGGCCCGCGGCGGGCATCAGTGCCTGCCGCGCAGTTCGAGCGCGCCGTCGGCCCGTGGCCGGCTGGCGACCGACCAGCCCAGCTCCAGTGCGGAAAGCAGGGCGTCCTGATCGCCGGCGCGGAAGCTGCCGCTGACAGCGAGGTTGGCGATGGCCGGGTCGGCGATGACCAGCGGGGTGGTCGTGTAGCGGTTCATCCGCGCCACGGCGGCGGACAGGGGCGTGGCGTCGAACAGCAGCTGGCCATGCAGCCAGGCCTCGGCCTGCGGCCGCAGCAATGCCGTGCTGGGTTCGATGTGCCCGGACCGGCGCACCTGCAGCTGCTCGCCCGGCTGCAGGTGCCGGTGCATCTTCTGCGGGCCCTGGCTGGCCACGTCGAGCGCACCTTCCAGCAGCGCCACGCCGACCTCGCCATCGTCCAGCAGCTCGACCTGGAAGGTGGTGCCGATGTCGCGCAGGGTGCTGTTGCCGGCCTGCACCCGCATCGGCCGGGAGGCGGCGGCCACCCGCAACTGCATGCGGCCCTGCTGCAGGTCCAGCCGGCGCGTGCGCCAGCCGAAACGGGTGGTCAGGGTGGTGCCGGCGTCCAGCACCACCAGGCTGCCGTCCTCCAGTATCTGCGGCTGCGTGGCCAGGCCGCTGTTGACATAGGTGTGCGGCGCCGGATTGCCGTCGGTGGCCAGCAGCCAGCCCGCGCCGACGGCCAGGCACAGCGTGGCGGCGATGGCGGCGCGGAACAGCGGGTGCCGGTGGCGCGGGCGCCGGACGATGCGCTGGGCGCCTGCGCGCAGCCAGGGGTCGTCGCGCAGCCCGGCGGCGTGCTGGTGCAGGGTTTCGGCCTCGGCCCAGGCGTGGACGTGGGCCGGGTCCTGCGCCAGCCAGTCCTCGAAACGGGCGCGTTCGGTGGCGGTGCAGTCCGTGGCTTCCAGTCGTGCCACCCAGGTCGCGGCCTGGTCGAAGTGGGGGTTCGTCGGGGCGTTGCGCATGTTCACTCTATCGGTCGTCCACGTCCATGTTGAAGGCATCGCTCCCCAGTTCTTGGCGCAGCCCCTGCAGGGCGCGGGCGATCTGCTTTTCCACGGTCTTGGCGGTGATGCCGCGGTGGCGCGCGATCTGGTTGTAGCTCATGCCGCTGATGCGGTTGAGCAGGTAGGCCTCGCGGCAACGCTCGGGCAATTTCAGCAGCGCCTGGCGCAGGGTGTTGAGCATCTGCCGGGATTCGGCCTGGCGCAGCGGCCCCGGCGTGGAGGACGAGGCATCGGTGGGGACATCGTGCTCGGCCAACGGCAGGTGCGGCCCTGCATGTGCCGAGCGCCCGAGGTCGGTAAGGCGGTTGCGGGCGATCCGGTACAGCAGCAGCCGCAGTTCGTCCTCGGCGTGGCCACGGTAGCGCATCAGCCGTTCCATGCAGTCCTGGGCGATGTCCTCGGCGTCCTCGGGGCTGGTGCCGCGCGCGCGCAGGAATGCGCACAACGGCGAGCGTTGTGCCTGCAGGAAGCCGGCAAAGGCGTCTGTATCGGGCATGCCGGGTGGATCGGCGGGGGCCAGGGGGGCGGGCGTGGACAGGGCCGGGGCTCGGTGGAAGGAATGACGCGAAGTTTACGCAGAAGGGGCCTGGACGGGGATATTCGTCGGCCCGCATGCGGCAGGTCCTTGCCCTCGATGGGGGTGATCGGTGCGCTGCCGCGTTGTGCTTGGGTCCCGCATGGTGCGGGCCTGCTGAACCAAGGAGAGAGAAGTGCGAATCAAGCGATCGGTATTGAGTGTTGCGCTGTCCGGCCTGCTGACCACGATGGCCCTGGGCACGGCCGGAGTTGCCAGTGCGCAGGGGCCGGCAGCCGGGGACGGCAAGGTTGGCGACCCGGACAGCTGGGTCGATGACGAATTCAAGGCCGATTGGGGCCTGGCGGCGATCAATGCCCAGTACGCCTATGCGCGCGGGCTCACCGGCAAGGGCATTCGCCTGGGCGTGTTCGACAGCGGCGTCGATCTCAGGCATGGGGAGTTCGCTGGCAAGAGTGTCAACGGCATCCGTATCGCCGATGTGCTTGAGGATGGTTCACCCTGCGCGAACACGGCGTTGCTGGTGGGGCCGGAAGCCTGCTTCATGTCCGAGGGCGATACCGTGGCGATGGAGTATTTCCACTACACCGACGATGATCGCGACTTCGTGGATTACCTGGTACAGATTGGTTACCTGTATGACTGGGTGCCCGAGTATCTGGAGTCTCTGGCAGGCTTCTCCTACCAGACCCACGGTACGCACGTCGCCGGCACGATGGTTGCCAACCGCGATGGTCAAGGTACGCATGGCGTTGCTTTTGCCGCCGACCTGACCACTGCGCGGCTGTTTTCCAACAGTTATTCCGATCTCGACAGCATGCTCGGCTTCGGTGGTGAGTCATATGCCATCGGCCCGGACAGCAGTGCGGTGGATAGCATGTATGCGCAGATGAGTGCTGCCGGCGTACGTGCCATCAACCACAGCTGGGGTCTGGCCAGCGAGCCGACCACGGTGGCCGACATGGACATGCTGTACGACTACAACGTGGACTACTTCGACACCTACATCCAGCCGTCGCTGCAGCACGGCATGCTGCAGGTGTTTGCCGCCGGCAACAATTACGGCGAAATCGCCGGCATCTATGCCACCTTGCCGCGCTACGTGCCGGAATTGGAGAAGTACTGGCTGAGCGTGGTCAACGTCAACCTGAGCGGTGGGATCGACGACAGCTCCAGCATCTGCGGGCAGACGATGGACTGGTGCGTGGCCGCGCCGGGCACGGATATCACCTCCACGGTCGTGGAGGGCGATATCGAGGGCGAGGTGGTCCGCGATGGCAATGGCGATGTCGCGGGCCTGAAGATTACTTCCGAGTCGCCCGAATACGGCTATGGCGACATGACCGGCACGTCGATGGCGAGCCCGCATGTCACCGGCGCGCTGGCGCTGCTGATGGAGCGTTTCCCGTACCTGGACAACCCGCAGATCCGCGACGTACTGCTGACCACCACCACCGACCTGGGTGCGCCGGGCGTGGACCCGATCTACGGCTGGGGCCTGATCGACCTGAAGAAGGCCATCGACGGCCCGGGCATGTTGCGCGTGGATACCGACGTGGTGATGAACCAGCGCGCCGGCGGCACCCAGGTGTGGGAAGGTGCGGCGTGGGACGACTGGAGCAACGACATCAGCGGCCCCGGCAAGCTGGGCAAGGATGGCGTCGGCTGGCTGCGCCTGAGCGGCGACAACAGCTTTGCCGGTGCCAGCGTCAAGCAGGGCATCCTCGAACTGACCGGCGACAACACCCTCACCGGCGATGTCAGCGTGGATGGCAAGGCCGGCGTGTTCTACCTGACCGATACCGGCAGCCTCAATGGCAGCAACCTGTGGGTGAACCAGGGTGTGGCGGTGATCAACGGCACCCTCAGCGGTGGACGGACCGTCGTCGGTGCCGCAGGCACGCTGGGCGGCAACGGCACGCTGGGCGACCTGGAAGTGCGCGGCACGCTGTCGCCGGGTAACTCCATCGGCACCCTGACCGTCACCGGCGACTACGTGCAGAAGGCCGGTTCCACCTATCTGGTCGAACTGCTGCCGCCGTCGTCCTCGGACACTATCAACGTGGCCGGCAGCGCCAGCATCGAGGGCGGCACGCTGAAGCTGGTGCAGACCGGCGGCAACTTCCTGCTCGGCCAGCAGTACACGCTGCTGACTGCCGCTGGCGGCGTGAGTGGTGCCTTCGACACGCTGGATACCTCGGCGATGTCGCCGTTCCTCAAGCCCACGGCCCTGTTCTCGGCCAATGGCCTGCAGCTGGCCATCGAGCGCGGGCAGGCGCTGGCCAGCGCGGCGAACACGGCCAACCAGAAGGCAGTGGCCACCGCCGCCGATGGCCAGGGCGATTCCAGCGGCCTGCTGCAGCGCCTGGTGCTGCTGTCGGCCGAGCAGGCGCCGGCCGCGTTCGACCAGCTGGGCGGTGAATTGCATGCCAGTGCCAAGTCGCTGCTGGTGCAGGACTCGCGCCAGTTGCGCAACAGCGCGCTGGCCCGTGCCCGCCACGGGCAGGATGCCTTCACCGCGCAAGGGGATGCCGAATCCGGCGTAGGCGCTTGGGCGGACGTGCAGCATGGCAGCAGCCGGCTGGATGCCGATGGCAATGCCGCGCAGGCCAAGGCAAGCGGCAGCACCACGCTGGTCGGCGCCGACCTGCAGCTGGATGGCGGCTGGCGCTTCGGCGTGCTGGGCGGCACCGGCCGTTCCGACATCGCCATCGCCGGTCGCGGTTCCAAGGCCGACGTGGATGGCAGGCATGCCGGCGTCTACGTTGGCCAGCACTGGGGCGGCTTCGGCGTGCGCGCCGGCTACGCCCAGTCGTGGCAGACCCTGAAGACCCACCGCAAAGTGGACTTCACCGGCCTGCAGGACAACACCTATGCCAAGTACGACGGCACCACGGAACAGGCCTTCGTCGAGGCCGGCTACCGCTTCGGTTTCGGCCGTGGCGGGGTGGAGCCGTTCGCGCAGTACACCCAGGTCAGGGTGAAGACCGACGCCGCGCGCGAGAGTGGCGGGTTGTCGGCGCTGGCGCTGGCCGGCGACACCTTCAAGACCGACCTGGCCGTGGCCGGCGTGCGCTTCAACGCCGACCTGGCGGCCAGTGGGCAGGCGCAGAACTGGCTGAGCCTGCGCGGCAGCCTGGCCTGGCAGCGTGCCAACGGCGACCGCGTCCCGGTGAGCAGCGCGGCGTGGAACGGGGGCGGCAGCTTCGCCGTGACCGGCGCCCCGCTGGTCCGCAACGCGACGCTGGCCGAGCTGGGCGTCGCCGCACGGCTGTCCGCCAACACGCTGCTGGAGCTGGGCTACACCGGCATGCTGGCCGACGAAGGGCACGACACCGGCCTGAACGCGCGGTTCTCCGTGCAGTTCTGATCCGCCCGCTTCGGGCACACTGGAGGGGCGGTGGCGACACCGCCCCTCTCGCATTCCGGAAGAGAGCCCCGCCATGCCTGCCGACCACACCAAGCCCCTGAACCTGCTGCTGGCGGCCACGCTGGTCGGTTGCGGCAGCCATGCCGAACCCGTCACGCAGGCTTCGATGAAAACGCCCCCCATGCTGGAACCGGCCCGCCCCAGCGAACGCGCCACCGCCATCGTCAGCCTGCCGCGGCAGGTGGCCCCCGGCACCGCATTGAGCGGGCGCGTGCCCCCCGGCTCGCAGGTCACGGCCAACGACGAGGCCGTGCCGGTGGACGCCGATGGCCGCATCGAGTGGCCGGTGCCGGCGGACGTGGCGGAGCTGCGCATGCGCGTGCAGCGGCCCGATGGCCGGGTCATCGTCCAGCGCGTGCAGGTCGGGCCACGCTGAACCGCGGCATGGGTGCGACATCATGTCGCAGGCGAAAACGGGCTTTCCTTGCGTGGAATCATTGTCAACGTCTTTCTAAAGTGCATCGGCACGGCCTAAAATTGCCGCGCTGAATCTGGCAGTCCCAAGTACGTGTTCTTCCGGTGGGCAATCCCCGGGCGGTCGTTCCGCGCAAGTCGCGCAAAGGGTGTCGGACAAGGCACTCCCCCGCAATTGGATCGACCGATGATTCCGTTGAAATCGCCTGGACGCTGGCTGCGTCCAGCACTGCTGTCCGTGTTCGCCGCATTGCTGACTGGTTGCGATGCGGCCGTCCTCAACCCCAAGGGCCAGATCGGCCACGACGAAAAGACCCTGCTGATCACCGCCACGGTGCTGATGCTGCTGGTCGTCATCCCGGTCATCGTCATGACCCTGGTGTTTGCATGGAAATACCGCGCGTCCAACACCAAGGCCCGCTACGAGCCGGACTGGGCGCACTCCACCGCCATCGAGGTGGTGATGTGGTCGATCCCGTGCATGATCATCCTCGTGCTGGCGGTGCTGACCTGGCGCTCCTCGCACGCGCTGGATCCGTACCGGCCGCTGGATTCGGACAAGCCGCCGGTGGTGATCGAGGCCGTCTCGCTGGACTGGAAGTGGCTGTTCATCTACCCGGAAGAAAAGGTCGCGGTGGTCAACGAGCTGACCTTCCCGGTCGATACGCCGCTGAACTTCCGCATCACCTCGGACACGGTGATGAACGCGTTCTTCATCCCGCGCCTGGGCAGCATGATCTACTCGATGGCAGGCATGCAGACCAAGCTGCACCTGATCGCCGACGAGACCGGCCAGTTCGAGGGCATGTCCTCCAACTACAGCGGCCACGGTTTCAACAAGATGCACTTCACCGCGCATTCGGTGACCGAGCCGGAATACCGGCAGTGGCTGGACACGCTGCGCGGCGACGGCAAGGCGCTGGACCTGGCCGCGTTCGACGCGCTGGGCGCGGAGAAGAACCACGACTGGTACCCGGTCACCTACTACGGCAGCGTCGAGGACGGCCTGTTCGGCACGGTGATCCGTCGCCACGTCGGCGACAACCGCCATCTGGGCATGAAGCATGACGGCCACGCCAGCGCCCATGTGGGCCATGAAGGCCACGCTGCCGGGGCAACAACGCCGACTACCGAAGACGTGGCTGGCGAACACGCTGCCGAAGCGCACGCCGGACACGCCACTGACGAACATGTCGCTGAAGAGCACGCTGCCCATGCCGGGCATGGCATGGCGGGAGAATGACAATGCTGGGCAAACTGACTCTTGAAGCCGTCCCGTACCACGAGCCGATCGTCATGGTCACGCTCGCGGCGGCGGGCCTGATCGGCCTGATCATCATGGCGCTGGTCACCCGCGCCAGGCTGTGGGGCTACCTGTGGAACGAATGGTTCACCTCGGTGGACCACAAGAAGATCGGCGCGATGTACCTGATCGTCGCCTTCATCATGCTGCTGCGCGGCTTCGCCGACGCGGTGATGATGCGCATGCAGCAGGCGGTGGCCGCCGGCGGTGCCGAGGGCTACCTGCCGCCGCACCACTACGACCAGATATTCACCGCCCACGGCGTGATCATGATCTTCTTCGTGGCGATGCCGCTGATCACCGGCCTGATGAACCTGGTCGTGCCGCTGCAGATCGGCGCACGCGACGTGGCGTTCCCGTTCCTGAACTCGCTCAGCTTCTGGCTGTTCCTGTCCGGTGCGGCGCTGGTGATGATCTCGCTGGGCGTGGGTGAATTCGCGCAGACCGGCTGGCTGGCGTTCCCGCCCTTGTCGGGCAAGGAGTACAGCCCCGGCGTCGGCGTGGATTACTACATCTGGGGCCTGCAGGTGTCCGGCCTGGGCACCACGCTGAGCGGCATCAACTTCCTGGTCACCATCTTCCGGATGCGCACGCCGGGCATGAAGCTGATGACCATGCCGGTGTTCAGCTGGACCGCGCTGGTCGCCAACGTGCTGATCGTCGCCACTTTCCCGGTGCTGACCCTGACCCTGGTGCTGCTGACGCTGGACCGCTACCTCGGCATGCACTTCTTCACCAACGATGCCGGCGGCAACGCCATGCTGTACGTCAACCTGATCTGGATCTGGGGCCACCCCGAGGTTTACATCCTGGTGCTGCCGGCGTTCGGCGTGTTCTCCGAGGTCATCGCCACCTACTCGCGCAAGGCCCTGTTCGGCTACAAGGGCATGGTCTACGCGACCGCCTGCATCGGCCTGCTGTCGATGCTGGTGTGGCTGCACCACTTCTTCACGATGGGCTCGGGCGCCAACGTCAATGCCTTCTTCGGCATCACGACGATGATCATCTCGATCCCCACCGGCGTGAAGATATTCAACTGGCTGTTCACCATGTACCGCGGGCGCGTGCACTTCGACACCCCGGTGCTGTGGACGATCGGCTTCATGGTCACCTTCGTCATCGGCGGCATGACCGGCGTGATGCTGGCGATCCCGGCCATCGACTTCGTGGTGCACAACTCGCTGTTCCTGATCGCGCACTTCCACAACGTCATCATCGGCGGCGTGGTGTTCGGCATGTTCGCCGGCATCACCTACTGGTTCCCGAAGATGTTCGGCTTCAAGCTGGACGAGACGTGGGGCAAGCGCGCGTTCTGGTGCTGGTTCATCGGCTTCTACCTGGCCTTCATGCCGCTGTACGCGCTCGGCTTCATGGGCGTCACCCGCCGCCTGCAGAGCTACCCGAACGCCGACTACCAGCCGTACTTCATCGCCGCGATGATCGGCGCGTTCATCATCGGCGCCGGCGTGCTGTGCCAGATCATCCAGATCATCGTCTCGATCCGCGACCGCAAGAAGAACGCGGACCTGACCGGCGACCCGTGGGACGCGCGCACGCTGGAGTGGGAGACCTCCTCCCCGGTGCAGTTCTACAACTTCGCCACCCTGCCCAAGGGCGAGGAACTGGACGATTTCTGGCGCCGCAAGCAGCGCGGCGAGGCCTGGCCGAAGCCGGCGCAGTACAGCGACATCCACATGCCGAAGAACACCGCCGCCGGCGTGTTCATGGGCGGGTTCAGCCTGGTACTGGGCTTCGCGATGATCTGGCACATCTGGTGGCTGGCGATCGTCGGCCTGGTCGGCATGATCGGCACCTTCATCGCCCGCAGCTTCGTCAAGGACGTCGATTACTGGGTGCCGGCCGCCGAGGTCGAGCGCATCGAGAACGAACACCGCCAGCACCTGATCGCACAGGGTCTGGTGAAGGCAGAGGTGAAGGCATGAGCAGCATCGCCCACATGAACCACGATGCCGCCGCGCATGCGGCGGACCACGGCCACGAGCACCACGACAGCGGCGGCAACACCGTGCTGGGCTTCTGGATCTACCTGATGAGCGACCTGCTCATCTTCGCCTCGCTGTTCGTCACCTACGTGGTGCTGGCCGGCGGCACCAACGGCGGGCCGGATGCGAAGGAACTGTTCGACCTGAAGTTCGTCGCCGGCGAAACCGCGCTGCTGCTGGTGTCCTCGCTGACCTTCGGCCTGGGCATGATCGCCATGCACCAGAAGAAGCTCGGCCTGATGTTCGGCTGGCTGGCGGTCACCTGGCTGCTGGGCGCCGGCTTCATGGTCATGGAGATCTGGGAGTTCAACCACCTGGTCCAGCACGGCCACGGCCCGGACCACAGCGCCTTCCTGTCGGCGTTCTTCGCCCTGGTTGGCACCCACGGCCTGCACGTCAGCGGCGGCCTGCTGTGGTTGCTGGTGATGTTCATCCAGCTCAAGCGCGATGGCCTGAGCCAGACCAACAAGACCCGGATGGCGTGCCTGAGCCTGTTCTGGCACTTCCTCGATCTGGTCTGGATCGGCGTGTTCTCTGTCGTCTACCTGTCGGGAGCCCTGTGATGTCCGCACATGACAACCATGCCCACGGCGCGGGCGGCGAGAGCCACGGCAGCGTCAAGTCCTACCTGACCGGCTTCGTGCTGGCCGCCATCCTGACCATCATCCCGTTCTGGGTGGTGATGGCCGGCGGCCTGTCCAGCGGCCTGGCGACGGGTCTGGTGATCCTCGTCTGCGGCGTCCTGCAGCTGCTGGTGCACCTGGTGTTCTTCCTGCACCTGGACCGCTCCTCGGCGCAGCGCTGGAACGTCAACGTCGGCCTGTTCACCCTGATCATGATCGGCATCATCGTCGCCGGCACGCTGTGGGTGATGTGGAACATGAACTACTTCATGATGATCCACTGACGCCGCGCGCCATCGGTGATGCCAGCGAAAGCCGCCTTCGGGCGGCTTTCGTTTTGCCGCGCATTGCCCTTCGTAGGAGCGCACTTCAGTGTGCGATGCGGGGCTGTGTCGATAAAGCCCCATCGCGCACCAAGGTGCGCTCCTACCGGAATTGCCGGGCATCGCCATCTCATGCAGTGCGAATGGCTGGCGTTAGACTCGCTGTACTTTCCCCGGGAACCCAGCATGGCCAAGACCCCCGCCAAGGCGCGCACCGCCTATGTCTGCAGCGAGTGCGGCGCCGAATACGGCAAGTGGCAGGGACAGTGCACCGAGTGTGGGGTATGGAACGTGCTCAGCCAGGTGGTACTGGAAAGCGCCGCCGCCGCGCCGGCGCCGGCCGCGCGCCGCAGTGGCTGGGCCGGCAAGGCCGAGGCGCCGAAGATCACCGCGCTCAAGGACGTGCAGCAGAGCGAGCATGCACGCGTGTCCACCGGCATCGGCGAGTTCGACCGGGTGTTGGGCGGCGGCCTGGTCGAAGGCGCGGTGGTGCTGGTCGGCGGCGACCCGGGCATCGGCAAGTCCACGCTGCTGTTGCAGGCGCTGGCGAAGATGGCCGGCGCGCTGCCGGTGCTGTACGTCACCGGCGAAGAATCGCTGGCGCAGGTGGCCGGCCGCGCGGTGCGGCTGGACCTGCCGCTGGATGGGGTCAACGCGCTGGCCGAGACCGGCATCGAACTGATCCTGCAGCACGCCAGCGCGGCACGGCCGAAGCTGATCGTCGCCGACTCGGTGCAGACGTTGTGGACCGAAACCCTGACCGCCGCGCCCGGTTCGGTCAGCCAGGTGCGCGAGAGCGCGGCGCGGCTGGTGCGCTATGCCAAGGAAACCGGTACCGCCGTGTTCCTGGTCGGCCACGTCACCAAGGAAGGCGGCATCGCCGGCCCGCGCGTGCTCGAGCACATGGTCGATGCGGTGCTGTATTTCGAAGGCGAGAGCGGCAGCCGCTTCCGGGTGCTGCGCGCGTTCAAGAACCGCTTCGGCGCGGTCAACGAGCTGGGCGTGTTCGCGATGGGCGAGAAGGGCCTGAAGGAGGTGCCGAACCCGTCGGCGATCTTCCTGTCCGGCGGCAGCACCCGCCAGCCCGGCAGTTGCGTGATGGTCACCCGCGAGGGCACCCGGCCGCTGCTGGTGGAGGTGCAGGCGCTGGTGGATTCCTCGCCGTTGTCCAACCCGCGCCGGGTCGCGGTGGGGCTGGAGCAGAACCGGCTGGCGATGCTGCTGGCGGTGCTGCACCGCCACGGCGGGGTGATGGTTGGCGACCAGGACGTGTTCATCAACGTGGTCGGCGGCATCCGCGTGCAGGAGACCGCGGTCGACCTGCCGGTGCTGCTGGCGGTGCTGTCGAGCCTGCGCGACCAGCCGCTGGCGGAAAAGACGATTGCATTTGGCGAAGTGGGCCTGTCCGGCGAGATCCGCCCGGTGCCCAACGGCGAGGAGCGCCTGCGCGAGGCGGCCACGCACGGCTTCAAGCGTGCCATCGTGCCCAAGGCCAACGCGCCCAAGGGCGGCACGGTGAAGGGCATGGAGGTGATCGCGGTGGAACGCTTGTCGCAGGCGCTGGAAGCGGCCGAGTAGATGCGGGGCTCGCCCCGCATGGGGCTGTCCCGGTGAAGCTCCGTGCCGGGCAGGCCCGGCACCTACCCCCGGCCGAACACCAGCTCGATCACGAACTGGCTGCCGAAGAAGGCCAGCAACAGCAGCACCATCGCGCTCAGCGTCCAGTGCACCGCCCTGACCCCGCGCCAGCCATAGCGGCGGCGCCCGATCAGCAACGTGCCGAACACGATCCACGACAGCACGCTGAGTACGGTCTTGTGCACCAGCTTCTGCGCCAGCAGGTCGTCGACGAACAGCACGCCGGTGACCAGGGTCAGGGTCAGCAGGCTGAAGCCGACGGCGATGGTGCGGAACAGCAGCAGTTCCAGGTCGGCCAGTGGCGGCAGCGCACGCAGCCACGGGCGGAAGTCGCGCCGGCGCAGTGCGCGTTCCTGCAGCCACAGCATGATCGCCAGCAGCGCGGCGATGCTCAGCGTGGCGTAGGCCAGCAGCGCCAGCCAGGCGTGGCTGGCCAGTTGCCAGTCCAGTTCCTTGCTCGGTGCATGGCCGTGGCCGTGGTAGGCCAGCAGCAACAGCGCCGCCAGCGGGAATACCACCACGCCCAATGCGGCCATGCGCCCGCGCGCGCCCACCAGCGCGGTCAGCGCCGCCATGCCCAGCGCCACCAGCGACAGCGCGGCGAAGAAGTGCATGTCCGGGCCGCCGCTGGTGTGCAGGGCGACCGTCAGGTGGTAGCCGCCATGCAGCACGATCGCCGCGCCGGCCGGCCACAGCCAGGCGCGTGACGGCCGCTGGCGGGCCTCGCCCATGCCGCGGACCAGCAGCAGCGACGCGGTCAGGTACAACAGCAGGGAGATGAGAACGATTGGCATCTGCGAAGTTTCGCACATGCCGGCGGCAAAGGCCGCATGTGCGGGTTGTAGGGAGACACTTAGTTTGCGAAATGCGGACACTTAGTTTGCGAAATGCAGATTCCGCACTTGATTTGTCCGTGGAACATTCGCGCGGAAGATCAAAAAAACCCGCCTGAGCGGGCTTCAACGAA
>Ga0222427_100158_pt1 | contig 173663 bp, 152 predicted proteins | sample 2B20Ametagenome_FD_182890 | JGI IMG/M metagenome (GOLD analysis project Ga0222427, IMG submission 182890) | Enriched microbial communities from leaf-cutter ant dump, University of Wisconsin, Madison, United States - 2B20A (version 2) | ecosystem: Environmental > Terrestrial > Nest > Insects...
CATGGCCCAGGTCATACTCCTGGACCGCTGCCAGCTTGACCTCTTCACTGTACTTCGTCATGAAAAATACCCCCAAAAGTTCGTATCCAACTTTTGGGGGTCAGTTCACTGCGGAGCCAGACACCTGATACTCCATGCCTGACTCCATGCGATGCCCGCGCTCAGGCATCGCCCTCGGGCCGCAGCACGTTCAGCGCCCAGCGCGCGATGGCCAGGGTGCGGTGGTCGTCACCGGGGCGGCCCACGGCCTGCAGTCCTACCGGCAGGCCCTGCGGGCCCGTGTCGAACGGCAAATGCACGCAAGGGCAGCCGAACAGCGTCCACACGCGGCAGAACTGCGGATCGCCGGTGCCCTGGTCGATGAAAGGCGCCTCGCCGCTGGCGCTGGGCGCCAGCAGAATATCGTAGTCGTCGAACCACGGCTCGGCCCGGGCGTGCCCCTGGGCGACGCGGGCCAGGTTCTCGCGATGCTCATGGGCGCTGATCCGGCAACCGGCCTCGAGCAGCGCCTGCAGCGAACCGCTCAGGCTGGCGGCATGGCGAGTGCGCTCGAAAGCCAGCGACTGGGCAGCTTCGAAGCTCATGATGTCGGCATGCACCTGCACTAGCGCGCACAGGTCGGGCGGCAGCTCCAGCTCGCTGATCTGCGCGCCGGCGCGCGACAGCGCGCTGGCGGCCAATTCGTACGCCTTGCGGGTCTCGGGCAAAGTGTGGCGCCACTGCAGAGTGCGGTACATGCCGATGCGCGGGCGGGCGTCGTAGCCGAGCTCGCGCAGGGCCGGATCGCGCAGCAGCACCGAGGCAAACAGGGCAATGTCATCGACGCTGCGGGCAAAGCCGCCCACGGTATCCAGCGTGTCGGCCAGGCTTTTCAGGCCGGCGCGGGCCACCCGGCCGAACGACGGCTTGTAGCCCACCACGCCGCAGTACGCCGCCGGGCGGATAATGGAGCCGGCCGTCTGGGTGCCTAGCGCGAACGGCACCATGCAGTCGGCCACGGCCGCCGCCGAGCCGCTGGACGAGCCGCCGGGCGTATAGGCCGGATTGTGCGGATTGCGCGTCGGGCCTGGCTGGAACGTGGCGAACTCGGTGGTAACGGTCTTGCCCGCCACCAGGGCGCCGGCTTCGCGGCACAGCGCCACCGCGGCCGCGTCCAGGGGCGGACGATGGCCTTCGTAGATGGGCGAGCCATAGCAAGTGGGCAGGTCGCAGGTGGCGAACATGTCTTTCACGCCGAACGGCAGGCCGTGCAGCACGCCACGGGTCGCCTGCCGGTCGAGCGCGCGCGCCTGTTCGAGCGCCTGCGCCTTGTCGAGCGCGGCCCAGGCATGCACGGTATCGTCGCGCTGCTCGATGCGCGCATAACACGCGCGCAGCAGCTGTTCGGCGCTGAGTTCGCGGCGCGCCAATAATTGCGCGGCCTGCGTGGCGCCCAAGCGGTTCAGTTCTACAGCCATTGCCCCATACCCCTGCATGTGCAGCATTGTTCTTTGTATAACGCCTGCCGGTGACAATATTGCATTGCCGCACGCGCGGCGCGTGTGCTCCCGGCCCATTGCGCGCCGCGCGCGGCCAGTCCGGCTTGCGGCGCCGCACCACCCGTTTTGATTGGCGCGGCGACAAAATCACGATACCGTATCTCGTGACATCTGGCTGTCATGCTTTACCCCTAGAATGAAATCGTTTTCAAGGGTGAAACTGCCGTGCCCGACAAACCGCCGCACCGTCCGTCGATTCTGGAAATCGCCCGCAAGGCTGGCGTATCGCCGGCCACCGTGTCGCGCGCGTTCAACCAGCCCGACCTGCTGCGCCCCGAAACGCGGGCCCGCATCGAGGCCGTGGCGCAGCGCAGCGGCTTTCGCCCCAACCGCGTGGGCCGCAGCCTGCGCGCCGGGCGCACGCGCACCATCGGGCTGCTGCTGCCCACCCTGGCCAACCCGGTATTCGCCGACTGCTTCGAAGGCGCCGAACAGCACGCGCGCGCGGCCGGCTACAGCGTGATGATGGGCATTACCGGCTACGATCCATCGGTCGAGGCCGAATCGGTGCAGGCGCTGATCGACCACCAGATCGACGGCCTGATCCTCACCGTGGGCAACCCGGCCCGCAATGCCACGCTGCGGGCTCTGGACGCGGCCGGCATGCCGCACATCCTGGCCTACAACGAATCCGGCTCGCATCCGTTCGTGTCGGTCGACAACAAGGCGGCCGCCCACGAAATGGTGGCGCGCCTGGCCGCGCTCGGGCACCGGCGCATCGCCTTTGTCAGCGGGCCGCTGCCCGCCTCTGACCGCGCCCGCCGCCGCCTGCAGGGCGCGCAGGCCTGCGCCCGCGAGCTGGGCCTGCCCGCCGTGGCGCACGTGGCCATGGCGGCTCACACCGAATCCAGCGCGCCGCTGCTGCGCAAGCTGCTGGCGCGCGGCGACGCGCCCACGGCGCTGTTCTGTTCCAACGATCTGCTGGCGGCTTCGGTCATTGCGCAACTGGCCGCGCTGCGCGTGCGCGTGCCGGACGACATCGCGGTATGCGGGTTCGACGGCGTCAGCATCGGCGCGCTGATGGTGCCGCCCCTGAGCACGGTGCAGCAACCCAGCCGCGAGATCGGCGCTACGGCGTGCGCCTTGCTGCTGGCGCGCCTGCAAAACGGCGGCGCCGCCGCATCGGTGCGCCTGCCGCACCGCATCGTCGACGGCGGCACCGCCACCGCCGTCGCCTCTGCTGTTCCCCTGACAAGGAAACGTTCATCATGAAACCGCTCATCCATACCGCGCTGCGCGCGGCTGCGCTGGCCCTGGCCCTGACCGGAGCCGCGGCGCAGGCGCAAAACGCCATCTGCTACAACTGCCCGCCTGAATGGGCCGACTGGGGTACCCAGTTGAAGGCCATCAAGCAGGCCACGGGCATCAACGTGCCGGCCGACAATAAAAACTCGGGCCAGTCGCTGGCCTCGATCGCCGCCGAGAAAGGCAATCCGGTGGCCGACGTGGTGTACTACGGCGTCACGTTCGGCATCCAGGCCGCGCAGGACGGACTGGTGCAGGCCTACCGGCCGCAGCACTGGGACCAGATCCCCGCAGGCATGAAAGACCCCGACGGCAAATGGTTCGCCATCCATTCGGGCGCACTGGGCCTGATGGTCAACGTCGACGCGCTGGGCGGCAAGCCGGTGCCGCGCTCGTGGGCCGACCTGCTCAAGCCGGAATACCGCGGCATGGTGGGCTACCTGGACCCGGCCTCGGCCTTCGTCGGCTATGCCGGCGCGGTGGCCATCAACCGCGCCATGGGCGGCACGCTGGACGACTTCGGCCCGGCGCTGGGCTGGTTCAAGAAAATGTCCGCCAACGATCCCATCGTGCCCAAGCAGACCGCCTACGCGCGGGTGCTGTCGGGCGAAATTCCGATCCTGATCGACTACGACTTCAACGCCTATCGCGCCAAATACAAGGACGGCGGCAACGTCGAGTTCGTGATTCCGTCCGAAGGCACCATTGCCGTGCCTTACGTGATGAGCCTGGTGGCCGGCGCGCCGCACGCCGACAACGGCAAGAAGGTGCTGGACTTCACCCTGTCGGACCAGGGCCAGGCGATCTGGGCCAATGCCTTCCTGCGCCCGGTGCGCCCGGAAGCCATGTCGGCCGAGGCGCAGAAGAAATTCCTGCCTGCTTCCGAGTACGCCCGGGTCGGCACGGTGGACTACGGCAAGATGGCGGCCGGCCAGCGCGCGTTCTCGCAGCGCTACGCGCAAGAGGTGAACTGATGCGGCCGGCGCACGCCGCCCCGGCCCGGCACACAGGACGCTGACATGGCGCGCCGCGGATGGATCTGGTTCGCCGTGCCCGCGGCGACGCTGTTCCTGGCGTTCTGGCTGCTGCCGATGGCAGGCCTGGCGCTGGTCGGCGCCGAGATCAAGAACGGCCAGTCGGCCTACCTGACAGTGCTGACCCGCTCGCAGTATTGGGTCAGCCTGCTCAACACGGTGGCGCTGTCGCTGGCCGCCACGCTGGCCACGCTGCTGCTGGCACTGCCGGTGGGCCGCTTCCTGGCCGGGCACCGCGATTTTCCGGGGCGGCGGCTGCTGATGTCGCTGCTGATGTTTCCGCTGGCGTTTCCCGGCGTGGTGGTGGGTTTCCTGATCATTCTGCTGGCGGGCCGCCAGGGCGTCATCGGCAACCTTACCGACTGGCTGGCGGGCGAACGCATGGTGTTCGCGTACGGCATGGGCGGGCTGTTTCTAGGCTACCTGTATTTTTCGCTGCCGCGCTGCATCGGCGTGCTGGCGGCCGCGGCCGAACAGATCGATGCCAGCCTGCTGGAAGCGGCGCGCACACTGGGGGCCAGCCCATGGCGGCGTTTTGTCGACATCGAGCTGCCGGCCCTGACGCCGGCCCTGATCGGCGCGGGCGCCATGAGCTTCGCCACCAGCATGGGCGCCTTCGGCACCGCCTTTACCCTGGCCACCCAGATCGACGTGCTGCCCATCACCATCTACAACGAGTTCACCAACTACGCCAACATTCCGGTGGCGGCCGCCCTGTCGATTGTGCTGGGCCTGGCCACCTGGGCCGTGCTGTACGTGGCGCACAGCCTGGCCGGCGCGCGCCTGGGCGCGGCGGGCTAGCTCCGCCACACGCAAAGGATGCCGGCATGAACACTTCCAAGATCGACACCCGTCTGGGCCTGGCCCTCACGCTGGCAGTGGCCGCCTTCCTGATCGGGCCGGTGGTGCTGTCGGTGCTGGCCGGCCTGACCAAGAATTATTTCGTGGGCCTGTCCAGCGGCCTGACCCTGCGCTGGATCGGGCAAGTGTGGTCGCTGTATGCCGACACCATCTGGCGTTCGTTCGCGGTGGCTTTGCTGACGCTGGCCATCTGCACGGTGGTGGGCGTGCCGGCCGCCTGGGTGTTGACGCTGTATCGCGGCCGGCTGGCGCGCGCGCTGGAAGAACTGCTGACGCTGCCGGTGGCCGTGCCCGGACTGGCCTCGGCGCTGGCCCTGATCGTGTCGTGGGGCACGGTGCGCGGCCTGCGCGGCAGCATCTGGTTCATTGTGATAGGCCATGTGCTGTTCACTCTGCCGTTCATGGTGCGCGCCGCGCGCGCCAGCATGCGCGGCGCCGACCTGGCCACGCTGGACGAGGCCGCCGCCACGCTGGGCGCCTCGCGCGCGCAGCGCTTCCTGCAGATCGTGGTACCCAATGCGGCATCCGGCATCGTCACCGGCGCGCTTACCGTGCTGACGCTGTCGATCGGCGAATTCAACCTGACCTGGCTGCTGCACACGCCGCTGACCAAGACCCTGCCGGTCGGCCTGGCCGACAGCTACGCCTCGATGCGGCTGGAGATCGCCTCGGCCTATACGCTGGTGTTCCTGCTGATGCTGGTGCCGCTGCTGGTGGGGCTGCAATGGCTGGCCGCGCGCGGCGACCGGCCGTCCCGCCTTGCCTCTACCCGGACCCCGTCATCATGACCGACCCCGTTGCCATTACCCTGACCCGCTGCGCCAAGACCTGGCCGGACGGCTCGCGCGCGCTGCAGCCCATCGACCTGCAAGTGCAGGGCGGCGAGACGCTGGCGCTGCTGGGCCCGTCGGGCTGCGGCAAGACCACGCTGCTGCGCCTGATCTGCGGCCTGGAACAGGCCGACGCGGGCGCATCGATCCGCTTCGGCGACGATGAGGTCACGGCGCTGCCGCCCGAAGCGCGCGGCGTGGGCGTAGTATTCCAGAACTACGCGCTGTTTCCCAACATGTCGGTGGCGCAAAATGTAGTCTATGGCCTGCGCGTGCGCGGCGTCGGCGCGGCCGAGCGCGACCGGCGCGCGCGCGAGCTGCTGGCGCTGGTGCGGCTGGAAGGCTTTGCCGACCGCCGCGTCGACCAGTTGTCCGGCGGCCAGCGGCAGCGCGTGGCGCTGGCGCGCGCCCTGGCCATCGAGCCGCGCGTGCTGCTGCTGGACGAACCGCTGACCGCGCTGGATGCCAAGCTGCGCGAGCACCTGCGTGTCGAGCTGGCCCAGATGCTGCGCCAGCTGCGCGTCACCACGGTAATCGTTACGCATGACCAGGACGAAGCCATGATGCTGGGCGACCGCATTGCCGTCATGTCGGCCGGCCACCTGGAGCAGGTGGGCACGGCCGAAGCCTTGTACCGCGAGCCGGCCAGCGATTTCGTGGCCGAGTTCCTGGGCACCCTGTGCCGCGTGCGGGCGGGCCTGCAGGGCGGCGTGCTGGTGCCAGGCGCCGGCAGCCTGGCGTTCCGCCCGCACGAAGCGCGGCTGGAGCCGGTCCGCGCCGGCGCCTTGCCCGCACGCGTGCTGGCGCGTTTTTTCCTGGGCGGCTCGGTGCGCTATGAAATCGGGCTGGACGACGGCCAGCGCTTTCCCGTGGTGGCGCCCGCCCACAGCGGCCACGCGGCGGGCGAAACCGTCAGCGTCGTGGTGGCCCCCGGGCCGGCCGGCGAGCCCGGCCGCCGCGCATGAACGGGCCCTGGCCTGCTGCTTGCGGCACGCTGCCGTGCCGCGCCTTGTTGATTCGGGATATTTCTCATCATGCTTATCGCACAGATCACTGACCTGCATATCCGCATGCCGGGCCAGAAAGCCTATCGCGTGGTCGAAACCGACCGCTACCTGCCGCCGGCCATCGATGCGCTGAACCGGCTGGACCCCGCGCCCGCGCTGGTGATCATCAGCGGCGACCTGACCGACTTCGGGCGCCCACAGGAATACGCCCACCTGAAAGGCATGCTGGACGGCCTGCGCGCGCCGTACTTCCTGATGCCGGGCAACCACGACGCGCGCGAAGAACTGGTGGCCGCCTTTCCCGCGCACCGCTATCTGCGGGACATGGACGGCTATGTGCAGTACACGGTGGAAGACCATCCGCTGCGCCTGCTGATGCTGGATACCGTGGTGCCCATGCAAAGCCACGGCGCGCTGTGCGCACAGCGGCTACGATGGCTGCGAGAACGCCTGGCCGAACAGCCCGGCCGCCCCACCGCCATTGCCATGCATCATCCGCCGTTCGCCACCGGCATCGCCCACATGGACGCTATCGGCCTGCTGGAAGGCGCGGCCGAGCTGGAACAGATCGTGGCGGCGCATCCGAACATCGAAAGAATCCTGTGCGGCCATTTGCACCGCACCATTTTCCGGCGTTTCGGCGGCACCGTGGCCTCGACGTGCCCCGGGCCGGCCCACCAGGTGGCGCTGGACCTGCGGCCCGACGGACCCTCGGCTTTCGTGATGGAACCGCCGGGCTTTCACCTGCATGAATGGCGCGATGGCGCGCTGGTGACGCACCATGCCTACATCGGCGCCTATGCGGGCCCGTACCCTTTCCATGAAGACGGGGCCCTGATCGACGAATGAGCGAAGTCCGGCCCTGACACGGCGGCGTCATGTTTGCACCGCAAAATGAAAAGGATTTCATTTGCCGCCAGAATGACAGCCTGACATTGCCTATCCCGTAACCATGTCCACGCTCATCCTGGAAGACCTGACCAAGCAATATGGCGAAGCCGCCGCGATCCAGGGCGTCGGCTTCACCGCGCCGGCCGGCAGCTTCACCGTGCTGCTGGGGCCGTCGGGCTGCGGCAAGTCGACCACGCTGCGCATGATCGCGGGGCTGGACACGCCCACCTCGGGCCGCATCCGCATCGGCGACCGCGACGTCACCCGCCTGCCGCCGTCGCAGCGCCGTATCTCGATGGTGTTCCAGTCGTATGCCCTGTTTCCGCACCTGTCGGTGCGCGAGAACATTCTGTTCGGCCTGAAGGTCCGCAAAGAGCCGGCGGCCGACTACCCGCGCCGCCTGCAGCGCGTGGCCGAGCTGCTGGGCCTGTCGCCGCTGCTGGACCGCAAGCCCTCGCAGCTGTCGGGCGGGCAGCAGCAGCGCGTGGCGCTGGGCCGCGCAGTCATTTCCGAAGCGCCGGTGTGCCTGATGGACGAACCCCTGTCGAACCTGGACGCGCAGCTGCGCCACGACATGCGGCGCGAGATCCGCGCCCTGCAGCAGGCGCTGGGCATCACCATGGTGTATGTCACGCACGACCAGACGGAGGCCATGAGCATGGCCGACCAGGTAGTGCTGCTGCGCAACGGCCGCATCGAACAGCTGGACACGCCCGACGGGCTGTATGCCCGGCCCGCCACCGAATTCGCGGCGCGCTTCATCGGCACGCCCCCCATGAACCTGATCGGCCTGGCCGGGCAGGGTGGCGCGCGCACCATCGACGGCCTGCCGGGCACGCCCGTGCCGCATGCGCCGCCCGGCGCGGCGCGTCTGGGCGTGCGCCCCGAGCACATACGCATCGATGCAGACGGGCGGCCCGCCAGCGTGGAAAGCGTGGAGTATTTCGGCGCCGATTCCATCGTGGTGTGCCGCATGGGCAACAGCAGCGGCGTGGCCGTGCGCGTGGCGGGACACCTGCGCGCCGGCGCCGGCGACGCGCTGGGCCTGTCGTGGCGGCCCGAACACCAGCATTTCTTCGCCGCCGACACGGCGGTCATCCCCACCCCCGGGCGCTCCGGCGCCGGTTCCCTCTAGGAAAAGCCATCATGCGACGCATCGCCCTCAAAGCCCTGGCAGCCGCCCTGGCCGGCGCCTTTTTCTCGCTGCCGCTGTATGCGCAGGACAAGCCCGTAGAAGTCGAGTTCTACTACCCGGTGGCCGTGGGCGGCCCCATCACCAAGATCGTCGACGACATGGTCGCGGCGTTCGAGAAAGACAACCCCGGCATCGACATCAAGCCCATCTACGCCGGCTCGTACCAGGATTCCATCGCCAAGGCCCTGACCGCGCTGAAGGGCGGCACTCCACCGCAGCTGGCGGTGCTGCTGTCGACCGACATGTTCACGCTCATCGACGAAGACGCTATCGTACCCATCGACGGGCTGGCCAAGTCCGAGGCCGACAAGAAATGGCTGGGCGGGTTCTACGACGCCTTCATGCAGAACAGCCGCACCGGCGGCCACGTGTGGGGCGTGCCGTTCCAGCGCTCGACCATCGTGATGTACTACAACAAAGACCTGTTCAAGGCGGCCGGCCTGGACCCGGAACACGCTCCCGCCACCTGGGACGAGCTGGTCGACTACAGCAAGAAGCTCACCAAAAAAGACGCGTCCGGCAACGTGACGCAGTGGGGCATCAAGATCCCGTCGGGCGGCGCATTCGCGTACTGGCTGTTCCAGGCCCTGACCACGCCCAATGACGCCATCCTGATGAACGAGGAAGGCAACCAGGTTTACCTGGACAAGCCCGCGGTAATCGAAGCGGCGCAGTTCTGGAACGACCTGTCGGCCAAGCACGGCGTGATGCCGCGCGGCACGGTCGACTGGGGCACCACGCCCAAAGACTTCCTGGAAAAGAAAGCGGCCATCGTCTGGACCACCACCGGCAACCTGACCAACATCCGCAAGAACGCCGACTTTCCGTTCGGCGTGGCCATGATGCCCAAGGCCAAGCGCGGCGGCAGCCCCACCGGCGGCGGCAACTTCTATATTTTCAAGAGCGGCACACCCGAGCAGCAGGCGGCCGCGCTGAAGTTCTCGCAGTGGGCCACCGCGCCGGAACGCGCGGCCGACTGGAGCATCGCCACCGGCTACGTGGCCGTCACGCCGGCGGCGTGGGAAACCAACAAAATGAAGAAATACGCCGCCGAAGTGCCCGCCGCCACCGTGGCGCGCGACCAGCTGTCGGTCAGCGTGGCCGAGTTCTCCACCCACGAGAACCAGCGCGTGACCAAGTCGCTGAACGATGCCCTGCAGGCCATGCTGACGGGCTCGAAGACGCCGCAGCAGGCCATGGCCGACGCGCAGCGCGAGGCCGACCGCATCCTGCGCGCCTACCGCTGAGGCCCCGGGGCGATGAACCGGTCCCTGCAGGCGGTGTACGGCTGGCTGCTGCTGCTGCCAGCCCTGGTGCTGCTGGCCGCGTTCACGCACTACCCGGCGCTGGCCACGCTGTGGCACAGCTTCTTTTCCACCCCACGAGGCAGCCGGCCGGCGCGCTTCGTGGGGCTGGAGAACTACGCATTGATGCGCGACGACCCGGTGTTCTGGCAGGCGCTGTGGAACAACCTGTGGTTCGCGCTGGGCACCATCCCCCTGTCCATCGCCATCGCGCTGGCCATGGCCCTGTGGGTCAACCGCAACCTGGCCGGACGCGGCTTGCTGCGCATGGCTTACTTCACGCCCACCGTGCTGCCCATGGTGGCGGTGGCCAACATCTGGCTGTTCTTCTACACCCCGCAGTACGGCCTGATCGCGCAGGTCATGCAGTGGTTCGGCGCGGCGGGCCCGAACTGGCTGGGCAGCCGCGACACGGCCCTGCCGGCGCTGATGGTCGTCACCATCTGGAAAGAAGCCGGCTTCTTCATGATCTTCTACCTGGCCGCCCTGCAGACCGTCTCGCCCTCGCTGCGCGAGGCGGCGCTGCTGGAGGGCGCCTCGCGCTGGCAGTACTTCCGGCGCGTGCTGTGGCCGCTGCTGATGCCCACCACGCTGTTCGTGCTGGTCAACGCGCTGATCAACGCCTTCCGGCTGGTCGACCACGTGGTGGTGATGACGCGCGGCGGGCCCGACAACGCCAGCACGCTGCTGCTGTTCTACATCTACCAGGTGGGCTTCAGTTTCTGGGACACCTCGTACGCCGCCACGCTGACCGTGGTGCTGCTGCTGATACTGGCCGTTACCGCGCTGGTGAAGTTCCGCTGGCTCGACCGCAGGACGCACTACCAATGACCCGCAAGCTCGACACCCTGGGCGCCTGGCTGCTCGGCCTGCTGTGGATACTGCCGCTGGCCTACGCACTGTGGGCCGCGTTCCACCCGCCCGCGTACGCCACCCGCTTCGAGCTGCTGGCCCCCCTGACGCTCGAGAACTTCAGCCGCGCCTGGCACGCGGCGCCGTTCCCGCGCTATTTCCTGAACACCTTCATGCTGGTCACCATGGTGCTGGCGGCGCAGCTGGTGCTGTCGACCCTGGCGGGCTATGCGTTCGCCCGCTTCGAATTCCGCGGGCGCGACCTGGTCTTCATGCTGGTGCTGCTGCAGCTGATGATCATGCCCGACGTGCTGCTGGTGGAAAACTACCGCTCGATGAGCCTGCTGGGCGTGCGCGACACGGTGTTCGCGGTGGGACTGCCGTACTTTGCCTCGGCCTTCGGCATCTTCCTGCTGCGGCAAACCTTCAAGACCGTGCCGCGCGAACTGGAAGAGGCCGCGCGCGTGGAAGGCGCCGGGCCGCTGCAAGTGCTGATGAAGGTATACGTGCCGCTGGCCAGGCCCATTTACGTGGCCTACGGCCTGGTGTCGGTCAGCCACCACTGGAACAACTTCCTGTGGCCGCTGATCATTACCAATTCGGTGGAATCGCGGCCGCTGACGGTGGGCCTGCAGGTTTTCGCCGCCACCGACCAGGGCATCGACTGGTCGGTGATCACCGCGGCCACGCTGCTATCGGCCGCGCCGCTGCTGGTGGGGTTCCTGCTGTTCCAGCGCCAGTTCGTGCAGTCGTTCATGCGCGCAGGGATCCGCTAGCGGCGAACGAACGCACATTCAATAGCCGACCGACAGCCCCGGCAGGTCGACGATGATGCGCGGCTTGTCCAGCGCCAGGGCGGCGTGCTGGGCGAACTCGCGGCTTTCCTTGGCGTCGGACGTCAGCACGTCGTAGCCCAGCGCGCCGGCCACGCCCATGATCTTGTCCAGCAGCAGCACTTTGCCGCTGGGCCGCAGCGGCTCGCAGCCCAGGGTGTCCCAAGCGGCCTCGAACCAGTCGCGCGCGTCGCTGGCGGCCTGCGGGGAAGGCGCCACGTCTACGGACAGGTCAACCGTCCGGCGGGTGTCGAATATGACAGTCACGTCGCTGCGCATGGCAGGCCTCCGTAAGATGTAAGAAAACGTGGCGCCAGTATGCTGCGCCGGGGCGCCGCGGACTGTCGCACCTGCGACATTGCCGGCCTACCAGCCCTTGGAGGCTTCCCAGGTGACGTCGGCGCCCTCGGCCAGCGAGCGGCGCATCATGTCCAGCAGCGGAAACGCCCGCTGGTGCAGTTCGACGGCCTGCGTCACGGGATGCAGCGACTTGTCGTGGTGGTCGGCGTCGTCTTCATTGCCGGCATGGGCGCGGTCGTCGGCGGCCACGGCCGCTTCGATGCCGTCGATAGCGGCCTGGAGCTGCTCGTGGGTGAACACGCCGCGCTCGGGGACGTCGTCGCCGAACGACTTGCCGGCCGCGCGCAGCAGCGGGGCGGCATTCTGCGACAGCATCAGGATTTCGGCGACCGCCTTGGAATGGAACTTGATGAGCATATTGCGGACTCCGTCAATGGATACTTCCATACACTACCGCAATGCGGGGGCCGACGCCAATGGCAGGATACGAGCATGCCCGCCGCCCCCGGGGCAGGCGCGCGCCGCCGGCGGCCGGATACCGGGTCGGCAGGGGAAAACACGCCAAATCACGCTATGATCTAGGATATTCCCGTGAATACCATGGTTTTCGACACGCATCATTTCGTCAAACGGCTGACCGCCGCGGGCATGCCCCTGGGGCAGGCCGAAGTGCTGGCCGAAGAACAGGCCCGGCTGATCGACACGCGGCTGGCGACGAAAGACGACCTGACACGTGCCGTCGCCCCGCTGGCTACCAAAGAAGCGCTCACGGACGGCCTGGCCGCCTTAAAGACCGACATCGTGCTTCTGAAGTGGATGGCGGGCATAGGCTTGGCCGGCGTGCTGTCGCTGATACTCAAAACCTTCTTCTGATTCCTCCATGCTCCCCGAGCAACAACAACAACTCATTTCGCTGATCCAAAGCGCCGTCGCGCGCGTCCTGCCCGATGCCCAGGCCCAGGTGCTGCTCGAGCGCCCCAAGGTCGCCGCCCACGGCGACATGGCCACCAACGTCGCCATGCAGCTCGCCAAGCCCGCGCGCCGCAACCCGCGCGAACTGGCCCAGGGCATCGTCGACGCCCTGATGGCCGACGCCGCGGCGCGCGCCCTAGTCGAAAGCGCCGAGATCGCCGGCCCGGGCTTCATCAATTTCCGCATTACCGCCGCCGCCCGCCAGGCCGTCGTCCGGGCCGTGGCCGAGCAGGGCCAAGCCTATGGCCACGCCGCCGCCACGGGCGAAAAGGTGCTGGTCGAATTCGTATCGGCCAACCCCACCGGCCCCCTGCACGTGGGCCATGCCCGCCAGGCGGCGCTGGGCGACGCCATTTGCCGCCTGTACGCGGCCACCGGCCGGGACGTCACCCGCGAGTTCTATTACAACGACGCCGGCAACCAGATCCAGAACCTGGCCGTCAGCGTGCAGGCGCGCGCCCGCGGCATCGCCCCCGATTCGCCCGATTACCCGGCCGACGGCTACAAGGGCGACTACATCGTTGATATCGCGCAAGACTTCATCGCCGGCAAGACCCTGCAAGCGGCCGACGGCGCGGCCGTCACGGCCACCGGCAATGTCGACAGCCTGGACGACATCCGGGTGTTCGCCGTGGCCTACCTGCGCCGCGAACAAGACCTGGACCTGCAGGCCTTCGGCCTGGCTTTCGACAACTACTACCTGGAAAGCTCGCTGTACACCTCGGGCCGGGTCGAACAGACCGTGCAGGCGCTGGTGGCCAAGGGCCACACCTACGAACAGGGCGGCGCGCTATGGCTGCGCACCACCGAACTGGGCACCGGCGACGACAAAGACCGCGTCATGCGCAAGAGCGAAGGCGGCTACACGTACTTCGTGCCCGACGTGGCCTACCACAAGGCCAAATGGGAACGCGGCTTCCACCACGCCGTGAACATCCAGGGCAGCGACCACCACGGCACCGTGGCGCGCGTGCGCGCCGGCCTGCAGGCGCTGGAAGAGGGCATTCCCAAAGACTATCCCGCGTACGTGCTGCACAAAATGGTGAAGGTGATGCGCGGCGGCGAAGAGGTCAAGATCTCCAAGCGCGCCGGCAGCTATGTCACCCTGCGCGACCTGATCGACTGGGTGGGCCGCGACGCGGTGCGCTACTTCCTGATCCAGCGCCGCGCCGACACCGAATTCGTGTTCGACATCGACCTGGCGCTGTCGAAAAGCGACGAGAACCCGGTGTACTACATCCAGTACGCCCACGCCCGCATCTGCTCGATGATCGCCAACGCCGGCGCCGACGACGCCCGCATCGCGCAGGCCGACGCCGCCCTGCTGACGGCGCCCTCCGAATTCGCGCTGATGCAGCGGCTGGCCGGCTTCCCGCAGATCGTGGCGCAGGCCGCGCAAGAACTGGCGCCGCACCATATCGCCTTCTGGCTGCGCGACTGCGCATCCGACTTCCACGCCTGGTACAACGCCGAGCGCGTACTGGTCGACGACGAACCCCTGAAGCTGGCCCGCCTGCGCCTGGCCGCCACGACGCGGCAGGTGCTGGCCAACGGCCTGGCGCTGCTGGGCGTGTCCGCCCCGCAACGGATGTAAGCTGCACCCATGGCAACCAAACGCAAATCGTCCCGTCAACCCAAACAACGCGGCAGCACCCTGTACGGCGCCCTGGCCGGCCTGCTGATCGGCCTGATCATCGCGGCCGTCGTAGCGTTCTACGTTACCAAGGCGCCCATGCCGTTCGTCGACCGCGCCACCCGCGACGCCGACCGCACCCAGCTGCCCGACCCGCGCCAGGCCCCCGACCCCAACCAGGGGCTGTACGGGCGCGATGGCGCGGCCGGCACGCCGCCCAGCGGCCCCACCGCCACGGCGCCCGCGCCGCTGCCGGGCGTGCAGCCCGCCACACCGGCGCCGCCCAAGGGTCAGTCCGACGAACTGGGCGCCCTGATCGCCACCCTGCCGCCCGGGACGCAGCCGCAGGCCCCGGCCGCGCCGCCGGCCAGCCAGGCCGCTCCGGCGTCCGGCAAGTATTTCCTGCAGGCCGGCGCCTACCGCGTGCTGGAAGACGCCGAAGGCCTGAAGGCGCGCATCCTGCTGCTGGGGCTGCCCGTGGCAGTGCAGCGCGCCGAGGTCAACGGCATGCAGGTCAACCGTGTGCGGGTCGGCCCCTTCGCGCGGCTGGACGACATGAACCGCGCCCGCAGCCTGCTGGGCGAAAACAAGATCGAATCGGCGGTGGTGCGGCAATAGCGGCAGGCCGCCCGCCCATTGAACTAATGCGCGATAACGCTGGTCTGTACCCGTAACTTTTCTTTCAGGAACACGCCCGATGCAGTTCTCCATGCTTACCCGCCTTGCCGCCGCCGCGGCGCTGGCCGCGTCCACCCTGTTTGCGCCGGCCAGCCAGGCCCAGGGCGCCCAGCAGTATGTCGCCATCAACCCGCCGCTGCCGTCCGACACGCCGGGCAAGATCGAGGTGCTGGAGTTCTTCGCCTACACCTGCCCGCACTGCGCCACCATGGAACCCATGGTCGAAGCCTGGGCCAAGACGGCGCCATCCGACGTGGTGGTCAAGCAGGTGCCCATCGCTTTCAATGCCAGCATGAAGCCGCTGCAACAGCTGTACTACACCCTGCAAACGCTGAACCGGCCCGACCTGCATTCCAAGGTGTTCACCGCCATGCACGTCGAACACAAGCGCCTGTTCAACAAAAAGGCCATGGGCGACTGGGCGGCCGAGCAGGGCGTGGACCGCGCCAAGTTCGACTCGGTCTTCGGTTCGTTCAGCGTGCAAACGCAAGTGCAGCGCGCCGACCAGCTGGCCCAGGCCTACAACATCGACGGCACGCCGTCGTTCGGCGTGGGCGGCAAGTACCTGACTTCGCCCGCGCTGGCCGGCAACAGCTACGAAGGCGCGCTGCAGGAAGTCGACAAGCTCATCCCCATGGCGCGCCAGCAATAAGGCGCCTGGGTATTGCCAGGTGTCTCCACAGGTGTCTGGCTCCGCAGGGGCCAGACACCGGACGATTGAGGCAGCCTCTGCCCAGCTCGGTGTCTGGCCCCTGCGGAGTCAGACACCTGGCGCGGCCGCCTGCAGGGCCTGCGCCAGGTCGGCGATCAGGTCGCGCGGGTCTTCCAGCCCGATGTGCAGGCGCACCAGGGCATGCTCGGCCCCCGCCCAGTAGCAGTGGCGCGCCAGTTCCCCCGGCGTGACCCACTGCACCAGGCTTTCAAAGCCTCCCCACGAAAAACCGATGCCGAACAGGCGCAGCGCGTCGACGAAGCGGCGCGAGGCCTCGGACGACAGGCGCAGCTCGACGGCCAGCATGCCGTTCGAGCCCGTGCAGTCGCGCTGCCACAGCGCGTGCCCCGGGTCGTCGGGCCAGGCCGGGTGGTAGATGCGCGCCACTTCGGGGCATGTTGCCAGGAATTCGCACACCTGCAGGGCATGGCGCGCATGCTGCGCCATGCGGATCGGCAAGGTGCGCACGCCGCGCAGCGCCAGCCAGGCGTCATCGGCGCTGACCGAATAGCCCATGGCGTACTGCGTGCGGTTCAGGCGCTGGGCCACGCCCGCGTCGTTGGTGACCACCGCGCCCAGCATCAGGTCGGAATGCCCGCCCACATATTTGGTGCCGGCCACCACCGACACCTGCGCCCCCAACTGCAGCGGCCGGTAGATGTAGCCCGAGCCCCAGGTGTTGTCGCAGGCCAGCACCAGGCCGTGGCGGCGCGCGAAACCGGCCAAGGCCGGCAGGTCGAGCATCTGGAACAGCAGCGAGCCGGGGGATTCCACATACACCAGGCGGGTGTTGGGCCGCACCAGAGCTCCCAGATCGTCGCCGGCGGAAAAATAGGTCAGCTCGATATTCATGCGCTTGAGCAGCGCCGCGTCCAGTTCGTACACCGGCCCGTAGACGCAGTCGGCCACCAGGGCGTGATCGCCCGCCGACAGCAGCGAGGCCATCACCAGGGTGATGCCCGCCATGCCCGACGAGGCCAGGTAGGCATGGGTGCCGCCCTCGAGTTCGCAAAACACCTGTTCCAGCGCGGCATGCGTGTCCATGCCCATGCGCCCGTACGTAGCCGCCCGCTCGCCGCCGGCCTTGCGGCGCTGGGTGGCTTCCAGGGCGTCCAGGCTCTGGAAGCGCACGGTGCTGGCGCGCATCGACGGCAGGTTGACCGGCGCCGAGCCGGTTTGCGGATTGAACGGCGCGGTGGCGGTGTGCTGCAGCAGCGTATCGATATGCGGGGCTTGGTCTTTGTCCATGGCGGTGCAACAGGAAGCGGCAAGTAATCGGAACCCCGATATTAGGAGATTCGCCGCATGCGCGGAAACGCGGGCCGCGCCGATTGCCACGCTCGGGCCGTGCGCAGTACGCTTGAGGCCCCTTCAGCTTCCCCGGATGGCATGCGCCCGGCGCGCGGCCGCCTTTGCCATGCTGCCTTTCGACACGCTGCTCGCCTTCTTCGGCATCGCCATCCTGCTGGCGCTGACGCCCGGCCCCGACAACCTGTTCGTGCTGATGCAGTCGGCCATGTGGGGCCGTTCGGCCGGCATGTTCGTGGTGCTGGGCCTGTGCACCGGGCTGCTGGGCCATACGGCGGCCGTGGCCGCCGGCCTGGCGGCGGTGTTCGCGGCATCGCCGCACGCGTTCACGGCCCTGAAACTGGTGGGCGCCGCCTACCTGGCCTACCTGGCCTGGCAGGCGCTGCGCGCCCGCGGCGGGCCGGCCCAGGCCGAACGGCCGGCGCCGCTGGGGCGCGGCGCGCTGTACCGGCGCGGCATCATCATGAACCTGACCAACCCCAAGGTACTGCTGTTCTTCTTTGCCTTCCTGCCGCAGTTCACCTCGCCGGCGCACGGGCCGGTAGGCCTGCAGATCGTCGAACTGGGGGCGGTGTTCATGGTGTCTACCCTGCTGGTGTTCGGCGCCATTGCCTTCTTTTTGGGCACCTTCGGGCAGCTTCTGCAGCGCTCGCCGGCCGCCTCGCGCTGGCTCAACCGCCTGGCGGGCATCGTGTTTTTAGGGCTGGCTGTACGGTTGGCCACGGCCAGCCGCTAGGGCGGCCCCGCGCCCGCCGGCACGGGCGCCGTCCCGCCATTTCTCCGGACAGCCCGGCCCGGAATAGGCCGCGCGCAGATGAGATTATTAATGCATTTGAGAAGATGTCTCATTTGCGTTAAAAACTCATACTTTTGCCCTTTCTGGAGAACTCAACGTGGCCTTTGCTTCCATCAGGATGCGCCGTGCGCGCACGGCGCGGCTTGCTGTCACCCCCTCTGTACTGGCCCTGGCGCTGGGCGCCGCCTATGCCCCGTGCGCATCTGCCCAGGCCGCGCAGGCCGGCGGCGCGCCGAACGCCGGCGACGTTGCCCAGCTGCCCGCCGTGACAGTGCAGGCCGCGCCGGTGGACGACACGCTGGAACACCTGGCGGCGCCCGTAAACACGGGCGCGCTGGGCAGCCGCAGCCAGCTGGAAACGCCGTTCTCCACCACCGTGGTCACCGCGGCCGACATCCAGGAGCGGCAGGTCAACAAGCTGGGCGATGTGTTCGCCCTGGACGCCTCGGTCACCGACAACAGCGCGTCGTACGGCGCGTGGGCCAGCTACCTGAGCGTGCGCGGGCTGCCGCTGGACTGGCAGAACTCGTACCGCATCGACGGCAAGCCGTTCCTCAGCTATGTCACGACCCTGCCTTACGGCCATTTCGAACAGATCGACCTGCTCAAGGGCGCCTCGGGCTTCATGTACGGGTTCGGCTCGCCGGGCGGGCTGATCAACTACGTGACCAAGCGGCCCACCGACGAGCCGCTGCGCAGCGTCGAGCTGGGCTACGTGTCCAAGGGCCTGCTGCGCGGGCACGTGGACCTGGGCGGACGCGCCGGCGAGGACGACCGGTTCGGCTACCGGCTGAACGTGACGCACACCGAGGGCAATACCTACAACAATGGCTCGCTGTACCAGACGGCGGCGTCGCTGGCGCTGGACGCGCGCCTGACCGACAAGCTGACCTGGGACTTCCAGTCGATCTACCAGGACCGCGACGTGGTCGGCCAGGAACCGACGATCTATGCGGGCGCGATGGCGGGCACCGAACTGCCGTCGCCCGTGCGCAACGACAACAGCAAGCTGGTGGGCGAAGGCCCGTATACCGACAACGCGTTCCGCTACTACTCGACCGGCCTGAAGTACCAGCTGGCGCCCGACTGGTCGCTGCGCACCGATTACACCTACAACACGACCCGCACGCGCCGCAACGAATCGGTGCTGTTCCTGCAGGACCAGGCCGGCAACTACCAGGACTACCGTTCGGACTACGGCGAGGCCTATGCCTACAACCAGTGGCAGGCCATGCTGGAAGGCCGGTTCCGCACCGGCGCCCTGAAGCACCAGGTGGTGATCGGCGCATCGTGGCAGAAACAGAAGAACGACTACAGCTCCAACGGCGTGTACCAGCTGCAGGGCATGGGCAACCTGTACTCGCAGAACACCAACACGTATTACAGCGACGGCAGCCTGGACCTGTACCGCGCCGCCGAGATCACGCAGAAGGCCCTGTTCGCCAGCGACACCATCGACCTGACCGGCGGCTGGTCGGTGCTGGGCGGCCTGCGCTACACGAACTACGAGCAGGCGGGCTTCGACCCGGACGGCGCGCAGTCTTCCAGCTACAAGAAAAACGGCGTGGTAACGCCCACCGTGGCGCTGATGTACAACTTCACGCCACAGACCATGGCCTACGCCAGCTATATCGAATCGCTGGAGCCGGGCTCGTCGGTGGGCAATCCGTATGCGAACGAGGGCGAGCTGCTCGACCCCCTCAAGAGCAAGCAGTACGAACTGGGCATCAAGACCGGCCATGAAGACTGGGCGGCCACCGCGGCGCTGTTCCGCATCGAGAAAAAATCGGAATACGCCAACGCGTCCAACGAACTGGTGCAGGACGGGAAGTCGATTTTCCAGGGGCTGGAGCTGGGCGCATCGACCCGCGTGGCCACCTACTGGAACGTGGGCGGCAGCCTGATGCTGCTGGATTCGGAATACAAGAAGGGGTCCGATTTCGTCGGCAACCGGGTCGCGGGGGCGCCGAAGTTCGTCGCCGCCGCGCAGGTTTCCTACGCGGTGCCGCAGTTGCCGGGCCTGAAGCTGCGGGCCGACGTGAAATACACCGGCGCCACCATGCTGGGCGCGTCGAACAAGGTCGAGGTGGACGACTACACCATTCTGAATATCGGCGCCACGTACGACACGCACATCTACGGCTACGAAACCACCTTCCGCGCGGGCATCAACAACGTTACCGACAAGCGCTACTGGCTGTACCAGTCGAGCGACTACGTGAAGGCGGGCGACCCGCGCACCTACAGCCTGAGCGCCAGCCTGAAGTTCTAGGCGCGCGGGCCGGCGCCGCGGCCGGTCAGCACGCGGTGAAGCGCACGATGCCGTCGTCGCCGATGCGGCGCGCGAGCTTGCCCGCGAAATACAGCGCGTGCAGGTGGGCCAGCGCCTCGCCCATGGCGAAGGTCAGCTGGTGCAGGTCGAGCTTGCGCTTGAACAGCACCGGCACGATGTCGGACGTGGACTGCGGCTGCGCACACGCTTCGAGCACTTCGGCCAGGCGCTCGGCGTGGTGCTGGTGCTGCTGGGCGATGCGCTGGTGCAGGCCCTTGAAGGGGCGCCCGTGCGAGGGCAGCACCAGCGTGTCGGCCGGCAGGTCGGCGTAGCGGTCCAGCGAATCCAGGTACAGGGGCAGGGGGTTGGAATCCGGCTCGTAGTCGAAGACGCTGACGTTGGTGGAAATACGCGGCAGCACCATGTCGCCCGAGACCAGGATGGCCAGGTCGGGGCTGAACAGAGACACATGCTCGGGCGCGTGCCCGTATCCGACAATGACGCGCCAGTTGCGCCCGCCGATGGCGACCTGGTCGCCGTGCAGCAGGCGGGTATAGCGTGCCGGCATGGCCGGCACCAGGTCGGGGTAGTAGCCGGCGCGGCGGCGGATCTGGTCCTGCGCGTCGGGGTCGGTGAGCCCGTGGCGGGCGAAGTGCTCGACCGCGGCCTGGCCGTTGGGGCCCGAGCCCGCGCGGCGCGACGACCACAGCGAGCCCACCATGAAGTCGGTCATGCTCATCCACAGCGGGGCGTTCCAGCGTTCGCACAGCCAGTGCGCCAGCCCGACGTGGTCGGGGTGCATGTGGGTGACCAGCACGCGCAGCACGGGCAGGCCCTCCAGTTCATTCGCGAACACCTCTTCCCACAGCGCCTTGACCGGGTCGCGGCTGATGCCGCAGTCGACCACTGTCCAGCCCTGGCGACCGTCGATCTCGTCGCGCAGCAGCCACAGGTTGATGTGATCCAGCGCGAAAGGCAGCGGCATGCGGATCCATTTGACGCCGTCGGCCACCTGCCGGGCGCGACCGGGTTCGGGCTGCTCATCGCCCCAGGGATACTGCAACTGATGCTCGTTGGGATTCATGGATGCTCTCGGATAGGCTTGACGATTGTTCCAGGCCATCATAATTTACGTTTACGTAAACTGCCAAACCTCGCATGCCGCCTACCTGGACGATCTCCGAACTCTCGCGCGAGTTCGATATCACGCCGCGCACCATCCGCTTCTACGAAGACCAGGGCATCGTCAGCCCCGGGCGCGATGGCCGCAACCGCGTGTACAGCGCGCGCGACCGCACCCGCCTGAAACTGGCGCTGCGGGGCAAGCGGCTGGGGCTGCAGCTGTCCGAGATCCGCGCCCTGATCGACATGTACGACGGCCCGGGCGACAACGCGACGCAATTGCGGCAGTATCTCGACGTGCTGGCCCAGCATCGCGCCGTCCTGGAGCAGCAGCGCCGCGACATCGACGACACGCTGGCGGAAATCGCCGAACAGGAACGGCAGTGCCAGCTGCTGCTGGCGCAGAAACCCTGACAATAACCGCCGGCGCCCCCGGCCCGATGTGGACACCCGATGCCCCTGCTGCAAACCCTGGGCCTGTTCGCCCTGACCGCCGTGGCCGAAATCGTAGGCTGCTACCTGCCGTACCTGTGGCTGAAGCAGGGGCATTCGGCCTGGCTGCTGGTGCCGGCCGCGCTCAGCCTGGCGCTGTTCGCCTGGCTGCTGACCCTGCATCCCACGGCCTCGGGCCGGGTCTATGCCGCGTACGGCGGCGTGTATGTCAGCATGGCTCTGCTGTGGCTGTGGGCGGTAGACGGTGTGCGGCCGGCACCGACCGACTGGGCGGGCGTGGGCCTGTGCCTGGCCGGCATGGCGCTGATCATGGCCGGCCCGCGCCACGGCTGAGCCGCGGCGCCATGGCACGCGCAGCCTGGCCCTGCGGCTTTGGCACTGCGGTTGCCAGAGTATCGAGAAACAGGCTCAGGGCCGCGGAGCGGTTGTCTTCGTGCCACATGGCGACGATCTCCAGGCGGGTATTGGGCGACCGGCGCGACAATGGCCGATACACGACGCCCGGATGGCGCAACTGCCCCAGGTGCGATGGGATCAGCGCGACGCCCACGCCGGCGGCCACAAAGCTGAGGATACTGGACGCCTGCCAGGCCTCGCAGATGATGTTGGGATAAAAACCTTCTTCCAGGCACATCGACACGCCGTACGAGTGCAGGATGGGCACGCGATCGTGTGAATATGCCACGAACGATTCATTGCGCAGATCGGCCAGCGCAATAGTGCGGCGCGATGCCCAGGGCGACAGGGCGGGCACGGCCAGGCCGAACCGGTCGATTTCCAAGGTACGGGTAACGATACCGGCTTCGGCCGGCAGGGGCAGCCGCACCAGCCCGGCATCGAGCTGCCCCGATTTGAGATTGCGGATCTGGTTCATCGTCGTCATCTCGAAGACATCCAGCAGGACATCCGGATGCGACTTGCGGAACCCCCACAACAGGTGCGGCACGATCCCGTATGCCACCGTGCCGACGAAGCCCACCGACAATTTGCCGGAACCCGCCTCATCGGCGCGCCGCACCATGGCAATGGTGGCGTGTTCGGCCCTGAGCATGGCCTTGGCCTGCTGCAGCAGGACTTCGCCGGCAACCGTCAGAACGACCGACCGCTTGGTGCGCACGAACAGTTGCACATCCAGGTTCTGTTCCAGGCGCCGAATGGCCTGGCTCAGCGGCGACTGCTCCATGTGCAGGCGAGTGGCCGCCCGCCCGAAATTGAGTTCTTCAGCCACTGCCACGAACTGGTTGAGCAGGCGGGTAGAAAGCATAAAGATTAAAAAAGTCTGAAACCACGAGAAATTAAATATTAGACCAACAGCTCTGGCGACCTCACAATCCGTTGCAGCTGCGATACATGGCGGCGACAACACCTCACAAACCACAGATATTGTCCCGGCAGCGGGCCCCTGGCCCCATGCCGCGGCCCAGGAAGGAGACAACCATGACTGTGCCCCTCATCGGCGCCCGTCCTGTACTGCCAAGGCTTGCCCGCTGCATGGCAAAGGCTGCCGGCGCGCTGCTCGGCGCCATGGCGCTGGCGGGCGCGCCGGCCGCGCAGGCGGACGGATTTCCCTCCAAACCCCTGCGTTTCATCGTCCCTTACGTGCCGGGCGGGCCTACCGACCTGATCGCCCGTACCATTGCCGAACCGCTCGCGCAGCGGCTGGCGCAGCCGGTGATTGTGGAAAACAAGCCGGGGGCCTCGGGAGCCATCGGCACCGACTTCGTGGCCCGCGCCCCGGCCGATGGCCACACGCTGCTGCTGTCCAACATCGGCGATACCGTCACGCTGGCGCTGGGGGTGAAAGTTCCCTACGACTACCTGCGCGACCTCCAGCCCGTTTCCCTGCTGGGTAAAACGCCCTTTGTGCTGGTGGCCAGCCCGAAATTGAAGGCCCGCTCGGTACACGAGCTGATCCAGCATGCGAAGCAGAATCCCGGAACCGTCAATTTCGGTTCTTCCGGCACCGGCTCGGCTTCGCAGCTGGCTGGCGAACTGTTCGTTTCCCTGGCCGGCGTCGACGCCACGCACATCCCCTACAAGGGCCAGGCCGAGGCCACCACGGGCTTGATCGGCGGACAGCTTACCTTCATGTTCGCCAATCCCGTCAACACGCTGCCGCACATACAAAGCGGCGCCTTGCGCGCGCTCGCGGTCTCCGAGGCGACGCGCTACCCCAAGCTGCCGGATGTGCCCACCGTGGCCGAGAGCGGATTGCCCGGCTACGACGTCAGCGCATGGTTCGGCCTGATGACGACAGGCGGCACGCCCGCGCCCGCCGTGGAGCGGCTGAACAAGGAAGTGCGCGAGATCCTGGCCATGCCGGAAGTGCGCGAAAAGCTCGCCCGCCTGGGCGTTGCGGCCCAGGGAAACTCTCCGCAAGAATTCACCGCATACATCGAAAGCGAAATCGCTCGATGGACCAAGGTCGTACAGGACGCCGGAATCAGCGTCCGGCAATGACACCCGCACTGCCGGCCCGGTTCATGCGGCCCTGCCGGCGCACCGCACCCCACATATCAGCAGGTTGGAGAACACGATGCCTTTTCTGGAACGTGCCGGGGCCCCGGCTATCCATTACGAGTACGACGATTACACAGATCCCTGGAAAAACGCCCCGATCCTGATGCTGCAGCACGGCTATAGCCGTTCGGCGCGGATCTGGTACCAGTGGGTGCCCTATCTGGCGCGCCACTACCGTGTCGTCCGCATGGATCTGCGCGGGCTGGGCCGTTCGCCGGCCGACTTCGACCTGCAAACGGAGATGACGGCCGGGCATTTTATTGAAGATATCCTGGCAGTGATCGACGCGCATGGCGGCGGGCCGGTGCACTATTGCGGCGAGTCGCTGGGCGGCATCCTGGGAATGCTCCTGGCGGCCGAACATCCCGACAAGCTGCGCACGCTGACGCTGGTCTCGGCGCCGCTGCGCCTGTCGGCGCGCACGCAGAAAGATTTTGCATGCGGCTATGCCAGCTGGCAGGAAGCCCTGCGCGTGCTGGGGTCGGAAGGATGGTCGGAACGCGTCAATACCATCACGCGCTTCCCGGCCGGCACGGACCCGCAGCTGCTGGACTGGTACGCCAAAGAAACCGGCAAGTCGAATGTCGACGCACTGATCAGGCTGTCTGAAATCGCCTGCTCGGTTGATGTCGAACCCTGCTTGGCCCGCATCACCACGCCCACGCTGGGGCTGTACCCCATGAAAGGCCCGATCACGGTCAACGACGACGACATCATCCTGAACACCATCGCGGACATGCGCATGGTGCGCCTGCCCACGACATACCACGCGATCCAGTTCCTGATGCCCGCCGCCTGCGCCCAAGAAGTACTGCACTTCGCCGCCCAGCACGACGGCATCAGCTGCCACGAATAACACAGGGCCGGGCAACCGGTCCGTTTCCCAAGGGGGATGCCATGACCATGCAACGCAGACGCTTTCTGCAAACCATGCCGCTGCTCGGAGCCGCCGCGGCCGCCGGCGCACTGGCACCGGCACGCCGCGCGCATGCGGCGCCGGCGCACGCCTATCCCGACAAGCCCATCCAGTTGGTGATTCCGTTTGCGGCGGGCGGCCCGACGGATATGCTGGGCCGATTCTTGTCGCGCAGCCTGTCCCAACAACTGGGGCAGCCCGTGGTGGTCATGAACCGCCCCGGCGCCGGCGGCAATATCGGCACGCAATTCGTGGCCCGCGCCGAGCCCGACGGCTACACATTACTGCTGGTCGCCAGCTCGCATGCCATCAATCCGGCGGTGTACGACAACCTGCAATACGATCCCATCGCCGACTTCTCGGCCATCAGCCTGCTGGCCTCCGGGCCTTTCATTCTGACAGTACGCAATGGCCTGCCGGCCAAGTCGGTAAACGAGCTTATCGAACTGGCGCGCGCCGAACCCGGCCGCCTGACCTACGCATCGGCCGGCACGGGTACCGCCAACCATTTGGCGGGTGAACTGTTCAAGCAGCTGACGGGCGTGGACTTGACTCACGTGCCATACAACGGCGCGGCGCCGGCAAGCCAGGCGATACTGGCCGGCACCGTAGACATCCTGTTCAACAATATGCTGTCGGGAATGCCGATGGTCAAAGCCGGGCAAGTGCGCGCATTGGCCGTCACCGGGCCGAAGCGCTCGGCGGCCTTGCCCGATCTGCCCACCGTCGCCGAATCGGGCGTTCCCGGATTTGATGTGCAGACCTGGTATGCACTGCTGGCGCCGGCGAATTGCCCCGAGCATGTGCGGCAAGCGCTGAACGACAGTGTCGGCAAGGCTCTAGCCGCTACAGACGGGCGCACGCTGCTGGATAGCCAGGGCCTGGAATGGTCGCCCGCCACGCCGCAGGAAGTCGCGGCATTTTTGTCGAGCGAACGCGGCAAGTGGGCGGACATCGCCAAACGCTCGGGCGCACGGGCCGACTGACCCCGCGGCGTGCCGCGCGCGGCACGGACATGGGCGAAGTACAGTGCCTTGTGATGCCATTTCGCGAATCATGGCCGGTATCGGCGCAAGAGGGGCACACCATGCAAGACACAATCACCAGACTGCCGGACGGCACCGCCCGGCAGCCGCTGCGCCTGAGCGACCTGACCGATGCGCGGCTGACTGGCGATGCGCAATCCGCCGCTTTCATCGAGAACGGGCGCCGCATCACACACGCGCAGTTTCATGAACAGGTACTGCGCAGCACGGCCTGGCTGAAACAGCATGGCGTGCAACGCGGCTGCCGGGTGGCCATCTGGATGGTAAACCGCAGCGAATGGCTGGCGCTGTATTTTGCCCTGTGCCGGCTGGGCGCGGCCGCGGTCGCGGTCAATACGCGCTACCGCAGCGAAGAAGTAGGCTACCTGCTGGCGCACAGCCAGGCGCACCAGCTGATCCTGCAACTGAACTGCCGTGGCACGGACTTCGGGGCCATCCTGGACCAGATCGACCCCGGCCAGTTGCAAACGCTGGAGCAGATCGGCGTCATAGACCCTCCGGCCGGCCTTCCTGCCCGGCTGGCCGGCGTTCCCTGCATGCCGTTCAACCCGTGGCAGTGCGATCCGGCCTCCGTACCCGACATTTCGCAAGCGGACGACTTGTCCATTCTCTACAGCACGTCAGGCACAACCAGGGGACCCAAGCTGGTCATGCACCCGCAGCGCACCATCGCCGGGCATGCCATGGCATTGGCCGGGTTTTATGGCCTGGACCAACCGGCCGCGCGATTGCTGGCGGCGCTGCCTTTCTGCGGCACATTCGGCATGAGCGGCGTCCTGGCGGCATACGCCGGCGGCGCGCCTGCGTACATCATGGATGTCTTCGACGCGCAGCAGGCTGCCGGCCTGCTGCGCGCCGAGGCCATTACCCATGCGTTCGGCAGCGACGAAATGTACCGGCGCATCCTGGAACAGGCGCCGGCGGCCGATCCCTTTCCGGCGGCACGCCTGTTCGGTTTCGGCGCCTTCAATTCCAGCACATCGGATTTCGCATCGCAGGCCTGCGAACGCGGCATGCCCCTGACCGGCCTGTACGGGTCGAGCGAAGTGCAGGCACTGGTGGCGGCACAGCCTATGGGCCTGCCCATTCCGTCGCGTATCCAAGGCGGCGGCGCCCTGGCCGTGTCGCCCGCGGACGTGCGCATCCGCGACCTGCAAACCGGTGAATTGGCGCCGGCCGGCGTGTCGGGCGAGATCGAGATACGCACGCCGTACGCCTTCATGGGCTACTACCGCGATCCCGATGCCACCGCGCAGGCTCTGCTTCCTGATGGCTACTTCCGAACCGGCGACGCCGGCCGCCTGCGCGAAGACGGCAGCTTCGTCTACGAAGCTCGCATCGGCGATGCCATCCGCATTGGCGGGTTCCTGGTCAATCCACAAGAAATCGAAGATGTGCTCAAGCGTGCCCACGGGGTGGCCGATGCGCAAGTGGTCGCCGTGGACATCGACGGCCAGCCGCGGCCCGTGGCTTTTGTGATCGCACAAGGCGGCCAAGCCGCGGACGCTGACGCACTGATCGCTGTCGCCAGGCAATCGATCGCGCCGTTCAAGGTGCCGGCCCGCGTGTGGTTCGTAAATGAATATCCCGTCACGCGCAGCGCAAACGGCGTAAAGACCCAGCGCAACCGGCTGCGCGAAATGGCAAGCGCGCTGCTGGCGAGCCCGCCATCAGCTAGAAACGCGGAATAAACCCGCCATACAAACCGGGTAGAGTTCGCTTTTCCCTTAGGGGAAAACCCGAGTCTACTTTACGTTTACGTAAACGTAATATTACGTTCCTGCATTGCCTGGGCGTGCGCCGCGGCGCATCATGGATGCGGCTGCCGGTCCTGCCTGTCCGGGGCGCCTGGATGTAAGCACATACTCTCACGGAGACTCCAATGAATCTTCCCGGTTTGAATTTCAACTTGGGCGAAGACCTGGACATGCTGCGCGACGCGGTGCGCACTTTCGCGCAGGCCGAGATCGCGCCGCGCGCCGCCGAAGTCGACCGCAGCGACCAGTTCCCCATGGACCTGTGGCGCAAGTTCGGCGAACTGGGCGTGCTGGGCATGACCGCCAGCGAAGAATACGGCGGCGCCAACCTGGGCTACCTGGCGCACATGGTGGTCATGGAAGAAATCTCGCGGGCCAGCGCGTCGGTGGGCCTGTCGTACGGCGCCCATTCGAACCTGTGCGTCAACCAGATCCACCGCAACGGCACGGCCGAACAAAAGGCCCGCTACCTGCCCAGGCTGATCTCGGGCGAACACGTGGGCGCGCTGGCCATGAGCGAGCCGGGCGCCGGGTCCGACGTGGTCAGCATGAAGCTGCGCGCCGACAAAAAGGGCGACCGCTACGTGCTGAACGGCACCAAGATGTGGATCACCAACGGCCCCGACGCCGACACCCTGGTGGTGTACGCCAAGACCGACCCGGCTGCCCACCAGCGCGGCATTACCGCGTTCCTGGTGGAAAAATCCTTCAAGGGCTTCTCGGTGGCGCAAAAGCTCGACAAGCTGGGCATGCGCGGCAGCCATACCGGCGAACTGGTCTTCCAGGACTGCGAAATCCCCGAAGAAAATGTGCTGGGGCAGGTCAACGGCGGGGTACGGGTGCTGATGAGCGGCCTGGACTACGAACGCGCCGTGCTGTCGGGCGGGCCGCTGGGCATCATGCAGGCCGTCATGGACGTGGTGGTGCCCTATATCCACGACCGCAAGCAGTTCGGCCAGGCCATCGGCGAATTCCAGCTCATCCAGGGCAAGGTGGCCGACCTGTACACCACCCTGCAGGCCAGCCGCGCCTTCTGCTACGCCGTGGGCAAGAACCTGGACCAGCTCGGCGCCGAGCACGTGCGGCAGGTGCGCAAAGACTGCGCCGCGCTGATCCTGTACACCGCCGAAAAAGCCACCTGGATGGCCGGCGAAGGCGTGCAGATACTGGGCGGCAACGGCTATATCAACGAATACCCCACGGGGCGCCTGTGGCGCGACGCCAAACTGTATGAAATCGGCGCGGGCACCAGCGAGATCCGCCGCATGCTGATCGGCCGCGAGCTGTACGCCGAAACGGCCTGACCCGCCGGCCGCCCCCTTGCCATGATCTACCACGGCGACGTCCAGCGCATCGAACCGGCTCCGGCGCCCCAGCCGCAGCCGCTGGAGGTCGCCCGCCAGATCCTGGCTGGCTTCGACCGCCACTACGCGCTGTTCCGCTACAGCGCGCAGCGCGCCAAGGCACTGTTCGAATCGGGCGACTGGCACGGCATACAGCAGCTGTCGCGCGAGCGCATCGAATACTACGACATGCGCGTGCGCGAATGCGCCGCGCAACTGCGCCAGGCGCTGCGGCATTCGGCGGCGCCCGACGAGGCGGCCGGCCTGACGCCAGCCCAGACCGTCTTCTGGCAAGACGTGAAGCAGCAGTTCGTGGGCCTGCTGGCAGACCACCGCCAGCCCGAATGCGCCGAGACGTTCTTCAATTCGGTGTCGTGCCGCATCTTGCACCGCGACTACTTCCACAACGATTTCCTGTTCGTGCGCCCGGCGGTAGCCACCGACTACCTGGACAGCCGCATTCCGTCGTACCGTGTGTACTACCCCCTGACCGAAGGCTTGCGCAAGAGCCTGATCCGCATGGTGGCCGACTTCGGCCTGGCGGCCGCCTATGCCGACCTGCCGCGCGACACCCGCCTGCTGGCGCGCGCGGCGGTGCGCCAGCTGCGCGCCCAATGGCCGCGCCAGCTGGGGCGGCGGCTGGCTTCCGACTGCCAGGTGCAGGCGCTGGGCTCGCTGTTCTTCCGCAACAAGGGCGCCTATATCGTCGGCCGCCTGATCAACCAGGGCACCGTGCACCCCTTCGCCGTGGCCCTGGCGCGCAATGCCGCGGGCCAGATCGAACTGGACGCCCTGCTGCTGGGCGCCGACGACCTGAGCACGCTGTTCAGCTTCACGCGCGCGTACTTCCTGGTAGACATGGAAACGCCGGCCGCGGTGGTGAGCTTCCTGTCCAGCCTGGTGCCGCGCAAGCCCAAGGCCGAGCTGTACACCATGATCGGCCTGCAAAAGCAGGGCAAGACGCTGTTCTACCGCGACTTCCTGCACCACCTGGCGCATTCGCGCGATGCCTTCGACATCGCGCCCGGCATCAAGGGCATGGTGATGTGCGTGTTCACCCTGCCGTCGTACCCCTATGTGTTCAAGCTGATCAAAGACCGCATCGACAAAGACGGCATCGACCACGCCACGGTGCGCCGCAAGTACCAGATGGTGAAGCTGCACGACCGGGTGGGCCGCATGGCCGACACCTGGGAATACTCGCAGGTGGCCCTGCCGCGCGCGCGCTTCGCGCCGGCGCTGCTCGACGAACTGCGCCAGCGCGTGCCCAGCCTGCTGGAAGAAAGCGACGACACAGTGGTGATCCGCCACGTGTACATCGAACGCCGCATGACACCCCTGAACCTGTACCTGCAGCATGCGCCCGAGCCGCTGCTGGAGCAGGCGGTGCGCGAGTACGGCGACGCCATCCGGCAGCTGGCCACGGCCAATATTTTCCCGGGCGACATGCTGTACAAGAACTTCGGCGTCACCCGGCTGGGCCGTGTCGTGTTCTACGACTACGACGAAATCCAGCGCATGACCGAAATGCAGTTCCGGCGCATTCCGCCCGCCCCCGACGAAGAGGCCGAACTGGCCAGCGAACCCTGGTACGCCGTGGGGCCCAATGATGTGTTTCCCGAAGAGTTCGAGCGCTTTCTGCTGGGCGATCCGCGCGTGCGGCAGGCCTTTCTGCGGCACCACGCCGACCTGCTGCAGCCCGAATGGTGGCAGGCCTGCCGCGCCCATGTGGCGCAGGGCCGGATCGAAGAATTTTTCCCGTACGATACTGACAGGCGGCTGCGCCCCGGCAGCGCCCCGCGGCGCGTCGCCGCATCGTGACGCCAGTCCCCCCTTGCTTTCCAGGAGTCAATCATGTCTGATCCCGTCGTCATCGTTTCCGTTGCCCGCACGCCCATGGGAGGCATGCTGGGCAGCCTGTCCGGCCTGGCCGCCCACGAACTGGGCTCGGTTGCCATCAAGGCCGCTGTCGAGCGCGCCGGCCTGAAACCCGAACAGGTCGACGAAGTCATCATGGGCAACGTGCTGCAGGCCGGCCAGGGCCAGGCGCCGGCGCGCCAGGCGGCGCTGGGCGCGGGCCTGCCGCTGGGCGTGGCGTGCACCACCGTACATAAAGTGTGCGGCTCGGGCCTGAAGGCCGCCATGTTCGGCCACGACCTGCTGGCGGCCGGCTCGGCCCGCGTAGTGGTGGCCGGCGGCCAGGAAAGCATGAGCAACGCGCCCTACCTGATGCTGAAGGGCCGCCAGGGCTACCGCTATGGCCACGCCACCGTGTACGACCACATGGCGCTCGACGGCCTGGAAGACGCCTACGACCGCGGCAAGGCCATGGGCGTGTTCGCCGAAGACTGCGCCGCCAAGTACAGCTTCACGCGCGAACAGCAGGACGCGTACTCGCTGGAATCGCTGCGCCGCGCGCGCGCCGCCACCGAAGACGGCAGCTTCAAATGGGAAATCGCCCCGGTCACGGTGGCCGGCCGCAAGGGCGACACAGTAGTCGACACCGACGAGGCGCCCAGCAAGGCCATGCCGGAAAAAATCCCCACCCTGAAGCCGGCCTTCAAGAAAGACGGCACCGTCACCGCCGCCAATTCTTCGTCGATTTCCGACGGCGCAGCCGCCATGGTGCTGATGCGCGCCTCTACCGCCGCAGAACTGGGCATCAAGCCGCTGGCCCGCATCGTGTCCCACAGCCAGCATTCGCAAGAGCCGGGCTGGTTCACCACCGCGCCGGTCGGCGCGCTGAAGAACCTGTTCGCCAAGACCGGCTGGAAGGCCGAAGACGTGGACCTGTACGAAATCAACGAAGCCTTCGCCGTGGTGGCCATGGCCGCCATGAACGACTTCAAGCTGCCGCACGACAAGGTCAACGTGCACGGCGGCGCCACCGCGCTGGGCCATCCCATCGGCGCATCGGGCGCCCGCCTGGTGGCCACGCTGGTGGGCGCGCTGCGCAAGACCGGCGGCAAGCGCGGCGTGGCCACGCTGTGCATCGGCGGCGGCGAAGCCGTGGCAATGGCGATTGAGATGATTTGACAACCTGGGTGTCTGACTCCCGCGCAGCGGGTGTCGGACACCCTTCGGGAGTCAGACACGCACAGGAGAATGCTGCATGCCCGCCATCGAATCCCGCATCAATCCGCGTTCGCAAGACTATGCCGACAATGCCCGCGCCATGCAGGCGCAGCTGGACGACCTGGCACAGCAGTTGGCCCAGACCGCGCTGGGCGGCAACGAAGCCGCGCGCGCCAAGCACGTGGCGCGCGGCAAGCTGCTGCCGCGCGAACGCGTCGAGCGCCTGATCGATCCGGGCAGCCCGTTCCTGGAACTGTCGCCCATGGCCGCCCACGGCATGTACGACGGCGCGGCGCCCGGGGCGGGCGTCATCACCGGCATCGGGCGCATCGCGGGCACCGAGTGTGTCATCGTCTGCAACGACGCCACGGTCAAGGGCGGCACCTATTACCCCATGACCGTCAAGAAGCATCTGCGGGCACAAGAGATCGCCGCGCAGAACCGCTTGCCGTGCGTGTACCTGGTGGATTCGGGCGGCGCCAACCTGCCGCAGCAGGATGAAGTGTTTCCCGACCGCGACCACTTCGGCCGCATTTTCTACAACCAGGCCGTAATGTCGGCACAGGGCATCGCCCAGATCGCGGTGGTGATGGGCTCGTGCACGGCCGGCGGCGCCTACGTGCCGGCCATGAGCGACGAGTCCATCATCGTGCGCAACCAGGGCACCATCTTCCTGGGCGGCCCGCCGCTGGTGAAGGCCGCCACCGGCGAAGAAGTCAGCGCCGAAGACCTGGGCGGCGGCGACGTGCACACGCGCCTGTCGGGCGTGGCCGACCACCTGGCCGCCAACGACTTGCACGCGCTGCAGCTGGCGCGCGGCGCGGTGGCGCGCCTGAACCGCCGGAAGCCCGCGCAGCTGGCGCTGGCCCCGGTGCGCGAACCGCGCTACGACCCGGCCGAGCTCAACGGCATCATTCCGGCCGACACCCGCAAGCCCTACGACGTGCGCGAGATCATCGCCCGCATCGTCGACGGCTCGGATTTCGACGAATTCAAGGCGCGCTTCGGCACCACCCTGGTCACGGGCTTCGCGCACATCCACGGCATGCCGGTGGGCATCGTGGCCAACAACGGCATCCTGTTCTCGGAATCGGCGCAGAAGGGCGCCCACTTCATCGAACTGTGCGCGCAGCGCAAGGTCCCGCTGGTGTTCCTGCAGAACATCACCGGCTTCATGGTGGGCCGCAAGTATGAAAACGAGGGCATCGCGCGCCACGGCGCCAAGATGGTGACCGCGGTGGCTACCGCCAACGTGCCCAAGTTCACGGTGCTGATCGGCGGCTCGTTCGGCGCCGGCAACTATGGCATGTGCGGGCGCGCCTACTCGCCGCGCCTGCTGTTCATGTGGCCCAACGCGCGCATCTCGGTCATGGGCGGCGAGCAGGCCGCCAGCGTGCTGGCCACCGTGCGGCGCGACGGCATCCAGGCCAAGGGCGGGCAGTGGTCGGCCGAAGAAGAAGAGGCCTTCAAGGCGCCCATCCGCGCCCAATACGAACACGAAGGCCATCCGTACTACGCCACCGCGCGCCTGTGGGACGACGGCATCATCGCGCCGGCCGACACGCGCCGCGTGCTGGGCCTGGCGCTGTCGGCGGCCCTGAATACTCCCATCGAAGACACCCGCTTCGGCGTGTTCCGTATGTGAGCAGGTCTCACCCCCGGCGCGCTGCGCGCGTCCCCCTCAAGGGGGCGGCGCTGGCGGACCGGCGAAGCCGGATCCGCGGCGCCCCCGATAAGGTTGCTGCAAAACCGCAGCACCGCTGAAGTTAACGAGCAATTCCGACTGGATGACGCCAATGTTCGATACTCTGCTGATCGCCAACCGCGGTGAAATCGCCTGCCGCGTCGCCGCCACCGCCCGCCGCCTGGGCATCCGCACGGTGGCGGTGTATTCCGACGCCGATGCGGGCGCGCGCCATGTGGCGGCCTGCGACGTGGCCGTGCACATCGGCGGCCCCGAGCCGCGCGCCAGCTACCTGCGCGCCGACGCCATCCTGCAGGCCGCGCGCGACACCGGCGCGCAGGCCATCCACCCCGGCTACGGGTTCCTGTCCGAAAACGAAGCCTTCGCGCAGGCCGCCGCCGATGCCGGCATTGCCTTCGTGGGGCCGCCGGCGTCGGCCATTGCCGCCATGGGCAGCAAGTCGGCCGCCAAGGCGCTGATGGAAAAGGCCGGCGTGCCGCTGGTGCCGGGCTATCACGGCGACAACCAGGATCCGCAGTTCCTGAAAACGCAGGCCGACGCCATCGGCTACCCGGTGCTGATCAAGGCCAGCGCCGGCGGCGGCGGCAAGGGCATGCGAGTGGTGGAATCGGCCGGCGCCTTCCTGGACGCGCTGGCTTCGTGCCAGCGCGAAGCCGCGTCCAGCTTCGGCGACGACCGCGTACTGATCGAGCGCTATCTGCAGAAGCCGCGCCACATCGAGATCCAGGTGTTCGCCGACACCCACGGCAATTGCGTGTACCTGTTCGAGCGCGACTGCTCGGTGCAGCGGCGCCACCAGAAAGTCATCGAAGAGGCGCCGGCCCCCGGCATGACGCCCGAGCGGCGCCAGGCCATGGGCGAAGCCGCCGTGGCGGCGGCGCGCGCGGTCGGCTACGTGGGCGCCGGCACAGTGGAATTCATCGCCGAACCCGACGGCCGCTTCTATTTCATGGAAATGAACACGCGCCTGCAGGTCGAGCACCCGGTCACCGAAATGATCACCGGCCACGACCTGGTGGAATGGCAGCTGCGCGTGGCTGCGGGCCAGCCGCTGCCGGCCGCCCAGCAAGACCTGCGCATCAGCGGCCACGCCATCGAGGCGCGCATCTACGCCGAAAACCCCGACAAGGGCTTCCTGCCGTCGATCGGCAGGCTGGCCTACCTGGAACTGCCGCCGCACGCGGCGTTCGCCAACGGCGAAGTGCGCGTCGACGGCGGCGTGCGCATGGGCGACGCCATTACGCCCTTCTACGACCCCATGATCGCCAAGCTGATCGTGCACGGCGCCGACCGCGACCAGGCCCGCGCGCGCATGATCCAGGCGCTGGCGCATACCCACGCGGTGGGCGTGCAGACCAACGTGGCGTTCCTGACCCGGCTGATGCGGGACGAAGCCTTTGCCTCGGCCGACCTGGACACCGGGCTGATCGAACGCCAGCGCCAGACCCTGCTGCCGCCGCCGGCCGCCGCCGATGCCATTGCGCTAGCGCTGGCCACGGCAGCGGTGCTGGTGCGCCAGGGCCTGGCGCAATCCGCCGGCCAGGCCGCCCGGCCGGCCGCCGACCCCTGGGACGTGCGCGACGGCTGGCGCCTGGGGGGGCGCTACCAGCAGGCCGTGCAATGGCTCGATGGCGACACCCTGCGCGACGTGACGGTGGCGCGCGACGGGCAGGCCTGGACGCTGGCCGGCGCCGGCGCCGACGCGCCCCGGGCGTTTTCCTGGCGGGCGCAGGCCAGCGCCAACCCGAACCTGGCCTACGGCCTGCGTATCGTGCTGGATGGCTGCGAAAGCGCCGGCACGGTGGTGCTGCACGACGGCAAGGCCTATGTGTTCCGCGAGGGCCGCACGCAGGTGCTGGGCCTGCACGATGCGCTGGCCCATGCGCAGGACGACCAGGCCGACCACGCCGGCGGGCTGACCGCGCCCATGCCGGGCAAGATCATCTCCATCGCCGTGCAGGCCGGCGACAGCGTGTCCAGGGGCCAGCCGCTGCTGGTCATGGAAGCCATGAAAATGGAGCACACGATTTCGGCCCCGGCCGACGGCAAGGTGCAGGAAGTGTTCTACGCCGTGGGCGACCAGGTGGCCGAAGGGGCCGAGCTGGTGGCCATCGCATAGCGCGGGCCGGCGGCCGGCCAGGCGCCCCGCCGGCCGGCCGTCAACGGCACGCGCGCTCGCAGAACGCCAGCACCTGCTCGCCCAGCCACTGCTCGGGCGTGTTGAAATGGGCCATGATCGACACGTGGTTGTGGTCCGGCAAGGCAATGTGCAGGGGCGCCGCGCCGCGCGCCTGGCCCAGCGCCAGCGCGAACTCCAGCCCGTACAGGTCCAGCAGCGGATTCTCGAACTCGGCATTGGCCACCAGCACCGGCAAAGGCGCGCGCGCGGCATGGGCCAGCGGCGAGCGCGGACCATGGCAGGCCGGGTCCGGCCCGAAGTAGGCCGCCACGCCCGGCGCATTGGGGTTGGCCGGCAGGACATCGGCCTGCAGCCGCGCCGACACCAGCACGGCGCATCGCACGTCGATGGGCGGCAGCCCGCACAGCGGATCGCACGCCCAGGTTGCGACATGGGTGCCGCCGGCGGAATGGCCGAGCAGGCAGATCCGGCCCGCATCCCCGCCCAGCGCGCCGACGTGGCGCGCCAGCCAGCGGCAGGCCAGCGCGACGTCGGCCGCGCCACCGGGATACGGCGCCTGCTGCGCCAGCCGGTATTCCATATTGATGCCCACGCAGCCATGGCGGGCGAACCAGGTGGCCACGTTGGCGTACATTTCGGCGTTGATGTCCTTGGCGCCCCGGATGAAGGCGCCGCCATGCACGAAGACAAGCACCGGCGCGTTGCGCGCCCCGGCCGGCCGGTATGCGTCGAGCACCTGGCGCGGATCATCGCCATAGGCCAGGTCGCGCACGACCTCGACGCCGGCCTTGGGCGCCTGCGCCAGCAAGGGCAGGTACAGCGCCTTGGTTTCATCGCCGGCGGCGCGGATGTCCTGCTGCCAGCGGGCGCCGATCTCGCGCAGGCGCAGGGTCAGCGGCTCGGGGCGCGCCGTCATGGTGCCCCTCTGGTCAGGCGGGCGCGGGCAGGAAGGCGACGGCCTCGACTTCCACCAGCCACTGCGGCTGCGCCAGCGCCTGCACAATGACCAGGGTCGATACCGGCCTGGCCTCGCCCATGAAAGCGGCGCGCACCGGCCCCAGCAGCGGCACGTCGGACGCGCGGGTCAGGTATGTGCTGACCTTGACGAGATGCTGCATCTGCATGCCGGCCTCGGCGAGCACGGCCGCCAGGTTCGACCAGGCCTGGCGCGCCTGCGCCTCGAAGCCGTCGGGCAGCGCGCCGCCCGGATCGACGCCGACCTGGCCGGCAATGTGCAGCCAGGTGCCCGGCCCGGCGGACGCAATGGCCATGCTGTAGGGCCCCAGGGGCGGGGCGATCCCGGCGGGCGCGATGACGCGATTCGGCATGGCGCGCCCCTTACTGCGCACAGTCGTCGATCTCGGGCACGCGCGGAATCTCGATACCGTAGGCGCCCACGTCTTCGCGGATCTGGTCCAGGCCTTTGCGGATGATCGCCAGTTCGTCATCGGGGTGCGTGGCGCCCAGGCCGTATTCGGCGGCCAGCGCGCGTTTGCGCCCGGACCGGGCGCGCTCGTCGTCGGGCAGGCTGACAACCGCGTAGACCCCGTTGAGCAGGCTGCCCCGCAGCTTCTTGGCCACCTTGTCGCCGATCACGCGCTTTTCTTCGGCGGGCAGTTCAGAAAAGAAGCGGCGCATGATGATGCGGCCGAACTGGATGTGGCGCGCCTCGTCGCGCAGGATGAGCCGGCAGGCCTCGCGGATGGAGGCGAAGCGCGCGTTTTCGTAGCGCGCCTGCAGCAGTTCGCCGGACAGCTGCTCGAACAGCGTATTGACCGACAGGCTTGCGTAGAAGCTCATTGCCTTCTCGTCTTTCTCGTCGTGGAAGCGCGGAATGATGTCCTTGAAGTAGTCGGCGCGCGGGGTCGCCTCGTAGCCGTTGAGATGCTCGGCGATGCGGAAGCTGGCCTCGTGGTGCCGCAGTTCTTCGGCAATGAAGTTGGTGATGTGCTGCTTCACTTCGAACGGCTGGTGCGAAAAAATCGCCTCGCGCAGGCGTTCGGCCCCGTACGGGGTGGCGCCGTGTTCCATCCAGGCGCGCAGGCTCCACCACTCGGCCCCGGCCGCGCGCACTTCGTCGGGCAGGTCCGCCTGGGCAATATCCGAATAATCGATATCGGCCACCGGATTCCAGGCAAGATCCCGCGCCTGCGTGCACAGGCGCCAGACTTCCGGGTATTCGACAGTGGCCACCACCGGATAGGGATTGGGAACCTGGGGGATTTCTTCGAGCAGGGACGGTTGCATCTGATGAGGTCCTTGAGTGGAAACAGGAAGAAGCCGCGCAACGGTCATGCTAGGAAAGCTGTCTTGATACATCCAATACTATTTACATTGCTACGTGATTCGTGCTAGATATTGCCAACCCGCGGCCACGCCTATGGGGGCGCCCATGTTCGAACTCCGCCTGGTTCGCCAGTTTGTCGTCGTCGCCGAAGAGCTCAACTTTCGCCGCGCGGCCGAGCGGCTGCACATGTCGCAACCGCCGCTGTCGACCGCGATGCAGCATCTGGAAGCCGACATCGGCACGGCGCTGCTCGATCGCAGCAAGCACCATGTACGGCTGACCGCCGCCGGCAAGGTGTTCTACCGGGACGCGATACGCCTGCTGCAGTTTGTAGAGCAGGCGCGCGAGCGCGCCCGCCGCACGGGCAGCGGGCTGGAGGGCGCGCTGCGCCTGTCTTTCGTTCCCAGCGCCGCGCTCGATGTACTGCCCGAGATCTTCAAGCGCTTCCAGCGCGACTACCCTACCGTGCAGCTGACGCTCACGGCCGAAACCACGCGGCGCCAGCTGGAAGACCTGCAGAACGGCCACACGGACCTGGCACTGCTGGTGGGGCCCGTCTACGATTCGCAGGGGCTCGAGCTGGTGGCGCTGCAGTCCCAGCACTTCGTCATTGCCGTCCCCGTCGGGCACGCGCTGGCCGGGCGCCAGAAAGTCAAAATGAAAGAACTGGCGGCGGAATCGTTCGTCTCTTTTCCGGCGGCCGAAGGCGCCGGTTTCGCCAGCGCGCTGCTGGGCGCCTGCCAGGCCGCGGGCTTCATGCCGCGGATCGTCCAGGAGGCCTCGCAGATGCAGGCCATCCTGACCCTGGTGGCGGGCGGGCTGGGCGTCGCGCTGGTGCCTTCCGCCATGCGCCGCCTGCACATGTCCGAAGTCAGCTTCCTGGAGATTGCCGAAACGCGCAATCCGCCCAGCTATCAGTTGCTGTTCGCCCACGCCGCCGCCAACGACAACCCCGTCATCCAGGCCTTCCTGGCAAGCGCGCTGGGCCCGGCCAGGGCTGCCGGCGCATAACCCGGCCCGCGGCGGCGTGATTCGCGCGACGTATCAGCGGCCCGCTTGAACGGTATTAGACAAGCGGGTTGTTACTTGGGAGCATTTGACGCGAATCCAGATCATCGCCCAGCAATGGAATGCCACCCATGACGGATGAATTGCATGAACCAACTGTGCCGACTGATTGCGCCCATCGCCTCCTGTATGCTGCTGGCCGCCCCCGCGGGGCAGGCCCTGGCCCAGGACTTCCCCACGCGTTCCATCACGCTGGTCGTTCCTTACCCGGCGGGCGGTTCCGCTGACATCCTGGCACGCGCAATCGGCCAGAAGCTGGGCGAAAAACTCGGCCAGCCGGTGGTGGTCGAAAACAAGGGCGGCGCGGGCACGGCGATAGGCGCGCACTTTGCCGCCGAGGCGCCGGCCGACGGCTACACGCTGCTGCTGGGCACGGTCAGCTCGCACGCCATCAACCCGGCAATCAACAAGGTGGGCTACGACCCCATCCGCGACTTCGCGCTGGTGGCGCCGGTGGCATCGACGCCGTTCGTGCTGGTCACCCCGCCCGGCTCGCCGTTCCACACGCTGGCGGACGTCATCACCGCGGCGCAGAAGCAGCCGGGCACGCTGGACTATGCCTCTGCCGGCCCGGGCACGTCCAACCACCTGGCCGGCGAGATGCTGGCCAGCGCCGCCGGGATCCGCCTGGTGCACGTGCCATACCGCGGCAGCGCGCCCGCCCTGGTGGACGTGATGGCGGGCCACGTGCCGCTGATGTTCGACCTGCAGACCACCTCGGTGCCCCACATCCGCGAAGGCAAGCTGCGCGCGCTGGCCGTCACCAGCCTGCAGCGCAGCGCCTTGCTGCCCGACGTGCCGACCGTGGCCGAAAGCGGCATACCGGGCTTCGAAGTCAGCGCCTGGTTCGCGGTGTTCGTGCCGGCGAAGGTGCCCGCGCCGGTACTGCAGCGCCTGCGCGGCGCCATGTCCGCGATCATGAAATCGGACGACATGGAACAGAAGCTGCGCCAGATCGGCGCGGCGCCCGACCTGCGTTCGCCCGAGGAATTCGCGGCCTACCTCAAGGCGGAAGTGGCGAAATACACCGAGGTCGTGAAGGCGGCCGGCCTGACGTCGCGATAGGCGCCTGGCGCCCCTGCGCCACCCCGGTCCGCCCGGCAACAAGGCCCGGCGGGCCGGCCGGGCGGACCGGATTGTCGCTGGACGAAAGTTTGTTGCGCTGCAACTTTACCGCTGCCGCCCCGCCTTTCTATCTTGTGGCCGTGTTCTCCAGAACCGGTCCGGCCCCATCCATGCCATCGCAAGACGCCACCGCAGTTTCCGCCACGAAGAAGACTTGCCGCGTGCTGGCCAGCCTGTCCGACCCGCGTGTGCACCGGCTGACCGATATCGCGCAAAGCGCCGCGGTGGATATTTCGACGGCGCGGCGCATTCTGAAAGACCTGGAAGCCGAGGGCTTCGTCGAACGGGATCCGGTCAGCAAGCACTACATGCTAGGCCCGCAGGTGTATGCCATGCACCATGCCATGGTCGACGGCCTGGACCTGCGCGGACTGGCGCGGCCCGCCCTGATCCGGCTGGCGCGCCGCTTCGGCGACACGGTCATCCTGTCACTGCCGATGGGCTGGGAATCCGTCTGCGTGGACCTGTGCTTTGGCGACTATCCCATCCGCGCCAACTACCTGCAGGTGGGCAGCCGCCGGCCGCTGGGCGTAGGCGCCGGCAGCCTGGCGCTGCTGTCGGCGCTGGACGAATTCGAATCGCGCGCGGTGCTGCCCATGGTGCGGCAGCGCCTGGCGGCCAGATATCCGCGCTACCCCGAGCGCGACCTGGATCTGGCCACGCAGCGCGCGCGCCGCCTGGGGCACGCCATGCTGCTGGACGTGGTGGTGGAAAAAATGGGCGGCCTGGGTGTGGCCGTGCGCGGGCCCAGCGGGCGGGCGATCGCCGCGCTCAGTGTGGCCGCACTGAACGAACGCATCGAATCGCGCGAACAGGAGCTGGCGCAGGCACTGTCACACGAGGCACGCGAAATCGAACGCGCGTGGCTGCCGCATGCCTGACCGCGATTACCGGCGCGCCTATGTGCAGGCCGCGGCCACCACGCGCTTCGGCCGCCACGAAGGCGCCAGCGCGCTGGACCTGATGGCCGAGGCGGCCAACAGCGCCCTGGCGCAATCGGGCCTGGCGCGCGCCGATATCGATGGCGTGCTGTGCGGCTATGCCACCACCTTTCCGCACCTGATGCTGGCCACGCTGCTCAGCGAAAAACTGGGCCTGGACCCCTGCTATGCCCACGGCATGCAGATGGGCGGGGCTACCGGCGCGGCCATGGTCATGCTGGCGCGCGAACTGCTGCGCGCCGGCACCTGCCGGCGCATCCTGGTGGTAGCCGGCGAAAACCGCCTGACCGGCCAGGCGGTCGACACCTCCATCCAGACGCTGGCGCAGGTGGGCGAACCGGACACCGAAGTGCCCAACGGCGCCTCGGTGCCCGCCTACTACGCGCTGCTGGCCTCGGCCTACATGCACTGCACCGGCACCAGCCGCGACGCCATGGCCGGCTTCGCCGCGCTGATGCGCCACAACGCCGCCGGCCATCCGCATGCGCACCTGCGCGAACCCATCACGGTCGAGCAGGTGCTGGCCTCGCGGCCGATCGCCACGCCGCTGCATCTGCTGGACTGCTGCCCCATCTCGGACGGCGCGGCGGCCCTGGTGCTCAGCGCCGACGAAGGCCCGGTGCAGGTCGCCGGCGGCGGCCAGGCGCACCGCCACCAGCACCTGTCGGCCATGCGCGACGTGCTGGACACCGGCGCCGCGCGCGCCTGCGCCCGCGCCCTGGCCGAGGCGCAGGTGGACGCCGGCCAGATCGACTATCTGGCCATCTACGACTCGTTCACCATCACCCTGATCATGCTGCTGGAAGAACTGGGCTACGCCCCGCGCGGCGGCGCGGGAGCGCGGCTGCGGCGCGGCGACTTCGCGGCCGCCGGCCCCTTGCCCCTGAACACCCATGGCGGCCTGCTGTCGTTCGGCCATTCCGGCGTGGCCGGCGGGCTGGCCCACGTGGTCGAGGCCTGCAACCAGCTGGCGGGCCGCGCCGGCGAACGCCAGATCGCGCCGCGCCGCCGCGCGCTGGTGCATGCCGACGGCGGCGTGCTGTCGGCGCACGTCAGCCTGGTGCTGCAGGCCGAGGGCGCGGCATGAGCCCGGCCGCGCCCGACCGGCATCCCCTCGACCTGCAGCGCTGCGACGACTGCGGCGCCTGGTGGGCCTTGCGCCCCTACGCCTGCGCGGCCTGCGGCGGCACGGCATTGCGCTGGCGCCGCGCCGCCGGCACCGGCGCGGTGATCGCCCGCAGCGAAGTGCACCGCGCGCCCGACCCGCAGTGGCGCGCGCTGGCGCCCTATGTACTGGTGCTGGTGCGCCTGCAGGAAAACGTGACGCTGATGGGGCATGCCGACGCCGGCATCGCCATCGGCCAGGCGGTCAGCGGCCGCGCCGTCGAGCTGAACGGCCGGACGCTGCTCAAGTTCGAGGCGTGCCGCCCGCCTTGATGCGCGGCCGCGACGGCGGCCTTGTTTTCCACCACCCCGACCAACAATAACGTCCCGCGAGGACGGAGGAGAGACTCATGCCTGCAATCGCTACCTGGCGCGCCGCCCTGGCCGCCATCGCCCTGGCGGCCCATGCCGCGGCAGCCGCCGCAGCATGGCCGGACAAGCCCGTGACCCTGGTGGTGCCCTATCCACCGGGCGGCCCCACCGACATCGTGGCCCGCTCTGTGGCGCAAGGGCTGGGCGACGAACTCGGCCAGACGGTCATCGTCGACAACCGCTCGGGCGCGGGCGGCAATATCGGCGCCGACCTGGTGGCCAAGAGCGCGCCCGATGGCTATACCCTGCTGCTGGCCACCACGGCGCACGCCATCAACATGTCGCTGTTCAAGAACCTGGACTATGACACGCGCAAGAGCTTCGCGCCGATCTCGCTGCTGACCAAGGGCCCGCTGGTGATCGTGACGCGCCCGGACCTGCCCGCGAAGAACGTGGGCGAGCTGATCGCGCTGGCCAAGGCGTCGCCCGGCAAGCTGACCTTTGCCTCGTCGGGCAACGGGCAGTCCACGCACCTGTCGGCCGAGCTGTTCAACACCATGGCCGGCACCCGCATGGTGCACGTGCCGTACCGCGGCAGCGCGCCGGCCATGACCGACGTGATGGGCGGCCAGGCCGACATCATGTTCAACACCATGCTGTCGTCCATGCCCTACGTGAAAGACGGCAAACTGCGCGCGCTGGCCGTCACCAGCGCCGCGCGTTCGCCCGCCGCGCCCGACGTGCCCACCGTGGCCGAGTCCGGCCTGGACGGCTACGAGGCCACGGCCTGGAACGGCCTGATGGCGCCGGCCGGCACGCCCGAGGCCGTGGTGCAGAAACTGAGCGCGGCGCTGCGCAAAGTGCTGGACCGCCCCGACCTGCAGAAGCAATTTGCGCAACAGGGCTTCGATGCGGACTGGATGACGCCGGCCGAATACGGACAGTTCCTGGACAACGAAATCCGCAAGTGGGCGGAAGTGGTCAAGGTCTCCGGCGCCACCGTCAACTGAAGGAGTCTTCATGGCATCTGCATCCCCCCCGCGCGACGGCCTGGACCGGCTGCTCGATCCGGCCTCGATCGCCATCGTCGGCGCGTCCGACAATCCCGACAAGATCGGCGGGCGGCCCATTTACTACATGCGGCGGCACGGCTACGCGGGCACGCTGTACCCCATCAACCCGCAGCGCGCCGAAGTGCAGGGGGAACGCGCCTGGCCCGGCCTGGATGCGCTGCCCGCGGCGCCCGATCTGGCCATCGTGGCCGTGGCGGGCCAGCAGGCCGTGCAGGCGGTGGACCGCTGCGCCGAGCTGGGCGTGGCCGCGGCCATCGTGATTTCGGCCGGTTTTTCTGAAACCGGCGACGCCGGCAGGGCGCTGCAGGACGCCATGACGGCGCGTGCGCGCGCGGCCGGCATGCGCATCGTGGGGCCCAATTCACAGGGCCTGGCCAACTTCGGCAACGGGGCGATCGCCAGCTTCTCGACCATGTTCCTGGAAGTGGCGCCGGCCGATGGCCCGGTGGCGGTGCTGAGCCAGAGCGGCGGCATGGGCGCGATGGTGTACGGCCTGCTGCGCCAGCGCGGCCTGGGCGTGCGCCATGTGCACGCCACCGGCAACGAGGCCGACGTCACGGTGGCGGAGCTGGCCTGCGCGGTGCTGCGCGACCCGGAAGTACGCATCGTGCTGCTGTACCTGGAATCGCTGCAGGATGCGGGCGCGCTGGCCGATGCGGCCGCCCTGGCGCGCGCGCGCGGCGTGCCGCTGATCGCGGTGAAGGCGGGCCGCTCGGAAGCCGGCGCGCGCGCGGCCGCCTCGCATACCGGTGCCATGGCCAATGAAGACCGGGCGGTGGACGCGTATTTCGAGCGCCATGCCATTCTGCGCGCGCGCGATCCGCAAGAGCTGGTGCGCTTTGCCGAACTGGCGCTGCGCGGGCCGTTGCCGCGCGGGCCGCGCGTGGTGGCGGTCAGCAATTCGGGCGCCAGCTGCGTGCTGGCCTCGGACGCCGCGGTCGAACGCGGCCTGCAGGTCGCGCCGCTGGCCGAAGCCACCCAGCGGCAGCTGGACAGCCTGCTGCCCGGCTTCGCCTCTACCGTCAATCCTGTGGATATCACGGCGGCGCTGCTGTCGAACAACGGGCTGTTCGGGCAGGTGCTGCCGGTGATCGCCGCGGATCCGGCCGCCGACATGTTCCTGATCGATATCCCGGTGGCCGGGCGCGGCTATGACGTGGCCACCTTCGCGGCCGACACGGCCAGCTTCGCCGCCGCGGCCGCCCGGCCGGTGGCGGTGGTGGCATGGCAGGACAGCGTGGCGGCGGCATTCCGCGCACGCGGCGTAGCCGTGTATGCCGACGAACAGCAGGCGGCCGACGCGCTGGCCGCCCTGTATCGCCTGCACTGCTGGCACAGCCGCGCGCCCGCGGCCTGGCCGGATCCGGCGCCATGCAGCCCGCCGCCGTCGCGGCAGCCGTTCCTGTCCGAGGCGCAAAGCCTGGCGCTGCTGGCCAGCCAGGGCCTGGCGGTGGCCGCGCATGCCCGCTGCGCCGACGCCGACGCCGCCGTAGCCGCCTGGCGCGCCATCGGCGCACCGGTGGCGCTGAAGGCCTGCTCGGCGCGCCTGCCCCACAAATCCGAACACGGCCTGGTGGCGCTGAACCTGGACGACGAGCAGGCACTGCGCGCCGCACAGGCCCGTCAGGCGCAGGCGCTGGCCAGGCTGGGCGTGGACGACGCGGAATGGATCGTGGCGCGCATGCACGCCGGACTGCACGAGTGCGCCCTGGGCATGCGCCACGACCCGGTGTTCGGGCCCGTGGTCATGGTGGGCAGCGGCGGCAAGTACGTCGAGGCCATGCAGGACGTGGCGCTGCTGCTGCCGCCCTTCAGCGCCGACGAGGTCATCGACAAGCTGCGCGGGCTGCGCATCGGCACGCTGCTGGCCGGCGTGCGCGGCGACCCGCCCGCCGATGCGCGGGCACTGGCCGAACAGGCGGTGTTGCTGGGGCGCTGCGCGCTGGCGGCCGGCGGCCGCCTGGCATCCATAGACATCAACCCGGTGCTGGTGGGCGCACAGGGCCAGGGCGCGGTGGCAGTAGACGCCCTGGTCGAACTGGCCGTTCCCGCCGCGCCCTGATACCTCATTCACCAGGAGAAACCCATGCGCGGATACGCGATTCTTCTTGCCGCCGCCCTGGCGCTGCCCCTGGCGCCCGCGGCGCACGCCCAGGCGGCGCCGGCATGGCCGGCCCGCCCCATCACGCTGGTGGTGCCGTTTCCGCCCGGCGGCACCACCGACCTGCTGGCGCGCCTGGTCGCGCACGCGGCAGGCAACCGCCTGGGCCAGAACGTGGTGGTGGAAAACCGCCCCGGCGCGGGCGGCGGCATCGGGGCGGCCGCCGTGGCGCGGGCGCAGCCCGACGGCTACACGCTGGTCATGGGCACCCTGGGCACCCAGGTCACCAACCAGTTCATCTACAAGCAGGTGCCGTACGACCCGGCGCGCGATTTCGCGCCGGTGACGCTGGTGGCCAACTCGCCCAATGTGCTGCTGGCCAGCCCCAAGCTGGGCATTACCACGGTGGCCCAGTTGATCGAACAGGCGCGCCGCCAGCCGGGCCGGCTGAACTTTGCCTCGACCAGCCTGGGCGGATCGCCGCACCTGTCGGGCGAGCTGTTTAACAGCATGGCCAAGGTGGACATCCGCCACGTGCCGTACAAGGGCTCGGCGCCGGCCATGACCGGCCTGCTGGGCGGCCAGGTGCAGATCATGTACGACAACCTGCCTTCGGCCATGGGGCAGATCCGCGCCGGCGCGGTCCGGGCGCTGGGGGTGACCACCAGCGCCCGCGTGCCCCTGCTGCCCGACGTGCCCACCGTGGCCGAGTCCGGCTTGCCGGGCTATGAAGTCAATGCGTGGTTCGGCCTGCTGGCGCCGGCCGGCACGCCGGCCGCCGTGGTGGCGCGCATCCAGTCGGCCGTGGCCGAGGCGCTGGCCGACGCGGACACGCGCCGCCAGGTCGAAAACCTGGGCGCGATCCCGGTAGCCGGCACGCCGCAGGCCTTCGGCGCCACCATCCGGGCCGACACCGAGAAATGGCGCCAGGTCATCGCCACGGCAGGCATCCAGCCGCAATAGGCAGCAACCGGCATCGCAAAGGAGACCGACATGAACGACAAGGCAGGCAAGCTGCGCATCGGCTCAGGCGCAGGCTGGTGGGGCGACCGCATCGACCCCGCGCGCTGGAACGCCGAGCGTGGCGCGCTGGATTTTCTGTGCTTCGAGACCATGGCCGAAGCCACCGTCTCGGCCGCCCAGGTGCGCAAGCGCCGCGACCCGGCCTTTCCGGGCTACGACACCTGGCTGGACGACCGCATGCGCGCGGTGCTGCCGCACTGCATGGCCAACGGCACGCGCATTGTCTCGAACCAGGGCTGGATCCACCCGCTGGCCGCGGCGCGGCGCGTGGCCGAACTATGCGCCGAAGCCGGCTGGAAGCATGCCCGGGTAGCCGCGGTCAGCGCCACCGATCTCAGCGCCAGCATCGCGGCCGGCGGGCTGTCCATCATGGAAAGCGGCGCGCCCGTGGCGTCGGTGGCCGACACACTGATCTCGGCCGAGCCCTACGCGGGCGCCGAAGCCATTGTGCGGGCGCTGGACGAGGGCGCCGACATCGTCATCACCGGCCGCGTGGCCGACCCGTCGCTGTTCCTGGCGCCGATGATGCACCACTTCGGCTGGCGCGCCGACGACTGGGCGCGGCTGGGGCAGGGCAGCGGCATCGGCCACCTGCTGGAATGCGGCGCGCAGGTCACGGGCGGCTATTTCGGCGACCCCGGCTACAAAGACTTGCCCGAGCCCTGGAACCTGGCCTTTCCGTATGCCGACGTCGAGGCGGACGGCACGGCCGAGATCGGCAAAGTAAGCGGCACCGGCGGCTGCATCGACCTGCGCACGGTGAAGGAACAGATGTTCTACGAGGTGCACGACCCGGCCCGCTACATCACGCCTGACGTGGTGGTGGACTTCACCACCGCGCGCCTGGAACAGGCGGGGCCCGACCGGGTGCGGGTCGGCGGCATCTCGGGCCGCGCGCACCGATACGCTGAAGGTTTCCATGGGCTGCACCGAGGGCTACATTGGCGAAGACATGTTCTTCTTTGCCGGCCCGGGCTGCCTGGACAAGGCCCGGCTGGCCGAAACCATCCTGCGCGAGCGCCTGTGCCTGGCCGGGCTGCAGGCCGACGACCTGCGCATCGACTTCATCGGCGTCAACGCGGTGCACGGCGCGGCCTCGGCCGCGCCGGCCTGCGAGCCGGCCGAGATCGCCGTGCGCATCGCGGCGCGCTGCGCCAGCCGCGTGCAGGCCGAGAAAATCGGCCGCGAAGTCGACGGCATGGCGGTCTGCGGCCTGGCTTCCACCGGCAAGCGCGTGCCCCACCAGGACCGGGTGCGCGAAGTGATCGGCCTGTGGTCCACCCTGGTGCCGCGCAGCTCGGTGCAATGCACCGTCGAATTCGTCTAGGAGAACCATCATGCGAGTCAGTTTGCGGCGCGTCGCGCACAGCCGCTCGGGCGACAAGGGCAACACCTCGAACATCACCGTAATTGCCTACGAACCGGCGTTCTATCCGTACATCAAGCAGGCCGTCACCGCCGATGCGCTGCGCACGGTCTATAACGAAGCCGCGGTGCGCGGCGCCATCACGCGCTACGAGGTCGACGGCCTGGGCGTGCTGAACTTCGTGCTGGAAGGCGCGCTGGGCGGCGGCGTGTCGCGCAGCCTGGCCATCGACAACTATGGCAAGGCCCTGGCCAGCGCTGTGTTACGTTTGGAACTCGAGGTGCCCGATGCATTGGCACCGCTCCTGCGCGGACCCAAAACAGATTAAAGCCAGTGAGAGGAGAGAGCGGATGTTCGAAGACCTGAAGTCCAAGACCGCGCTGGTCACGGGCGCCTATAGCGGGCTGGGCCGGCACTTTGCCTGCTTGCTGGCGGGCGCCGGGGCGCGCGTGGCGCTGTGCGGGCGCCGCACCGGGCTGGGCCGCGAGGTGGCCGAGGCCATCGGCCGGCAGGGCGGCCGGGCCTGCGTGGTGCCCATGGACGTCACCCGGCCCGACAGCGTGCAGGCCGCCATCGATGCGGCCGCCGGCGAACTCGGCCCGCTGGACATCGTGGTCAACAACGCGGGCGTCGCGCTCAGCGAGGCGGCGCTGGACGTTTCCGAACAGGCCTGGACCGATCTCATCGACGTCAACCTCAACGGCGCATGGCGGGTGGCCCAGGCCAGCGCGCGCCATTTCCGCGCCGAGGGCCGGCCGGGAACCATCGTCAATATCGCGTCGATCCTGGGGCAGCGCGTGGCCTCGCACGTGGCGCCCTACGCGGCGGCCAAGGCCGGCCTGCTGCACCTGACGCGCGCGCTGGCGCTGGAATGGGCGCGCCATGGCATCCGGGTCAACGCCCTGGCGCCGGGCTATATCGCCACCGACCTGAACCGCGAGTTTTTTGCGTCCCCGGCAGGCGAGGCGCTGATCAAGCGCGTGCCGCAGCGCCGCCTGGGGCAGCCACAAGACCTGGACGGGCCGCTGCTGCTGCTGGCTTCGGACGCGTCGGCGTTCATGACGGGCTCGGTCATCGATGTCGACGGCGGCCACCTGGTCAGTTCGCTTTGAACCTTCGCTTATTGCCGCCCCCGGCGGCACACTGCATGGAGATGCTGCATGGACTTTTCTCTGCCCCCCGAGCTGGAGGACTACCGGAGCCGCGTGCGCCGCTTCGTCGACCAGGAACTGATTCCGCTGGAAGCCGACCCCGGCAATTTCGACGCCCATGAAAATATCGCCGAGGCCGCGCTGGAACAGGCGCGCGCCAAGGCGCGCGACGCGGGCTTGTGGGCCCTGCAGATGCCGCGCGAACGCGGCGGGCAAGGCCTGCCCATGGTCGGCCTGGCCGCCTGCTATGAAGAAATGAACCGCTCGATCTTCGGGCCGGTGGCTTTCAACGCGGCCGCGCCCGACGACGGCAACATGCGCGTGCTGGCGCAGGTGGCCCGCCCCGACCAGCAAGACCGCTGGCTGCAGCCCATCATCGACGGCAAGGTCCGCTCGTCGTTCGTGATGACCGAGCCCAGCCCGGGCAGCGGCTCCGACCCGTCCATGATGCGTACCACGGCCACCCGCCAGGGCGACAAGTGGATCATCAACGGCCGCAAGTGGTTCATTACCGGAGCCGGCGTGGCGCGCCACTTCATCCTGATCGCCCGCACCTCGGACGACGCGCGCAAAGGGCTCAGCGCCTTCCTGTTCGACGCCGGCCAGCCGGGCTGGCGCATCGAACGGCGCATTCCGATCATGGGGCCGGAAGAACACGGCGGCCATTGCGAACTGATTTTCGACGGCCTGGAAATCCCCGACGAAAACCGCCTGATGGAAGTCGGCGACGGCCTGAAGCTGACGCAGATCCGCCTGGGCCCGGCGCGCCTGACGCACTGCATGCGCTGGCTGGGGCTGGCGCGCCGTTCCATGGAAGTGGCGGTCGACTACGTGGGGCGGCGCAGCAGCTTCGGCCAGAAACTGGCCGAGCGCGAAGGCGTGCAGTGGCTGCTGGGCGATGCCGCCATGCAGATCGAGATCGGCCGCCTGCTGACCATGCGCGCGGCGGCGCGGCTGGACCAGGGCGACTACGCGCGCAAGGAAATTTCCATGGCCAAGATCGTCGTGTCGGAGACCCTGCAGAAAGTGGTGGACACGGCGCTGCAGCTCAACGGCGCGCGCGGCTATTCGAAAGACACGCCGCTGGAATGGATCTACCGGTACGCCCGCCAGGCGCGCCTGGTCGACGGCGCATCGGAAGTGCACAAGATGGTGCTGGCGCGCTACCTGATGGACGAAGGCGATGCCTACTGGCGCTGGGACGACGCCAACGCACCGCGCAAGGCCCTGGTATGAGCCCGCCCGGCCGCCCGACGGGCCATCCTTCGCCAACGCAGCCCGATTGGCTGCCCGCGCTGGCGGCCTACCTGGCGGCGCGCGGGCTGGGCGAGGCGGCCGGCCTGCACGCCCGGCCGCTAGCCGGCGGGCAGTCGAACCCCACTTACCTGCTGGAAGATGCCGGCGGGCTGCGCGTGCTGCGCAAACAGCCGCCGGGTACGCTGCTGCCCTCGGCCCACGCGGTGGACCGCGAATACCGCGTGATGTCGGCGCTGGCCGGCACCGCGGTGCCGGTGCCGCGCATGCTGCACTACTGCGAAGACCGCGGCGTGATCGGCACGCCGTTCTATTTGATGAGCTATGCGCAGGGCCGCGTGTTCATGGACCCGGCCCTGCCGGGGCTGGACCCGTCCGAGCGTGGCGCCGTCTACGCCGAGGCGGGCCGGGTGCTGGCCGCGCTGCACGCCGTGGCGCCCAGCGAAGTGGGGCTGGGCGACTATGGCCGGGCCGGCGACTACTACGCGCGCCAGGTCACCCGCTGGACCCGGCAGTACCGCGACACCGAGACCGCAGCGATTCCCGCCATGGATGCGCTGATCGACTGGCTGCCGCGGCACTTGCCGGCCGACGACGGCCAGGTCTGCCTGGTGCATGGCGACTACCGTATCGACAACCTGGTGTTCGCCGCCGACGCGCCGCGCGCCATCGCGCTGCTGGACTGGGAACTGTCCACGCTGGGCCACCCCCTGGCCGACCTGGCCTATCACTGCATGTGCTGGCGCATTCCGCCCAGCCTGTGGCGCGGCATCGCGGGCCTGGACCTGGCGGCGCTGGGCATTCCCGACGAGGCCGCATTCGTGGCCGCCTACTGCCGCGCGCGCGGCATTGCCGCGCCGGCCAACTGGGATTTCTACCTGGCCTACAGCTTCTTCCGCATCGCCGCCATTCTGCAGGGTGTGTACGCACGCGCCCGGGCGGGCAACGCCGCCGCCGACGACGCCCGCGAAATGGGCGCGCGCGTGGCGCCCCTGGCCGAGCTGGGGTGGCAGGCCGCCCAGCGCGAAACCGCCCGCCAGCCCTAGCCGGAGCCATTCCCATGACAGCCCCATCCCACGACGAACTGCCGCCCAACGCCGCCAACCATGTGCCCCTGACACCCCTGGGGTTCCTGCAGTGGGCCGCCGAGGTCTATCCGCAACGGCCGGCGCTGGTGCACGGCGACCGCAGCCAGAGCTGGCGCGCCACGCGGCAGCGATGCCAGCAGATGGCGGCGGCGCTGCGGGCGTGGGGCGTGCGGCGCGGCGACGTGGTGGCGGTGCTGGCCCCCAACGTGCCGGCGCTGTACGAAGCGCATTTCGGCGTGCCCATGGCGGGCGCCGTGCTCAATGCCCTGAACACCCGGCTCGACGCCGCCACCCTGGCGTTCATCCTGGAACACGGCCGCGCCGCCGTCCTGCTGTACGACAGCGAATACGCCGGCGTGGTGCAGGACGTGCTGGGCCGGCTGGCGGCGCCGCCGCGCACGGTACGCATCGAAGACGCGGAATACGCGGGCGAACACGGCACGCTGGGCGATGCCGAATACGAAGCCTGGCTGGCCGCGCAGCCGCCCGACGAGGCGTGGGAATGGCCCGCTGACGAATGGCAGAGCATCTGCCTGAACTACACCTCGGGCACCACCGGCAACCCCAAGGGCGTGGTCTACCACCACCGCGGCGCCTACCTGAACGCCACCGGCAATGTGCTGGCCTGCGGCATGCCGCCGCACGCCGTGTACCTGTGGACGCTGCCGATGTTCCACTGCAACGGCTGGTGCTTTCCATGGACTCTGGCGGCGCTGGCGGGCACCAGCATCTGCCTGCGGCGAGTCGAGCCCGCGGCGATCTTCGACGCCATCCGGCGCCATCGCGTCGGCTACTTCTGCGCCGCGCCGGTGGTGCTGAACATGCTGATCAACGCGCCGGCCCAGGTGCAGCACCGCGCCACGCACCCGGTGCAGGCGCTGACCGGCGGCGCCGCGCCGCCGGCCGCGGTGATCGAGGCCATGGAACAGCTGGGTGTCGGCGTCACGCATCTGTACGGCCTGACCGAAACCTACGGGCCCTCGGTCAGCTGCGCGTGGCACGACGAATGGGACGCGCTGCCCCTGGCCGAGCGCGCCGCGCTGAAGGCGCGCATCGGCGTGCGCAAGCTCAACGTCGAACACGTGCAGGTGGTCGACGACCAGCTGCGGCCCGTGCCGGCCGACGGCGCGACCATGGGCGAGATCGTGCTGCGCGGCAATACGCTGATGAAGGGCTACCTGCACAACCCCGCCGCCACGGCGGATGCCTTCGCCGGCGGCTGGTTCCATTCCGGCGACCTGGGGGTGGTGCACCCCGACGGCTATATCGAGATCAAGGACCGCGCCAAGGACATCATCATTTCGGGCGGCGAGAACATCTCCACCGTGGAAGTCGAAAGCGTGCTGTACCGCCACCCCGACATCCTGGAAGCCGCGGTCGTGGCGCGGCCCGACCCCAACTGGGGCGAAACGCCCTGCGCGTTCGTCACGCTGAAAGAAGGCGCGCACTGCACCGCCGAAGACGTGCTGCGCTATTGCCGCGAGCACCTGGCGCGCTTCAAGGTGCCGCGCACCGTGGTGTTCGGCCCGCTGCCCAAGACCGCCACCGGCAAAATCCAGAAATTCGTCCTGCGCGGCCAGGCGGCAAAGCTGCAATAAGCAGCGGGTGTCTCTGCGCTGAGCAGGGAGCAGGTGTCTGGCTCCCGCCAGGGTGCCTGACACCGTGCTATTGAGACAGCCCTTGCACACTTCGGTGCCAGGCACCTGCGAAGCCAGACACCTGGCCAGCGTGGCTCAGCGCTTGCGCAGCGCGCCGATCACGCCGTCGAGCTGCGACAGCATCTGCGCGATTTCCTGTTCGCTGACGTTCAGCGCCGGCATGAAGCGCAGCAGATTGCCGCGCGGCGCGTTCAGCAGCAGGCCCTGCGGCTCGAGCTTGCGCGCGGCCTCGACGATGGCCGGACCGTCTTCGCGGTCGAGGATCAGCGCGCGCAGCAGGCCCATGCCGCGTTCGCCGCCCATGCCCCACTTGGCCGACAGGGCCAGCAGGCCTTCGGACAGCTGCTGCGCGCGGGCGCGCACCGTATCCATGAAGCCGGGCGCGGTCAGGGTGTCGAACACCGCCACGCCCACCGCGGCCATCAGGGGGTTGCCGTTGTAGGTGCCGCCCTGGTCGCCGTGCGCAAACACGCAGACGTCCTGGCGCGCCAGCAGCGCGGCCAGCGGCACGCCGCCGCCGATGCCTTTGGCCAGCGTCATGATGTCGGGCACCACGTCGAACTGCTGGTAGGCGAACAGCGAGCCGGTACGGCCCATGCCGGTCTGCACCTCGTCGACGATGAGCAGCAGCTGGTGTTCATCGGCCAGCTGGCGCAAGCCCTTCATGAATTCCGGCGTGGCCGGGATGACCCCCGACTCGCCCTGCACCGGTTCGAGCATGATGGCCACGGTCTGGCCGTCGATGAGCGCGCGCACCGAATCCAGGTCGTTGAGCTCGGCCTTGGGAAAGCCCTCGACCTGCGGCGCGAACATCGTGTCCCAGCCCGGCTTGCCCGAAGCCGACATCGTGGCCAGGGTGCGGCCGTGAAAGCCGTGGTTCATGGTGATGATCTTGTAGGCGCCGTTGCGCTTGACCCGGCCCCACTTGCGCGCCAGCTTGATGGCGCCTTCGTTGGCCTCGGCGCCGCTGTTGGCGAAGAACACCCGGTCGAAACACGACGCGCCGGTCAGGCGCAGCGCCAGATCGATGGACGGCTGGTTGTAGAACGCCGGCGAGGGGTTCATCAGCTTGTCGGCCTGTTCGAGCAGGGCGCGCTTCATTTCGGGCGCGCAGTGGCCCAGCGTGTTCACGGCCCAACCCTGCACGAAGTCGAGATATCGCTTGCCGGCATGGTCTTCCAGCCAGGAGCCCTGGCCTCGCACGAACACCAGGTCCGGGCGAGAGGTGATCTCCATCAGGGCGTTGACGTTGAACTGGCTGAATTCCATGGCGGTTCCTACGGAATGGGAAAAACAAGGGGGGTGGAAAACAAAGAATTTAGCACCGTATTGTTGCCGCCGGCGGGCCGGTGCGCCCCGCCGGCCGCGTCATCGGCTGAGCCCGCGGGCGGCGATGTTCCACACGCCCTCGACCACCCCGCCGCGACAGGCCACCAGGCTGTCGTGCAGGTTGAAGGTCGGATCCACGTGCGCGGGGATCAGCAGCAGCGTATCGCCCAGGCGCAGCGCCGCGTCGGCGGCCACTTTCAGCACGCCGTGCTCGTCGTTGGCAGCGGCATACTGCAGCCCGGCGCGGCCGGCCACTTGCGGCAGCCCGCTCTCGATGGTGGTGGACTTCAGCCCGGCATCGATCACCGCCCGGCCGGCGGCCGGCATGCTCATGACCGTGGCCAACAGGAACAGGCTGTGGCGGAAAGCCAACGGACCGGACCAGGCGTTGGCCCCGTAGTCGCCGTCCATGAACGCGTACGAACCCGCTTGCAGCTCGGTATACACGCCCGAGGCGGCGTCGAACTCGGCGCTGCCCGTTCCCGCGCCGGTGATGCGGTCGCAGGCAATGCCGGCCGCGCGCAGCTGGCCCGCGCAGTCGGCTGCCGCCTGGGCTGCGCGGGCCGCCGCCGCGGCGCGCTCGGCATGCCCGCGCACGTGCTGCGCCGAGCCGTGGTAGGCCTGCAGCCCGCCGAACGCCACGCCGGGCAGCGACTGCGCCCGGCGCGCCAGGGCCACGGCCGCCACCGCGTCGGGCACGCCGCAGCGCCCCTGGCCCACATCGAGCTCGACCAGCACCTCAACCTGCGCCTGCGTGTGCGCCATGGCGGCCGAGATGTCGGCCAGGTTGCCGGCATCGTCCACGCACACGCTGACGCGCGCCGCGCGGGCCAGCTGCGCCAGCAGCGCCAGCTTGGCCGGGCCGACCACTTCGTTGCTGATGTGCACGTCGTCGATGCCCGCCGCCACGAACGGCAGCGCCTCGCTGACCTTCTGGCAACAGATGCCGCGCGCGCCCAGCGCCAGCTGGCGGCGCGCGATCTCGGGGCACTTGTGCGCCTTGGCATGCGGGCGCAGGGCCACGCCGTGCCGGTCGGCCCAGTCCTGCATCAGGCGCAGGTTCGACTCGAACGCATCCAGGTCCAGCACCAGGCTGGGCGTGTCGACGCGCGCCAGCGGGTCGCCCGGCGCGGCCGCGGGCGGCAGGGCCGGAATCGATGTAGCAGGGGGGGCAGCCATGGATGCGCGCTTCCTTTTCGTACGAACATGCCGGCCGCCAGACGCCGGGCGGCACACGGAAAACGTAGTGTATCCCCAGGCAAACCCTAGGCATGCGGCGCGGCCGCGCATGACAAAATCCGTGGATTCACAAAAGGCGTGCTCAATCGACAGCGCCGTATCTGGAGAAGCTCTCATGTCCTTGAAGAACTGGATCAAGACCCTGGCGGTCGCACTGGCCGTGGCCGGCGCCGCCGGGCCCGCCCATGCGCAGCAATTCTTCCGCATCGGCACCGGCGGCACGGCCGGCACCTATTACCCGGTGGGCGGCATGATCGCCAACGCCATCTCGCAGCCCGGCAAGCTGATCGCCACGGCGGTCGCCTCGAACGGCTCGGTGGCCAACATCAACGGCATCCTGGGCGGCTCGCTGGAAGCCGGCTTCACGCAGTCCGACGTGGCCTACTGGGCCTATACCGGCACCGGCACGTTCGACGGCAAGCCCAAGGCCGAGAACCTGCGCCTGATCGCCACCCTGTACCCCGAAAGCATCCACCTGGTGGCGCGCAAGGGTTCGGGCATCAAGTCGGTGGCCGACCTGCGCGGCAAGCGCGTATCCATGGACGAACCCGGTTCGGGCACCCTGGTCGACGTGCGCCTGATCCTGGGCGCCTTCGGCATGACCGACAAAGACATCGACGCCGAATACCTGAAGCCCAACCAGGCCGGCGACAAGCTCAAGGATGGCGGCCTGGACGCCTTCTTCTTTGTGGGCGGCGCCCCCGCCGGCGCCATCGCCGAGCTGGCCTCGAGCGGCGCGGGCATCGAGCTGGTGCCCATCGTCGGCCCGGAAATCGACAAGCTGCGCAGCCAGCAGCAGTTCTTCACCCCCGACACCATCACCGCCGGCATGTACCAGGGCATCGGCGAAGTGCAGACCATCTCGGTGAACGCGCAGATGGTCACGTCCACCAAGCTGTCGGAACAGACGGTCTACGACATCACCAAGGCGATGTACAGCGACGCCACCCGCAAGGTGCTGGACAACGGCCACGCCAAGGGCAAGCTGATCACCAAGGAAAACGCCGTCAAGGGCGCCGGCATCCCGTTCCATCCGGGCGCCGAGAAGTTCTACAAAGAAGCAGGCCTGCTGAAGTAACTTGCTGCAAAGTCCGCTGCGCGCCGGGCGGGCTGCCCGGCGCGCGGCTTTTTTATAAGGCCTGGCGATGGAAATCGACCACGACAAGACCCAGAAACTGGCGGAACAATTCGATTCTGAAATCCGCTTCCGGCCGCTGGCCAAGACCGCCACCTGGATCGTTTCGTTCCTGCTGGTGTCGCTCTCGCTGTTCCACTATTACACGGCCGGCTTCGGCCTGCTGCGCGAGGCCACGCACCGCGGCGTGCACCTGGCCTTCGTGCTGAGCCTGATCTTCCTGGTGTTCGGCTTCAGCAAGGCCCATTACCAGCGCGAGCCGCGCTCGACCCTGCTGACGCCGGGCGGCGTGCCGCTGTACGACTGGATCATCGCCATCGCGCTGGCCTTCAGCGTGCTGTATATCCCGTACATCTTCGACGACCTGGCCTTCCGCGTCGGCAACCCGCTGCCGCTCGACGTCTTCATGGGCACCGTGCTCATCGTCGGCCTGCTCGAAGGCACGCGGCGCGCCATGGGCTGGCCGCTGCCCATCATCGCGCTGGTGTTCCTGGCCTACGCCGCGTTCGGCCCCATCTTCCCGGGCCTGCTCAAGCACGCCGGCAACAGCTGGCCGCAGATCGTCAACCACATGTACCTGACCAGCCAGGGCATCTACGGGGTGGCGGTCGGCGTGGTGGCCACTTACGTATTCCACTTCGTGCTGTTCGGGGTGCTGGCCAGCCGCATCGGCCTGGGGCAGCTGTTCCTGGACGTGGCCTCGACCCTGGCCGGCCGGTACGCGGGCGGTCCCGCCAAGGTATCGGTGTTCGGCTCGGCCATGTTCGGCATGCTGTCGGGCTCGTCGGTGGCCAACGCGGTCACGGTGGGGTCGCTGACCATTCCGGCCATGATCCGCATCGGCTACCCGCGCCATTTCGCGGCCGGCGTCGAAGCCGCCTCCAGCACCGGCGGGCAGATCACCCCGCCCATCATGGGCGCCGCGGCCTTCCTGATGATCGAGTTCCTCGACATCCCGTACCAGCAGATCATCCTGGCCGGCATCTTCCCGGCCTTCCTGTACTTCTTCGGCATGTTCATGCAGGTGCACTTCGAGGCCAAGCGCGAAGGCCTGCGCGGCCTGCGCGCCGACGAAATGCCCAACCTGCGCGACTCGTTCAAGCGCCGCTGGCCCACGCTGCTGCCGCTGGTGGGGCTGATCGCCGTGCTGGCCAGCGGCCGCACCCCGTACCTGGCGGCCTTCACCGGCATCACCGGCTGCATCCTGGTGGGCCTGCTCAATCCGTACCAGCGCCTGAAGCTGCGCGACCTGTACGACTCGTTCGAGACCGGCGCCAAGTACGCGCTGGCCGTGGGCGCGGCAGCCGGCACCGTGGGCCTGGTGATCGGCGTGGTCACGCTCACCGGCGTGGGCTTCAAGGTGTCGTACATCGTCATCTCGGCGGCGCAGTTCATCTCGGGCGGCCTGCACACAGTCATTCCCGATATCCTCATCTCGACGCAGACAATGACCCTGCTGGCCGCACTGGCCATGACCGGCGTGGTGTGCGTGCTGATGGGCTGCGGCGTGCCCACCACCGCCAACTATCTGATCATGGTGGCCGTGGCCGCGCCCATCCTGGTGCAGCTGGGCGTGCAGCCCATTGCCGCCCACTTCTTCGTGTTCTATTTCGGCATCCTGGCCGATATCACGCCACCCGTGGCGCTGGCCGCCTACGCGGCGGCCGGCATGGCAGGCAGCGACCCGCTGCGCACCAGCGTCACGGCATTCCGGCTCGGCATCACCAAGCTGATCGTGCCGTTCGTGTTCGTGTTCTCGCCTTCGCTGCTGATCTCGGTGCAGGGTTTCACGTGGTATGCCTTCTTCACCACCCTGCTGGGCTGCATGATCGGCCTGGTCCTGCTGTCGGCGGCCTTCTCGCGCTACATGCTGGTGGGCATGAAAAGCTGGGAACGCTGGCTGTGCACCGTCGGAGCGCTGCTGACCATCATTCCCGGGCTGGCCTCCGGCCTGGTCGGGCTGGCGGTGTGCATCCCGGTGTTCATCCGCCAATTGGCCCAGCTCAAGGCGGCTAAAACCCTGTCGGCAACCTGAAAAGGGGCCGCTTCCCCACGGTAGAAACGGATCATCGCGCCGCAGCCGGCCAGCCCGCGGCGCGATCCGTTGCATATCGCCAACCCGGGGCAGCCAAGTTGCCCCGGATGACGATTCAGCGTACAGTTAAAAGCATGTTTGCTGGTTTGCCGATCTGCGGGCCGACTGGGCAAACTGGCACAAACACTGCGCCATATGTTCGATATCCTCGTTTATCTGTTCGAAAACTACTACACGCCGCAAGCCTGTCCCGCGGCCGACGTTCTCGCCAAGCGCCTAGCGGCCGCAGGCTTCGAGCACGAAGACATCGACGACGCGCTGGGCTGGCTCTACGGCCTGGCCGAAACCACCGAACGCTGCGTCGATCTTGCCCAGGCGCCCAGTTCCGGCATCCGCATCTACACCGAATCCGAATACCAGCAGCTCGGCACCGAATCCATCGGCTTCATCGCCTTTCTTGAATCGGCTGGCGTGCTGCCTGCGCCCCTGCGCGAAATCGTCATCGACCGCGCTCTGGCCGCCCCCGAAACCCCGGTGTCGCTGGCCAAGACCAAGATCATCGCCCTGATGGTCCTCTGGAGCCAGGAAGCCGAGATCGACAACCTGGTCCTCGAAGAACTGCTCGACGACGACGGTGCGCGCCGGCTCCACTGAGCCGTGAACTACGCAGGCCGTTTCGCCCCCAGCCCCAGCGGGCCGCTGCACCTCGGTTCGCTAGTGGCGGCCCTGGCCAGCTGGCTGGACGCGCGCGCCCACGGCGGGCGCTGGCTGCTGCGCATCGAAGACGTCGACACGCCCCGCACGGTGGCCGGCGCGGCCGGCATCATCATGGAACAACTGCGCGCGCTGGCGCTGCACTGGGACGGTGACGTCCTGTGGCAGTCGCGGCGCGGCCCGGCCTACCAGCGGGCCTTCGATACCCTGGCCGCACGGGGTCTGGTGTACGGCTGCGGCTGCACCCGGCGCGAAATCGCTGATTCGTCGCTGCGCGGCGCCGGCCCGGGGGCAGACGGCGAACGGCCCTACCCTGGCACCTGCCGCCACGGCCTGCCGCCGGGGCGCCAGGCGCGCGCCTGGCGACTGCGCGTGCCGGCCGGCACCGAAACCTTCACCGACCGCTGGCTGGGGCCCCAGCAGCAAGACGTGGCGCAGGCCGTGGGCGATTTCGTGCTGCGCCGCGCCGACGGCCTGTGGGCATACCAGCTGGCCGTGGTGGTAGACGACGCCGAACAGGGCATCACCGACATCGTGCGCGGCGCCGACCTGCTCAGTTCCACCGCGCGCCAGCGCGTACTGGCGCGGCTGCTGGACGTCCCAGCGCCGCGCGTCATGCATGTGCCGCTGATCACCGACCCCGCCACCGGCCTGAAGCTGTCAAAGCAGAACGGCGCGCCGCCGCTGGACACCGCCCGGCCCCTGGCCATGCTGGCCCAGGCCTGGCAGGCCCTGGAATTCCCCCCGTGCCACGCCGCCACCCCCGCCGCCTTCCTGGTCCAGGCCACTACCCAATGGGCCATCCGCTTCGGCCCGTAACCCACTCAGGCGTGGCGCACCCAGATCCAAGGTGTCTGACTCCGCAGGTGCCAGACACCGTACGATTGAGACAGCCGTGCCACACATCGGTGTCCGACACCCTGCGGGAGTCAGACACCTGGCACGGCATAGATGCCATGCGGCGCTTCGACTTCACTGACCGAGTCCCGCGGCGTCCGGGCGGGCGGGGGCGGCGCGTTGGACGGCGGGGCAGTCTGCGCAGCAGACCGAGGGCGCCTGCATGCGCCCGAGCCCGACGCACGTGCGCCGACACCGCTTGCCCGAACGCCGCGGGACGGGGCAAGAACTCAAACCCACCGCTCCCCCCCGCAAGCCCTCTACAACGGCTGCCGATCCGCCCCCAGCATGCGCACCAGCAGCCCGGTGCCGTCTTCGCCGACCCGCACTTCGCCATAGCGGGCGGCCGCGTAGCGCTCGGCCTGGCCTTCGGGAAAGAAATACGCATTGGTGACGATGCGCACCTGCCCGGCCCGCAGGCGGTAGCGCAGGGCGATCTCCTGGGTGGCGTGCGGCTGCGCGCCGGCCTGGATGCGCGCCACCTGCGCCACGCCGCTGCCGTCGGGCACCAGCACCACGTAGCCGTCGGGCGCCGGCGCGGTATCGGGATCGGCGGCCAGGCGCTGCATGACCTCGTTGCCGGCGGCGAACCGCAGGGCCATGTAATCGCCCTGCATCAGCGAACGCGGATCGACCGGCGCCAGTTCCAGGATGGCGACCCGCCCGTGGGCCAGCAGGGCCTCGCGCTGCCAGATGGCGCCATTGACCACGGCCAGGACCAGCGCCAGCCCGCCCAGCACCACCGCCGTGCGCCAGCGCAGCGCCGCCGGGGCCGGGCCCGCCATGGCGGCGGAAGAGGGCCCGGCCGTGCGCATCAGGCGCGGCACCAGCCACACCAGGGCGCGCAGGAAGAACATCAGCAGCGCGGCGCCGCCCAGCCACAGGGCCTTGTCGAGCAGGGGCACCTGCAATTGGTAGTAATAAACCACCAGGTACACCAGCAGGCTCAGGCCGCCGAAGATCGTCAGGCGCGAGCGGTTCAGGCCGAAGCCCAGCAGCATCCAGGCCAGCGCAAAAGCGATGCCCGGGCTGGGCAGCCAGAACAGCCCCAGCGCCAGCAGGCCCAGCGGCACGCCCCACAGCACCCCGGCGGTCAGCATGCGCCGGCGCGGCCACAGCACCGCCAGGGCGCAGGCCACCGGCAGCAGCACGGCCGCCACATTCAGCAGGGCCGTTACCGGGTTCAGCTGCCAGATCACCGGCAACTGCGTCAGCGACACGCCGCCCGCCGCCCAGACCATGCCCTGCACCGCCAGCACGAAGGCCCAGGCCAGCGGCAGCAATACATTGGGCCGCGTACGCGCCAGGCGGTGGCCGACACAGAACGCCACGGCGGCCGTCCAGGCGCCGACCACGGCCACTGGCAGCCAGACGAAAGTGGCGCGCACGGTGTCGAAATCGAGCCACATGTCGAGCAGGTCGTTGTGCATCAGACCAGGCACCAGGCCCAGCCAGATCAGCCCGGCCAGCGCCAGGGCGATCATCCAGGCGCTGAGAAAGCGCAGCAGCGCCTCGGGCGCCAGGGCATACACCGCCACGCCCAGCAGCAGTACGAAGGCGCAGGCGCTGGACAGCGAGGCCGACTGCGACAGGCCGAACGCCACCAGTATCTGCCCGGCAAAGCCCATGGCCGTGGCACACTGCCGCCAGAACGGCCCGGCATCGGTGCGCAACACGGCCACCGCCACGGCGCACAGCACCAGGCCCACCACCATGGCGCCCTGCTGGGTCTGCACCAGCCCCGACACCGCCAGAAACAACAGCAGCAGCAGGGTGGTCAGCCAGGCGCTCAGGCCCAGCAGCCCCTGCACATACCAGGCCGGGCCCAGCTGGGGCTCGACATCGGGGTCGGCCAGGGCGGCCACCGGGCCGCCCGCATCGGCCGGCGCCACGGCATTGCCGGCCGACGCGCCGGCCGGCTCGGCATCGGCCAGCGCACGCCCCGCCGGCGGCTCGGCCGCCAGCCGGCGCAGCCAGCGCGCGGCCCATACGGCTTCGGCCATGAGCAGGCCGGCCAGCGGCAGGATGGCCCAGACGCCGGGTTCCAGGCTGAGCAGCCATTCGCCCGCCAGGCGCATCGATACGCAGATGACGCCGGCGGCCAGCATGGCCAGGATGAGCAGGTCGCGGCGGGCGCGCTGGTAGTAGTAGCCCAGGCCCAGCGTCGCCATCGCCCAGGCCGCGCCGGTAACCGAGCCCAGCCCGTGCAGCACCGAACCGCCGAACATCAGCGCCAGCACCAGGGTGCCGATGATCAGGGCCGCCAGCACGCGCGGCCCGACCCGGGTGCCGGCCCGCCAGCGCCAGGCGGCGCATTCCCAGGCGGCCAGCAGCAGCAGGTTCAGGGCCGCCAGCAGCAGGGTGGGCAGGCCGGGGCCGATGGCCCACCAGAACAGCCCGGAGGCTCCTAAATAGAGCAGCGCCGCCACGTTGACGACCACCACCCACAGCAGCCACACCGCCTGGCTGGCCGCCACCAGCGCCCACGGCAGCAGCAGCACGGCCCACCAGGCGAACAGTTCCCAGGTATCGGCGCCGGTCTGATAAGTTTGGCCCAGCAGGGCCAGCAGGGCCCCCAGCAGCAGCCCGGCCAGCGCCAGCAGCGCCCCGGGGGCGTGGCGGCGCGCCCCGGCGGCGGCGCGCAGGCGCCAACCGGCCCATGCCGCGGCCAGCACGCATGCCGCCAGCAGCGCCTGCGCGCCGGCAAAGCGCTGGATTTTCGACATGTCTTGCCAGTTGGCGGCCACCCAGCAGATCACCGCGCTGCCCAGCAGCCAGACACCCAGCCATAGCGTGCCGCGGGCCAGAAACTGCCGCCAAGCGTGCAGTTCTGAACCCGCCTGTCCTGCAGCCCCGACTTGCATGCGGCGAATCTCCCCTCGTATCATCCGCGCTACACCGGCGGGTCTACCGCCACTGGATACCCATGAGCAAAACGCTGATTATTGCCGAGAAGCCCTCGGTAGCCCTTGATATATCACGCGCCCTCGGAGGCTTCGCGCGCGAGGGCGACTATTTTGAAAGCGAACGTTACGTGCTCGCTTCCAGTATCGGGCATTTGCTCGGCCTTGTCGCGCCCAACGATCCCGTCAAGGGCAAATGGAGCTTCGCGCACCTGCCGGTCATCCCGCCCGAATTCGAACTCGGCCCGGCCGACAAGCGCTCGGCCGAACGCCTGAAACTGCTGGTCAAGCTGGCCAAGCGCAAAGACGTCGACGCGCTCATAAACGCTTGTGACGCCGGGCGCGAGGGCGAACTGATCTTCCGCTACATCATCCAGTACGCGGGGGTAAAGAAACCCATCCAGCGCCTGTGGCTGCAATCCATGACGCAGGCTGCCATCCGCGAAGCGTTCTCGAACCTGCGCGACGACGTCCAGCTCAAGCCCCTGGAAGCCGCGGCCCGCTCGCGCGCCGAGGCCGACTGGCTGGTGGGCATCAACGGCACCCGCGCCATGACCGCCTTCAACAGCAAAGACGGCGGCTTCTTCAAGACCCCGGTGGGCCGCGTGCAGACGCCCACGCTGGCCATCGTGTTCGAGCGCGAAGAACGCATCCGCGCCTTCGTGCCGCGCGACTACTGGGAAGTGCACGCCACGTTCGTGGCCGCCGCCGGCCTGTACCAGGGCCGCTGGATCGATCCCGATTTCAAGAAAGACGAACGCGACCCCGAAAAGCGCGAATCGCGCCTGTGGTCGCAGGCCGCCGCGCAAAGCGTGGTGGCCGCCTGCCGCGAACAGCCGGGCAGCGTCACCGAAGAATCCAAGCCTTCGACCCAGATGTCGCCGGCCCTGTACGACCTGACCTCGCTGCAGCGCGACGCCAACGGCCGCTTCGGCTTCTCGGCCAAGACCACCCTAGCGCTGGCCCAGACCCTGTACGAACGCCACAAGGCGCTTACCTATCCGCGTACCGACTCGCGCTACCTGCCCGAAGACTACCTGGGCACCGTGCGCGACACCATGCAGGCCCTGGCCAAGGGCGGCTCGAACGCCGTGGGGCAGTTGTCGCGCCATGCGGGCACCGTGGTGGCGCAGAACTGGGTCAAGCCGAACCGGCGCATCTTCGACAACAAAAAGGTGTCGGACCACTTCGCCATCATTCCCACGCTGCAGATCCCGCACGACCTCAGCGAAGCCGAGGCCAAGCTGTACGACCTGGTGCTCAAGCGCTTCCTGGCGGTGTTCTTCCCGGCTGCCGAATACCGCGTCACCACCCGCATCACCGAAGTGCAGGGCCACCGCTTCAAGACCGAAGGCAAAGTGCTGGTGGCGCCGGGCTGGCTGGCCGTGTACGGCAAAGAGGCCCAGGGCGAAGACGCCAACCTGGTGCCGGTGGCCGACAATGAAACCGTGCGCACCGAAGACGTCGAGGCCGTGGGCCTGTCCACCAAGCCGCCGGCGCGCTACAACGAAGCCACGCTGCTGTCGGCCATGGAAGGCGCCGGCAAGCTGGTCGACGACGAAGAGCTGCGCGAAGCCATGTCCGAGCGCGGCCTGGGCACGCCGGCCACCCGAGCGGGCATCATCGAAGGCCTGCTGGGCGAAGGCTACCTGCGCCGCGAAGGGCGCGACCTGGTGCCCACCGCCAAGGCGCGCCAGCTCATGACGCTGCTGGCCGGGCTGGACGTCACCGAACTCACCTCGCCCGAGCTCACCGGCGAATGGGAACACAAGCTCAAGCAGATCGAGCAGGGCGGGCTGGGCCGCGAAGCCTTCATGCGCGAAATCGCCCAGATGACGCAGGTCATCGTCAAGCGCGCCAAGGAATACGAACGCGACACGGTGCCCGGCGACTACGCCACCCTGCAAACGCCATGCCCCAAGTGCGGCAGCGTGGTCAAGGAAAACTACCGGCGCTACGCCTGCACGCAGTGCGATTTTTCCATCGGCAAACACCCGGGCGGCCGCACCTTCGAACTGCCCGAAGTCGAAGAGCTGCTGGCCAAGCGCGAAATCGGCCCGCTGCAGGGCTTCATCAGCAAAATGGGCCGGCCGTTCGCGGCCATCCTGCGCATCAGCGACGAATACAAGCTGGAATTCGACTTCGGCCAGAACGATGACGACGACAGCGAACCGGTCGACTTTTCCGGCCATACGCCGGTGGGCGCCTGCCCCAAATGCGGCTCGCGCGTGTTCGAGCACGGCCTGAGCTACGTGTGCGAAAAATCGGTCGGGCCCGACAAGACCTGCAACTTCCGGTCGGGCAAGATCATCCTGCAACAGGAAATCTCGCGCGAGCAGATGCACAAGCTGCTGACCGACGGCCGCACCGACCTGCTCGACGGCTTCGTGTCCAGCCGCACCAACCGCAAGTTCAAGGCGTTCCTGGTGCGCCAGCCCGACGGCAAGGTCGGCTTCGAATTCGAGCCGCGCCCCGCCAAGCCGGGCCGCGCGCCGGCCAAGGCGGCGGCCGACAAGGCCCCCGCCAAAACCGCCAAGACCGCCGCCAAAACGGCCGGCAAGACCGCGGCCAAGAAAGCCGCGCCCCGCAAAACCGCCGCCAAGAAAGCGCCCGCCAAAAAAGCCGCCGCCAAGAAAACCGCCTGAAGCCGACCGCCATGACCACCGTTGCGCCCGCCCAAGCCTACCTGCAGCAGTTCTCGCTGGCGGGCCAGGTAGCGCTGGTGACCGGCTCGGCGCGCGGCCTGGGGCTGTGCATCGCGCGGGCGCTGGCCGGCTGCGGCGCCCACGTGCTGATCAACGGCCGCAATGCCGCGGCGGTGCAGGACGCGGTCGCCGCGCTGCGCGGCGACGGGCTGGCGGCCTCGGCCCTGGCTTTCGACATCAGCGACGACGACGCCATGAGCCGCGCCTTCGCGCGCATCGACGCCGAGCACGGCCGCCTGGACATCCTGGTCAACAACGTCGGGGCCCGCAACCGTAAAACCCTGCAGGCCATCTCGCCGGCCGAGATCCGCACGCTTATCGACACCGACCTGGTGGCCGGCATGCTGCTGGCCAAGTTGGCGGCCGAGCGCATGGTGCGCCAGGGCGCCGGACGCCTGATCGCCGTCACCTCGGTGGTGGGCGAACTGGCGCGGGCCGGCGACGCCGTCTACCCGGCCGCCAAGCAGGGCCTGACCGGCATGATGCGGGCGCTGGCCGCCGAATTCGGCCCGCTGGGCATTACCAGCAATGCCATCGCCCCCGGCACCTTCGCCACCGAAACCAATGCGGCCTACGTGGCCGACCCCGCCCTGCACGACCCCATGGCCGCCCGCAACCCCATGGGACGCTGGGGCCGGCCCGAAGAAATCGCCGGCGCCGCGGTATTTCTGGCCTCGCCGGCGGCCTCGTATGTCAATGGCCAGGTACTGGCCGTGGACGGAGGCATGTCCATCCTGTTCTAGGCTCCGGCCCCGCCGCCGGGCCGAACAGCCTGCCTACTATGCAACGACACTCCAGAGGTTCATCGGCATGAAGCAGCATTTCATCGACAACCGCCCGGTTCCCGGTGCTTCGGGCGAATCCATTCCTGTCCTGGATCCTTCCACCGGCCAGCAGTACGACAGCATTCCGCGCGGCAACGCGGCCGACATCGACCTGGCCGTGCAGGCCGCGCGCCGCGCCTACGACGAAGGCGCCTGGGGCCGGCTGACCGCCGCCGAACGCGGCCGCCTGATGCTGAAGCTGTCGGTGAAGATCCTGGACTGCGCCGACGAACTCACCGACATCGAATCGCGCGACTGCGGCAAGCCCACCAAGCAGGCCCGCGCCGACGTCACGGCGGTGGCGCGCTATTTCGAATACTACGGCGGCGCGGCCGACAAGCTGCACGGCGAAACCCTGCCCTACCAGAACGGTTACACCGTGCTGACGCTGCGCGAGCCGCACGGCGTCACCGGACACGTGGTGCCCTGGAACTATCCGCTGCAGATCTTCGGGCGCAGCGTGGGCGGCGCGCTGGCGGCTGGCAATGCCTGCGTGGTCAAGCCCGCCGAAGACGCCTGCCTGTCGCTGCTGCGGCTGGCCGAACTGGCCGCCGAAGCGGGCTTTCCGCCGGGCGCCATCAACATCGTCACGGGCTACGGCCACGAAGCCGGCGACGCCCTGACGCGCCATCCGGGCATCGACCACATCTCGTTCACCGGCTCGCCGCGCATCGGCGTGCTGGTCACCCAGGTGGCGGCCGAACGCCATGTGCCGGTCACGCTGGAACTGGGCGGCAAGTCGCCGCAGATCGTGTTCGGCGACGCTGACCTCGACGCCCTGGTGCCGGTGGCCGTCAACGCCATCGTGCAGAACGCCGGGCAGACCTGCTCGGCCGGCAGCCGCTTGCTGGTCGAACGCAGCGCGTACGACCGCGTGCTCGAACGCCTGTCGCAGGCCTTCTCGGCCCTGCGCGCCGGCCCCGCCGCCATGGACCTGGACTGCGGCCCGCTGATCCGCAAGACCCAGCAGGAACGCGTACAGGGCTTCCTGAAAGCCGCCGCGCAAGACGGCATCGCCACCGCGGCGCAAGGCCGCATCGCCGACGGCGCGCCCGCCGAAGGCTACTACCAGGCGCCCACGCTGCTGGACAACGTGCCGGTCGACCACCGCCTGGCCCAGGAAGAAGTGTTCGGGCCGGTGCTGGCGGCCATGCCTTTCGACGACGAAGCCGACGCGGTCCGCATCGCCAACGCCACCGAATACGGCCTGGCGGCCAGCGTCTGGACGCGCGACGGCGCGCGCCAGCTGCGCATCGCGCGCAAGGTGCGCAGCGGCCAGGTGTTCATCAACAACTACGGCGCGGGCGGCGGCATCGAATTGCCGTTCGGCGGCGTCAAGGCCAGCGGCCACGGACGCGAAAAGGGCTTCGAAGCGCTGTACGGCTTCACCGTGCTGAAAACCATCTCGATCAAGCACGACTGAGCATCGCGCCAACGCGTGGCACCACGGTACAAGGTGTCTGGCTCCGCAGGTGCCAGACACCTGGCCGAGAAAGCGCCCCGCGGCGCGTCCAGTTCAAATGTTCTAAGGAAGCGTTCGAAGCGCTCTAAGCCGGGCGCAGGCGGGCGTCGGGATCAGGCCGTATCGTCCTCGTACCAGACCCCGTCGGCCAGCATCATGCGGTGATGCCCTTCGCCGGCCGGCATCATGGGAAAGCAGTTTTCCTGCGCGGCCACCGCCACGTCCAGGAAGTACGGCCCCGGGTGCGCCAGGCATTGCGCCAGCGCCTCGTCCAGCCGCGCCGGGTCGTCCACCCGCGCGGCGCCCCAGCCGAAGGCCTTGGCCAGGGCCACGAAATCCGGCAGCGACGCGTTGTAGCTGTGGCTGTAGCGCCCGCCGTGGATCAGCTCTTGCCACTGGCGCACCATGCCCATGTAGCCGTTGTTGCACAACACCACCTTGACTGGCGTCTCGTGCTGCATGGCGGTGGACAGTTCCTGGATGTTCATCAGCACCGAGGCGTCGCCGCTGACGCACACCACCGTCTTGTCCGGATGCGCCACCTGCGCGCCGATCGCGGCCGGCACCCCGTAGCCCATGGTGCCCGCGCCGCCCGAGGTCAGCCAGCGGTTGGGATGGTCGAAGCGCAGGTATTGCGCGGCCCACATCTGGTGCTGGCCCACATCGGTGGACACGATGGCGTCGCGGCCGGCCAGCGCGGCATTCAGGCGCTGCATCAGGTGCTGCGGCAGGATGGCGTCTTCGGCCGGCGGGCAGGCCAGGCAGTCTTTGGCGCGCCAGGCGTCGATGCGCCGCCACCAGTCGGCCAGCCGCCCGTCCGGCAGCGGCAGGGCGTCCAGGGCGCCGCGCAGCGCCTCGACCAGGGGCAGGCAGTCGCCCACCAGCGCCACGTCGACCCGCACCACCTTGTTGATGGAAGCCGGGTCGATATCGATGTGGATCTTGCGCGCATGCGGGCAGAACTCGGCCAGCTTGCCCGTGATGCGGTCGTCGAAGCGCGCGCCGATGCACACCACCAGGTCGGCGTGGTGCATGGCCATGTTGGCTTCGAGCGTGCCGTGCATGCCCAGCATGCCCACGAACTGCGGGTCGGAAGCCGGAAAGGCGCCCAGGCCCATCAGCGTCAGCGTGCAGGGCGCGCCCGTGTGGCGCACCAGTTCGGTAAAGGCCTGGCAGGCCTGCGGGCCGGAATTGACCAGGCCGCCGCCGCCATAGAACACCGGCCGGCGGGCCTGCGCGATCAGCGCGGCGGCGCGGCGCAGGGCGGTCTGGGGCAGTTTCAGCGGCGCCTTGCCGGCTTGCCGGCGCGCGCGCAGCGCCGCCAGCCGCTGGTTTTCCAGCGCCTCGGGCTCTTCGGCATGCAGCGGCCGGGCCAGCTGCACGTCTTTCGGAAAATCCACCAGCACCGGCCCGGGCCGCCCCTGGCGGGTCAGGTCGAAGGCCCGGCCCACCACGGTGGCCACGTCTTCGGCGGCGCGGATCTGCGTATTCCACTTGGTGACCGAACGCGAAATTCCCATGGCGTCGCATTCCTGGAACGCGTCGGTGCCGATGGCCGAGGTCGCCACCTGGCCGCTGATGCACAGCACGGGAATCGAGTCGCACATGGCGTCCAGCAGGCCCGATGTGGTGTTGGCCATACCCGGCCCCGAGGTCACGAACACCACGCCCGGCCGCCCGGTGGTCCGCGCATAGCCTTCGGCCGCGTGCACCGCGGCCTGCTCGTGGCGCACCAGCACGTGGCGCAGGCGCGGCTCGGCGTACAGGGCATCGTACAGCGGCAGCACGGCGCCGCCCGGGTAGCCGAACACCGTATCGACCCCGCGTTCGATCAGGGTATCGAGCAGAATCTCGGCGCCATTGCGGGCCGAGGGGGTGTCGTGGCGCAAAGCGGCGAGGGCGGAGGCGTGGAGGCGGTCATTCATACTGGATATGGTATGCCGATCTGCAAAGAAGATTTCTCTTCTTTTCTACGTTTTCCCCCGGTTTCCAGTAAATTCATCCTTATTTCTTCGGAAACCAAGAAAATGAAACTGGACAAGTTCGACCTGGCCATTCTCAAGGCCTTGCAGCAGAACTCCCGCGCCAGCCTCAACGAAATCGGCGCCGAAGTGGGCCTGTCGTCCACGCCCTGCTGGAACCGCATCAAGCGCATGGAGTCGGCTGGCGTCATCCGCGGCTACACCGTCGACATCGATCCGGCCTCGCTGGGTTTCATGGACACGGTCATCGTGCACGTCACGCTGGAAAGCCACAGCGAAGAAACCCTGTACGAATTCGGCCGCGCGCTGGCGCAGATTCCCGAAGTGCTGGAAGCCTTTCTGGTGTCGGGCGACTACGACTACTACATCCGCATCGCAGTGCGCGACACGCGCGACTACGAGCGGCTGCTGCGCGAACAGCTCTACCGCATTCCCGGCATCCGCCACAGCAAGTCGTGCTTCGTGCTGCGCCGCCTGAAAGAAACCCAGCTGCCGCTGACGCCGCCGCCCGCCGAATAAACCCGCCGCCTGTCATCACCGCGCGCGCCCTGCACCGATATAATCGCCGCTGCCCCGCCACATGCCCCCTTGCCTTCATACATGACCACAGCTGCTGAACCCCTTAAGCCCTGGCACGTCGTGCGCCGTTCCAAGCTGCATGGCAATGGCGTATTCGCCGCGCGCAAAATTCCCGCCGGCACGCGCATCATCGAATACGGTGGCGAGCGCATCAGCGCCAAAGAAGCCGACCGCCGCCATCCCACCAACCCCGACGATCCGTTCCACACGTTCTTCTTCTCGCTCACCTCGGGCCGCGTGATCGACGGCGGCGACAACGGCAACGACGCGCGCTGGATCAACCATTCCTGCGAGCCCAACTGCGAGGCGCAGGAAGGCCGGCACGGCAAGCGCGTCTACATCACGGCGCTGCGCGACATCGCCCGCGGCGAAGAACTGTTCTACGACTACGGCCTGGTGCTCGACGGCAAGATCACCAAGAAGCTCAAGGCTTCCTACCTGTGCCTGTGCGGCACGCCGGCCTGCCGCGGCACCATGCTGGCCCTGAAAAAAAAGCAGAAATAAGGCGCTTTGCCGCTAGGCGTACAATAGGCACAGCCGCGCAACCCGCGCGGCCATAGCAGTACGTCTTCAGGGCGGGGCGAAATTCCCCACCGGCGGTAAGCCGCAATGCGGCAAGCCCGCGAGCGCCCGGCCAGCCTTGGCCGGGGTCAGCAGATCTGGTGCGATGCCAGGGCCGACGGTCATAGTCCGGATGAAAGAAGATGTGCCTGCCCATTCCCGCCAGCGGCGGGGTGTGCGCCGCGGCCGCCAGCCGGGGGCCGCCCTGCCGGCGCGCGGGCATGGGCCTGGCTGTCGCAAGCCCTGAAACGTTTTTCGCCCACTTTTACTTGCGAGAGCGTTTCAATGTCCGCCGTCATTCCTTCGGTACCCCACCTTCCTCCCGGCCTTACCGCGCAGCCCTTCGAGGCCCGCCTGGCGCGCGCGCTGCACCACATGCGTCTGGGCCGCCCGGTCATCCTGATGGACGACTTCGATCGCGAGAACGAAGCCGACCTGATCGTGGCCGCCGACAAACTCACCGTGCCCGTCATGGCGCAGCTGATCCGCGATTGCAGCGGCATCGTCTGCCTGTGCCTGACCGACGACGTGCTCGAGCAGCTGCAGCTGCCACCCATGGTGGCGCGCAACGAAAGCCGCTTCAGCACGGCGTTCACGGTGTCCATCGAAGCCCGCCATGGGGTGTCCACCGGCGTGTCCGCCGCCGACCGCGTCACCACCATCCGCACGGCGATCGCCCCCGGCGTGCAGGCCGCCGACATCGTCAGCCCTGGCCACGTATTCCCGCTGCGGGCCCAGCCCGGCGGCGTGCTGGCGCGGCGCGGCCACACCGAAGGCTCGGTCGACCTGGCCATGCTGGCGGGCCTGCGCCCGGCCGCCGTGCTGTGCGAACTGATGAACGCCGACGGCACCATGGCGCGCGGCCCCGCCATCGCACGCTACGCCGCCGAACATGGCCTGGTGGCACTTACCATCGCCGAACTGGCCGATTACCGCCGCCGCCTGGCCGCCCAGGCCCCGGCGCAACCCGCCCTGGCCGAGGTTTGATCAGGTGTCTGGCTCCCGCCAGGGTGCCAGACACCTGGCAACAGCAGCGCTTCGGGGGTGGACTTTCACTGCAGACGCCTATGGCACTCCCTTGAGGCGAAAGATGGCGTTTCGCAGGGCTTTGCCCAGGTATCAGGCTGTGTAGGCGCTGAGCGGCGGTTCGAATTCAACTATCGCAGTCGCGCGGCGCGGCCGGCCTCAATAGCCAACCGTATAGCGGCGCCGCACATGGCGCGGCGATTCCAGTTCGTCGACCAGCGCGATGGCGTAGTCTTCCATCGAGATCCAGCTCTTGCCTTCGCTGTCGGCCAGCAATTCGTCGTCGCCGATGCGGAACTTGCCGGTGCGCTCGCCCGGCTCGAACAGGGCCGACGGCGACAGGAAGGTCCAGTCCAGTGCCGCCTCGCGGCGCAGCGTGTCCAGGAACACCACGCCGGCGCGCGCCTCGGGCTTGTATGCGTCGGGAAAGTCGGGCGTGTCGATCAGCATGACGCCGGGCGCGACCCGCAGGCTGCCCGCCCCGCCCACCACCAGCAGGCGCGGCACGCCCGCGCTGCGCACGGCCGCCAGCAGCGGCTTGGCGTCGGTGGACACGAAACGGGCGGCGCTGATCACCGCGTCATGGCCGGCCAGCAGCGGCGCCAGCGCGGCGGGGTCGGCGGCGTCACCCTGCCTGGCGGTCAGGCCGGGCCGCGCCACGACCTCGGCGGGGTTGCGGGCAATGCCGGTGACCTGGTGGCCGCGGCGCAACAATTCATCGGCAATGCGCGAGCCCGCGCGGCCCGTGATGCCGATCAGTGCGATGTTCATGGTGTGCTCCAGAAGCAATGGGAATGCTCCATGCTAGCCCCGCCGGCCACCCCCGCAAACACCGCCGCGCGCGATAGTCAGTTGCACATCATGCAACAATAGCGCGCTGGCCCTGGTATACCTGCAAGTGCGCATAGGCCATGCGCAAGGCCGGCGTATCCAGCCCCAGCACGCGCCCTCGGTGCACCATGTCGCCCACGATGTGGTCGGCCTCGACCCGCGCGCCCTGGCTCAGGTCGCGGAACATGGACGCAGTCATGGTCGATTCGCGGTCGGTCAGCACCTTCAGCGCCGCCGCATCGGCTTCGGCGCGCACGGCGTGGCCCGAGGCCGCCGCCACCTGCTGGCATTCGGCCAGCAGGTCGCGCACAATGGCTTCGCCGTCGCCGGTGGACACAATCTGCCCCACCGGCCCGCGCATCAGGCAGGTAGCCGCCGCCAGGGCGGTCAGGAACACGTACTTTTCCCAGACATCCTGCTGGATCGCGCTGCTCAAGCGGCTGGTGAAAGCCGCCCCGGCCAGCGCGGCCTCCAGCGCCACACAGCGCGCGCTGCGCGGGTCGCCGGCGCGTTCGCCATATACAAACGCCGCGTGCTGGCCCAGGTGCCGCACCTGCCCCTCGGGGCCCAGCGTGGCGTTGATCTGGCACAGCCCGCCCAGCACACGCGCCGCACCGAACTCAGTGTCCAGCGTGTCGTACTGCAGCACGCCGTTCATGATGGGCAAGATGGCCGTATCCGGGCCCACCGCGGGGCGGACCGCCGCGATGGCGCCGGGCAGGTCGTACGCCTTGCAGCTGATCACCACGATGTCGTAGGCGCCGTCCAGCCCGGTTTCGGTGACCAGCTTGGGGGCCACCACGGCATCACCGCGCGGGCTTTCGATGCGCAGGCCCTGTTCGCGCAGCTTCTGCGCGCGCGCCTCGCGCACCAGGAAGGTAACGTCGGCGCCCGCCTGGGCCGCCCGCCCGCCGAAATAGCCGCCCGTGCCGCCGGCCCCTAGAAACAGCAATCGCATCGAAGTCTCCGAATTCCGCGCCGCGCGACCGCGCGGCGCACGCTACGCAAGATTATGCACCCGTAGGCGCGCCCGGCTCGCTGCAAGCTGCCTATAATCCATTCGCGGTGTGCGTTGCGCCGTGCCGCCGCCTCAACCTTCATCGCATCGCATGCAGGAGCCCCAGTCCATGCCATTCCGCACTTCCCTGTCGGCCGCCGGACGGCTGCGGCGCAGCACGCTGCTGCGGCTGGGCGCGGCGTGCGCCTGGCTGGCCGCGGGCAGGGCGTACGGCCAGGTGGCGGGCCCGGTCAAGGTGGCCGCGGTCTATACCGTGCCCATCGGCCAGCAATGGGTGTCGCGCGTGCACCGGGCCCTGATCATGGCCCGCACGCGCGGCGACATCGACTACACCTACACCGAAAACGTACCGCACGGCGCGTACGAACGCGTGCTGCGCCAGTACGCCGAAAAAGGCGCGCACCTGATCGTGGGCGAGGCCTTCCGGGCCGAGGCCGCCGCCCGCGCAGTGGCCCGCGACTACCCCGGCATCGCCTTCCTGATGGGGTCTTCCGGGCGCCCCCAGCAGCCCAATTTCTCGGTGTTCGACAACTACATCCAGGAAGCTGCCTACCTGACCGGCATGATCGCCGGCGGCCTCAGCGAAAGCGGCAAGATCGGCCTGGTGGGCGGCTATCCCATTCCCGAGGTCAACCGCCTGATGCACGCCTTCATGGACGGCGTGCACGAAATCAACCCCGACGCGAGGTTCTATGTGGCCTTCATCGGATCCTGGTTCGATCCGCCCAAGGCCAGGCAGGCCGCCTTCGACATGATCGACCAGGGCGTCGACATGCTGTATGCCGAACGCTTCGGCGTGGCCGAGGCCGCACAAGAGCGCGGCAAGCTGGCCATCGGCAACGTCATCGACACCCAGCCGCAGTATCCGGACACGGTCGTCACCTCGGTGCTGTGGAACATGGAGCCCACCATCGAGCGGGCGCTAACCATGGTCAGGCGCGGCACGTTCAAGGCCGACGACTACGGCAAATATTCGCAGATGCGCTACCAGGGGTCGATGCTGGCGCCGCTGGGCACATTTGCCGGCAAGCTGCCCGGCGGCCTGGTGGCCAGCGTCGAAGCCCGGCAGAAGGCCATCCTGGACGGCAGCTTCAGCGTCAAGATCAACGACAATCCGCCCGTTTCTAGCGCCCCGTAAAGCGGTCGATCCGGAACGGCTCGATCGGCATGGAGGTGCTGCCCTGCAGCGCCAGGTCCGCCAGGATCGATCCGACGACAGGCCCCAGCTGGAAGCCGTGCGCCGAGAACCCGAACGCATGGTAAATGCCGTCGTGCCGGCGGCTGGGGCCGATGACGGGAATCTCGTCGGGCATCGCGGCCTCGATGCCCGCCCAGCCCCGGTTGACCACCGCCGCGCGCATGTGCGGGAACAGCTCGCACACCATGCGCGCACCTTCGGCCAGCGCGCGAAAATCCAGCTCGGTCGATTCCGCATCGCGATCGACCCAGGCGCGCCGTCCACCGCCTATCAGCACCGTGCCGTTGGCGCGCTGCTTGAACGACAGCGGCCGGCCGGTGCCCAGCACCACGGGGTCCAGGAAGTGCGGCATGGCCAGGGTGACCAGCATCATCGGGCTGATCGCCTGCAAGGGCACCGGCTCGCCCAGCTGGGCGGCGATGCGGTCGGCCCAGGCGCCGGCGCAGTTGATCAGCTGCGGCGCCGTATAGTCGCCCTGGTCGGTGCGCACCAGCCATTGGCGGCCATCGCGCTTCACACGCCGCACACGCACGCCTTCGACGAAGCGCGCGCCCAGCGCGGCCGCCTTGCGGCGAAAGGCCGAGGTGGTGCGGTACGGATCGGCGGCGCCGTCGTCCTTGACGATCACGCCGCCCTGTACGCTGGGCACCAGCCGCGGCACCAGCGAGCGCAGCTCGCCGGCGTCGATCCATTCTTCGTGTGTATGGCCATGCGCGGCCAGCAGGTCCAGGCGCGCGCGCAGCACCGCGACATCGGCCCCGGTCTCGGCCACCCGCACCTGCCCGTGCTGCTCATAGCCGCAATCGTCATCCACCAGGTCGCCGATGCGATGCCACAGTTCGCGCGAAGCCAGGGCCAGCGGCACTTCCGCCAGGTCGCGTCCCAGGGTGCGCACGCCGCCCGCATTCACGCCGGACGCGTGGCGGCCCGCGTAGTTCTTTTCGAGTACCAGCGCCGGCACGCCGCGGCGCGCCAGCTGCAGCGCGGCCGAGCAGCCGTGCAGGCCGGCGCCGATAATGACGACGGGGGCGCTGTCCACCCGGCGGGCCGCCATGTCACTTCTTCAGCCGCACGACGGCCTGGCGCGACGCGTCGGTCTGCGGCAGGGCCGCCAGCTCGCCCAGCGTCAGCGGCTTGGTGGGAAAACGCAGGCGGTAGTAGCCGACGTCTTTGGGATGCATGCCCTGTTCCTCGGCAATCAGCTCGGACACGGTCAGGCCGCAGAACCGTCCCTGGCAGGGCCCCATGCCGCAGCGCAGGAACGACTTCATCTGGTTGGGGCCGGTGCAGCCCAGCTTGACCGTCTGGCGCACCTGGTCGGCGGTGACTTCTTCGCAGCGGCACACGATGGTGTCGCCCACCGGGCGCAGGTAAGCCCGCGGCGCGCGGTACAAGGCGTCGAAGAAAGCGCGGCCGCGCACCGCCCGCGCCAGCGCGGCGCGCGGGCCGGCGGCGGCGCGATCGCGCTGCCCGGCGCTCAGGCGGCCCAGCAAGTGGGCGGCCTGCAGCGCCGCCAGCCGGCCGCGGTGCTCGGCAGCCAGCGCCCCCGCAATGCCCGCGCCATCGCCGGCCATGCCGACCCCCGCCACGGATGTCCCCCCCCAGGCATCCGTGACAGGTTCCCAGCAGTCCAGGGCGTCGTTCCAGGCGTGTTCCACGCCGATGGCGCGCGCCAGGTTGACGTTGGGCACCACGCCCTGGTGCAGCAGCAGGTAGTCGGTCGGCAGCTCGCGCGCCTTGCCGCCCGCGGTATAGCGCACGCCTTCCAGCCGTTCGCCGCCCAGCGCGCGCAGATCGGCCACGGCCCGCGTCACGGGCACGGCCGCCCTGACCTTGCGCAGCAGCTTCAGGCCCTTGCCCAGGTAGCCCGACGCCAGGAACCCCGGCGCGTGGGGCAGGGCGCGCAGCCACTGCCCGGCCGGCGCGGTTTCGAGCAGGGCGTCGATCCTGGCGCCGGCGTTCAGGTACTGCCAGGCCAGCAAGTACAACAGCGGCCCGCAGCCGGCCAGCACCGTCCGGCCCGATGACACCAGGCCGCCCGACTTCAGCAATATCTGCGCGGCGCCCGCGGTCATGACGCCGGGCAGGGTCCAGCCCGGGATGGGGAACGGCCGCTCCTGGGCGCCGGTGGCCAGCAGCAGGTGCCGGGCCACCAGCATGCGGGCCTCTCCGGCCACGGAATAGGCCACTTCGAATCCGTCGTCCGGCGCGGCCGCCGTCATGCGGGATACGGCCCACACGGTGGCCTGCGGCTGATAGCGGGCGCCGGACTGCAGGAAGGGCTGCACCAGCGTGGCGCCATGCCAGTAATCGTCGCCCAGCACGCGGCGGTCGGTCACCGGCGTGGTGGTCACGGCGCGATAGATCTGCCCGCCGGGCGCTGCCTGCTCATCCAGCAGCATCACATCCAGGCCCGCTTGCGCGGCGGCGGCCGCCGCCGCCAGGCCAGCCGGGCCGGCACCGATCACCAGCAGCTCGCACTTGGTCGTGTCCATCATGCCTGCACCTTGCGCGCGCCCAGCTGGCGCTCGATGTTCATGCCCTCGCGCACGGGGGTCATACAGGCCTGCCGGTTCGGCTGGCCGTCGATGGTAACCAGGCAGTCGTAGCAGACTCCCATCATGCAGTACGGGCCGCGCGGCACCTCGTTGACCGCGGTATCGCGGCAGGCGTCGATGCCGCTGGCGAACAGCGCCGCGGCCACGCTGTCGCCCGCCCGGCAGGCCACCGTGTCGCCGTTGACCGTGATGCGCACCGGCTCGGCCTGCGCAAGCCGCGCGGCCGGATCAAGCCTCTTGAACATGGAACCTCCGGGTAGAAAAGGGCGCCATATCGTCGTCCAGGGCCCCCGCGGCAATCATGGGCGCCAGCTTCAGCGCATGCGCCGCGGCCAGCGTTACCCCGCTGTGGCAGGTGGCCACGTACGCGCCTGGACAGGTGGCGGATTGTTCGTAGATCGGAAAACCATCTTGCGACATGACCCGCAGCGCCGCCCAGCTGCGCACCACCCGCACGTCGCGCAGCGCCGGCAGGGTGCGCACCGCACGGTCGGCCAGCGTGCCCAGGATGGGCAGGCCCACCGCGCTGTCGGCGTAGCCGGCCTCTTCCTGCGAATCGCCGATCAGCCACGTGCCCTCGTCCATTTGCCGCAGCGTGCTCATGGGCGTTTGCAGCACGCGCCGGGTGCGCTCCAGCGCGATGATCTGGCCGCGCTGGGGGCGCACCGGAATCGACAGGCCGACGTGTTCGCCCAGCGCCCGGTTGCCCAGCCCCGCCGCCAGCACCAGCTTGCGGCCCCGCACCGGCCCCTGGGCCGTGGCGATTTCAAAAGTGTCGTCCACGCGCTGGATCGCCTGCGCCGCGCGCCGGGGCAGGTAGTCCACGCCATCGCGGGCAAAGGCCATGTGCAGGGCACGCAGCAGCTTCAGCGGGTTGGCGATGCCATCCACAGGCGTCCAGGTGGCGCCGCGCACGTCCGGCCCGATGCCCGGCACCAGGTCGGCCAGCTGGTGCCGGTCGAGCAGTTTCCATTCGTACGACGACATTCCAGGCTGCGCCAGCAAGCCGGTCATGAAGCGCACCCGCGCTTCTTGCTCTTCGTCTGACAGCAGCACGTGCAAGCCGCCGCGCTGTTCCAGCCGCACATCGACGCCGGTTTTATCCAGCAGTTCCGCCGCCAGCCGCGGCCACAGGCCGGCCGACGCCATGGTCCACACGCCATAGCGCGGCAGGCCCATGCCCTTGCTTTGCACCCACACCAGCCCGAAATTGCCGCGCGACGCGCGATAAGCCACGTCGCCTTCGTCGAGCACGGCCACGTGCTCCAGTTCGCGGCGCAGCCCGTAGGCCACCGCCGCCCCCACCAGGCCGCCGCCGACCACCACGGCGTCGTAGACGCCGCGGTGCCGCGGCGCGGGTACGCGTACCGCCTGCTCGTTTGCCATTACCGTCCTTTTCCTACAAACAGCTTTTCCAGCCCCACCGCACGGTCGAGCACGAAGATGACCAGCACCGTGGCGTAGATCAGCGCCGCCGACACCGCCGTCACCAGGGGATCAATGGTGTCCTCGATCTGCAGGAAGATGCGCACCGGCAGCGTGGTGGTCGAAGGCGAGGCGATGAAAATGGACATGGTCAGTTCGTCGAAACTGGTAATGAAGGCGATCACCCAGCCGCTGATCACGCCGGGCAGGATCAGCGGCAGCACGATCCGGCGAAAAGTGGTCCAGCCGGTGGCGCCCAGCGACTGCGCCGCGCGCTCCAATGCCGGGTCCAGTCCGGTGGCCGAGGCCAGCACCAGCCGCAGCGCGTAGGGCATGACAATGATGATGTGGGCCATGACCAGGCCGAAGTACGTGCCCACCAGGCCCGCGCTAGTGAAGAACTTGAGAAATGCCAGGCCCAGTACGACATGCGGGATCATCAGCGGCGACATGAAGAACGCCAGCAGCGCCTCGCGGCCGCGGAAGCGGCTGCGCGCCAGGGCCAGCGCGCCAGGCACCGCCAGCGATACGGCAATGGTCGCCGACAGGGCGCCCAGCCCCAGGCTGAACCAGAACGCGTCGATGAAGCGGGGGTTGTCCAGAATGGCCTTGAACCAGCGCAGCGACAGGCCGTTGGCAGGCAAAGAGATGAACCCTTCCGACGTGAACGCCACCGCGCACACCATGACGATGGGCGCCAGGATGAAGCCGATGAACAGCACATGGAACAGCAGCGCCAGCGGACCATTGCGGAAGTTCATCGCTGCCCCTGGTTGAATATGGCGCCGTAGCGGCGCTCGATCATGCGATTGGCCGACACCAGCACCAGCACGGTGGCCAGCAGCAGCAGCATCGCCAGCGCGGCGCCCAACGGCCAGTTCAGGGTATTCAGGAACTCGTCGTAGGCAGCGGTGGCCACGTTCTTCAGGCGCCGCCCGCCGATGATGGCGGGCGTGGCAAAGGCGCTGGCCGCCATGGCGAACACCATGATCGAGCCCGACAGAATGCCCGGCATGATCTGCGGCACGATCACCCGGCGCAACACGGTGAACTGGCTGGCGCCCAGCGACAGCGCGGCCGCCTCGGTCGAGGGGTTGATCCGCTGCAGCGACGCCCATACCGAGATCACCATGAACGGCACCAGCACATGGGTCAGCGCAATGATCACGCCCGTGTTGCTGTACATCAGGTTCACCGGCGCCGACGCCAGGCCCAATGCCATCAGGCCCTGGCTGATCAGCCCGGTCGAACCGAACAGCAGCGCCCACCCCAGCGTGCGCACCACCACCGAGATCAGCAGCGGGCCCAGCACCACCATCAAAAAGATGCCTTTCCAGCGGTTGGACATGCGCGACAGCACATAGGCCTCGGCCGTGCCCAGCAGCAGCGAGACCACGGTCACCGCGGCGGCCACGCCGAAGGTGCGCGCATAGACTTCGTAGTAATAACTGTCGGTGACGATGTCGCGGTAGTTGGCCAGCGAAAATGCCTGTTCGATGCCGCCGTAGAACTCGAAGTTGAAAAAGCTGATCAGGAACACCAGGAACAGCGGCACGACCAGGAAGGTGGCGTACACCACCAGCGCCGGCGCGCTCAGCAGCCAGGGGTTCAGGCGTGCATTCATGGCCGCGTACCGCTATCCACCGGGCACATGTCGCGGGCGCGCCAGCGCAGGTGCACCGGCTGGCCTTCGTCGGGCACCGGCACCCCATCGTTCTGGCGGATCACCAGCACCTCGCCCACCGACGTCTCGACCTGGCACAGCCAGTGGTTGCCCTGGAACACCCGCGCCTTCATGCGCCCGGGCAGGGCACAGGCGGCCGGCTCGGAAAACAGGATCTTCTCGGGGCGCACGATAACCGTGCCCCGCGGCACGGGCAGGCCGTCCATGGGGATGGATGCCTCGCCGATGCGCGCGCGGCCCGCCGCCTCGCCGCTTTCAGCCTGCGGAGTGAAAACATTGGCCTTGCCCAGGAAGCCGCCCACAAAGCCGCTGGCCGGCCCTTCGTAGGCCGAGAACGGATCGGCCACCTGTTCGACGCGCCCCTGGTTCATCACCACGATGCGGTCCGACAGCGCCAGCGCTTCGGACTGATCGTGCGTGACCAGGATGGTGGTAGTGCCGACCGTGCGCTGGATGCTGCGCAATTCCAGCTGCATTTCCTCGCGCAGCTTGGCATCCAGGTTCGACAAAGGCTCGTCCAGCAACAGCACGCTGGGGCGGATCACCAGCGCGCGCGCCAGGGCCACGCGCTGCTGCTGGCCGCCCGACATGCGGGCGGGATGGCGATCGGCCAGATGCGCCAATCCCACCAGCTGCAGAGCCTCGTGGACGCGGGTGTCGCGCTCGCGCCTGGGCATCTTCTGCATTTCCAGCCCGAACGCCACGTTTTCCGCCGCCGTCATGTGGGGAAACAAGGCATAGTTCTGGAACACGATACCCAGCCCCCGCTTGTTGGCCGGCACTTTATCCAGAGCCTGGCCGTCGAGCTCGATAGACCCGGAAGTGGGCTCCACGAACCCCGCGATCATGTGCAGGGTCGTGGTCTTGCCGCAGCCGGACGGCCCCAGCAGCGAAATGAATTCGCCGCGCTCGACGGCCAGGTCCAGGCCCTCGACCGCGACCAGGTCGCCGTAGCGCTTGGTCAACCCTTTCAGGGCAAGATATGCCATGCCTGCTCCTGGCGCCGGTTCAGCGTTCCACTTCGCGCGTCCAGCGCTTGTTCCACTCTTCGCGGTGCTGGTTGACCGTGTCCCAGTCGATCACAATCAAATTGGCCGCGCGGTCGCCGATAGGCAGCGGCACGCGCGGATCGTCCTTGGCATCGGCCTTCTTGTTGACGGGGCCGTAGCCGTACTCGCTGGCCAGGCGCGACTGCACTTCCGGCGAAATCAGATATTGCACGAACTGCTGGGCCAGCGGATTGGCGTCCGGCTTGTTCACCGGGCATACCGACGACAACAGCGCATACGCGCCTTCTTCGGGATAGATGAAACCAACCGGAAAGCCCGTGTCGGCGAAGGATTTCACGCGGCCGCTGCCCCATACGGCAATCGAGGCTTGTCCGCTGGAAAAGAGTTCGGTCATCTTACCCGGCGATGGTTCATAAACCAGCACATTAGGGTTGATGTTCTTGATCATCGTCTTGAAACCCGGGTCGATGTTCTTTTCGCCGCCGCCGCCCGCCCGCGCGAACTGCACCAGCGTATGCAGGCCGTAGGTGTTGTTCAGCGGCGGCACCACCAGCTGCTGCTTGTACTTCGGGTCTTTCAGGTCGTTCCAGGACTTGGGCGGCGCCCATTTCCGTTCGTCGAAGATTTTCTTGTTGTACATGATGCCGGTGGCCACAATGCCGATGGCCACAGCCTTGTCATCTTTGTAGCGCGCGGTCTTGTACAGATCGTCGACCGGCAGGTTCTGGATCGGGGCGCAGAACCCCAGCGCGATGGCCTGGTACATGGGGCCGTCGTCGATGATGGCCACGTCGATCTGCTGGTTGCTTTTCTGCGCCTGCAGGCGCGCCACGGTATTGGTGGAATTGCCCGCGACGTAAACCAGTTCCACCCCATGCTGCTTCGCAAAGGGCGGAAAAACGTCTTTGCGCATGATTTCTTCAAACGAGCCGCCATAGCCCGCCACCACCAGCTTCTGCTGCGCCAGGGCGCCGCCGCTGCACGCAGCCGCCAGCACCGCCACGGAAAACACTGCAAGACCTTTGCCCATGAGACCCCCCTTGATTAAAAGGCGGCACTACGCAGTACCGGCCCTTCTGTCTGAAGTTGTCGCTGCGAAATATCCGGACATGAATGTCCGGACATATAATGATGTCGAGATGCTAAATTTGTCAATCCCTTATTGCCCCTAATACTTTCCTGGAGCGCCCTTGGCCCGATCCCTGCCATCCCTCTCTGCCGACTCGCCGCCGCCGGACGCATCCAGCCATTTCAGCGCCGACATCGGCGCGCCTGCCGACGACAAGCGCGCGCCGCGCTACAAGGCCATTTACCAGGACCTGGCGCGCGCCATCCGGTCGGGCCGCTATCCCGTCATGACCCTGCTGCCTACCGAGCACGAGCTCTGCGCACACTATGACGCCAGCCGCCATACCATCCGCGAAGCCATCCGCATGCTTACCGATGCGGGCATGGTGTCGCGCCGCCCCGGCGTGGGCACCCGCGTCGAGGCCGCCAGGTCGGCCACCCGCCACACGCAGCGCGTTTCTGAACTGTCCGAACTCTTCCAGTACATCAAGAACGCCACGCTGCGCGTGCTGGCCACCCACGACATCCGCGCCTCGGCGCGCCTGGCCGAAACCCTGGGCTGCCCGCCGCGCCATCCCTGGCTGCACATCCGCGCCATCAAACTGCTGGGCGGCAAGCGGGAACCGGTGGCTTACCTGGATGCCTATGTCCATCCCGACTACTCCGCCTTGCAGGCCGACATCGGCAAAACGCGACTGCCGCTGCTGCAGCTGATCGAACAACGCTACAGCCGCCGCATCGCGGAGGTCGGGCAAGAATTCTCGGCCACGCCCATCACGGGCGAGACGGCCGAGCTGCTGAAAGTGCCGCCGCAAACCGCGGGGCTGGTCATCAAGCGGCGCTATTATGGCGAAGACGGCGCGCTGATGCTGGCCACTGTCACGACCTTCCCGTACACCAAGATGAAGTACTCCATGTCGCTCAAGCTGGATTGGCCGCGCCAGCCGGCGGCTGATAGCCATACGCCGACTCGGCCTGCGCGCGGCTGATCTTGCCGTCCAGCAAGTCCTGCTCGACGCGGGCGCGCGGGCGCTCGGCCGGCGCGCCGTAGCCGCCGCCGCCCGGCGTTTCGATGCGCACGCTTTCGCCGGCGGCCAGCGTGATGTTGGCGGTTTTCGAGAACAATTCTTCCGCTTCGGGCGTACCCCAGTTGCGCACCAGCCGCGCACGCCGCCCGTCGCCCCCGCCCGCCACGCCGGTTGCCACGCCCACCGTGTGGCTGTCGGAACGCGCCGAGAACACGATGCCGGCCGCGCGCGCGCGGATCTGCTTGGCAATGGCCAGGCCGCCGCGGGTGCGGCCCGCGCCGCCCGAATCGGCGATCAGCGCGTATTCATCCATCAGCAGGGGATACTCGTTCTCCAGCGCCTCGACCGGCAGGTTCGACGTGTTGGTCATGTGCACGTGCACGCCGTCCATGCCGTCGGCGCCATGGCGCGCGCCCGCGCCGCCGCCCAGAGTTTCCAGGTACACGAAATGCCCGGCGCGATCCGGCCAGCGCCCGGAAAACACAATGGCCGGGCAGCAGTCATTGCTGGACGCCATGATGCGCTCGGCGGGCAGCAGCCCGCGGAAGGCCCCGAAAATGGCGCCGGCCACTTTCTGCGCCGTGATCGAGCGCGCCCCTACGGCGGCGGGGTGTTCGGGGTTGGTAATGGTGCCCACCGGCGCGCTGACCGATATCGGATCGAACAGCCCGGCGTTGGGCGCCAGGTCCGGATCCAGCAGGGCCTTGACCGCGTAGTACACGCAGGCGCGCAGGGCGTTGATGGGCAAGTTCATCGCGCCGCGCGCCTGGCGGCCCGACCCGTCGAAATCGAAATCCAGGCGCCCGTCCCGTACAGTGAGCGCCACGCGTATCGCCACCGGTTCGCCACCCATGCCGTCGTCGTCCAGATAGTTTTCAAATGCATAACGGCCTTCGCGCAACTCGGCAATCCGCTGGGTCAGGCGCAGGCGGGTATAGGCGATGACGTCTTCCACCGACTGCAGCACCTCGTCCAGCCCCATCTGCCGGATCAGCCCGCGCATGGCGGCCGCGCCGCGCTCATTGGTGGCCATCTGCACCCGCAGGTCCAGGATGCGCTCCTCCGGATCGCGCGTGTTGGCGCAGATCAGGCGCAGCAGGTCTTCGTCTACTTCGCCGGCGCGCACGATGCGGCAGACCGGAATGCGGATGCCTTCTTCGAACACCGAACGCAGGCCGCCGGCAATCGAGCCCGGCACGGCGCCGCCCACGTCCGAATGGTGGGCGATGTTGGCGGCGAAAAAGCGCAGTGCGCCATCCCAGAACACCGGGGTAACGATATTGATGTCGGGCAGGTGGCTGCCGTTGGCCAGGTAGGGATCATTGCAGATGAAGACATCGCCTTCGGCGATCGATCCGGCCGGAAAATGTTCCAGAATGGCCCGCATGGCCCCGTCCAGCGAGCCCAGGTGCAGCGGAATCTGCGTGCCTTGCGCCACCAGCCGGCCGGCCGCGTCGAACAGGGCCACCGAGCAATCCTTGCGTTCCTTGATGTTGGTCGAGAACGACGCGCGCACCAGGGTGTTGTTCATGTCTTCCGTAATCGACAGCAGGCGATTGCAGAACACCTCCATGCCGATGGGGTCGGCCAGCACGGGGCTGGCCACGGGGTCAGTCATGCTTGTCTCCTTGCAGGCGGATGAGCAGGTTGCCGTAAGTGTCGACCGTCACGTCGTGGCCCGGGCCCACCACCGTGGTCGAACTCATTTCCTCGATCAGCGCAGGCCCCGCCAGGCGGATGCCGGCGGACAGCAAGTCGCGGTCGTACACCGGCGAGGCGCACCAGCCGTGGCGTGCGCCGAAGTAGGCGCGGCGCTCGCCCAGGCGCGCGGCTTCGGGCAATGGGCCGGCCGGCCGCCGCGCCAGGGGCGCCTTGGCCACCTGCCCCACGGCCTGCAGACGGCAATTGATGATCTGCACGCGGCGGTCGTCCACGGCATAGCCATATTCGCGTTCGTGCGCGCGGCGAAAGCCCGCGGCGAAAAGGGAGTAGTCCTGGGGGCCCGCCGCATCGAGCGGCACCTGCACTTCGAAGTTCTGCCCTTCGTAGCGCGCGTCGATCGCGTAGCGGCAGCGGCGCAAGGCCGGCGCGACGCCTTCGTTGTCCAGCCAGGCTTCAGCCTGCTGCCGCAGCTCGTCGAAAATCGACACGACGCGGCGCCAGCCCGCGGGGTCGGCCACCGATATCTCGCTGCGCACGAAATCGAAAGAAATATCTCCCAGCAGAATGCCGCGCGCACACATGGTGCCCGGCTCCTGCGGCACGATGACCAGCGGAATGCCGCATTCCTCGGCCACTTCCACGGCATGCAGCGGCCCCGCGCCGCCATAGGCGTACAGCGCGAATTCCGACAGGTCGTGGCCGCGCTCGGTCGACACGGCGCGGATCGCCCGGCTCATGTTGGCGGCGGCAATGCGCAGAATGCCCTGCGCCGCGTCCTCCAGCGGCAGCCTCAGCGGCCCGGCCACGCGGGCCTGCACGACCTCGCGCGCGGCCTGGGCATGCACGGCCATGCGGCCTTTCAGCAGCGATACCGGGTTCAGGCGCTGCAGCGTGATCTGCGCATCGGTAATGGTGGGCTCGGTGCCGCCGCGGCCATAGCCTACCGGCCCCGGCACGGCGCCCGCGCTGTGCGGCCCCACCTTCAGGGCGCCGGCGTCGTCCAGCCAGGCAATGCTGCCGCCGCCGGCGCCGATGACGTGAATATCCACCATGGGCGTCTTCACCGGGTACCCCGCCACATGCCGGTGCGAGGTGAACAGCGGCTGGCCCTGGCAGACCAGCGACACATCGGTGCTGGTGCCGCCCACATCGAAGGTCACCAGGTTCAGGCTGCCGATGGCGCGGCCGACTGCCGCCGCGCCCACTACGCCGGCCGCCGGCCCCGACAGGCAGGTGCGCACCGGATACTGCCGCACGCTGGCAATCGACATCAACCCGCCGTTGGAGTGCACCGTATGCGGCTCGTGGCCGATGTCCAGGTCGCGGGTGCGCTGCAGGAATCGCTGCAGGTAGCGTTCCATGCGCGGGCCCACCGCGGCATTGAGCACGGTGGTCGACAGGCGTTCGTACTCGCGGAACTCGGGCAGCACTTCCGACGACTGGCTGATGAATACGTCGGGCAGTTCCTGGCGCACGATCTCGGCCGCGCGGCGCTCGTGCGCCGCATTGCGGTAAGCATGCAGAAAGCAGATCGTTACGGCCTCGATGCCCGCCGCGCCGAAAGCGCGCGCCGCGTCGCGCACTTGCGCCTCGTCCAGTTCGCGCAGCACCGCACCCGTGTGGTCCAGCCGCTCGTCGATCTCGACGCGGAACTGCCGCGGCACCACGGCCGGCGGCTTGCCCACGCCGTAGTCGTACAGATGCGGCCGGGTCTGCCGCCCGATCTCGAGCACGTCGCGAAAACCTTTGGTGGTCAGCAGGCCTACCCTGGCGCCCTTGCGCTCGATGATCAGGTTGGTGGCCACCGTGGTGCCGTGGCCGATGTGGGATACCTGGCGCACGGGCACGCCGTGCGTCTCCAGCATGTCCGAGATGCCCTGCTGGATCGCCTCGGACGGATCGTGCGGCGTGGAAGGCACCTTGTGGAAATGCACGGCGCCCGACTGCTCATCCACCATGGTGAAGTCGGTAAACGTCCCGCCCACATCTATCCCTATGCGATACATAGCTGCCCCGGTCCCGGTTAAATGCGGTTGCCCGCTCAGTTCAGGTGGATGCCGGCCTTGTCGGCCACCTTGCACCATTTGGCGATCTCGTCCTTGATCATGGCGGCGAACGCCGGCCCCGCCACGTCGGACACCTGCGCCCCCTGCTGTTCCAGGTAAGGCTTGAGCGCCGGTCCGTGCAGCACGTCGACCAGGCTTTGCGTCAGCGGCTTGCGGATGGCCTCGGGCAGGCCCGCCGGCGCCAGCAAGCCGAACCACACCATGGCCTCGTAGCCCGGGTAGCCGGACTCGGCCACCGTCGGCACGTCGGGCAGCATGGGCGAGCGGGTGGGCGAGGTGACCGCCAGCGCGCGGATCTTGCCGTCCTTGATATAGGGGTACGAGGTCATCACCACGTCCATCATCATGCTGACCTGGCCGCCCACCAGGTCGATCAGCGCCGGGCCCGAGCCGCGATACGGCACGTGCACCATCGATACCCCGGCGGTCGACTTGAACAGCTCGGCGGCCAAGTGGTTGGACGTGCCCTGGCCGTTCGACGCGAACGAATAGCCGGTCGGGTTCTTCTTCAGCAGCGCCACGAACTCCGGCAGCGACTTCGCCGGCACGGACTGGTTCACCACCAGCACGTTGGGAATGGTGGCCACCACCGTCAGCGGCGTGAAATCTTTGACCGGGTCGTACGGCAGCTTCGAATAGAGACAGGCCGCGCTGCCGTGCGTGCTGACCGATCCCATCAGAATGGTGTAGCCGTCGGCCGGCTGGCGCGCCACATATTCGGTGCCGACGGTGCCGCCCGCGCCCGGCTTGTTCTCGACAATGACATCGGCGCCCAGCTTCTTGCCCAGGCTTTCGGCTACCTTGCGCGCGATCAGGTCGGTGGATCCCCCCGCCGCGAACGGCACGACGAGTCGCACCACCTTGTCCGACGGCCAGGCCGCCCAGGCGCCCTGGGCGGCGGCCAGCAGAAAACCGGCCAGCACCATGCCGCAACCGCGGCGAACACGTCGTGTTGCCATCTTGCTTCCCCTTGTGTTGGTAGAACTTCCTGTGGCGCCCGGCTGGCGGCCGGGCCTCGCGTTCACTGCAACAACCCGGCCATACTAGAGGCAGGCTTATCGCGGCAGCAGGCTTTCCGGCTTATATTGGCATCAATGGCATTTATGCCGAGGCGGCCACCATGAAGCACCCGGACTTGAACCTGCTGCTGCATTTCGATGCCCTGATGAGCTGTCGCAGCATCACGCGCGCGGCCGAGCAGCTGGGCGTGACCCAGCCTGCCCTGAGCGCCGCCATGAGCCGCCTGCGCCGCTTGTTCAACGATCCGCTGCTGGTGCGCGATGCGGGCGTATGGCAGCCCACCGTGCGCGCCCTGGAACTGCACCAGTCTTTCCGCCCGATGCTCGAGGCCTGGCGCCGGGCCACCCGCGGCCACGAACATTTCGACCCCGCGCATTCAGCGCGCACCCTGTCGCTGTATGCCACCGACTACGTGCAATACCGCCTGCTGCCGCTGGTCATTCCCAGCCTGGCCAAAGACGCGCCGCATCTGCATCTGCAGATCCAGCCCGCGCGCCCGCTGCACGGCCTGAGCATGCTGGAAACGAATCACGTAGAGCTGATCGCCGGCTATTTTCCCGAACCCTCGCCCGACCTGCGCACGCGCTTCCTGTACGAAGAGCCGGCCGTGTGCATCGTCAGGGAAGGGCACCCCTGCCTGCGCAAGCGCTGGGACCTGGACGCCTACCTGCGCTACAGCCATGTCGACCTGGCGGCCCACACGCGCTACTTCAGCCGCGGCATCGACCGTATCCTGCAGGGCCGCAACCGCAACCGCCACATCGCGGCCACGCTGTCCAGCTATCTGGTGTGCCCGTTCGTGATTTCGGCGTCGGACCTGATCGCCACCATGCCCGCCAGCGTGGCCAGGGTCATGGCCAGCAGCTCGCGCACGGTCATCCTGAAGGTGCCGATGGAATTGCCCACCATCGCCGTGTCGCTGTACTGGCACGAACGCCACCAGGACGATCCCGGCCATGCCTGGCTGCGGCAATACATCGCCGAACGGGCCACGCCCGTCCGGCGCCAGGCGCCGCCGCCTCAGGCCAGCGGCAGGTAGATGCGCGTTTTCAGTTCGGCCGCGGGCGTGGTCTTGGGGTCGTTGACGTATTCTTCCCACATCGGGAAGTCCAGCGTCTCGTGGCCGCTGGCCGGCAGCCATTCCGAAAACAGCCAGCTGTAGGCGGCTTCGATCTCGCCGTACGGGCCGGTGTATTCCAGCACGGCGCAGCGCGCGGCCGGCAGCGTGAACGGCTCGAACACCGCGTCGGCCGCCGCGCCGTCGGGCAGCGTCAGGCCGGCGCGCGAGCGCAGCCGCTCGGCCGGCACCTGCGCCGGATCGTCGTAGTACACGCCGAACGAGCGCGTGGCGGGCCCGACCAGGCCGCGGCCGGCGGCCAGCATGAACAGGCGGTCGAAGGTGGCGCCGATATGCTGGTAGTCGCCCTGGTGCGCCAGGGTGGCCAGCGACGCGCCGGCGAACTGCTCGATGGTAATGGGGTACATGTCAGGCTCCTGAGGGTTGAAAGGCCTGGAGCGCGCATGCCGGTAGCGGCCGGGCGGCACCCCGAACACCGCGCCGAACGCCCGGTTGAACGCGGCTTGCGACGTGTATCCGGCGCGCTGCGCCACCTGCTGCATGGGCCGGTCCCCGGCCAGATCCACCGACGCCCGGTGCATGCGCATGCGCTGCACCGTGGCATTGACCGTCTCGCCCATCAGCGCGCGGTACACGCGGTGAAAGTGATAGGGCGACAGGCACGCCAGTTCGGCCAGGCGATACAGGTCGGGCGCCGCATCGGGATGCGAGGCCAGCCATTGCAGCACCGGTTCCAGCCGGGTGGCGTAGTGGATGCGGGTCGCGGGCTTCATGCGTCCTCCAGGGCTTGCACTGTAGCGATGGGGGATTTGCAGATTTTGCGGTTTTGCGGACGAGAGGGCAGGCGCCGCCAGCCCAGGTCAGCCCAGGTGTCTGGCTCCCGCGAATCAGGCCGGATACGTGCCCGGCAGCAGCACGCTGCGGTCGCCCGGCGCCAGGGACTTGCGCCCGCACAGCGCCATGGTGACGTCCATTTCCTTGTACAGGATTTCAAGCGCGCGGGTCACGCCCGCCTTGCCGCAGGCCCCCAGGCCGTACAGGAACGCGCGCCCGATCATGGTGCCGCGCGCGCCCAGCGCCACGGCCTTCAGCACGTCTTGCCCCGAGCGGATGCCGCCGTCCATCCACACCTCGATGCGCGAGCCCACCGCGTCGGCAATGGCGGGCAGGGCCGAGATCGACGACATCGCGCCATCGAGCTGGCGGCCGCCGTGGTTGCTGACGATCAGTGCATCGGCGCCGCTGTCGGCCGCCAGACGGGCGTCCTCGACATCCAGAATGCCCTTCAGGATCAGCTTGCCGCCCCAGCGCTGCTTGATCCATTCGACGTCGGCCCAGCTCAGGCGCGGGTCGAACTGTTCGGCGGTCCATGACGACAGCGACGACAGATCGGTAACGCCCTTGGCATGGCCGACGATGTTGCCGAAGGTGCGGCGCGGCGTGCCCAGCATGCCCAGGCACCAGCGCGGCTTGGTGGCCAGGTTGATCAGGTTGGCCAGGGTGGGCTTGGGCGGCGCCGACAAGCCGTTGCGGATATCTTTGTGGCGCTGGCCCAGGATCTGCAGGTCCAGCGTCAGCACCAGCGCCGAACAGCCGGCCGCCTTGGCGCGGTCGATCAGGTTGGCCACGAAGTCGCGGTCGCGCATCACATACAGCTGGAACCAGAACGGCTTGCCGGTGGCGCGCGCCACGTCTTCGATCGAGCAGATGCTCATGGTGGACAGCGTGAACGGCACGCCGAACTCGGCCGCCGCCTGCGCCGCCACCATCTCGCCGTCGGCATGCTGCATGCCGGTCAGCCCGGTGGGCGCAATGGCCACGGGCATCACGGCGTCGGCGCCGGCCATCGTGGTGCGCAGCGTGCGGCCTTCCATGTCCACCGCCACGCGCTGGCGCAGCTTGATCGACTGGAAATCGGCCTCGTTCGCCCGGTACGTGCCTTCGGTCCAGGCGCCGGAATCGGCGTAGTCGTAGAACATGCGCGGCACGCGCTTCTGCGCGAGAACGCGCAAGTCTTCAATGCAGGTGATCTTGGCAAGGTTCGCGTTGTTCATGGGACACTATTATTGGAAAAATAGAGGACCAAAGGGCGTAGCAAGTATACGCGCGCCCCTCGTACAAGGAATCGCAGCATGCAAGTCCCCCAACTCGAAACCGTGCACGTCATCGTCAAGGGCGTCGTGCAGGGCGTGGGCTACCGGCACGCCACCGTGCGGCGCGCCCATATGCTGGGCGTTACCGGCTGGGTGCAGAACATGGAAGACGGCACCGTGCAGGCCATGGTGCAAGGCACCCCCGACCAGGTCGACCACATGCTGGAATGGCTGCGCCGCGGCCCCCCGGCCGCCATCGTGCGCGACCTGGCCACCCAGCGCGAATACACCGACAAGCGCTATGCGCGCTTCGAACAGCTGTAGTCCCATCCACAACACGGAACCGCCCATGCCCGAGCACGCCGACCTGCCCCGCACTCAACTCGCCGTCCAGCCAGACTGGACCGACCTGTACGGCCACATGAACGCCGCCCGCTACGTGCGCGTGTTCGACCACGTCGGCTTCCAGCTGCTGGATCCCCTGGGAGTGGGCGAAAGCTATACGCAGGCCGCGCGCTGCGGCATCTACACCGTCGACATCGCCGTCAACTACCGCCGCGAACTGCTGGCCGGCGATCCCCTCGAACTGCGGCTGCGCGTATTGGGCGCGGACCACAAGCGCCTGCTGTGCCTGATGGAACTCTTCCAGACCCGCGACAACTACCTGGCCGCCACCATGGAACAACTGTCGGTGCACGTGAACCTGGACACCCGGCGCAGCCAGGCATTTCCCGACGCGCTGGCGCAATCGCTGCAGGCCGCCGCGCAGGCGCATGCCGCGGCACCCCTGCCCGAACGCCACGTCAGGCGCCTGACCCTCGCACCTCGCGTCTAGCCCAGGTGTCTGAAGTGAAAGTCCCACCCCCGAAGCGCGGCGCGCGGTGATGCACTGACACCCGGGTTCGCAGTCACAAAAGGTTTCATCTAAGGCGCCTCGCGGGTACCCCGCCGATAAGCGCCTGATGCCGGCACGATTTCCGCTACGCGCCGCCAAATTTCGGCATCATCACCTTTCGCGCCGCCAAAATACCTGAATCCGCGGGGATTGCAGCCCCCGCCACGGCTTTCCTAATATCCGCCGCTCAACCGGCCCGCCGGCCGGACATTGCTTCAGGAGCCGCGGATGCACCCTCACGCCCCCTCATCGAACGCCGCCGGATGGCGCGCGCGCAGCCTGCGCCATGTCTGGCATCCGTGCACCCAGATGAAGCGCCAGGCCGCCATGCCGCTGCTGGCCCTGTCGCACGGCGCAGGCCCCTGGCTGGTCGACGTGGACGGCCGCCGCTACCTGGATGGCATCAGTTCCTGGTGGGTCAATCTGTTCGGCCATGCCAATGCGCGCATCAACGCCGCCCTGCACGACCAGCTGGCCCGCCTGCCGCACGCCATGCTGGCCGGCTGCACCCATGCGCCGGCGGTCGAGCTGGCCGAGCGCCTGTCGGCCCTGACGGGCGCGGCGCTGGGCCACTGCTTTTATGCGTCGGACGGCGCGTCCGCGGTGGAAATCGCCCTGAAGATGAGTTTTCACGCCTGGCGCAACCAGGGCCGGGCCGCCAAGCGCGAATTCGTCTGCGTGCGCCACGGCTACCACGGCGAAACCCTGGGCGCGCTGGGCGTGACCGACGTGCCGGTGTTCCGCGATGCCTACGGCCCCTTGCTGCGCCAGGCCCATGTGGTGGCCTCGCCCGACGCGCGGGCCGCGCAGGCCGGCGAAGACGCCGACGCCGTCGCGCGGCGCGCCGCGGCCGAGTTGCAGGCGCTGCTTGAACAGCGCCATCCGCACATCGCCGCGGTCATCGTCGAGCCGCTGGTGCAATGCGCGGCCGGCATGGCGATGCATGCGCCCTCGTACCTGCGACAGGTGCGCGAACTGTGCGACCGCTACCAGGTACACCTGATCGCCGACGAAATCGCAGTGGGCTGCGGGCGCACCGGCTCGTTCTTCGCCTGCGAGCAGGCCGGCGTCTGGCCCGACCTGATGACCCTGTCCAAGGGCATTACGGGCGGGTACCTGCCCCTGTCGCTGGTGCTCAGCACCGACGCGATCCACGCCGCCTTCTACGACGACGACGTGGCGCGCGGCTTTCTGCATTCGCACTCGTACACCGGCAACCCGCTGGCCTGCCGCGCCGCGCTGGCCACCCTGGACATCTTCGAGGAAGACGGCGTCCTGGCACGCAACCGCCGGCGCGCCGCGCACCTGGACACGGCCCTGGCGCCGCTGCACACGCATCGCGCCGTACGCCATTTCCGCCGCGCCGGCATGATCTGGGCCTTCGACGTGGCCGCCGATACCGGCTTCGGCCAGCGCTATGCCGCCGCGGCGCTGGCGCGCGGGCTGCTGCTGCGCCCTATCGGCAACACGGTCTACCTGATGCCGCCCTACGTGCTGGACGACGACACCACCGCCTGGCTGGCCCGCGAAACGCTGGCCACGCTCGACGACGCCCTGGAGGGCTATTGACATGCAGCTGCTGGACACCCTGGAAGCCGGGCTGCGCGCACTCGACGCGCAGCACCTGCGCCGGCGCCGGCGCACCACCGAATCGCCCTGCGCGCCGCACATGCGCGTGGACGGGCGCGACATGCTGGCCTTTTGCAGCAACGACTACCTGGGGCTGGCCGCGCATCCCGCCATATCCGCCGCCCTGACCGAAGGCGCGGCGCGCTACGGTGCGGGCAGCGGCGCCTCGCACCTGATCAGCGGACACAGCCGCGCCCACGCGCAGCTGGAAGAACGGCTGGCGGCCATGCTGGCGCCGCACCTGGAACAGGCGCGCGCGCTGTACTTCTGCACCGGCTACATGGCCAACCTGGCGGTGCTAAGTGCTCTGGCCGGCCAGGACGCCGAGATTTTCTCCGAATCGCTCAACCACGCCTCGCTGATCGACGGCGCCCGCCTGGCGCGGGCGCGCGTGCAGATATACCCGCATGCCGACACACAGGCCCTGGCCAGGCAGCTGGCGGCCAGCCAGGCCGGCACGCGCCTGATCGTGTCCGACGGTGTGTTCTCGATGGACGGCGACATCGCTCCGCTGCGCGAGCTGCTGGCGCTGGCCGAACGCCACGGCGCCTGGCTGGTGATCGACGACGCGCACGGGTTCGGCGTGCTGGGCGAACACGGCCGCGGCGTGCTCGAACATGCCGGCCTGCGCTCGCCCCATCTGGTATTGATGGGCACACTGGGCAAGGCCGCCGGCGTGGCAGGCGCCTTCGTGGCCGCGCATGCCACCGTCATCGACTGGCTGGTCAACCGCGCCCGGCCCTATATCTTCAGCACCGCTGCCGCGCCCGCGCAGGCGCACGCCCTGCTGGCCAGCCTGGACCTGATCGAAGGCAGCGAAGGCCGCCGGCGGCGCACGCACCTGCGGGCGCTGACGCAACAACTGCAGGCGCGGCTCGGTCTGCGCCAGTGGCGCCACCAGCCCACGCCCACCGCCATCCAGCCCGTGCTGCTGGGTGCGAATGCGCAGGCGCTGCACGCCGCCGCCGGGCTGGAACGCCTGGGGCTGTGGGTACCCGCCATCCGCCCGCCCACTGTGCCGGCAGGCACGGCGCGCCTGCGCGTCACGCTGTCGGCGGCGCATACCGCCGCCGACGTGGACAGGCTGGCCGCCGCCTTGAACCAGCTGGACAGCGAGGCCGGCCATGCAGCATGACGCACTGCAACGGCCCGGCGACTACTTCGTCACCGGCACCGATACCGAAATCGGCAAGACCCTGATCGCATGCGCGCTGCTGCACACCGCGGCGCGCCAGGGATGGACCACGGCCGGCGTCAAAGCCGTGGCCGCCGGCGCCGTGCAGATGGACGGCCGCTGGATCAACGAAGACGTCGAACAGCTGCGCCGGGCCAGCTCCACCGACCTGCCCGATGCTGTGCGCTGCCCGTATGTGCTGCCCGACGCCGTCGCGCCGCACATCGCGGCCGCCGCCGCGGGCGTGGCGCTCGATCCGGCGGTGATACAGCAGGCCTACCGCCAGGCCGCGGCCCGCGCGCAGGCAGTGGTGGTGGAAGGGGTGGGCGGCTTCCGGGTACCGCTGGACGATGGCCATGACACCGCCGACCTGGCGCGGCAGCTGGGCCTGCCGGTGATTCTGGTGGTGGGCATGCGGCTGGGCTGCATCAGCCATGCCCTGCTGACGGCCGAGGCGATCGCCGCCCGCGGGCTGCGCCTGGCGGGCTGGGTGGCCAACCACGTCGATCCGGCCATGCCGCAGGCGCAGGCCAATGTGCAGGCCCTGGCGCGGCGCCTGCCCGCGCCCCTGCTGGGCCGCGTGCCCAACCTGGCCAAAGCCGGCCCGGCCGCAGCGGCACGGCACCTGCGGGCGGCCGCGCTGTATCCGCCTGCGCCGCTCAGTCCTCTTCCAGCGCATCGAAGCGGTCCGCCAGGAAGTCGATCAGCGCCCTGACCGACGGCAACTGCCCGCGGCGCGATGCGAATACCGCATGGATGATCTCGCGGCGCGGCGCCCAGCCGGGCAGCACTTGCGCCAGTTCACCGCGCTGGAACTGCTCGCGCAGCAGCATGGTGGGCAATTGCACCACGCCCACGCCCGCCACCGCCGCGGCCCGCAATGCCAGCATGCCGCGCGTGACCAGGCGCGGCTGGTGGCGCACCGCGGCGTGGGCCCCCTGGGGGCCCAGCAGGTTCCACACGTGCTCGCTCTGCGGCAGGCCCAGCGCCAGGCTGGGCAGGCCGCTCAGGTCGGCCGGCGCGCGCGGCACACCGGTGCGCTGCAGCAGGCCCGGGCTGGCCACCAGGCACTGGCCGCGGTCAGCCAGCACGCGCATGACCAGGTCGCTGTCTTCCAGCGGCGGCGGCCGCACCCGGATCGCCACATCGATGCCTTCGGCCACCACGTCCACGCGCCGGTTGGTTTCTTCCAGGTGCAGCTGCACCAGCGGGTACTGCACCATGAAATCGGCCAGCATCCCGGCCACCCGCGCATCCAGCAAAGCCACCGGGCAGGTTACCCGCACCGTGCCGCGCGGCTCGGCGCGGGTCAGCGCCACGGCCTCTTCGGCGGCCTCGGCCTCGACCAGCATGGCCTTGCAGTGCGCGTAATAGGTCTGGCCGATTTCGGTCACGGCGAACTGGCGCGTGGTGCGCAGCAGCAAGCGGGCGCCCAGCCGCGCTTCAAGCAGGGCGATGCGGCGGCTGAGCTTGGATTTGGGTATGCCCAGAGCGCGGCCGGCCGGCGCGAAACCGCCATGGTCCACCACCTGCACGAAGTAATACAGGTCGTTCAGGTCTGGCATATCGTTCACCATATAGAACGGTAAGCGCGAATTTTAAGGTCTACCGCGCACATTGTCCCGAAACTATAGTTTTCTTCATGGAGGTTGCGGCACGGGCCGCAGCCCGCAGTGGAGAAAACCCATGAAAAAGGTTCTCGGTATCTACAGCGCGCCCCGCCCCCATTGGGTGGGCGACGGCTTCCCGGTGCGCTCGATGTTCAGCTACGACAGCCACGGCCGGCATCTCAGCCCCTTCCTGCTGCTGGACTATGCCGGCCCGGCCCAGTTCGCCCCGGCCGCCAAGCCGCGCGGCGTCGGCCAGCATCCGCACCGCGGCTTTGAAACGGTCACCATCGTCTACCAGGGCGAAGTCGACCATCGCGATTCCACCGGCGCTGGCGGCCACATCGGCCCCGGCGACGTGCAGTGGATGACAGCGGCCGGCGGCATCCTGCACGAGGAATTCCATTCCGACGCCTTCACCCGCCAGGGCGGCGCGCTGGAAATGGTGCAGCTGTGGGTCAACCTGCCGGCCCGCGACAAGATGTCGCCACCGGGCTACCAGACCCTGCTGGACCGCGACATCCCCGTCGTCAGCTTGCCGGACGAGGCCGGCCAGGTGCGCGTCATCGCGGGCGAGTTCGACGGCCGGCGCGGCCCGGCGCGCACGCACACGCCTATCGACGTGTGGGACGTGCGGCTGCGCCAGCAAGGCACGGCCACCTTCGAACTGCCCGAAGGCCGCACGCTGGCGCTGGCGGTGCTGCATGGCACCGTGCAGGTCAACGGCACCGACATCGTGCGCGAAGGGCAGCTGGTGCAACTGGCGCGCGAAGGCAGCCAGGTGCAGATCGAGGCCAACAACGAGGTCACGCTGCTGCTCTTGAGCGGCGAGCCGATCGACGAGCCCATCGTCGGCCACGGCCCGTTCGTGATGAACAGCCAGGCCGAGATCCGCCAGGCCATCGATGACTTCAACCACGGCCGCTTCGGCCAGATGACCCACTGACCCCGTCCGCGCCGCCCCGGCGGCGCGGACGGCCAACCCGCCCGTCCCGGGCACCTTCCCGCGTTTACCTGGAGACCACCATGACTGCCCCCGCCAATTTCAACGGCGCCAAGCCCGTCATCGACGCCGACGATGCCGCGATGCTGCTGATCGACCACCAGAGCGGCCTGTTCCAGACCGTCAAAGACATGCCCATGACGGAACTGCGCGCCAACGCCACCACGCTGGCCAAGGTCGCCGCCCTGGCGAAGATTCCCGTCATCACCACGGCGTCGGTGCCTCAAGGCCCCAACGGCCCGCTGATTCCGGAAATCCACAAGTACGCGCCGCACGTGCAATACGTGGCCCGCAAGGGCGAGATCAACGCCTGGGACAACGAAGAATTCGTCAAGGCCGTCAAGGCCACCGGGCGCGGCACGCTGATCATTGCCGGCACGATCACCAGCGTCTGCATGGCCTTTCCCAGCATCGCGGCCGCGCACGAGGGTTACCGTGTATTCGCGGTGATCGACGCCTCGGGCACATACTCGAAAATGGCACAGGAAATCACGCTGGCGCGCATCGTCCAGGCCGGCGTGGTGCCCATCGATACGGCGGGCGTCTGCTCGGAAATCCAGCGCAGCTGGAACCGCGCCGACGCCGAACAGTGGGCCGAAGCCTATAGCGCGGTATTCCCGCCGTACCAGTTGCTGATCGAAAGCTACATCAAGGCGCAGGACGTGGTGAAAAACAGCGAAACGCTGGATTCCCAGCGCGCCTGACGGACTGCCCCCGCCGGCTAGCCGGTATAGCCGCGCCGAAACGGCGCGGCCGCCCCCGGCGTAGGGGGCGTGGTGGAAATCAGGCGGCTGGTTGCCAGCAGGTTCGGCACCAGCTCGCGCTTCATGCGCGCCAGGGTCCAGCGCGTGGTGGGCGCCGAGATATTAAGGGCCGCGGCCGGACGGCCGCGCTTGTCGAACACCGGCACGGCCACATTCAGGTCGCCACGGTAATACTCGCCGTTGGCATAGGCGTAGCCCTGCTCGCGCGCCTCGGCCAGCATATCCATCAGCGGGCCCAGTTCGGTCACGGTGTTGGGCGTGAACATTGGCCGGGGCGACGCTTCCAGCAGCTCGCGCGCCTGCTCCGGCGGCAGCATCGACAGCCAGGCTCGGCCAGCCGATGTGCAGAACATCGGCAAGCGCCGGCCCAGGGGCATGTGGACGCCGGTCGTCAGGTGCGTGGCAAAGCGCGCCACGTAGATCATGTCCGTGCCGTACGGCTCAGCCAGGTTCACGGTCTCGGAAATCTGGCGGTTCAGGTCCAGCAAATACGGGTTGGCGCGCTCGACCAGGGCGTCCACCAGCAGATATCGATAGCCCAATTCGAGAATCTTGGGCGTCAGCGCATACCGCTTGCTGTCGGGGTCTTTGCTCAGAAAGCCCAGGGTTTCCAGGGTATAGGCGAAACGCTGAGCCGAGCTCTTGGATATCCCCGCGGCGGCGGCCATCTCGGGCAGGTTCATGAACGGCCGGTCGGGCCCGAAGGCGGCCAGCACGTCGATTCCTTTAGAGAACGACATACTGAACAGCGGCGAGGCCATGGGATCTTCCACCACCGCGTCACTTTCTTTTTTTTTGCGTCCAGCCATAAGGCAAGCCCCGTCTTCAATGGAATGGATTGTAGCGGTCAGCCCCCGCGTCCAGGATCGCGTGCCACGCGCCGGGCCGCACGCGACGGCCACAGTACCAGGCAGCTGCCTGCCGCGATGACCACCGCACACAGGGAAAAGACCGGGGGCAGGCGCTCGCCGAACAGTACGCTGCTGCAGGCGATGCCCACGAAAGGAGTCAGGGCCAGCAGCTGGCCCGCCACGGTGGACGGCACGCGGTTCAGCAAGCGGCTCCATGCCCAGACCGCCATGGCGGTAGGCACCAGCCAGTTCCACACCATGATGGCCGTCAGCGGCCCGGTCACATGGGTAGCGCGATCCGATTCCAGAATCAGCGCGGCCACGCCGATAGGGCACGCGGTTGCCGCCAGCTGCCAGAACGTCTGTGACAGCAGCGAGGCGCGCCATTGCCGCCCCCCGTACAACGCCGCGCCCAGCCCCCAAAGCGCGGCCGCGGACAAGACCAGCGCCATGCCCAGGGGCACGCCCGGACTGTTCCAGTCGATGACTGAAGGGTCCAGAAACAACGCCAGGCCGGCCATGCCCAGCCCCACGCCGGCCAGTTGCCGCCAGGCCAGCCGCCCCTTGCCCATCAGGCTGCTGAACAGCGCCGCCCACACCGGCATGCTGTAGACCAGCGTCACCGTGCGCCCGGCCGGCAGGAACTGCAGGGCGATGCTGACCAGCCCCAGCACGGAAGCGAACTGCAGCAGCCCGATCAGCGCCAGCCGGACCCGCTCGCCGGGCGGCGGCAATAGCGCCGCCTCGCCCTTGATGCGCATCAGCAGCGCGACCACGACCGCCGCGCCCACAACACGCGTCGTGGAGAACGTCAGAGGCGGCATATCGGCCAGGGCCCGCTTCATCAGCGGATAATTCGAACCCCAGGCGAACACCACCAGCGCGGCGTAGGCCAGCGTGGCGATCAGCCCGCCGCTGGCCCAGCCAGAATCAGGTGAGGATGCGGGTGCGGAAATCGTATCGCGTCGAGTCGTCATGGCAGGAGGCGGGCCAACGGGCTATAGCCGCAACTGGTCCCGCAGCTTGTAGTAAGCCGCCATCAAATTCATGACCGGCAGGCGCCAGGAATGGAAGGGCAGTTCCGGCATGCCGTCCTGCATGGGGCCGCACTCCACGCTGGCGCCCAGCGCCATTTCGGCCGCCAGCCTGCCCAGCAAATGCGTCAATGCCACGCCGCGGCCGCCATAGCCTGCCGCGAAAATCACGCGCGGCGAATGGCGCACCACATGGGGAAAGTCGTCCAGCGTCACCGCGACCTTGCCCGACCACTGGTGCTCGATGGACACGTCGTGCAACTGGGGAAACAGGCGGCGCAGGCCTGCCACCAGGTTGCGGTAGATTTCCGGCGTCTCGGTGCCGGTCAGGGCCCCCCGGCCGCCGAACAGGACGCGCTGGCCGGGCACGCGCCGGAAGTAATTCACCAGATGGCGCGTATCCGTTACCAGGTGGCCTTCGGTGAACATCGTGGCGTACAGATCGTCGGGCAGTGTGCGCGTCGCCACGACGGACGTCGCCACGGGCACAATGCGCCGCTGCAGACCCGGCGGCAGCGGGAACAATTCGGTATAGGCGTTGCTGGCCACGATGACCGTGGCGGCGCGCACCCGGGCCTCGGGCGTCTCCACGACGCATCCCTGCGCGTCCTCGCGGATGCTCACCACCGGCGTGTTCACATGGATGGGCACGCCGGTGGCCGCCAGGGCCCCGGCCAGCTCGCGGGCATAGGCCAGCGGGTGGATGCCGGCCGCACGCGTATCCAGGTAGCCGCCCTGGTACTCGCGCGCACCGATCAGGCGGGCCGTCTCGTCGGGCGGCAGGTAGCGCGGGTGGCGGTCGCCGGCCTCGGCGGCCAGCCATGCGATATCGTCGCGCAGCGCCTGCGCGTCCTGCCGGGTATAGGCGGCCGTGATGTGGCCGCAGCGCGAGAAGCCGCCATCCAGCCTGAAATCGGCCACGTTCTGTTCCAGCGCGTCCACCGCGTCGAACACCAGCCGGTGCAGCAGCCGCGTCGAATCATGGCCGAACTGGCGGGCCAACGCCGCCCAGCCCGATTTGTAGCGCAAGACGGCCATGCCGCCATTGCGGCCGCTGGCCCCCCAGCCTGCATCATTGGCCTCCAGGATGCAGGCCTGGGCGCCGCGCCGGCTCAGTTGCAGCGCCGCGTTCAGCCCGGTGAATCCGCCGCCCACAATGGCGCAGTCCACCTGCAGTTCGCCGCGCAGCGGCAGCAGCGCGGGCGGCGGCGCGGCGGTCGCGTTCCAGATTGAAGGGGCATGGGGTACAAGATCGACGGCAGCTACGGTGTCCATGGATATCACGCAGGAAAGCCCAGGGCATCGCGCAGGCGATGCCAGTGGATGGCGGCATTGACCGCGGGCCCGCGCAGAGCGTGCCAGGGCAGGGCGCCAATGGAAGAAACCGGAAAATCCAGCGCGCCTGCGGCACGCCCCAGCGCCGCTTCGGCCAGCGTCGGCCCGAAGCGCGTGGCCAGGGCCACGCCGCGTCCGCCGAAACCACAAACCGTCCACAACCCGGGTTCGGGATTGCCCAGATGCGGTACATCGTCCAGTGTGAGCGACACACGGCCCGACCACACGCAATCCCAGCCAATATCGGCGAGCTGCGGAAAGCGCTCGCAGGCGGCCTGGCGCAGGCGCGCCAGGGTTGCGGGCCCGGCCAGCCCGGAACGCGGCCCCCGGCCGCCGATCACGAACCGGCCGTCGGGCGACAGGCGGCAATAGACCGTCAGCTTGCGCGCTTCGGATACGCCCGCCCGGCGCGGCAGCACCGCGCGCCGGATGTCGTCGGGCAATACCTCGGTTGCCGCCTGGGCGCTGGTCACGTGCAGCATCGAGCGCGCCTGCGCCGGGTACAGCGTATCGGTGTAAGCGTCCGTGGCCAGCACCACGGCGCGGGCGACGAGGCTGCCTTGCCGCAATCGCAGTGTCCATCCTTGTGGCGCACGCTGCAGCTGTTCAACTTTGCTGTGCGCGTGCAGGCTGGCGCCCGCGCGCGCCGCCGCGGCGGCCAGCCCCAGCGCCAGCTTGCGCGGTTGCACCGCGCCCGCCCCCGGCTCCAGATAGCCGCCCGCGTAGTGCGCGGATCCGGTCAGCTTTGCCATGTCGTCGGCATCCAGCGCTTGCGCCTGCGCCCCGGCCTTCTGCAGCGCCCGGGCGCGCGCGTGCAGGACACGGCAGGCGCGCGGCGTTACCGCCGCCTGGATCCAGCCGTTGCGCGTCGCGTCGCAATCGATCGACAGGCGGTCGATCAGGCTGAAGGTGTAGTCGGCCGCCGAATGCGCGAAAGCCAGCATGCGCTCGGCCGAGCCGGCTCCGAAACGCGCCGCCAGCGCATCGGGCGCCGGCTTCAGGCCCGGCACCACCTGGCCGCCGTTGCGGCCCGAGGCCCCGGCGGCAAGCGGCCCCGCTTCCAGCAGCATGGTCCGCGCGCCCGCCTCGGCCAGCGACAAGGCCGTCGACAGGCCTGTAAAGCCGCCGCCGATGACGGCCACGTCGCAGGCCTGCTCGCCCGCGGGCAACGGCGGCGCGGCGGGCGCGGCCGTCTCGTCGTCCCAGAGTATGCGGGCCGCGGCCGTGGCGGTCATGTGCCGCCTTTCATCACGAGATTGGGCAGCCACAGCGCGATATCCGGCACCAGCGCCAGGATCAGCACGCCGACCAGCATCAGGATCCAATACGGAATCGCCGACAGCGCGGCGCGGCCCAGCGAGACTTCGCCGTTGGTAATGGCAGTCAGCACGAACAGGTTCATGCCCACCGGCGGGGTCAGCATGCCGATCTCGATCAGGATGGTGATGATCACGCCCGTCCACACCGGGTCGTAGCCGGCCGCCATCATCAGCGGATAGACGATCGGAATCGTCATCAGCATCAGCGAAATGCCGTCGAAGAAGCAGCCCAGCACCAGGTAGGCGGCCACCACCACGATCAGCACGGCGTACTTCGACAGGCCCATGTCGGTTACCGCGCCCACCAGTGCCTGCGGGGTGCCCATGATGGTCAGGGCCTGCGCCAGCACCAGCGCGCCCAGCATCACCGTGGCAATGGCTCCGAATACGCGCGCCGAGGTAAAGAACGCGCGCCACACCTTGGGCAGCGTCAGCTCGCCCCAGCAGAACCCGGTAATAATGGCTGCCACCACGCCCAGCGCGGCCGCCTCGGTGGGCGTGGCCAGGCCCATGTACATGGTGCCCAGCACCGCGAACGCCAGGAACGCCACGGGCCAGATGCGCACCAGCCCGCGCAGCCGCTGCGCCATGGGAATCGCGGGCTCGACATTGCCCATTTCTTCGGGAAAACGCCGCGCGCGCAGCGCGATGATGGACATGAACATGCATGCCAGCATCAGGCCGGGCAACACCCCGGCCAGGAACAGCCGGCCGATCGATACCCCCTGGGTGGCGCCGTACAGCAGCAGCGACAGGCTGGGCGGGATCAGCAGCCCGAGCGTGCCGCCGGCAGCCAGGGTGGCCACCACCTGTCCGCGGTTATAGCCCCGGTTGCGCAGTTCGGGATAAGCCACCGAGCCCACCGCGGCCGCGGTCGAGGTGCTGGCGCCGCTGACGGCGCCGAAGACCGTGCACACGGCAATGTTGGTATGCAGCAGCCCGCCCGGCACCTGCCTGAAGAAAGGCGATACCGCATTGTAGATACGCGACGACACCCCGCTGACCAGCAGGATCTCGCCCATGAAGATGAAGATGGGCACCGCCGACAAGGTGAAATCGACAAAAACATTCCACACCGCCGTAATGGCCAGGTCTTCACCGCCTCCGGCGGCAAAGCGCAGGATCGACAGGCCCGTCAGCGCCAGGCCGATGCCGATGGGCACGCCCGTCAGGCCCGTGACGGCCAGCCCCGCCAGCAATAGCATCCATACCATGCGAAGCTCCCGTCAAACGCCGCTGGGCGGCAAATCGCTGTCGCCGGCCGGCGCGCGCCGGGGCCGGAACAGGGTAAAGCCCGCTATCAGCACGCTGGCCAGCACGATCAGCGCCATCCACGGCCACAGCACCAGGCCGGCGATGTCCGTGCGCGCCTGCACCTGGTACGACACCAGGGCGAAATCGTAGGCATAGCTGCCGAACCATAGCGCGAACAGGATGATGAGCCCGTTGGCCAGCCGGTCGGTCCAGCGCCTGAGCGCGGGCGGATAGCGGTCGGTCAACAGCGTTACCTCGATATGCTGCCGGTGCAGCGTGACGTAGGGCAGCGCAAGAAACACCAGCGCCGAGAAAAACAGCCCGACCAGTTCCTCGGTAAAGGGAAACGGCGCTCCGACCATATAGCGCATCACGGCCGACAGGGCCACGAACAGCGTCAACGCAATGCCGAAGCACGTGGAAAGCCGCAGCAAGAAAGCGGCAAAGCCTTTTGCAAGTGTGTACATGGGTTTGCTCCGGACGCGGGGCGGGTGCCGCGGCACCCGCCCGTGCGTCATGATTGCCGTGCGGGCCTACCAGCCCAGGGCCTTGATCACCCGTTCGTGATTTTCCAGGGCCTTGCCGCCCACCTGGCGCGAAGACTCGTTCCAGACTTCCCGCGCGGCGTCGGCAAAGCGCTTCTGGTCGGCTTCGGGAAAGGGCGCCAGCACCGTGCCGCCCTTTTTCTTCCATTCCTCTTCCGACGCCTTGTCCACCTGGCCCTGCAGATACGCGTCGAACGATTCCTTCTCGATCTTCGCGGCCGCATCCTGCAGAATCTTTTGCACGTCCGGCGGCAGCGCATCGTAGGCCTTCTTGGAAACGATGATGTTCAGCGGATGCAGCACGTACGGGAACAGGTACGACGCATTGGGCGCCACTTCCTGCAGCGACACCGTCAGGCCGAAGTGGATCGGATACACCGAACAATCGATCACGCCGGTGCGCATGGCCATGTACAGGTCATTCTGCCCGACGATCTGCGCGGCGATGCCTAGCTTGTTGAAGGTATCGGCCTGGGCCTTTTCCCACACGCGCACCTTCTTGCCCTTCAGGCCCTCCAGGGTGTCGATGGGCTCTTTGCACATCACGTGGGTGTCGCGCACCGGGTGCGCCACGAAGCCCAGCAGTTTGATGCCCCACTTGTCGTAAGTCGCCTGGTAGATACTTTTCAGCGTGGGCGCCAGCTTTTCCAGCTGCTCGGGCTTGGGCACCACGCCCGGAGGCAGCGTCACGGCGTACTCGGGCTCGTCGCGCGTCATGTAGCCCGGATACAGGCCGGCGATCTGGATCACATTGCCGCGCGGCAGCACCCGCAGCATGTCGACGTCTTTCACGCCCAGGGTGGCGCCCGGAAACAGCTTGATCTCGAGCTTGCCGGCCGCCTGTTTGTTCACCTCGTCGACGAACTTCGTGTAGTACTGGGCTTCGACTCGCGCCGGCACCCATACGATGTGCATTTTCCACTGCGTTGCCGCGGCAGCCGCTGTGCCGGCTGCCAGGCAGGCCGCGGCCGTCGCCATGCAGGCGAGCAGCCGGATGGTCCAATGTTTCCCCTTGTGCATCGCGATCTCCTTCATGTCATTCAGGTATGTCGAGATACTGCTTTGTCGAAGCCGCCGCAGGCCGGCGGCGCGCCGTCAACCGGTAAAGCCGTACAACGCCCTGGCCTGTTCCGCAGAAAGTTTGCCGTCCGCGATATCGGCCCGCACGGCCTGCGGGTCGCGCCCGGCCGGATCGCCGTAGCCGCCGCCGCCGGGCGTCTGGACGATTACGCGGTCGCCCTTGCGCAGGTCGACCACCAGCTTGGACGGAATCTCTTCCACCTGGCCGGAAGCGCGCACGATCACCGAATACTCGCAAGCGCCGCTGCCGCCGCCGGCCGAACCCTGCGCCGGGCAGTAATGCCGCTCGCCACGATGCGTGAAAATCGCGCTGCCGCCCAGCAGCTCGAATTCCTTGACCAGCCCCAGCCCGCCGCGGAACGCACCGGCCCCGCCCGAATCGGCGCGCAATTCCAGCCGGTTGACGCGAATCGGCGCCTCGAGCTCCAAGGCCTCGACCGGCAGGTTCATGCAGTTCGACGCGTCTGTCTCGACCACGTCCACGCCGTCGCAGCGGCGGCTGGCGCCGCTGCCCCCGGTGATCAGCTCGCCCACCACGTACGACTTGCCGTCCGCCTGCTTGCCGCCGAACGCCAGCGCCAGCAGCACGCCGGCCGAGTCGGCGGGCACCTTGTCGGGCAGGGCCTCTTTGAATGCGCCCAGGATGCAGCCGGTAATGCGCTTGATCGTGGCGGTGCGCGACCCCACCGGCGCCGGTTCTTCGGGGTTGACCAGCGTGCCCTTGGGCAAATGCAGCGACACGGGCCGGAAGCAGCCGGCATTGGTCGGGATCTCGGGATCGGTCAGCGCCCGCACCGCGAAGTACGCCGCCGCCTGGGACCCCGATTTGACGCAATTGAACGGGCCGCGCAGCTGCGGACTGGTGCCGGTGAAATCGACATGCATGGTGCCCTTGCCCACCGTCACGGCCACCTCGATGCGCACGCGCTGCTCCAGGTCGATGCCGTCGTTGTCCAGCCAGTCCGCGTAGCGGTATACGCCCGCCGGAATCGTGTCGAGCTGGGCGCGCGTCAATGCCTCGGAATGCGCCAGCAGCGCGGCGAACACCGCCTCCAGCAGCGGAACGTCGTACACCGACGTCAGTTCAACCAGGCGCCGCGCGCCGATGCGGCAAGCGGCGATCTGGGCATTGATGTCGCCCATGAACGTATCCGGGATACGCACGTTCAGCCGCAGCAGGCTGACCAGCGTCTGGTTGATCTCGCCGGCCTCGAACAGCTTCAGCGGCGGAATGCGGATGCCTTCCTGGTAGATCTCGGTGGCGTTGGTGGGAATCGAGCCCGGGGTCATGCCGCCCACGTCCTGGTGGTGCGTCATGGTGGCCGACAGCGCAATCACCCGTCCGTCGACGAACACCGGCGCTACCAGCGCGATATCCGGCAGGTGTGTGCCGCCCAGGTACGGGTCGTTCATGATGTAGATGTCGCCGTCGCGCATCGTGTCCAGCGGATACTCGCGCAGGATGGTTTCCACGATGGGGATCAGCGTGGCCAGGTGAATAGGCACGGCGCACGCCTGCGCCAGCGATTCGCCGGCCGTGGTGAACAGGCTGGCCGACGCGTCCAGGCCTTCTTTCACGATCGGCGAGAACGAGCTGCGCAGCAGCGTCGATTCCATCTCGTTGGCAATGCCTTCCAGCTTGTTGCGCACGACCTCCAGGGTGATCGGGTCCGGGTTGGCCGGCGCCGCCTTGCCGGGCGAAAGCGCCGGGCGCTCGAGCGTAGCTTGATTCGTCATGATGTGTTCTCTGGCTTATCGTGATTAACGGGTCAGAACGAGATTGCCGCCCTCGTCCACCTGGCCTTGCCAGCCAGGCTCGATCAGCGTGGTGGTATCGGCTTGCTCGACGATCGCCGGCCCCTGGAACCGGAAGCCGGCCGGCATCGCCTCGCGGCGGTAGATGTCAGCCTGTACCGCGCCATCCTGGCCCGCCACCAGAATGGCGCGCTGCCCGCGCTGCGGCGGCTCGTCGATGCATTGGTAGGCCGTGGTATCGATGCTGTCCTGGCCGCCCGCCTGGTGCACGGCCCGCAGGTTGACGATGCGCGCGGGCGTGCGGGTGCTGTAGCCGTAGATCCGCGCATGGGCCTGCAAAAATTCCTCGAACAGCAGGCCGCACGGGTCGTCGGCGTCGGGCAGCAGCGGCACTTCAATGGAATACGCCTGGCCGGCATAGCAGACGTCGGCGTAGTAGCGCACGGCGCTGCTGTCGGGCCGCGTCGCCTCGTTGCGCATCAGTTCGGCGCACTGCGCGTCCAGGGTATCCAGCACGGCGCGGATGGCCGGCACTTCGCTGGCCTCGAGCGCCTTGCCGAAAGCCAGCGAGCTTTCATGCTCGATGGGCGCGGCCAGCAGGCCGGCGGCCGACAGCACGCCCGGATAGCGCGGCACCACCACGCGCGACACGCCCAGCTCGCGCGCCAGCGGCACAATATGCACGGCGCCGCCGCCGCCCAGCGGCATCAGCGTGAACTTGCGCGGATCCAGGCCCTGGCGGATCGACACCAGGCGTATGCCTTCAGCCATCTGCGCGTTCACGATACGGTGTATGCCCAGCGCCGCCTGTTCGATCGTCATTCCCAGGGGCCGGGCGATTTTTTCCTGGATCGCCTCGCGCGATTTGTCCGGGTACAACTTAAGCGAGCCGCCGGCGAAGTAATCGGGGTTCAGATAGCCCAGCACGATCGAGGCATCGGTCACCGTGGGCTGCTCGCCGCCGCGCCCGAAACACACCGGCCCGGGCTCCGAGCCGGCCGAACGGGGCCCCACGCGCAGCCCGCCGGCGCCGTCGATCCAGGCAATCGAGCCGCCGCCCGCGCCGATGGAATTCACGTCCACCATCGCCACGCGCACCGGGTAGCCGTCGATCACGCCTTCCGAGCGGATCATCGCCTTGCCCTTGCTGATCAGGGCGATGTCGCTGCTGGTGCCGCCAATGTCCACAGTGATCAGGTCGTCGGTGCCCGCCGCGCGGCCGGCAATCTGCGCGCCGATCACACCCGCGGCGGGGCCCGACAGGAACAGCCGCACAGGCCGGCTGCGCGCCACCTGCGACGCCATCAGGCCGCCGCGCGACTGCATTACCTGGAAGGGCGCCTGCACGCCGCTTTTCTTCAGCCCGTTTTCCAGCCGCGACAAGTAGCGGTCGATCACCGGCTTGACGTAGGCATCGAAACCGGTGACCACCGTGCGCTCGTACTCGCGAAAGGCCGGGTCCACCTCGTGCGACACCGCCAGGGTCAGATCGGGGTAGGCAGCCGAGATCAGCGCCTTGGCGCGCTGCTCGTGCTGCGGATTGGCGAACGAGAACAGGAAGCAGATGGCCAGCGCATCGACCTCTTGCGCAACCAGTTCGGCCACTTGGCGCATCAGCGCGTCTTCGTCCAGGGCCGTCACAACCGAGCCGTCGGCGGCGATCCGTTCCGGCACTTCCCGGCGCAGGCTGCCGGGAATCAGGAACGAAGGCGTTTCCGACGACAGGATCACGTCGTACATGCGATGGCGCATCTGCCGGCCGATTTCCAGCACGTCTTTGAAGCCCTGCGTGGTGATCAGGCCGACCTTGGCGCCGCGGCGTTCCAGCACGGCGTTGGTGGCCACGGTGGTGCCATGCACGAAGCGCTCGATGTACTTGGGATCCACGCCCCACTGGTCGCGGATGCGCCCGATGGCGTCGAACACCGCCAGGCTCTCGTCCTGGCGCGTGGTCGGGATCTTGAAGTAGCGCAGCCGTCCGCTCGCATCGCGTCCAACCACATCGGTGAAAGTGCCGCCGATGTCCACGGCCACTTGCAATGCTTCAAGCATGTTACGAACCCCTCGAATGGAAACTTGAAATGGAAAGCCCATGCAGATGTATCGTTTATCGATATAATTAAATCGATATACGCCATTAAAGTACGAGCCAGCGGCACCGGTGTCAACGTCTTCGCCGTACGCAAGACACCGGGGTTTTCCCTAGTCATGGGCGGCGGACGATAAAAAAACCCAGCCGTCTCCGGCTGGGTTCATGGGGATGGAAAAATGCGCGGCCGCTATAGCGGCTCGGCGTGCGCTGCGATGAACTGCGCCGCGGCCAGCGCGCGAAAGTCGTCGCCATACGCGCCGATGGCCTGCGCGCCCAGCGGCAGCCCGCCGGGTCCGCACGCAACCGGAAACGCTACGCAAGGCACATGCAGCAGCGTCCACAGCGCCCCGAAGCGCGGCGAGCCGGAATGATCCAGGCCTTCCTCGGCCTCTCCCTCGGCAGCCGGGTACAGCAGCACGTCCACCCCGTCGAACAGCGCCTCGGCCTGCGCCCGGGCATGCATGGCGCGCCGCGCCAGGGCCAGGTAATCGGGCAGCGAGGTCTGTTCGCCGGACTGCATGCGCGCCCGCAGCCTGGTGCTGAGCTGGGCATGATGGTGGATGCGTTCGTAGGCCAGCGCCTGGCGCGCATCGTAGGCCACCATGCGGCCCTGGCCGTCGATCAGGTCTTCCAGCGCCGCGGGCAGTTCCATACGGCGCACTTGCGCGCCGGCCGCCTCGATGCGGCGCGCCAGGGCTTCGATGGCCTGCACGGTCTCGGGCCGGGCATGTTCCCATTGGCGCGACAGGCAAAGGCCCACGCGCGGCCGTTCCAGCGGGCGCGGCACCAGGCGGTGCCCGTGCAGGCCCGCGGCCAGGAACGCCGCGTCGGCCACGTCGCGGGTGATCAGGCCGACCGTATCCTGTGTGGGGCTCAGCGCCGACACGCCGGCCGTGGACAACATGCCGAACGACGGCTTGTAGCCCACCACCCCGCAATACACGGCAGGCCGCACGATCGAGCCGGTGGTCTGGGTGCCCAGCGCCGCCACCGCCATGCCATCGGCCACGGCCGCGGCCGATCCGCTCGACGAGCCGCCCGGCGTATGCGCCAGATTGCGCGGGTTGCGCGCCTGGCCGGGCGTCTGGGTGGCGAATTCGCCGGTGGCCACCTTGCCCAGCAGCACTGCCCCCTGCTCGGCCGCGCAGGCCACCACGCCGGCATCGCGCCCGGGCATGTACGCCTCGTAGATGGGCGACCCGAATGTGGTGGGGTAGTCGCGGGTCGCGATGACGTCTTTCACGGCATAGGGCAGGCCGCGCAGCAGGCCGCCCCCGGCTTCGGCGCGGGCCGCCGCCTCGCGCACCCGCGCCGGATCGTGCGCCACGTAGGCGCGCACCTCGCCATCGCGCTGCGCGATGCGGTCCAGGTAGGCCCGGGCCAGCGCGCCCACGGTGGCCTGCCCGCTTTCCAGCGCCGCCGCGGCCTGCAGGGCGGTCAGTTCAGTCAGCGATTTCATGTCCGGCTCATTCCAGCGTGATACCGGCCTGCTTGATCACCCGTGCCCACTTGTCGTGTTCGCTCTGCACAAAGCGCGCGAACTCCTGCGGGGTGCCCGGCTCGGCCGTGGCGCCCTGGGCCAGCAGCAGCTGGCGCACCTCCTCGGTGCCCAGAATGCGCGTCATCTCGGTGTTCAGGCGCGCCACGATCTCATCCGGCGTACCCGCCGGCGCGAACAGGCCGAACCAGCCATCCACTTCGTAGCCCGGCAGCCCGCTCTCGGCAATGGTGGGCACCTGGGGCAGCAATTCCGAACGGCGCGCCGAAGACACCCCCAGCGCCGTCAGGCGGCCCGCCTTGATGTGCGGCAGGCACACCGGCAGATTGCAGAACATCACCTGCACCCGGTTGCTCAGCAAGTCGGCCAGCGCGGCGCCGCCGCCCTTGTAGGGCACATGCAGCATCTGCGTGCCGGACATGGTCTTGAACAGCTCGGCCGACAAATGCTGCGAGCCGCCCGCGCCGCCCGACGCATAGCTATAGGCGCCGCTGTGCTGCTTCAGCTGGTCGATCAGCTCGCGCACCGTATGCACGGGCACGGCGGCGGGCACCACCAGCACGTTGGTCACCGAGGCCACATTGGTGATCGGCACGAAGTCCTTCATGGGGTCGAACTTCAGGTCGTGGTACAGGCTGGGATTGATGGCATTGGTGCTGGCCGGGCCGAGCAGCAGCATATAGCCGTCGGCCGGCGCGCCGGCCACATAGCCGGCGCCGATGTTGCCGCCCGCGCCCGCCTTGTTCTCGACAATCACGGTCTGGCCCAGCGCCTTGCCCAGCTTGTCGGCCGTGATGCGCGCCAGCTGGTCGGTTACGCTGCCCGGGCCGAAGGGCACGATCAGGTGCACGGGCTTGTCCGGATAGCCGGCGGCCTGCGCCGCGGCGCAGACGCCGGCGGCAAACAGCGCGGCAAGGCCCGCGCGTATGGTCCTGGATAGAAATTGAAATTGCGGCATGAGAGTTCCCCGATGTCCGGCCTGACGGCCGTGTCGAATGACGGATCCGTGCCCGGACGCCAAAGCCCGGCACGTGCGGCACATCATAGGAAGCCCGGATTCATATATCCAATATAAAATTGGCCCATCATCAGGTCGTTTTTTATCTCAATGGATGCGATCTCCTTGTTCTCCAGGCAGGCCCGCGCCTTCATCGCCGTCGCGGAAGAACTGCATTTCGGCCGCGCCGCCCGGCGCCTGCACATCAGCCAGCCGCCGCTCAGCCAGCAAGTGCGGCAATTCGAAGAACAGATGGGCATGCCCCTGCTGGTGCGCAACACGCGCTCGGTCGAGCTGACGCTGGCGGGCGCGCAACTGCTGGCCAGCCTGCGGCAGATCCTGCACGACAGCGAAGCCGCGCTGATACGCGCCGGGCGCGCCGCCCGCGGCGAACTGGGCGCCCTTACCGTGGGCTTCACCAGCAGCGCAGCCTACAAGGTGCTGCCCGACATCGTGGCGCGCTACCGCGATGCCTGCCCCGGCATCGAACTCTCGCTGGTGGAACGCGAATCCGCCGAACTGCTCGACAGCCTGCTGGCCGAACGCATCGATATCGCCCTGATGCGCCGCCACGATGCGCTGGACGACCCGCGCCTGCTGTTCGACGTGGCCGAGCGCGAGCCCCTGGTGGTAGCGCTGCCCGCGCGCCATCGCCTGGCGCGGCGCCCCGGCATCACCCTGCAAGACCTGCACGGGCAAGACCTGGTCGGCTTTTCGGCCAGCGGCTCGCGCTACTTTCACGAATTGCTGGCCAAGCTGTTCGCCCAGGCCGGCATCCGGCCGCATGTGGTGCACCAGAGTGTGCTGCCCACCATCCTGGCCCTGGTCGAGGCCAATGTCGGCCTGGCCCTGATCCCGGCCTCGGTGACCGGGCTGCGCGGCTCGGCGGTGCGCTATCGCCCGCTGGCCGGCGGCGGGCCGGCCGCCACGTCCACCTTGTTCGCGGTGCGCCGCCACGATGGCCGCAACCCCGCCGTAGCGGGCTTCATGGACTTGCTGCTGCCGCGCGGCGCGGCGGCGTCGCGCGGCAGGCGCCGCACGCCGTAAACCGGCCGCAAAGCAACGCCCTCAGGCCTTGCCGGCGCGCGAAATGCCCGGAACCCGCCGGGCCGGTCACAACAATGCCGGATCGACCTTAGGTACCTGCGGCGCGATCCGGATCAGCCGCTCGGCCTGGGCAAGAACGAACTGTGCAATGCCCTGCACCCGCCCGCGCTCATCCTGGGTATACACCGTGTCCTGGGCCAGGCCCGCCGCCAGTCTCTGGGCCTGCCTCGCCATCGAGGCCAGTTCCCGGGCAACCAACGTCGCCGGCAACCCGGCCCGATGCGCAAAGTCCGCCAGATCGAAAGCCGTCACGGCTTCGCAACCAAATTCATCGCCATACCCCATGGCCATCTCCTGCTCAATGGCTTGGCCATAGGCATGAACGCAAACCAGGTCATAGAGATTCGCGGGAGCAAGTCCGGCGCCGCTCAGGAAGAAGGACAGGTTCTTCCCATGAGCGTCGCTGTTTCCGATAAGCAACTGCAGGATCGCCCAGCGCAGAAAAAATTGGCGCGCGACAGCGGGATTCTCAAAACCCCTGGCCAGCGTGAAGAGTCTTTCGAAGCTCACGCCATCCCTGATATGCCGGACATGTTCGGTGCTGCCCATGTTGCGTTCGTACTTGAGCGCAACAGGCATATCCAGGGCCTGGCACGCGTCGATGACGTGTCGCCGGTGTACGGCCATGGCGGTCTGTCCATCCTGCGCCCGTTCTACCATCCGGTCGAATCGCTCGATGAGAAGAACCGCTTCGGGGATGCGACGGATGTGCACGGGCGCCACCGGCAGGCCCATGCGTGACGCCAGCGTCATGCAGAAGTGCTCGTTGGCCACCATGAACGGCGTGGCCGGATTGTGCGATTCCGGCTTGAGGATATGGGTAGAGGCCAGGGGCGCCTCAACCAGGCTGATCTGATCGCCTTCAAGAAGCACCTGCAGCTTGTCCTGAAAGCCTGCTACCGATAGCCGGACCTTGCCGTCCCACACCGGAAAGGGAACGCTGTCGCGTGCACGAATGCGCTCGCTCAACTCTGCTTCGGTAATCGGCCGGCGCAATGTGGCGGCCGCCGCCGGTTCCGCCGCGGCGCCTTCGGGCAGAAAGCTCAACGCCCCCACAGGTTCGCGGCCAAGAAGGTGGATCAGCCCGAAGACATTGTGCTTGGAAATATGGTGAAAACTCGATGCGACATCGAGCGCGCGGCCTTCCGGCAGCAGGTTTTGCAGGAACCGGGCCACCACGCCGGAAGCAGCCGGCGGCCCGGCCAGCGGGATATGCGGCGACAAAGGAAAGGCCCGCGCAGCATCCGGCCAGGCCGGATCGTAGACAAACTCGTACCGGTCTTCCGTGGATTCGAAAGCCAGGGTTCCCACACGCCCTTGTGGCGCGATGACGCTCAACGCATGGCGAGCCATCAGCCTGCGTCCTTCATGCGGGGATCGTCCGCAATCACCTGCAAGGCGGTGTCGGCCGATGACTTGTCCATGATGAACACGGCCAGGCCCAGGCCCTGGACGACCGCCATCAGCTTGTCGGTGCCGACCGCCCGGCCGTTTTCCAGGCGCGACAGAGTGTCCTTGGAAACCCCGACGAGCGCAGCAGCGTCATCAATGCGCAGTTGCGAATGCGCGCGCCGATTCCGGATCAGTTGCCCTAGGGCCTGCAGATCCGTAGCGAGGGGGGTTTGCAGCTTACGGGGTTGGGTAAGTGTCCTTGCCATAATTCTTATATTTCAGGAATTAAAAGAACAGCAGCTCCAGTCGGAGTAGTATTCCTTAAATATCGGAATTATTCAACAAAGAGTCGCTACCACCCCATAGTTCCCAATATATGCGAATTAAAGTTGCCCAGTGTTGGTTTCTGGAAAAGTTGGCCAATTCTTCCGTCCACACCACCCATGCGCACACATCAAACGTATAGCAAAGTGATGCTCTCAGGGGAGCGGCCGCTGGTTTCGCGTGATGCGGGGTGGTTGATGTTCAGTGTGCCTGGCTGGGGAGAGGGCATCGCCCCCCGACTTACGAGGGGGAAGGGGCCCGTGCGCTTCGCTGTGCATTCAGACCAATGGAAGCTGAATTCCAACCTCTGCAAATACCTCACGCACGACAGATAGTCCGTTTAGCGCTGCCGGAAAACCCGCGTAGACCGACATCTGCATCACGACTTCGACCAACTCCGCTGGCGTGCAACCGACATGCAATGCGGCATGCACATGCACACGCAACTGGGGCTGTGCGTTGCCAAGTGCGCACAACGCTGCAACCGTTGCCAACTCACGCTCTCGTAAGCCCAGACCTTCTCGCGCGTAGATGTCGCCGAACGAGAACTCAAGCACGTAGCGAGCGAAATCTGGAAACGACTTCGCCAGACTCTCGATCACTTCCAGGCCCGCTGGGCCGTCCACGGCACCCAACATTCGCGAGCCGCGTTCATAACGTTCGGTGCTCATTGTGCACCTCCACTTCGGTGTCGCCGAGCGATGTCGGCCGCTGTAGCATCGCGAAAATAAGCCATAAATTCGTCCCAAAGTAGTGTTGATGACAGCCGATTCTAGAATCGAACTCCGCTATGCGGAATGACCAAATTCGTGATACCTTTTTGATATGTCAACCCTCTTGGATTCACGCGCACTGGCGCTATTTCTTGCCGTTGCCGACGCGCTGAGCTTTCGCCAAGCGGCCGAGACTCTGCATCTGTCACAACCGCCATTGAGTCGGGCGATTCGAGAACTGGAAGAACGATTGGCGACGCGGCTGTTCGACCGAAACACAAAAGGGGTAACTCTCACCGACGCCGGACAGCGGCTGCTACCCTATGCGCGGCGTATCGGGAAGTTGCTTCGCGAGGCCGAAGCGGAGCTCGCGACTCGAGGCTTACCTGCCACGCTGCGGCTTGGCCTGACCAGCGCGGCGGAGCCGACTTGGTTCCGCGGGCTGGCACAACAAGTGCAATCAATTCATCCGGGAACGGCGGTGTCAATCGTGTCCGGCGCCTCACCTCGGCTCGTACGCCAGCTTCGCGCGGGCAAACTGGACGCGGCCTTTGTCGCGCTGCCTACGGATGTACATGGGTTGGATGTCCTGGAACTCGATCGCCTACCGATGGTGGTAGCAATGCAATCGTCACATCAGTTGGCGAGGCGCAAGGTAGTCAACCTCTCAGACCTGGCGAGTGAATCGGTCTTCTGGTTTGAGCGTGCACGACAGCCCGCGTTCTACGACTACTGCCAGAAGGTCTTCTCGCGCCATGACTTCGCTCCATCAAAGCTAAGAGAGCCAGCCGACCATCACGTTCTGCTGAGTGACGTAGCCAGCGGACGCGGGATGGCCCTGCTACCCAAGTCTTTCACTGGATTAAGGCGGGTGGGTGTCGTCTACAGACCTCTCGTTGAGGGCGAAGAACTAAGTGTCGGTATCGGGCTCGTTACGCGTAAGGGCCGGCAAGAAATGCGCGACATGTTGGCTGCAGTGGCGAGCACATATGGATAGCAGTAGTTGCCCTGAGTTCGGGTGAAGTACCGAATCTACCCACAACAAAGTACACCAAGCAGCCCTGGCCTTACCAAAAAAATGACCGCTAAATTAAGCGGTCATTTCCTCTGCCCCTATGAATGGCCAACTTTTCTTGTGAAACTTGGCCAACTTTTTTTGAAAACTAACACCAGCCTACGCGTCGATATTCGACGCCGACAGCGCATGCGTTTCGATGAACGCGCGGCGCGGCTCGACGTCGTCGCCCATCAGGGTGGTGAAGATCTCGTCGGCCGCGATGGCGTCTTCGATCTTCACGCGCAGCAGGCGGCGCACGGTGGGGTCCATGGTGGTTTCCCAGAGCTGCTCGGGGTTCATTTCGCCCAGGCCCTTGTAGCGCTGCTTCGAGATGCCGCGTTCGGCCTCGCTGCGCAGCCACTGCATGGCTTCGCGGAAATCGGCCACGAACTGCTCTTTGCGCTTGTCGCCTTCGCCGCGCGCCACTACGGCGCCGGCGCCGATCAGGCCCAGGAAGGTCTTGGCCGACTTGGCCAGCACGGCGTAGTCGGCGCCCTGCACGAAATCGGCATCGATAACGCTGACACGCACATTGCCGTGGTGCATGCGGCGCACCAGCAGGCGATGCTGTTCGTGGGCCTCGTCGAATTCGGCAACGACGTCCACGCCGTTGCCCGCCACGGCTTCATGCATGGCGTCGGACAGGCGCCTGGCCGACGCGGCCGCGGCCTCGCCCGACGACAGATCGATCTCGACCCCTTCGGCCATGGCCGACAGGGCATCCACGTCGAACAGGCGCGTCAGGCGCGCGATCACGGCGTCGGCCAGCACGTACTGGCGCGCCAGCTCGGCCAGCGCCTCGCCGGTGATGGGCGCGGCGCCCTGGGCGGGCACCAGCTCGGCGTCTTTCAGCGCCAGCTGCAGCATGAACTGCGCTTCTTCCTGGTCGTCTTTCAGATAGCGTTCTTCGCGGCCCACCTTCACCTTGTACAGCGGCGGCTGCGCAATATACACATAGCCGCGCTCGATCAGCTCGGGCATCTGGCGGTACAGCAGCGTCAGCAGCAGGGTGCGGATGTGCGCGCCGTCGACGTCGGCGTCGGTCATGATGATCAGGCGGTGGTAGCGCAGCTTGTCGACGTTGAAGTCGGGCCCGATGCTGGTGCCCAGCGCCGTGATCAGGGTGGCGATCTGCTCGCTGGAGATCAGGCGGTCGAAGCGCGCCTTTTCAACGTTCAGCACCTTGCCGCGCAGCGGCAGGATGGCCTGGAACTTGCGGTCGCGGCCCTGCTTGGCCGAACCGCCGGCCGAGTCGCCCTCGACGATGTACAGCTCGCACAGCGCCGGGTCTTTTTCCTGGCAGTCGGCCAGCTTGCCGGGCAGGCCGGCGCCTTCCAGCACGCTTTTGCGGCGCGTCATTTCGCGCGCCTTGCGGGCGGCTTCGCGCGCGCGCGCCGCTTCGACGATCTTGCCGCACAGCGCCTTGGCGTCGTTGGGGTGTTCCAGCAGCCAGGTTTCCAGCGTGCGCGCCACGGCTTCTTCAACCGCCGGCCGCACTTCGCTGGACACCAGCTTGTCTTTGGTCTGGCTGCTGAACTTGGGTTCGGGCACCTTCACCGACAGCACGCAGGCCAGGCCTTCGCGCATGTCATCGCCCGAGGTCTCGACCTTGGCCTTCTTGGCCAGCTCGTTGTCGGCGATGTACTTGTTGATGACGCGGGTCATGGCCGCGCGCAGGCCGGTCATGTGCGTGCCGCCGTCGCGCTGCGGAATGTTGTTGGTGAAGCACAGCACCGTTTCGCTGTACGTGTCGTTCCATTGCATGGCCACTTCCACGCCCACCGGTACGCCGCCGGCGCTGGACTCGGCCGACACCGCGAACACATTGGGGTGCAGCACGGTCTTGGAACGATTGATGTATTCGACGAAGCCGCGCACCCCGCCCGAAAACGCGAAGTTCTCTTCTTTGCCCTGGCGCTGGTCCACCAGGCGGATCTTCACGCCATTGTTCAGGAACGACAGCTCGCGCAGCCGCTTGGACAGCACGTCGTAATGGTATTCGATGTTGTTGAAGATGACCGGGTCGGCCAGGAAGCGCACTTCGGTGCCGCGCTTGTCGGTGGTGCCGGTCACCGCCAGCGGAGCCACGCGCTCGCCCTGGCGGAATTCCATCTGGTGCACTTCGCCGTTGCGGCGGATGGTCAGCCGCAGCCATTCGGACAGCGCGTTCACGCACGACACGCCCACGCCGTGCAGGCCGCCAGACACCTTGTACGAGTTCTGGTCGAACTTGCCGCCGGCGTGCAGCTCGGTCATGACGATTTCGGCGGCGCTGCGGCCGAATTCATCGTCTTTGTGGATAGCGGTGGGAATGCCGCGGCCGTTGTCGGTAACGGAAATCGAGTTGTCGGTGTGGATGGTGACCACGATGTCGTCGCAATAGCCGGCCAGCGCCTCGTCGATGGCGTTGTCGACCACTTCGAACACCATGTGGTGCAGGCCCGTGCCGTCGGAAGTGTCGCCGATATACATGCCTGGGCGCTTGCGCACGGCCTCCAGCCCTTTGAGCATCTTGATCGAATCGGCGCCGTAGCCGGTGGTCTCGGGATTGCTGTTCTGCTGATCTGACATGTTGGTATCGCTAAGACTTCAAAAGACGGCCTGACGGCCGGACCGCGGCGGGCGGCACGCGCCCGCGCGGCATAAACCCCTGGACGCGGATCAGATCCGCATGGGCATGACGACGTACTTGAACTGGTCGTCGTCGGGCAGGGTAAGCAGCGCCGACGCGTTGGCGTCGGGCATGACCGACCACTGGATGTTCTCGGCCTTGACGTTGGCCAGCACGTCGAGCAGGTAGCTGACGTTGAAGCCCACGTCGAGGGCCTCGTGGCCGTAGTCGATGTCGAGCTCTTCCTGCGCCTCTTCTTGTTCGGCGTTGGAAGACGAGATCTTCATCTGGTTCTGCGCCAGCTGTAGGCGCACGCCCTTGAACTTGTCGGTGGTAAGAATGGCCGCGCGCTGCAGGCTGCCCTGCAGGGCTTCGCGGCTGATGACGAACTGGCGCGTGTAGTTGGTGGGAATCACGCGCGTGAAATCGGGGAACTTGCCTTCCACCAGCTTGGACACCAGTTCGACGTCGCCGAAGCGGAAACGGATCTGGCCCGGCGCCACATCGATGGCGACGGGCTCGTCGGAGTCTTCGAGCAGGCGCTGCATTTCCAGCACGGTCTTGCGCGGCACGATGACTTCATGGCGGTCGGTGATGCCGTCGGCCTCGGTGGCGCAGTGCGCCAGGCGGTGGCCGTCGGTGGCCACGGCGCGCACGCGGCCGGCTTCGAACACCAGCAGCATGCCGTTCAGGTAGTAGCGGATGTCTTGCTGCGCCATGGCGAAATGCACCATGTTGAGCAGGTGCCGCAGGGTGCGTTGCGGCAGCGACAGGGAAACATCCCACTTTTCGGGCTGCGCCACGGTGGGAAACTCGCTGGCGGCCAGGGTTTGCAGCGCGAAGCGGCTTTTTGCCGATTGCACCGACAGCTTGTTGTTGGCCAGGCCCAGCTTGACCTCGCCCGTGTCGGGCAGCGCCTTCAGGATGTCGAGCAGCTTGCGTGCCGCCACAGTGGTGGACTCGTTGTCCTGGCCCACGCCGAAATCGGCATGGGTGGTGATCTGGACTTCGAGGTCGGTGGCAATGAAAGCAACCTTGTTGCCTTCCTTGCGCATGAGGATGTTCGCCAGGATGGGCAGGGTATGGCGTCTTTCGACGATTCCCGCCACGGTCGACAGCGGTTTCAGCAATGCATCGCGCGTGGTTTGTACGAGTTGCATGTTCATCCTTTTAGAGTTTGTTCCAACACGTGCAGGGTATGGTTCAGCTCGGCCTGCTTGGCGCGGGCATCGGAAATCTTGCGCACGGCATGCAGCACGGTGGTGTGGTCGCGGCCACCGAACAGATCGCCGATTTCCGGCAGGCTTTTCTGGGTGAGCTCCTTGGCCAGGTACATGGCGACCTGGCGCGGCATGGCAATATTGGCGGGCCGCCGTTTCGAGTACATGTCGGCGACCTTGATCTTGTAAAAGTCGGCCACGGTCTTCTGGATGTTCTCGACCGTGATCTGGCCGTTGGACACCGACAGCAGGTCTTTCAGGGCTTCTTTGCAGACATCGACCGACAGCACGTCGCGGCCGTGGAAGCGGGCGTAGGCCAGCACCTTGCGCAGCGCGCCTTCCAGTTCGCGCACGTTGCTGCGCAGGTGCTTGGCAATGAAGAAGGCCACTTCTTCGGGCATGGGCACGCCTTCGGATTCGGCCTTGCGCAGCAGGATGGCCACGCGCATTTCGAGCTCGGGCGGCTCGATAGCGACGGTCAGGCCCGAATCGAAGCGCGAGATCAGCCGGCTGTCGATGCCGGCCAGTTCTTTCGGGTAGGTGTCGCTGGTGATGATGATCTGCTTGCGCTGCGCGACCATGGCCTCGAACGCATAGAAGAATTCTTCCTGCGTGCGGCTTTTCCCGGAAAAGAACTGGATATCGTCGATCAGCAGCAGGTCGAGCGAATGGTAGTAGCGCTTGAAGTCGTCGAACGCCTTGCGCTGGTACGCCTTGACCACGTCGGACACGTACTGGTCGGCGTGCACGTAGCGCACCCGCACCCCGGTGCCCGCGGCCACCATGGCATTGCCGATGGCGTGGATGAGGTGGGTTTTACCCAGCCCCACGCCGCCGTACAGGAACAGCGGGTTGTACGAGATGCCGGGGTTCTCGGCCACCTGCAGCGCCGCCGCGCGGGCCAACTGGTTGGCCTTGCCGGTGACGAAGTTTTCGAAGGTCAGGTCGGTGTTCAGGCGCGAACGTTCGTACACCACGCCGGCCGCGTCAGCCTGCACCGCCGCCGCCACGGCGGTGGCCGCGGCCGCCGGCGGTGTCTGGCTGGGCGCGGCGCCCGGCGCGGCGGCCACGTCGGCTGGCGCCGCCGGGGCGGCAGCCCGCGGGGCGGCCGGCATGCGCGGCCCCGCGCCGCCGGCGGGCAGCTCGAAAGCCACCTGCACCGGCCGCTGGAACCATTCGGCCGCCAGGGCCTCTATCTGGTGGGAGAAATTCTTGCGCACCCAGTCCAGCTTGAACCGGTTGGGCGCGGCAACGCGTAACACGGCCTGCGTCTCGTCGTACGCAAGCGGTACCAGCGGCCGTATCCAGGCGCTGATCTGTTGGGGGGGAAGTTCCTGCTCTAGACGACTGACGCAGGTCTGCCAGAATTCTTTCATGTCGCTCTTATTCAAACCTCGATTCTACCTTGCCTGGGGGTAGGTTATCCACAGGCCGCCGCTGTTGCGTCCCTGTCTTTCGGCCGTAACTGTTTGACAAGGCAGAGAAAACTTGCTGAAATGATGGGCTTTTCCGAATTCTGTCTGTCAGAAGGTTCCTTTTTCGTACGCCGGGGCTCACCCCCGCCGTCATGTGCGCCGGGGTATGCCCTGGCCGGGAACCCGTCGGGCAGGTCCCTTCTGACGTTGTTCTTTTTGTGGATCGTCCATGAAACGCACCTACCAACCTTCCGTTACCCGCCGCAAGCGTACCCACGGCTTTCGCGTGCGCATGAAAACCCGTGGCGGCCGTGCCGTACTGAACGCCCGCCGCGCCAAGGGCCGCAAGCGCCTGGCCGTGTAAGGCCGGCACCGGGTCTTTCCGCCTTTCGCGTATCGCCGCACCGGTCGTTCATGCCGCGCGCCACGCTTCCTCCCGAGGCGCGGCTGCATCGCCCCTCTGAGTTTGCCGCTGCCCTGAAAGGGCGCCGGCTGGCCCGAGGGGCTTTCTTCATTCTTAGCGCCGCGCCCGCCGCCAGCCAGCCCCCCGGGCAGGCCGCCCAGGCGCGCCTGGGCATGGTCATCGCCAAGCGCCACGCCGCGCACGCCAGCACGCGCAACGCCCTCAAGCGCGTCATCCGCGAAGCCTTCCGGCATTGCCGGCTGCAGCTGCCGCCGCAAGACTACGTGCTGCGGCTGCACAGCAAGCCCGCGCCGGCCTCGCTGACCGCGCTGAAGCGCCTGGCACGCGCCGAAGTAGACGCTCACTTCGCTCGGGTACGGCCATGATCAAGGCTCTACTGATCGCACCCATCCGGTTCTACCGGTTTTTCCTCAGCCCCTGGCTGGGGCGGCAGTGCCGGTTCACGCCCACCTGCTCGGCCTACGCCATCGAAGCCATCGAGCGGCACGGCGCCTGGCGCGGCAGCTGGCTGGCGGCGCGCCGCATCGGCCGCTGCCACCCGTGGTCGCCGGGCGGGCACGACCCGGTTCCGCCCCCGCACCATCCCGATTCGCCCCCGTGCTGCGCGCATCAGCGCCGCACCGGTCCCAATTGACGCTAAACTCGCGGGTTTGCCGCTCCGTTTCCGGCCGGCTCGCATCCTTACCGTAGGCACTATGGATATCCGACGAACCATCCTCTGGATGATCTTCTCCTTCTCGCTGTTGCTCCTGTGGAACAACTGGCAAATCCATAACGGCAAGCCGTCGTTGTTCGGAACGCCTCCCGCGGCCAGCAGCGCCAAGCCGGCCGAAGCGCAGCAGCCGGCCGCCAACGGGCAGGCCGCCACGGCCTCGGTGCCCACGACGCCCGCCGCCGCGCCCAGTACGGTGCCCGGCGCCACGGCCGCGCCGGCCGCCGCCAAGGCCGAACAGGTGGTGGTTACCACCGATGTCCTGCGCCTGACCTTCGACACCACCGGCGCCCAGCTGGTGCGCGCCGAACTGCTCAAGTTCCCCACCTCGGGCCAGCCCAACAAGCCCACCGTGCTGCTCGACCGCTCGCCCGAACTCACCTACGTGGTGCAGTCCGGCCTGATCGGCGCCCCCGACGGCCAGAGCTTCCCCAACCACCAGACCCCGTTCCGCCTGGTGTCCACCGACCACGAACTCAAGGGCGACAGCCTGCAGGTGGTGTTCGAGGCCGATTCGGGCGGCCTGAAGGTCACCAAGACCTACACCCTGCATCGCGGCCGCTACGACATCGACGTCCAGCACTCGCTGGCCAATATCTCGGGCGCACCGCTGTCGCCGTCGCTGTACCTGCAGCTCGAGCGCGACGGCAACGACCCGGCCGACACGTCCAGCTTCTATCACACCTTCACCGGCGTCGCGGTCTACTCCGAACAAGACAAATTCCAGAAGATCACCTTCTCGGACATCGCCAAGGGCAAGGGCAGCTACATCAAGCAGGCCGACAACGGCTGGCTGGCAGTCGTACAGCACTATTTCGCCACCGCCTGGGTGCCCCCGCAGGGCAAGCCGCGCACCAACGAACTGCTGCAGGTGCGGCCCAACCTGTACGCCGCACGCAGCATCGAGGCCGTCGGCGCGGTGCAGCCGGGCGCCACCGCCCAGGTCGATTCGCGCCTGTGGGTGGGCCCGCAAGACCAGAAAGCCATGGCCGCCGTGGCGCCCGGCCTGGAACTGGTGGTCGACTACGGCTGGCTGACCATCATCGCCAAGCCGCTGTTCTCGCTGCTGACCTGGCTGCACAGCCTGCTGGGCAACTGGGGCTGGGCCATCGTCGCCCTTACCGTCATCATCAAGGCGGTGTTCTTCCCGCTGGCCGCCGCCAGCTACCGCTCGATGGCACGCATGAAGCAGGTGGCCCCACGCCTGCAGGCCCTGAAAGAAAAGTACGGCGACGACCGCCAGAAACTCAATCAGGCCATGATGGAGATGTACCGCACCGAAAAGATCAACCCGCTGGGCGGCTGCCTGCCCATGGTGGTGCAGATCCCGGTGTTCATCGCCCTGTACTGGGTGCTGCTGGCCAGCGTCGAAATGCGCGGCGCACCGTGGATCCTGTGGGTGCACGACCTGTCGGTGCGCGACCCGTACTTCATCCTGCCGGCGGTCATGATGGCCACCATGTTCCTGCAGATCAAGCTGAACCCCACGCCGCCCGATCCCATCCAGGCCAAGGTCATGATGATCATGCCGCTGGTGTTCGGCGGGATGATGTTCTTCTTCCCGGCCGGCCTGGTGCTCTACTGGTGCGTCAACAACACGCTGTCCATCGCGCAGCAATGGACCATCACGCGCAACCTCCAGCGCAAGGCAGAGGCCGCGGCCAACCGCTAGCGGCCGCCGGCGCCCGGCGCCGGCAGGCTTCACGCCACGCCCCCAAGGCATTGCATGCCTTGGGGGCGTGTTCATTTCCGGCGCCGCCGCGGCGCGGCGAGGCGGCGCAAATCCCCTTGACATAGACTGTGTGACGGTCGTATGGTTTATAGAACCTTTAGATGAATCGACCGCGATCGCCCCTTCCATAACAACGATACGGCCGGGCCAGCAGTGCGCCGGCGTGCCCCTACCCGCACGCTCCACCGCGCCACGGCACCGGCCAGGCACACCCAAGGAGACAACCATGAAGCACAGCATTCGCAGCGGCCCCGCGCACTGGCGCCGCAGGATCCTCGCCGGCGCGCTGGGCGCCATGCTGGCCGGCGGCATGGCCGCCGCGCAGGCCGCCTATCCCGACCAGCCGATCCGCATCATCGTGCCCTGGCCGGCGGGCGGCCTGGTGGACCTGCCGGCCCGCCTGCTGGCCGACAAGCTGCAGGCGGAACTGGGCGGCACCGTAATCGTCGAGAACAAGACAGGCGCGGGCGGCACCATTGGAGCCGACACGGTCGCCAAGGCCCCGGCCGATGGCTACACTTTGATGGTGACCACCAGCGCCATTGCCATCAACCAGGCTATCGGGCTGCCGCAGCCCTTCAATCTGCTGAAAGACTTCCAGCCGGTGGCGCCGCTGGCCTATGCGCCCCTGCTGCTGGTCACCCATCCCGCGCGCGGGCCCAAATCGCTGGCCGACCTGATCGCGCGCGCCCGCGCGACGCCGGGGCAGCTGAACTACGCGTCGGCCGGCAACGGCACGCCCGGCCACCTGGCCGGCGAATGGCTGAAAGCGCGCGAACATCTCGACATCGTGCACGTGGCCTACAAGGGCGGCCCGCCCGCCATGACCGACCAGATCGGCGGACGGGTCGATTTCCATTTTGCCAATGCCGCCGTGGCGCTGCCGCAGATCAAGGCGGGCAAGATCGCCGCACTGGCCGTGGCCAGCGACAAGCGCATGCCGCAGCTGCCGCAAGTGCCCACCATGGCCGAAGCCGGCGAGCCCGGCTTCAACACCGACCAGTGGATCGGCCTGCTGGCGCCCAAGGCCACCCCCGCCGCGGTAGTCGAACGCCTGAACCGGGCCGCCTCGCAGGCCCTGGCCGACCCCAAGGTCCGCGACGCCATGACGCGCAGCGGCATCACGGCGGCCGAACCCGCCAGCGTGGCGGCCTTCAGCACCGAAGTCGGCACCGACCTCGACAAATGGACGGGCATCGTCCGCAGCGCGCATATCAAGGTGGAGTAAGCCCATGCGCACTATCTTTGTACTGTTCGACTCGCTGATGCGCTCGGCGCTGCAATGCTACGGCGGCACCGCCATCGACACGCCCAACTTCAACCGGTTCGCGCAGCGCGCCATCACGTTCGAGCGGCACTTCGTGGGCAGCCTGCCCTGCATGCCCGCGCGCCGCGAGATGCACACGGGGCGGCTGAACTTCCTGCACCGCAGCTGGGGCCCGCTGGAACCCTTCGACCAGTCGTTCGCCCAGCTGCTGGGCGCGCACGACATCTACACGCACCTGGTATCCGACCACTACCATTATTGGGAAGACGGCGGCGCCACCTATCACAACCGCTACAGCACCTGGGAATTCGTGCGCGGCCAGGAATGGGACAAGTGGAAGGCCATGGTGCAGCCGCCGCTGGAGCGTTTCCGCACCATGTACCACCCGATGCAGCAGCCCGCGGGCAAGAACGACGGCCGCATCCAGGCGATGGTGAACCGCGAATTCATGCGCGACGAGGCCGACTACTGCTGCCCGCGCACGTTCGCCGCCGGCTTCGAGTTCCTGGAACGCAACCGCACGGCCGACAACTGGCTGCTGCACCTGGAATGCTTCGACCCGCACGAGCCCTTTCATGCGCCGGCGCATTACCGCGAACGCTATCCCAGCAACTACGACGGCCCCATCCTGGACTGGCCGCGCTACAAGCGCAACGCCGAATCGGCCAGCGAAATCGCCGAACTGCGCGCCAACTACGCCGCGCTGGTGGCGATGTGCGACCGCCATTTCGGCCGCCTGCTCGACTTCCTGGACGAGCACGACATGTGGAAAGACACGGCCGTCGTGCTGACCACCGACCACGGTTTTTTGCTGGCCGAGCACGACTGGTGGGGCAAGAACCGCATGCCGTTCTACAACGAAATCGCGCATATCCCGCTGATCGTCCACCATCCCGACTGCGCCGCCCAGGCCGGCGAACGCCGCCAGGCGCTGACGCAGACCATCGACATCATGCCGACGCTGCTGGCGCTGCACGGCGTGGCCGCGCCGCCCACCTGCAACGGCCGCTCGCTGCTGCCGCTGCTCAAGCAGGACGGCCCCGGCCGCGAAGCCGCGCTGTACGGCATGTTCGGCGCCGGCACCAATATCACCGACGGCCGCTATACCTACTTTCTGTACCCCGAAGACATGACCCGCCAACAGCTGTACGAATACACGCTGATGCCCATGCACCTGAAAACCATGTTCCACGTCGACGACCTGCGCGGCGCCGAGCTCGCGCCGCCGTTCGCGTTCACGCAGGGCGTGCCGGTGCTGAAAGTGCCGGCGCGCCGCAACGACCGCGGGCAGCCTACCGGCCATCAGGGGCAGGGCGGCGGATACGAAGACACCACCACGGTGCTCTATGATCTGGACAGCGACTACACACAGCAGCATCCGTTCCGCGATGCCGCCATCGAGCGCCGGCTGCAGGAGCTGATGATAAAGATCATGCGCGACAACGACGCCCCGCCCGAGGCCTACCAGCGCCTGGGCCTGCAGGTGCCCGCGCCATGAGCGGCGGCAGGCAGGCCAGGGGCGGCTACGACTACATCATCGTGGGCGCCGGCTCGGCGGGCTGCGTGCTGGCCAACCGCCTCAGCGCCGACCCGCGCTGCCGCGTGCTGCTGCTGGAAGCCGGCGGCAAGGGCGGCAACTTCTGGCTGCGCTTGCCCATCGGTTATTTCCGCACCATCTACGACCCGCGCTTCTCGTGGCAATTCCAGACCGAGCCGCAAGACGCCACCGGCAACCGGGCCATCGTATGGCCGCGCGGACGCGTGCTGGGCGGATCCAGCGCCATCAACGGCTTGCTGTATATCCGCGGCCAGCACGCCGATTTCGACGACTGGCAGCAATCGGGCGCCGACGGCTGGGGCTATCGCCAGGTGCTGCCGTTCTTCAAGCGCTCCGAGCGCCACGAGGCCGGCGCCAGCGAATACCACGGCGGTTCGGGCGAGCTGTGCGTGTCTGAGCTGCGCAACGACCACCCCTACTGCCAGGCATGGCTCGAGGCCGGCGCCGAGGCCGGCTACGGCCGCAACCCGGATTTCAACGGCGCGCGCACCGAAGGCCTGGGCGCGTACCAGCTGACGCTGCGCGGCCATTGGCGCTGCGACGCCGCTTCGGCGTTCCTGGCGCCCGTCATGCGGCGGCCCAACCTGACCGTGCTGACCGGCGTGCACGTCACGCGCGTGCTGGTCAGGCAGGGGCGGGCCACGGGGGTCGAGTGGCTGCGCGACGGCGCACCGCAATCGGCGCGCGCCGAGTCCGAAGTGCTGCTGGCGGCCGGCGCCCTGCAATCGCCCCAGCTGCTGCAATTGTCGGGCATCGGCCCGGCGGATCTGCTGCAGCGGCATGGCATCGCGGTTCACGCAGACCTGCCGGGGGTGGGCGAAAACCTGCAAGACCACTACCAGGCGCGCGTCATCGTCAAGCTGCGCAAGAAAATGTCGCTGAACGACCAGTCGCGCAGCGTGCCGGGCCTGCTGTCGATGGGCGCGCGCTGGCTGTTCCGCCAGTCGGGGCCCCTGACCGTCGGCGCCGGGCAGGTGGGCGGCATGGTGTGCAGCGAGCACGCCGCGGGCGGGCGGCCCGACCTGCTTTTCAATGTAATGCCGCTGTCGGTGGACAAACCCGGCGATCCGCTGCACCGCTTTTCGGGCTTCTCGGCGTCCGCCACGCAGTGCCGGCCGCTGTCGCGCGGCCATGTGCGCATCCGCGCGGCCGATCCGCTGCAGCCGCCGGCCATCGTCACCAACTACCTGACCGAGGCGCACGATGCCCGCGTGCTGGTGTCGGGGCTGAAGCAGTTGCGCGACATTTTCCACCAGCCGTCGTTCCGCGACCTGATCACCCCGGACGAATACCTGCCCGGCCATGCGATCTCGCAGGACACCGCCCTGGAACAGTTTGCCCGCCGCCATGGCGGCACGGTGTTCCATGCCAGCGGATCGTGCAAAATGGGAAAAGACGCGTCCGCGGTGGTGGACCCGGAACTGCGGGTGCGCGGCATCGCCGCGCTGCGGGTCATCGACGCGTCGGTCATGCCCACGATGGTGTCCACCAATACCAACGCCGCCAGCATCATGATCGGCGAAAAGGGCGCCGATCTGGTGCTGCGCGCGGCGGGCCGGCGCTGAGCCGGCTGGCTAACGCGGTACGGCGGCCGCGCCGGCCGGGGCATCAGCCTGCGATGCGGCCTGGGCCAGCGCCGGGGTGGGCGACAGCAGCGCCAGCAGGGCGATCACCAGCGCCAGCGCCGCGGCGCCGGCATAGCGGGCCAGGCGCGGTTCGGCCGCGGGGGCTTCGCGGTGCAAGGCATTGCTGGCAACAGACATGGATGGCTCCGGCATTCAGAGCAGTCCATTATGCAAACACGGCCCGCCAGTTCAAACGAAGTTATTGATGTTTGAACAGAGCCTGGCGTCATATAGGACGCCGCCAGGGCCTCAGGCGGCCGCCAGGAACTTCTGCACCAGCTTCACCCAGTAGGTGGCGCCCACCGGCAGCAGGGCGTCGTTGAAGTCGTAGTTGGGATTGTGCAGCTGGCAGGGGCCCATGCCATGGTAGGTGGCCATGCGGTGGTCTCCGTCGCCGTTGCCCAGGAACAGGTAGCAGCCCGGCACTTTCTCAAGGTAGAAGGAAAAATCCTCGGCCCCCATGAAAGCCGGAATCTCGCAATTGACCTGCTCGTCGCCGAACGCCTCGCGCGCCACCTGGGCGGCAAAGGCGGTTTCTTTTTCCCAGTTCACCAGCGGCGGGTACGAGCGCACGAAATCCAGTTCGCCGGTTGCGCCATAGACCTGCGGCAGGCTGGTGGCGATGCGCCGCATGCCGTCTTCGATCTGGTCCAGCACGTCTACCGTGTAGGTACGCACCGTGCCGCGCAGCACGGCCTCGCCGGGAATGACGTTGTATGCATCGCCCGCATGGATCTGCGTAATGGTCAGCACGGCCGATTCCAGCGGATCTTTACTGCGCGAGATCAGCGTCTGCAGCGCATGCACCATGTCGGCCGCCACCACAATGGGGTCGACCGCCCGGTGCGGCTGCGCGGCATGGCCGCCCACGCCGCGGATGGTGATGTCCCAGCGATTGCTCGACGCCATGGCCGGCCCGCTGCGAAAACCGAACTGGTTGACCGGCATGCCAGGCATGTTGTGCAGCCCGAACACCGCGTCGCACGGGAATTTATCGAACAGGCCGTCCTGCATCATGGCGCGCGCACCGGCATTGCCGCCTTCTTCGGCGGGCTGGAAAATGAAGATCACCGTGCCGTCGAAATCGCGGTGCCCGGCCAGGTACTCGGCCGCGCCCAGCAGCATGGTGGTATGGCCGTCGTGGCCGCAGCCGTGCATGCGGCCGTCGATGGTGGATTTGTGCGCGAAGCGGTTGTGCTCGGGCATCGGCAGCGCGTCCATGTCGGCCCGCAGGGCCACGGTCCTGCCGCCGGCGCCCGCCTTCAGCACGCCCACCACCCCGGTCTTGCCGAAGCCGGTATGCACCTCGATGCCGAAACTGCGCAGCCGCTCGGCCACCAGCGCCGACGTGCGGGTCTCGTTGAACGCCAGTTCAGGATGCGCATGGATATCGCGCCGCAGCGTGGTCAAGTCGGCATGGGCGCGTTCGATTTCATCTAGGGTTTTCATGGCGGGCTCGGTGTTCTGCTGAAAAGGGGCTTTGTGTCCAGGTCTTGTAGCATACCGCTGGGCGGGTATGCCGCAGTGGACAGATTGGTTCTAGATCCAGGTGTCTGGCACTTGCGGAGCCAGACACCTGGACACACAGCCATTCAGCCAGCCCCTCGCCCCGGCTCATCATTCAAATGGCAAGCACTAGCATGCCCCGGCGCAATTTCCCGCAGCAGCGGACGCTCTACCGAACAGCGCGGCATCGCATGCGGGCAGCGCGGATGGAAAGCGCAGCCGGTCGGCGGCGCCAGCGGCGAAGGCAGCTCTCCCTTGATGGGCCGGTAGTCGCGCCGGCCCGGCCGCAGGTCGGGCAGCTCTTTCAACAGGGCCTGCGTATAGGGATGGTTGGCGCGCGAAAACACCGCGTCGGTAGACGCGATCTCGACGATGCGGCCCAGGTACATAATGGCCACCCGGTCCGAAATATGGCTGACCACGCTCAGATTGTGGCTGATGAACAGATACGTCAGGTCCAGGTCACAGCGCAACTCGGCAAACAGGTTCAGCACCTGGGCCTGGATCGACACATCCAGCGCCGCCACGGCCTCGTCGCACACGATTACCGACGGCTTCAGCGCCAGGGCGCGCGCAATGCCGATGCGCTGGCGCTGGCCGCCCGAAAACTGGTGCGGATAGCGCTGCGCATAAGCGGCATCCAGGCCCACCTGGCGCATCAGGCCCGCCACATAATCGGCCTTCTCGCCGGCGCGGATCAGCCCGTGCGCCACCGGCGCCTCGCCGATGATGTCCAGCACCCGCATGCGCGGATTCAGCGACGCATAGGGGTCCTGGAAAATCATCTGCACGCCCAGCTCATAGGCACGCCGCTCGGCCGCCGGCATCTGCGCCACCGGTTTGCCCCGGTAATGGATCTGCCCATGGGTGGGCCGCAGAATGCCCGACACCATCCGGCCCAGCGTCGATTTGCCGCAACCCGATTCGCCCACGATGCCGATCACCTCGCCGGGGCGCACATCCAGGTCCACGCCGGCCACGGCCTGCACCACCAAAGTCTTCAAGCCCGCGCCGAACAGATTGGCGATACGGCCGGCCAGGTCCACTGGCTGCACAAAATGCTGCTCGACTTCGCGCAGCGACAGAATCGGCACCGCATCGGGCGATGCCTTCGGCTGAGCCGCCGGCGGCGGCGGAATGGGCGCGGCGGTCTGCACTACGGTTCTCCTGCGTGCCAGCAGCGGGCCCAGTGGCCGGGCCGGTGCTCGACCGCCTGCGGCGCCTGCGCACAGGCATCGGTGGCGCGCGCGCAGCGGGTGCGGAACGCACAGCCCTGCGGCAGGCTCAACAGCGACGGCGTCATGCCCGGAATCGGGTCGAGCGCACGGCCGCGCGTCTGCGGCGTGGGAATCGACGCGATCAGCCCGTGCGTATAGGGATGCAGCGGCCGGCCGATCACGTCGGCCGTGGTGCCGGTTTCCACCACGCGGCCCGCGTACATTACCGCCACCCGGTCGGCCAGGCCCGCCACCACGGCCAGGTCGTGCGTAATCCAGATCAGCCCGGTGCCGGTTTCCCGGCACAGCTTCTGCATTTCGTACAGGATCTGCCCCTGGATCGTCACATCCAGCGCAGTGGTCGGCTCGTCCGCGATGATCAGGCGCGGCGCGTTCAGCAGGGCAATGGCGATGGCCACGCGCTGGCGCATGCCGCCCGAAAGCTGGTGCGGATAGGCGCGCAGGCGCTCCTGCGGCGACGGAATGCCCACCTTGGTCAGCGCCTGCAGCGCGCGCGCATGCGCCTCGGCCCGGCCGACCCGGCTGTGCGCCCGCACCGTCTCGATCATCTGCGTATCGACGCGCAGCACCGGGTTCAGCGTCATCATCGGATCCTGGAAGATCATCGCGATGTCGCTGCCGCGCAATTCGCGCCAGCGCCGCGGCGACGCCTGGCGCAGGTCTTCGCCGTTCAGGCGGATCTCGCCGTCGACCACGCGGCCCGGCGCGTCCACCAGCCCCAGCAGCGAGAACCCGGTAATGCTCTTGCCCGAGCCCGACTCGCCCACCAGGCCCAGGATCTCACCCGGCGCCACCGACAGATCCACGCCGTCCACCGCCTTGACCACGCCGGCCCGCGTAAAAAAATGCGTCTTCAGCCCGCGCACGTCGAGCATGGGCGGGGCGGCGGCGGCAAGGTTGGCGTTGTCCATGGCCGGTATCCTGCTCAGGCCGCGTTGTGCGGGTTCAGCACATCGCGCAAGTGGTCGCCCACCAGGTTGATGCCGATAATGGCAATGGCCAGCGCAATGCCGGGAAAGAACGAAATCCAGTACAGGCCCGACAGCAGGTATTCGAAGCCGTTCGAGATCAGCATGCCCAGCGACGGCTCGGTCACCGGCACGCCCACCCCCAGGAACGACAACGTGGCCTCGAGCGCGATGGCGTGGGCCAGGTCGATGGTGGCGATCACGATCAGGGGCGGCATGCAGTTGGGCAACACGTGGCGGAACAGTACCCGCCCCCAGCCCAGCGACATGCAGCGCGCCGCCTCGACATATTCCTTGCCGCGCTCGACCAGCGCCGCGCCGCGCGCGGCGCGCGCGAAGTAGGCCCACTGCACCACCACCAGCGCGATAATCACCTTGTCCACGCCCTTGCCAAGAATAGCCAGCAGGATCAGCGCCACCAGGATGGCCGGGAACGACAGCTGGATATCCACGGAGCGCATCAGCACCGCGTCGATCCGCCCGCCGAAATAGGCCGCGATCAGGCCTACCGTGGCGCCGATGGCGAACGCCGCCAGCACGGAAATGGTGCCCACCATCAGGCTGGTGCGCATGCCGTACAGAATGGCCGAGAACACATCGCGCGCCTGGCCGTCGGTGCCCAGCCAATAGGTCATGCTGCCGTCGCTGCTGGCGCTGCCGGGCGGCAGCTTCGAATCCAGGATGTCCAGCGTGGCGATGTCGAACGGGTTCTGCGGCGCGATCCAGGGCGCGAACAGCGCCGCCCCCACGGTCAGCAACAGCAGTACCACACCCAGCAGCGCCAGCTTGCTGGCGCAGAAATCGGCCAGGAAGCGGCGCAGCGGCGTCTCGACGCGCGCGGCGGCGGGCGCGGGCGTGGCGGAAGAAACAGGCGTCGTCATGCTCGGCGCTCCAGGCGTACGCGCGGGTCCAGCACCGTATAGATGATGTCCACGGCCAGGTTCAGCATGACCAGGAAGAACACGATCAGCATCAGGTAGGCCACCACCACCGGGCGGTCGAGGTTGATGATGGAATCGATCAGCAGTTTGCCCATGCCGGGCCACGAAAACACCGTCTCGGTCACCACCGCGAAAGCCACCACCTGGCCGAACTCCAGCCCGGCCACCGTCACGATGGGAATCAGAATGTTCTTCAGCAAATGCACGCCCAGCACACGCTTTTCCGACAGGCCCTTGGCGCGCGCGAACTTGATGTAGTCCATGGGCAGCGATTCGCGCGTGGCCGCGCGCGTCACCCGCACGATCATGGCGCACTTGGCCAACGCAATCGTGCTGGCCGGCAGCACCAGGCTGGCCAGGCCGTCCAGCGTCAGCACGCTGAGCGGCACGCCCAGCACCGACACCGTCGCGCCGCGCCCGCTGGCCGGCAGCCAGCCCAGCTGCACGGCAAACAGCATAATCAGCATCAGGCCCACCCAGAAGTTCGGCAGCGAAAACCCCAGCACCGAACCGGTCATGATGGCGCGCGAACCCACCGCCCTGGGCCGCAGGCCGGCCAGGATGCCCAGCGGCACGCCGATCAGCACCGACAGCAGCATGGCCACACTGGCCAGTTCCAGCGTGGCCGGCATGCGCTCCAGGATCAGGCGCATAGCCGGCTCGCCGGTCAGGAAGCTGTTGCCGAAATTGCCCTGCACCGCCTGGCCGATGAACACCAGGTATTGCATCACCAGGGGCTTGTCCAGCCCCAGCGACACCCGGATGGCCTCGCGCTGGGCATCGGTGGCCTCGGGGCTGGCCATCATCGACACCGGATCGCCCACCAGGTAAATGCCGGCAAACACCAGCGCCGACATCACCAGCATCACGACCAGCGTCTGCAGCAGCCTGCGGATAATGGTTGCCAGCACCTCGGCGCTACCCTCGGCCCTACTTCTTCAGGGTCGCGTATTGCACCAGGGTGGTCTGGTCGGGCCGGCCCTCGTAGCGGATGTCCTTCTTCATGGCCCACACCGACAGCTCGAAATGCAGCGGCAGGAACGCGTAGTCGTCCATGGCCAGGTTGCTGGCCTGCTGCAGCAGCTTGGCGCGCTTGTCGTCATCCATGGTGCGCGAGGCCTCGCGCACCAGCTTGTCCATCTCGGGGTTCGAGTAGCGGCCGCGGTTGGTGGTGCCTTCACCCGCTTCGGGGTTGCGCGTCATCAACAGCGACGTCAGCGGGTTGGACATCTCGCCGCTGGTGGCCGACCAGCCCGCCATATAGGCGCTGAAGCTGTAGCTGTCGCGCTTCTTGAAGAACACCGAGGGCGCCAGTGCCTCGACACTGGTCTTGACCCCGATGCGCGACCACATCGACGCGATGGCCTGCGCGATTTTCGAATCGTTCACGTAGCGGCCCGAGGGCGCGCCCAGCGTGATCGAGAACCCGTCCGGGTAGCCGGCTTCCTTCAGCAATTCCTTGGCCTTCTTCGGGTCGGCCTTGGGCGCTTCGGCGTGTTCCTTGGACGCACCGAACATCGGGTACGGCAGCGCATTGCCGGCCGCCTTGGCCACTCCGCCCATCACCCGGTCGACGATGGCGTCGCGGTTGATGGCCAGCGACAGGGCCTCGCGCACGCGCTTGTCTTTCAGCGGGTTCTTCCTCAGGTCGGGAATGCCCGGCGTGGGCTCGGCGTACTGGTCCATGGCCACGTACATTACCCGCACCGACGGCGTTTCTTCGATGAACAGGTCCTTGTTCTTCTTCAGGTTGGGCAAGTCGTCGGTGGGGGGATCTTCGATCATGTCCACATCGCCGGCCAGCAGGGCGGCCACGCGGCCGGCGGCATTCGACATGGGGCGGTAAATCACCTTGTCCCAGTCGGGCTTCTTGCCCCAGTAGTTTTCATTGCGCTCGAACACCAGTTCGGCGCCGCGCTTCCAGGATACGAACTTGTACGGGCCGGTACCCACCAGGCCGTCGCCGCTGTTGAGCTGGGTGGTGGTCTTGCCCTCGGGCGCGGGGCCGGAAGCGGCCGTCTTCGACAGGATGGGCAACTGCGCCAGGTTGATCAGCAACAGCGGCGCCGGGCCTTTGGTGGTAATGCGCAGCGTCAGCGGATCCACGGCTTCGGCCTTGGCCACCGAACCCAGGTACAAAGTAAAGGGCGACGGGCTGTTGGGCACCTTGGGCACGCGGTCATAGGTGAACACCACGTCTTCGGCCGTAAACGGCGAGCCGTCCGAAAACTTCACGTTCGGACGCAGCTTGAAGGTCCAGACATTGCCGTCCACCGTCCAGGATTCGGCCAGCGCCGGCTGCGGCTGCAGCTTCGCATCGGCGCGCACCAGCGGGTCGAACAGGGTGTGGGATATCTGCGTGTTGGGTGTCAGGGCGTGGTATTGCGGGTCCAGCGAGCTGGGCTCGGTTTTCAACGCCACCACCAGGTCGCGCGCCGCGGCGGGCGCCGTGGCCCCCAGCGCCATGGCCATTGCGAGTGTGCTGCCAGCCAATAAACGTAACCATCGAGACGCCATCATGCTCTCCCGTGTCTGTTCTGCAGGTTGGACTGCCGCCGCACAACTTAACCAGCAAACGCAAAGACACGCAACAGTTATATTCCCTTATTGCCGCCCTGAAACCGCCCGGAATCCACTGCCCATGGCCCCCTCCACGCATGCTCCCATCGCCGCCATCGCCACCGCCCCGGGCCGTGGCGGCATCGGCGTCGTGCGGGTGTCCGGCCCTGATTTATCGACGCTGGCGCGGCGCCTGTTCGGCCGCGAGCTCACGCCGCGCCACGCGCACTACTTGCCGTTCACCGCCGACACCGGCGAAGCCCTGGACGAAGGCATCGCGCTGTATTTCCGCGCGCCGCAGTCGTACACCGGCGAAGACGTGCTGGAACTGCAGGGCCACGGCGGGCCGGCCGTGCTGCGGCGCATCCTGGACCGCTGTCTGCAGGCCGGCGCCGACCTGGGCCTGCGCCTGGCCGAACCGGGCGAATTCACCCGGCGCGCCTTCCTGAACGACCGCATGGACCTGGCCCAGGCCGAGGCCGTGGCCGACTTGATTGATGCATCATCGGTTGCCGCGGCGCGCGGGGCCATGGCCTCGCTGTCGGGCGAATTCTCGGCCCGCGTCAACGCCCTGTCGGACCGCATCGTGCACCTGCGCATGCTGGTCGAGGCCACGCTCGATTTTCCCGAAGAAGAAATCGACTTCCTCGAAAAATACCAGGCGCGCCCCACGCTGCAGGCGCTGGCGGCCGATCTGGACGCCCTCATCGCGCAGGCGCGCCAGGGCGTCATCCTGCGCGAAGGCCTGCACGTGGTGCTGGCCGGCAAGCCCAATGTAGGCAAGTCCAGCCTGCTGAACGCGCTGGCCGGCGACGACATCGCCATCGTCACGCCCATCGCCGGCACCACACGCGACAAGGTGGTGCAGGAAATCCATATCGACGGCGTGCCGCTGCACATCGTCGACACGGCCGGGCTGCGCGACACCGACGATACGGTGGAAAGCATCGGCATCGCGCGCACCTGGAAAGAAATCGAGCGGGCCGACGTGATCCTGCACCTGCAGGACGCCACCCAGCCGGCTGACGAACTCGATGCGCAGATCGTGGCGCGGCTGCCGGCCCGCACACCCTTGCTGACGGTGTTCAACAAGGTGGACCTGCTCGATCAGCTGTTCCAGGCCGAAGCCGGGCAGCTGGGAATTTCGGCGCGCGAAGGCGCGGGGCTGAACGAACTGCGCGCCCGCCTGCTGGCGCTGGCCGGCTGGAACCCCGGCGCGGAATCGCCCTGGCTGGCGCGCGAGCGCCACGTGCATGCGCTGCAGCTCGCCGCTGAACACCTGGCGGCGGCCACCGAACACGCGGCGCAGGACGACCGCGTACTGGACCTGTTTGCCGAAGAACTGCGCCTGGCGCACGACAGCCTGAGCAGCATCACGGGCAAGTTCACCAGCGATGATCTGCTGGGGGAGATTTTTTCTAGTTTTTGTATTGGGAAGTGATGTTGATTCCAGGGACGTCCACTGATGTCTGCCAATATGGCCGACTTCGCCGCCAGCCAGGTGCGCGGCCAGCTCAAGCGCATGTTCGACTACGCGATTGGCATCTTGTCCGGTTCGACAGGTATTTCAGCGCAGTTCATACCACGTCCCACGCCCGCCCCCATGCTGGACCAAATGCCCCTGTTCCACCAGCGCCCGGAAGTGTTGCTTGAGCGTGTTGCGGTTACCGCTGGTCAGGCGGATGGCTCCGGCCATAGTGATCCGCCCATGCTCGCGCGTAAATTCGACGATCTGCAATGCCAGATCCGGCAACTTGGCCAGCACCCGCTTTTCACGCTCAACCTTGCGTTCCAGACAACGCACTTGCTGAGACAGTGCGCGCAGAAAGAACACCAGCCAAGGCTGCCAGTTCGGTGCGTCGGTGCGGATACTGCCCTGTGTCTGGCGCAGCGCAAGGTAATAGGCTTCCTTGTTCTGTTCGATCACGCTTTCCAGCGAACTGTAGGGCACGTAGGCATAGCCGGCCTGCAACAGCAGCAATGTGGTCAGCACCCGGCTTAGGCGGCCATTGCCGTCCTGGAAGGGGTGGATTTCCAGAAACGCCAGGATCCAGACGCCGATCAACAGCAATGGATGCAGATGCCCAGTGCTGCGTTCCTCGTTGAACCAGGCCATCAGTTCGGCCATCAGGCGCGGCGCATCGAAAGGTGTCGCGGTCTCGAATACCACATCCAGCGGTTTGCCATTTTCATCGAATGCCGTAGCGCTATTGGTGGTGGTTTTGTAGTTGCCACGGTGCCAGGCATCCTTGTCGCTGTGGGTCAGCAGGCCCCGGTGCAATTGCCGGATGTGGTTCTCGGTCAGTGCGATGTTCTGCCAAGACGAAAACACCAGTTCCATGACTTCAGCGTAGCCGGCCACTTCCTGCTCGTCCCGGGTCTCGAACGGCCTGATCTGCAGGTTAGACCGCAGATGCTCGACTTCACGATCCGACAGTCTGCTGCCCCCGATCCGTGTCGAGGACCCAATGCTCTCGATAGTGGCAACTCGCCGCAATGCCGACAGCCGGTCAGGTGCCAGCGTACCCAGGGCGCGCCAGGCTCCCTTGAATTCGTCAATGTTGGAGATCAGGCCGAGGGTTTCGAGGGTGATCTGAAGGGAGTCGGTGCGAATCATGAGCCCAATAATACGCCCATTTACACCCATTCTGGCAAGCTAGGCGGCCAACGATGGCTCAGCGCTACGACGTGGACGTACGAACCATCAACTACCGCCCGCAGAAAGCGTTTTCCGACAACGTGCCATATCAAAGACGGCTCGGCTGGAAACTAGCGCGCGCAGACCTTAGTGGTCGTGCTCGGCCGACTGGTTGTTCAGCAGCAGTGCGCGGCCGGCGAACAGGCCGCCCGTCACTTCCAGCTGGAAGCGCTCGGTATCGCGGCGGCGGATTTCCTCGGCGATCTCGTCCGATGCCTCGGGCGTGGCGCCCAGCGCCATGGTGGCCTGGCGGCCCAGCACCATGGCCGACTCGAAGGTCTCGCGCACCTGGAAGTCGACATCGGCCTTGTGCAGTTCCAGCGCATGCTCGCGGTCGAACGCCCGCGCCAGAATGCGCGAGTGCGGGCACACCGCCTTGATGCGTTCCACCATCTGCGTCACCGTAGACCAGCCGTTGGCGCACACCAGAATGGCCTGGGCGTGCTTGGCGCCGGCGGCATACAGCACGTCGGTGCGCGTGCCGTCGCCGTAATAGACCTTGAAGCCGAAGTTGGCCGCGCTGCGGATCATCTCGGGGTCGTTGTCGATGATGGTGATCTCGGCGCCCATGGCCAGCATATGCTGGCTGGCGATCTGGCCCACGCGGCCGAAGCCGATCACCAGCGCGCGGCCCACCTGGTCGCTGGGCGCCTCGAGCCCTTCGGTGGATACGCCGGGGCGCGGCGCCCAGCGCTTATGCGCCAGCACGGCCAGCGGCGTCAGCGCCATCGACAGCACCACGATGGCGGTCATGTTGGCATTCACCACCGGGTCGATCACGCCGTTGGCCAGCGCCGCGGAAAACAGCACGAACGCGAACTCGCCGCCTTGCGCCATCAGCACGGCGCGGTCCAGCGCCTCGGCCCGCGGGCTCTTGGCCAGCCTGGCGGTGCCATAGATGCACAATGCCTTGACGGCCATCATGGCCAGCACGCCCGCCACGATCAGCGAGGCGTTGCGCGCCACCACGGTCAGGTCCAGCGACATGCCCACGCCCAGGAAAAACAGGCCCAGCAGCAGGCCGCGAAAGGGCTCGATGTCGGCTTCCAACTGGTGGCGGAAGGTGGATTCCGACAACAGCACGCCGGCCAGGAATGCCCCCATGGCCATCGACAGCCCGCCCCATTGCATCAGCAGGGCCGAACCCAGCACTACCAGCAGCGCCGCGGCAGTCATCACCTCGCGCGCCTTGGCGCGCGCCAGCAGGCGGAACAGCGGGTTCAGCAGCCAGATGCCCGCCACCACCAGGGCCGCCAGCGCGCCCACGCCGATACCCACGTCCAGCCAGCGCGACGCGGCGGTGGACGCTTCGGCATGCTGGGCGCCCGGCGGCGCAATGAACGCCACCAGCGCAAGCAGCGGCACAATCAGCAAGTCTTCCAGCAGCAGGATGGATACGATCTTCTGCCCGCGCGAGGTCGCGATATCGCCGCGTTCGCCCAGCAGCTGCATGACGATGGCCGTGGAAGTCAGCACGAAGCCCATGGCGCAGATGAACGACACGGCCAGCGGAAACCCGAACGCCAGCCCCACACCGGTCAGCAGCAGGCCGCACACCAGCACCTGCAGGCTGCCCAGCCCGAATATCTCGCCGCGCAGGGCCCACAGGTGCGACGGGCGCATTTCCAGGCCGATGATGAACAGGAACATCACCACGCCCAGTTCGGCCGTATGCAGAATGGTTTGCGGATCGCGGAACAGGCCCAGCCCGAACGGCCCGATGACCAGCCCGGCGGCCAGGTAGCCCAGCACCGACCCCAGCCCCAGGCGGCGGAACAGCGGTACCGCGACCACCGCCGCGCCCAACAACACCACGACCTTGGCCAGCTCGCCCGCGTCGCCTTCTACTGCCATGGATTTCCCCTGTGGTCCGGCCGGCTGCCGGATTCAATCGTCCGCGACCAGCCCGTGCTCGACGGCATATACCGCCACCTGTACCCGGCTGGTCAGGTTCAGTTTCTTGAGAATGTTCTGGACATGGATCTTGACCGTGCTTTCGGCAATGTCCAGCTGCCGGGCAATGACCTTATTGCTGGCGCCGTTTGCCAGGCACTGGACGATCTCGCGCTCGCGCGTGGTCAGGCGGGTGCGTTCGCCGCTGGCGGCGCCGGCGGCGCCCTGCGTGGCCTGCTCGCGGAAGCGGTCGACCAGCTTGGCGGTCATGTTGTCGGCGATCACGGGCTCGCCCGCGGCAGCGCGGCGGATCGCGGCCGTCAGCGCCTCGGCGTCGATATTCTTGACCAGGTAGCCGCGCGCGCCATCGCGCAGTGCCTGGCTGAGCTCGTCGGCCTCTTCCGAGACGGTCAGGATGACCACCGTGCTGTGCGGCACGTCCTGCACCAGCAATTGCAGGGTTTCCAGGCCCGACAGGCCGGGCATGTTCAGGTCCAGCAGAATGACGTCGGGCTGGAATTCCTTGGCGCGCTTGACACCCTCCAGGCCATCCGCCGCCTCGGCCACTATTTCGAAATCGGGCTGGCGCTGCAGCAGCAGCCGCACACCCGAGCGAAACAGGCTGTGGTCGTCGATAAGCAGGATGCGGATGGCCATGGGATAGCGGGAAACTCAGGCGGCGCGGCGCGCGGCACGGGGCAGCATCAGCCGTACCGTGGCGCCGGCGCCGGGCCGGGACATCAGTTTTATCACAGCGTTGAGCCGGGCGGCCCGTTCGCGCATGATATGCAGCCCAATATGGCTTTCTTCCCGCTGCCCGACCTCGTCGGGATCGTAGCCGATGCCGTCATCGGTGATCTCCATTTCGAAATCCTGGTTGTTTCTCAGCCGCACCCGTACGTGGCTGGCCTGGGCGTGCTTGCGCACATTCGACAGGGCCTCCTGCAAAATGAACAGCACCTGCAGCTGCTGCTCGGGAGGCAGCGGCCGGTCGGTGCCGTACTGCATGTCCAGATCGATCTCGATGCCGGTCTGGCGCCGGAACCGCAGCACGGCCTCTTCGATGGCGTCGGGCAGTTCGCCCTGGGCGAGCTTGGTGCGGAAATTCACCAGCAGTTCGCGTACATCCTGGTAGCTTTCTTCCACGCCGGTGCGCAGCAGGGGCACGATCTCGCGCACGTCGTTCTGGTCGCCGCGCGCCACGGCGTCGTCCAGCAACTGCAGCTGCAGCTTAAGGAAGTTCAGGCCCTGCGCAATACTGTCGTGCAGGCCCTGGGCCATCAGGTTGCGCTCGCGCACCACCGCCAGCTGCCGCGCATGAGCGTCCAGGCGGCGGTTTTCCAGCGCCACGCCCAGGTGCTGGCCCAGGGTCTCGAGCAGCTGGGTCTCGGCGGGCGATACCTGGCGCTGCGTCTTGAAATGCAGCGAAAACGAGCCCAGCACCTTGTCGCGCGCCACGATGCGAAACACCGCCAGGCTGCGAAAACCCTCGTTGGTGCAGTGGAATGCCTCGATAGGCGCAACCTTGCGCAGATCGCGCACGATCTGCGTGCCTTCTTGCGTGGCCACGCCGCAATAGCAGTGGTCGGCGCGCATGCAGCGCTCGGCCTCGGCCAGCTCCGGCGACAGGCCTTCGGACACCATCATGTTCAGCTTTTCGTCGGACGGGTCCAGCGCGCGGATGGTGCCCCCGGCGGCGCCAAACTGGCTCATCACGCGCTGCAGGAAACCGCGGCAAATGGCCTCGATGCTGTTGGGCTGGTTCAAGAACGCCGCCATATCGTACAGCGCGCCGATCTCGCGGTTCTGCGCCTCGAGTTCGGCCGTTTTGCGGCGCACCCGGTTCTCCAGGCTTTGATACAGGTTCTCGAGCTTGTCGGCCATCAGGTTGAAGCCGCGCGCCAGTACGCCGAACTCATCGCGGGTCTCGACCGGCAGGCGGGTGCTGAACTCGCCGGCCGTCATGCGCTGCAGGCCGTCGCGCAAGCGCAGCACGGGCGAGATGATCCATAGGTACAGCAGGTAGATCATGGCCACCGTGCCCACGCTGCCTATGCCCGCCAACACACCTTGGGTCAGGCGCAGCAGCACGGTCTTGTCTGCGTTGTCGAGCTCGATCATGCGCACCAGCTTGTCGGCCTCGGCCACGAAGTCCGGCAGGGCATCAAGATAGGGGGCCATATTGCCAGCCTGCCTGGCCCGCGCCACGGCCGGTTTCATGGTCTGGTTCCACAATTGCGTTACCACGCCCAGCTGGGCGGCGACGGCGGGATCGGCCGGCAGGAACAGCGGCCGCGCCGGATTGCCGCGCTCGAGCAGGGCCAGGGTTTCGTCCTGCGTGTGCACGAATTCATCGACCTGCGCGGCGCGGTCGGCACCCGGGCGCATCAGTTCGACCGCCACGCGATTGGCCACCATGCGCAGGCTGCCGGTGTCGTTGATGGCCGCGCCCGCGCCTTCCAGCCCCCACGACAGCCATAGCGTCCAGGCCACCATGCTCAGCACGACCGCCAGCGCAATCAGCGAACTGGCAATAATGCGGGTGGACAGGCTGTCGCGCAGCTTGGGCAGGCCGTCTGGGCCCACGGGAAATTCTGTAGGGGTCATGTCGCGACGCCAGCGGGTGGACATAGGCAGTTTAGCTTTTTTCATGGGTGCCGGACGGGATGCGAGGCCACCCTGGATGCCCGCTCAGGTCAGCGGCAGGAAGGCGTCGGCCCGTGGTGAATAAGCCAGCAGGGCGCCGGCTTCGAGGTCGAAGTACCAGCCATGCAGGCTGATGGCGCCGCGTGCCAATTGGTGCTGGACGCAGGTAAAGGATTCCAGGTTGCGCAGCGAAATCAGGATCGACGCCTGCTCGCAGGCGCGCCGCTGTTCGGCGGGGCTGGCATCCGGCATCTGCCGCAGTATCTGCGCGCGCGCGGGCTCGGCAATATTGACCCAGCGCCCGATGTAATCGTCGTGGGCCTGCCCTTCCAGGCGCTGTTCCATCAGCGCGCGGATGCCCCCGCACTGGCTGTGGCCCAGTACGATGATGCGGCCGACCTGCAACTGCTCTACCGCGAACTGGATGGCGGCCAGCACGCCCTGCTGCCCGCCATCGTCTTCGGCCAGCGGCACCAGGTTGGCCACATTGCGCACAGTGAAGATATCGCCCGGGTCGCAGCCCAGCAGCAAGGCCGGGTCGACCCGCGAATCGCAGCAACCGACCAGCAGCGTGCCGGGATTCTGGCCGCGGCGCAGGCCGCGGAACAGGGCCGGCGCGTCGTCGAAATAGCGCTGCTGGAAGCGCTGGAACCCACTGATAAAGCGTTCCAGGTCGTGGATACGTGTGGCGGGCAGGTCGCGCATGGTCAGCCACCGGTCTGCGACATGAAGCGCACGATGTGTTCGGGGCGGGCGTGGAAATCGTGGCGTTCTGGCTTGGCGGCAATGGCGGCCCTGATCGCCTGCGCCAGCTGGGCATCGCTGGCGCCCTGGCGCATCTGGGCCCCCAGCGGCACGCTGTCGCGCTGGCCCAGGCACAGGTACAGCGTACCGTCGGCCCCCAGCCGGACCCGGTTGCAGGCCGCGCAAAAATGCTGCGACATGGGCGTGATGACACCCAGCACAAGACGGCCGCCGGCGTCGCTCCAGTAGCGCGCCGGCCCCGCGCCCGACCCCGCCAGCGCCGGCATCAAGCCATGGCGGGCTGCCAGCTGGCGGCCCAGCACCGAAAGATCGGCGCCGGCGCCGCGCCGGCCGGTATCGCCCACAGGCATCGGCTCGATCAGGCGCAGGATGAACGCCTGCCGGCAGGCATAGGCCAGCAGCCGGTCCAGGTCGGATTCGGGCGTATCCGCCTGCACCACGGCGTTGAGCTTGATGGGCGAAAACCCCGCGGTATGCGCGGCGTCCAGCCCGCGCAGCACATCGTCCAGGCAGTCGCGGCCCGTGATGCGCGCGTAGGCGCCGGCGTTCAGGGTGTCCAGGCTGACATTCAGGCGGGCCACGCCGGCGGCGCGCAGCTCGGCCGCATGGTGCGCCAGCCGCGTGCCGTTGGTGGACAGCGACAGGTCTTGCAGGCCCGGCAGCGCGGCCACCGCACGCACCAGAGCGGGCAGGCCGCCGCGGGTCAGGGGTTCGCCGCCGGTCAGGCGCAGCTTGCGCACGCCCAGGCCCACGAAAACGCCGACCAGCCGCGCCATCTCGGCGTGGCTCAGCCAGTGCGCGGGCGCATCGAAGTCTTTGAAATCGGCAGGCAGGCAGTAAGTGCAGCGCAAGTCACAGCGGTCGGTAACCGACACACGCAGGTAATCGATGCGCCGGCCATGGCCGTCTACCAGGGAAGTCGCGCCAGGCATCACCGCCGCCTTATTGCACCAGGAGGCCGTCGGCGCCTTCCAGTTCGATGCCTTCGATGCGGGCGCGCCCCACCAGCATGCGCGCGTACTGCCGCCAGGCCGTATCGCGGCTGGCCGCCGCCAGCGCCTGCGCAATGCGCGGCGCCACCTGCTCGTACGGCAGCAGGCGGCCCGGCACGTGGCGGACCACGCGCACGATGTGCAGGCCATGCCGGGTTTCCACCAGGCGCGGCAGCACCGTGCCTGCAGGCTGGCCGAATACCGCCCGCTCGAATTCGGGCACGGTATCGCCGCGGCCCAGCTGCCCCAGGCTGCCGCCCACCTCGGCCGACGGGCAGTTCGACAAGGCGCGCGCCAGCTCGGCGAAGCGTTCGGGTTCGCCCCGCGCTTGCTGCAACGCTGCCTCGGCGCGTTCGCGCAGGCGCTGCAGATCGACCTGGGGTGTGACCTGGAACAGGATATGGTCAGCCTCGACCAGCTCGCCCACGGTGAAGAGCTCGGGGTGCGTGTCATAGTGGCGGCGGCACGCGGCGTCATCGGGCTCGGGTGCGCCGGCCTGCGTGTCGAGCAGGGCGTCGATGGCGGCTTCGTCGCTGTCGGCGGACAGGCCCAGGCGCCGGGCTTCGTCCAGCATTACGCGGCGCAGCACCAGCGCGGTCATGGCGCGGCGCTGCGGATTGGCGGCGTCGCCATGGCGGGGCAGCTCTTGTTCCAGATCGGCATCGCTGAGTTCGACGCCGTTGACAATGACTGGCATGTTGGTTTCCGTTGCCGCCGGGCTGGCCGGCGGCGACTTGGTTCAGCGCGGCCGGACCAGCTGCCAGGCACGGCCCAGGTATCCCACCGAGGCGAATCCGCTCCAGACATGCACCAGCCGGGTGAAGGGAAAGATGACGAACAGCGTCATGCCCATGAACAGGTGGGCTTTGAACAGCACCGGCGCATCGGCGATGTAGCTGGCCGCGTCGCCCCGGAACGTGAAGATGTGCTGGGCCCAGGTCATGAACAGCACCATCATGTGGCCATCCATGTGGCCGGCCGACAGGACGATGGTGGACAGGCCCAGCAGCAGGGTGACCAGCAGCCACAGCAGCAGGATCTTGTCGCCCGGACGCGTGGCGTGAGCGATGCGCGGGTGGGTCAGGCGCCGGTGCAGCAAGATCAGCAGGCCGGCCAGGCATAGCATGCCCATGATGCCGCCGGCCGCCATGGCCACGGCCTGCTTCACGCTGTGCGACACGCCCAGGGTGTCCCATACCACCACCGGCGTCAGCAGGCCCACCAGGTGCCCGAAGAACAGGCCCAGGATGCCGATGTGGAACAGGATGTTGCCCAGGCGCAGCTGGCCGCGGTACAGCAGCTGCGAGCTGTCGCTCTTCCAGGTGTATTGCTCGCGCTCGAAGCGCGCCAGGCTGCCCAGCAGGAAGATGCTGAGCGCAATGTAGGGATAGACGCCGAATAGGAACTGATGCAGGGTGTTCATGAAAGGGCTCCCGGCCTTTATTGTTGGGCGCCGCGCGAGCGGGGGTGGAAATGCATCACGTGCGTGCCCGCGGCGGCAAGCGGCAGCAGGGGCTCGACGCCATCGGCGCCCACGCCGTAGGCTTCCATGGCTTCGTCCATGTCGCGCACCGGCGGCTCGGTCTGTTCGCGCGGCACCACGTCGGTCATGCCGCGCAGCACGGCAAACACGGTCGAATACGGGCTGCCGGCGCGCGCCAGGCGCGCACCGATGGCGGCCAGCACATGAATGGCCTCGTCGAGCAACTGGCGGGCCTGCCCGGGGTCGATCAGGCCCAGCAGTTCCAGGAACAACGGCACGTGGTCGGGCAGCTCTGCCGCATCGGGTTCGAAGCCGTGGCGGCGGTACTCTTGCAGCAGGTCGACCATGGCCTGGCCGCGGTCGCGGCTTTCGCCATGCACGTGCTCAAACAAGTGCAGCGAATGCGACGGGTTCCGGTCGAAAGTGGCGACGTAGTTTTCCTGCAGCTCGATCAGGCCGTGGGTTTTCAGGTGGTCGGTCAGGGGCGAGAGCTGGTCTTGTGCCTCGGGACAGGCGTCGAGCGCGTCGTCGATCTCGGGCAGGGCATCGATAAGATCCTGCTCGGGATAGCTCAGCAGCGCGGAAAGTATGCGGTATGGGCTCATGGTTCGGCTCCGTACTCAGGCCAGGGCGGCTTTCTTGCGCGACTTGGGCATCTCGATGAAGATCTCGCTGCCGCGCGGCTTCTTGCCGAACAGCGCGCCATCGGACACGCCGCCCGAGCAGCCGTTGCCGAACGTGAATCCGCAACTGCCCTTGTCGTTGAAACTGTCTTCGACCATTTCCTTGTGGCTGGACGGCACCACGAAGCGGTCTTCGTAGTTGGCGATGGCCATGATGCGGTACATGTCGCGCACCGTGGCGCGGTCCAGCCCGACATCGGCCAGAATGGCCTCGTCTTGCTCGCCATGCACCGATTCGGCGCGCATATAGGCCCGCATGGCCAACAGGCGCTCCAGCGCCTGCTGCACCGGCGCTTCGTCGCCCGCCGTCAGCAGATTGGCCAGGTAGCGCATGGGTATGCGCAGGGTGGACACGTCGGGAATCACGCCCGTCTTGCCAACCGTCTTGTGCTGCATGTGGCCGGCCTCGGCCGCCGACTGGATCGGCGACAGCGGCGGTATGTACCAGACCATGGGCAGCGTACGGTATTCGGGGTGCAGCGGAAAGGCCACCTTCCATTGGCAAGCCATCTTGTACACCGGCGACTGGCGCGCGGCCTGCAGCCACGAATCGGGTATGCCCTGGCGGCGCGCCTCGGCGATGACCTCGGGAGAATGCGGGTCCAGGAATACATCCAGCTGCGCCTGGTACAGGTCGTGTTCGCTGGCGCTGGCGGCGGCCGCCTCGATGCGGTCGGCGTCGTACAGCAGCACGCCCAGGTAGCGGATGCGGCCCACGCAGGTTTCAGAGCACACGGTAGGCTGGCCCGCCTCGATGCGCGGATAACAGAAGGTGCACTTCTCGGCCTTGCCGCTCTGCCAGTTGTAGTACACCTTCTTGTATGGGCAGCCCGATATGCACATGCGCCAGCCGCGGCACTTGTCCTGGTCGACCAGCACGATGCCGTCGTCTTCGCGCTTGTAGATGGACCCCGACGGGCAACTGGCCACGCAGGCGGGGTTCAGGCAGTGTTCGCACAGGCGCGGCAGGTACATCATGAACGTGTTCTCGAAGGTCGAGTACATTTCTTTCTGTACGCCTTCGAACAGCGCATCGCGGCTGCGCGAGCTGAATTCACCGCCCAGGTCGTCTTCCCAGTTCGGGCCCCAGTGGATCTTGTCCATTTTCCGGCCGGTCAGCACGGACACCGGCCGGGCCGTGGGCGGGGTCTGGCTCAGCGGGGCGTTCTGCAGATGCTCGTAGTCGTAGGTGAACGGCTCGTAGTAGTCGTCGATGGCGGGCAGGTTGGGATTGGCGAACAGGTTCGCCAGGATCTTCAGCTTGCCACCCTGGCGCGGCTCGAGCTTGCCGGCCGGCGTGCGCGTCCAGCCGCCGTTCCAGCGCGACTGGTTTTCCCATTCTTTGGGGTAGCCGATGCCCGGCTTGGTTTCCACGTTGTTGAACCAGGCGTACTCGACGCCGTCGCGGCTGGTCCAGACATTCTTGCAGGTAATAGAGCAGGTATGGCAGCCGATGCACTTGTCCAGGTTCAACACCATACCGACTTGGGCGCGGATCTTCATTTTGCGCTTCCTTCTTCGAGCTGCTGCCCCAGCGGGCCTTCCATCCAATCGACCTTCTTCATCTTGCGCACCACCACGTATTCGTCGCGGTTGCTGCCGACCGTGCCGTAGTAGTTGAAGCCATAGGCCTGCTGGGCGTAGCCGCCGATCATGTGGGTAGGCTTGAGCACCGCGCGCGTCACCGAGTTGTGGATGCCGCCGCGCATGCCGCTGGTTTCGGCGCCGGGCACGTTGATGATCTTTTCCTGGGCGTGGTACATCAGGCACATGCCTACCGGCACGCGCTGGCTGACCACCACCCGCGCCGTCAGGGTGCCGTTGACGTTGAAGACCTCGACCCAGTCGTTGTCGACCAGGCCGGCCTGCCGGGCCTCGGTTTCGGACACCCAGACATGCGGCCCGCCGCGGCTGAGGGTCAGCATGCGCAGGTTGTCGGTATAGGTGCTGTGGATGCCCCACTTCTGGTGCGGCGTGATCCAGTTCAGCACCAGTTCGTGTTCGCCGTTGGGATACTGGCCCAGCATGGGCGCCACCGTGCGCGTGTTGATGGGCGGCTTGTAGGCGCAGAACCCTTCGCCGAAATCCAGCATCCAGCGGTGGTCTTGGTAGAACTGCTGGCGGCCGGTCAGGGTACGCCAGGGAATCAGTTCATGCACGTTGGTGTAGCCGGCGTTGTAGCTGACCTCTTCGCTTTCCAGGCCCGACCAGGTCGGGGCCGAGATGATCTTGCGCGGCTGCGCCTGGATGTCGCGGAAGCGGATCTTGTCGTGCTCGCGGCCCACCGCCAGGTGCGTGTGATCGCGGCCGGTGATCTTGCCCAGGGCTTCCCAGGCCTTGACCGAGACGTGGCCGTTGGTTTCCGGCGCGAAGGTCAGGATCATTTCGGCGGCATCGATGGCGGTATCCAGGCGCGGCCGGCCCTCGCTGACGCCCGCGTCGTCGACGCGGCGGTTCAGGTCGCCCAGTTCGCGCACTTCGTGCTCGGTGTTCCAGGTGATGCCCTTGCCGCCGTTGCCCAGCTTGTCGAGCAGCGGGCCCACCGAGGTGAACTTGCGGTAGATGTCGTTGTAGTCGCGCTCGACCACCGTCATGGACGGCGCGGTCTTGCCCGGCACCAGGTCGCATTCGCCCAGCTTCCAGTCTTTGGGCTCGAACGCCTGGCCAAGTTCCCCCGGAGTGTCGTGCAGCAGGGGCGTCAGGACGAGGTCTTTGCGCTTGCCCAGGTACGGGCCGCCGATCTCGCTGAACTTGCGCGCCAGCAGCTTGTAGATTTCCCAGTCGGTCTTGCTTTCCCACAGCGGCTGCACGGCTTCGGACAGCGGGTGGATGAAGGGGTGCATGTCGGACGTGTTGAGGTCGTCTTTTTCGTACCAGGTGGCGGTGGGCAGAACGATGTCGCCATACAGGCAGGTGGTGCTCATGCGGAAATCGAGCACGGTCAGCAGATCGAGCTTGCCCTCGGCGGCTTCCGCGCGGAAGCGCACTTCGGCGGGCTTGATGGCGTCGGCCTCGTCGCCGAACACCGCGTTCTGCGTGCCTAGCAGGTACTTCAGGAAGTATTCGTGCCCCTTGCCGCTGGACCCCAGGATGTTGGAGCGCCACACGAACATGTTGCGCGGGAAGTTGGCCGGATTGTCGGGGTCGTCGCAGCTGAAGTTGAGCTGGCCGCTTTTCAGGCGCTGCGCGGCGTAGGCCACTGGGTCTTCGCCGGCCGCCTCGGCCTGCGCCACGATATCGAGCGGGTTGGTTTCGAGCTGCGGCGCCGAAGGCAGCCACCCCATGCGCTCGGACTTGGCGTTCAGGTCGATCATGCTGAGCTGGCGGTAGCGCGCTGCATCGGCGGTGGGGCCCAGGATGTCGCTGACCGGCAGCTTCTCGTGGCGCCACTGGCTGGTGTGCGCATAGAAGAACGACGTACCGTTCATGTGGCGCGGCGGGCGCGACCAGTCGGCGGCGAAGGCCAGCGGCGCCCAGCCGAACTGCGGGCGCAGTTTTTCCTGGCCCACGTAGTGGGCCCAGCCGCCGCCGCTCTTACCCACACAGCCGCACATCATCAGCAGGTTGATGATGCCGCGGTAGGTCATGTCCATGTGGTACCAGTGGTTCAGCGCGGCGCCGACGATCACCATGGACTTGCCCTGGGTGTCGTGCGCGTTCTGCGCGAACTCGCGGGCCACCTGCACGACCAGATGGCGCGGCACAGTGGTGTGCTTTTCCTGCCAGGCCGGCGTGTAGGGCACGTCGTCGTCGTACGAGGCGGCCACGTTGTCGCCGCCCAGGCCACGGTCGACGCCGTAGCTGGCCATTTGCAGGTCGTACACGGTAGCCACGCAGGCCCGGCTGCCATCGGCCAGGACGATGTGGCGCACGGGCACGTTGCGCACCAGCACGCTGCCGTGCTCGCCGCCAAAATACGGGAACCCCACCCCTGCCACGGCGTCGTGAGCATCGAGCAGGGACAGGAGCGGATCGATTTCGCGGCCGCTGCCGCCGTCGCGCGATTCCAGGTTCCAGCGCCCGGCCTTGGCGCCGCCGTCGACGGCCGCCTCGCCCCAGCGGAAACCGATGCTGCCGTTGGGCGCGACCAGGTCGCCAGTGTGGCTGTCGATAACCAGCGTTTTCCAGTCGGGGTTGTTGGGCTGGCCCAGGGAATCGGCCAGTTGCGAAGCGCGCAGGAAGTGGTCGGGCACCAGGCAGCCGTCGCGTTCTTTCAGCTGCACCAGCATGGGCATGTCGGTATAGCGCTTGGCGTAGTCGCGGAAGTAGTCGGACGCGCCGCCGTGGTGGAATTCTTTCAGGATGACGTGGCCCATGGCCAGCGCCAGCGCGGCATCGGTGCCCTGTTTGGGCGCCAGCCAGATGTCGCCGAACTTGACCATTTCGCCGAAGTCGCTGGACACGGCCACCGTCTTGGTGCCCTTGTAGCGCACCTCGGTATAAAAGTGCGCGTCCGGCGTGCGCGTCTGGGGTACGTTGGAGCCCCACACCATCAGGTAGGTCGAGTTGTACCAGTCGGCCGATTCGGGCACGTCGGTTTGTTCACCCCAGACCTGGGGGCTGGCCGGCGGCAGGTCGCAGTACCAGTCGTAGAAGCTCAGGCAGGCCCCGCCCAGCAGGCTCAGGTAGCGCGCCCCCGCGGCGTAGCTGACCATGGACATGGCCGGAATGGGTGAAAAGCCGACCAGGCGATCCGGGCCGAACTTCTTGATGGTGTAGGCGTTGGCGGCCGCGATGATCTCGGTGGCGGTATCCCAGTCGGCCCGCACGAAGCCGCCCAGGCCGCGCACCGATTTGTAGCGCCTGGCCTTGGCCGGATCCTGGCTGATGGATTCCCAGGCGGCGATGGGGTCGAGGGTTTTGCGGGCCTCGCGCCACATCTGCATCAAGCGGCCGCGGATCATCGGATACTTGACGCGCTGGGCCGAGTACACGTACCAGCTGTACGAGGCGCCGCGCGGACAGCCGCGGGGCTCGTGGTTGGGCAGGTCGGGGCGGGTGCGCGGATAGTCGGTCTGCTGGGTTTCCCAGGTGATCAGGCCGTTCTTGACGTAAACCTTCCAGGAACACGAGCCGGTGCAGTTCACGCCGTGCGTGGAACGCACGATTTTGTCGTGCTGCCAGCGGCTGCGGTAGGCGTTTTCCCAGGTACGGTCTTCGTTGACGACTTCACCGTGGCCACTGGAAAAGGTGGATTTCACCCGCGACATGAATTTCAGCCGGTCCAGGAAATGACTCATTCTTTTCTCCGTGTGCGCCGGCCACGCCGGCGCGATCTGGCTACTACTTTATTGAGGCAGGGCGTGTCCGGCCATTCATCGCTGGTAGAAGACCGGCGCGCCATGCGTACTAGTTCTTGTGGCCGAATTGACTAATCACCAACGCGGATCAGCAGGGCGCCGGCGCATTGCGGCGCGCGTAATACCACCAGGTAATCACCAGGCAGGTAACGTAGAAGGCAATGAAGCAGTACAACGCCGCCCCGACGCCGCCGGTGAGTTCGATCGAGGAACCGAAGCTGCGTGGAATGAAGAACCCGCCGTAGGCGCCGATGGCCCCCGAGAAACCCAGCACCGCCGCGGATTCCTTGCCGGCGTCGATCAGGGCCTGCTTTTCGGCGGCAGCGCCGCGCCCCCGTGCGGCGCGCGTGCGTTCGTGCAGGAAGATCACGGGGATCATGCGGAAGGTCGAGCCGTTGCCCACGCCGGTCAGCGCGAACAGCACGATGAACATCGCCAGGAAGCCCTGGAAGTTGCCGGCGCTGGTGCCGGTGGGCACGAAGGCCAGCAGGCCCAGCACCGCGGCAATCATGCCGGCGAACACCAGCAGAGTAACGCGCGCGCCACCGATCTTGTCGGACACCCAACCGCCTAGCGGCCGCGTCAGCGAGCCCACCAGCGGGCCCAGGAAAGCATAGGTGACCGGGTTGATATCGGGAAACAGGGCCTTGGTCAGCATGGCGAAGCCGGCCGAAAACCCGATGAACGAACCGAACGTGCCGACATACAGCCAGCACATCAGCCAGTTGTGCTTGCGTTTGAAAATGACGGCCTGATCGGCGAAAGAGGCCTTGGCGTCGGCGATGTCGTTCATGCCGAACCAGGCCGCCAGCGACGATGCCAGGATGATCGGCACCCAGATGAAGCCCGCATTCTGCAGCCAGATCTGGTGTTCGACGCCGTCGACCACGAAACGCTGCGGGTCGCCGCCCAGCGTGCCGAGCACGCCCATGGTAATGATGACCGGCACCACGAACTGCACCACCGACACGCCCAGATTGCCGATGCCGGCGTTCATGCCGGTGGCGAAGCCTTTCTTCTCTTTCGGGAAGAAGAAGCTGATGTTGGCCATGCTGGAACTGAAATTGCCGCCGCCGAGTCCGCACAGCAGGGCCAGGGCCAGCAGCGTGGGATACGAGGTGGTCGGGTCCTGCAGGGCGAAGCCCATGCCCAGGGCCGGGATCAGCAGCGTGGCGGTGGAAATGGCCGTCCAGCGCCGGCCGCCGAATATCGGCACCAGGAACGAATAGAAAATGCGCAGGGTGGCGCCGGACAGCGCGGGCAGCGCCGTCAGCCAGAACATCTGGTTCTTCGACAGCTCGAAGCCCGCTTTGTCGAGGTTGACCACCACGACGCTCCAAAGCATCCAGATGCAGAATGCCAGGCTGAGGGCAGGAATGGATATCCAGAGGTTGCGGTTGGCGATGCGGGCGCCGGTGCTGTGCCAGAAGCTGCGGTTTTCTGGTTCCCAGCGGGTCAGGACATAGCTGGACATGGTGTTCTCGCGGTAGGGTGCGCCGGCCGCGCGGGCGGCCGGCAAGCGGGGTTGGCGGGAAAGGATCAGGCAGCCTGCAATGCGCGGCTGGCGGGTTCGGGGCGGAAGCTGTAGTGCATCCAGATCAGCGAAACGCACACCGTGCCGTACATCAGCATGAAGGCGCTGGATCGCACACCGGTGAGGTCGAGCAATACGCCGAACAGGATGGGCAGCACGAACCCGCCCAGCCCGCCGGCCAGCCCGACGATGCCGGATACCGCGCCGATGTTGTCGCCGAATTCATCCGAGATGAACTTGAAGACCGAGGCCTTGCCGATGGCCATGGCAATACCCACCACGAACATCAGGATGGTGAACAGCGTGGGCCCGATGGCCAGGAAGAATTCACGCGGGCCGGTATCGGTTTCAATGACGAAGTGCGTCTGCGGATAACTGAGCACGAAGAACGCTACCCAGCACACCCACATTACCCACCAGGTAGTGCGGTAGGCGCCGTATTTGTCGGATATCCAGCCGCCCACGGCGCGCAGCACGCCGCCCGGCAGCGAGAAGCAGGCGGCCAGCAGCGCGGCTAGCTTCATGTCGAAGCCGTATTCGCCGACGTAGTATTTGGTCATCCACAGCGCCAGCGCGACGTACCCGCCGAACACCACCGAGTAGTACTGGCAATAGCGCCATACGCGCGGGTCGCGCAACATGGCCAGCTGTGCCGACAGGCTGGTGCCAACGCGCACGTTGTGCGCCGGGTTGGTGGCCGAGAACATCCAGAACAGGATGGCGGTTGCCAGCAGCGCCACGGCGTAGACCTTGGGCACGATAACCCATGCGCCGCCGGCCGCGGCGATAAGCGCCGGCGCGACAAACTTGGTAACCGCCGAGCCCGAGTTGCCGGCGCCGAAGATTCCCATGGCCAGGCCCTGCCTGGCGCGCGGGAACCAGCGCGCCACGTAGGGCGTGCCTACCGAGAACGAACCGCCCGCCAGGCCCACGAACAGCCCCAGCGCCAGGAACTGCCAGTATTCGGTGGCATAGGCCAGCAGCCATACCGCCGGCACCGACACCAGCATCAGCAGGAAGAAAACGATGCGGCCGCCGTAGCGGTCGGTCCAGATTCCCAGGGGAACGCGTATTAGTGATCCGCTGAGCACGGGTGTGGCGGCCAACAGGCCGAACTGCGTTTCGGACAGGCCGAGCTGGTCTTTGATGGGTATGCCGAGAACGGCGAAGATCATCCATACCGCGAAACAGATCGTGAAAGCGAAGGTGCTTGAGATCAGGACACGGGTCGCGGCTCCCGTGGACGGTTGGTGTGCCATGATGGGCTTGCTCATGTCGTTGGACATGCCAGTCAAGATAAGCACAGGGCCCATGCGTGACTATTCGCCGACAGACCTGTCGGCGCCAATCAATGTGACTAGTCCTTCTCGCGCAGGTTGAGTATGCTGAGCCGCATTCTTTTCCCACTGGACAAGCACATGAACACAAACGAATCGAATGCCGTGGTGGATTTCTGGCGCGAAGCGGGCCCGGCACGCTGGTTCCGCAAAGACGAAGCATTCGACCGTGCATTCAGCGCGCGCTTTCTGGATTTGCACATGGCGGCCGCGCGGCGGCAGTTCGATGCCTGGGAAGACACCGCGTACGGCGGACTGGCCCTGCTGATCTTGCTGGACCAGTTTCCGCGCAATACCTTTCGCGGCACCGGCCACATGTACGCCACCGATCCGCTGGCGCGCTATTATGCGCGCCGGTTGATCCAGGCCGGCAAAGACGCCGACATCGAAGCCGGCATGCGCGTGTTCTGCTATCTGCCGCTATCGCATTCGGAAAACCTGGCCGACCAGCGCCAGGCGGTCGAGCTGAACCAGGCGCTGGGCGCGCCGTGGCTGCACCATGCCGAAGAACACCTGCGCATCATCGAATTATTCGGCCGCTTTCCGCACCGCAATCCGCTGCTGGGGCGCGAAACCACGGCACAAGAACAGGCATTTCTGGACCAGGGCGGCTTTGCCGGTTGACCGGGCCTGTTCATCTCAGGCCGCCTTGGCCGCTTCGCGCCGCAGCAGCTCGAGCTTGCGCTCCACTCCCCAGCGGTAACCGGAAATATCGCCGTCGCGCCTGACGATGCGGTGGCAGGGTATGGCCACCGCCAGATGATTGGCGCCGCAGGCCTGGGCCACCGCGCGCACCGCCTTGGGCGCGCCGATGCGCTGGGCGATCTCGGCGTAGCTGGCCGTGGCGCCCGCTGGAATGTCGCGCAGCGCCTGCCACACCCGCTGCTGGAATGCCGTGCCGCGCACATCCAGGGGCAGGTTCAGGCCCAGCGCCGGCGCCTCGACGAACCCCACCACTTGGGCCACCAACTGTTCGAATGCAGAATCTCCGCCACGCAACCGGGCGTTGGAAAAGCGGTCTTGCAGCTCGCGCACCAGCGCATCCGGATCATCGCCCAGGGAAATGGCGCAGATGCCGCGCTGGCTGCAGGCCACCAGAATGGCGCCCAGCGCGCATTCGCCCACGGCAAAGTAGATCTCGGCGTTGTGCCCACCCGCCTTGTAGTCGCGCGGCAGCATGCCCAGCAGGCTGTCCGACGCTTCGTAGAAGCGGCTGTTGGAATTGAAGCCGGCTTCATAAATAGCCTGCGTAACAGTGCCGGATTCACCCAGCTCGTGCCGCAGCCGCCGCGCACGGTGGGCATTGGCATAAGCCTTGGGCGTCAACCCGGTTTCGGCCTTGAACATGCGGTGAAAATGAAAAGCGCTGACCCCTGCCTGCGACGCCAGCGATTCGAGACTGGGCGGCGTTTCGGCATTTTCGATCAGGCGGCAGGCCTGTTCCACCAGTGCCGCCCGGCGCGCCGCCACGGCGCTGCGGTCGGCGGCGGCTCGGCGGCTGGGCCGGTAGCCCGCTGCCTCGGCAGCCTGCGGCGTATCGAAGAACTGCACGTTTTCCCGGTGTGGCAGACGCGATGAACTGCTAGGCCTGCAGTACACGCCCGTGGTGCACACGGCATAAACGAAGTGGCTGTCCGCCGCGGCGTCGCGCGCGCACACAGCCAGCCACCGGGCCTCGTCGGTCGTATAGTCATTGGCAACGGAACATGGAGCTTTCATGGCAAGCCTGGTAAGTAGACGCAAGCCCACTGTAAAGCAGAATTCAAGCGCAAGAATCCTGGTTCTTGCGCTTGAATTCTTTATGAAAGTGAGCACTCACCCTGTTGAATGCCGGATCGCATTCGCTGCCCCCATGCCTGTGGATAAGCTCTAAGCGGCTCCGCTGTGCACAGTATGTGGATCCAGGCTGAACAAAACGGGTTTCCATCCTTCCCCAAAAAGTTGTTCAACTTGATCCAGAACTCCACACAGAAGTCGTACACAACCAAAAACAGCTGCAAGCCCATGAAAATAATGGGTAATTCTGAGTTGATGCAGTTGTCCACAGGCCTTATTAATCATTAGTCTTTATATAAAGAAAAAGAAAAGGGAAAAACATCAATGCCCTGCCACCACGCGCCAATGCCAAAATCCGGGTCATGCGTATCCTGCTTATAGAAGACGAGGCCGAACTGGCCAGATGGCTGTCACGCAGCCTGGCCCGCCATGCCGGTTTTGTAGTGGAATGGGCAGACGACGGCCTGCTGGCTGAACGGCGCCTGGCCGTCGAGGAATTCGACGCCGTCATTCTCGACCTGGGCTTGCCGGGCATGGACGGACACACCCTGTTGTCCAAGATCCGGGCGCGCGACGACCGCACCCCGGTGCTGGTGCTGACCGCCCGCGATTCACTGGCAGAACGCGTGGGCACTTTGCACGAAGGCGCCGATGATTTCCTGCCCAAGCCTTTCGTGCTGGAAGAGCTCGAAGCCCGGCTGACCGCGTTGATCCGCCGCAGCCGGGGCCGGGAACATCCGCGCCTGGCGCTGGGCAGCCTGGTGCTGGATACTTCCGCGCAGCGGTTCACCGTGCGCGGCCAGCCACTGCAGCTTTCGCCACGCGAACACGCTGTGCTGCGCGTGCTTATCCAGCGCAGCGGCGAACCCATGAACAAGCAGCAGATTCTCGATCGCATCCAGACTGACGATTCCGACGTCAATCTGGAAGCCATCGAGGTGCTGGTGCACCGGCTGCGCAAAAAACTGGCCGACACCGGCGTGCAGATCGTCACGCTGCGCGGCATGGGTTACTGCCTGGAGGCCATTCTTGAAAACTAGGCCCGGCCGTTGGGCAAAATCTGCGCACCACCGCACCTTGAAATCATTGTTGCTGTGGTGGCTGATTCCGGCCCTGGTCTGCATCATGCTGGCCGCATTGTGGCTGTCCAACTACCAATTGCGGCACCAGGTCGACCTGGCCTATGACCGCTCGCTGTCCGGCGCGCTGCGTTCCATCGACCACAACATATCCACAGCTAGCGGCGGCCTGGCCATGGAGCAGCCCTACCTGATGCTCGAATTTTTCGAGCTCACAGCCAACGGCAATGTGTATTATCGGGTGGCCACGGAAGACGGGCTGGCGGAAATCGGCAGCCCCAACCTGCCATTGCCCGACAAACCCCTGGTTTCCGGGCAGCCGCAGTTCTTCTATGCCGAATACCAGGGCGTGCCGTTGCGCGTGGCGGCCCTAGCGCGGCCGATGGATCCACCGCTATACAACAACCTGGGTGGCCGCGTCATCGTGCAGGTGGCCGAAACACTCGAATCGCGGCAAGACTTTCTGCAGCGCGCGCTGGTGCGGGCGCTGGAACGCGATATCGTGGTTATTGCCATCGTGGTGCTGGTCGTCGTCTGGAGCGTTTTCATGGCGGTCCGCCCTCTAGAGCGGCTGCGCCAGGAAGTGGAAGGCCGGTCTGCAGACGATCTGAGCCCCGTGGACGCGCCGGACATTCCGGGTGAGGTCGGACCCCTGGTCGACGCCGTAAACCTGCACATGGCCCGTTTTGCGGCCCAGGCGAGGCTGCAGCGGCAGTTCCTGGACGACGCCTCGCACCAGTTGCGCACGCCGCTGTCGATTTTGCGCACCCAGACCGCCTACGCCCTGCGCGAATCCGACCCCCAGGAAGTCCGCACGGTGCTGCTGGCCATGCAGGAAGGCCTGGACCGGGCCGTGCGCACCACCAACCAGATGCTGGCGCTGGCGCGCGCCAAGGACGCGCCGCTGGCCGAAGGCGGACTGGCGCCCGCGCCGGTGGACCTGGCGGACATGGCCCAGGGCGTGATACGCACCCTGCTGCCGGCCGCGCGGGCCCGCCAGATAGACCTGGGCCTCGAGGCCTCGAGTCTGCCGGTGTGCATCCAGGGGGTCGACTGGCTGTTGCGCGAAGCCCTCAGCAACCTGGTGGACAATGCCATCCGCTATACCGCGCCGGCCAGCCAGGTCACGGTGCGGGTCTATGCCGACGAACGGTATGCCCGGCTTACCGTGGAAGACAGCGGCCCGGGCATGTCGGCGGAAGACATTGCCCGCGCCAGCGTGCGGTTCCGCCGGGGGGCTGCAGGCAAGAACAAGCCCGGCGCCGGCCTGGGCCTGGCCATCGTGGGCACTATCGTGGAAATCCATGGCGGCAAGATGGTGCTGGAAAACCGCGCTCCGCTTCCCGGGCTGCGCGCGGCATTGGTGTTTACCCTGGATTCTTTCCCGAATGCTGCACTGCGGCACGAAATTGCCTGATTCTGAAAGCTTCCGGAAAGCCTGCATTGAGTACGGTTCTGATCCGTTGGCCATGGTCTGGTTGTAGTGGGCATGGTCCGCTGACGATGACATCCAAAAAGCGATTCACGGAGACCGCAAGATGCAATCCTTCCTGAAAGCCCGCCTGGCGGCGGTTATTGGCGCATGTGCGCTGTCTGTGGGCATGGCTGCCCATGCGGCCGACGAGCCGCGCCGGCCCGAATGTATTGCCCCGGCCCAGCCCGGCGGCGGTTTCGACCTGACTTGTCGGCTGGCCACCGAAGGCCTGAAGCAAAGTGGCGCGTTGAAAGAACCTATGCGCATCATCTACATGCCCGGCGGCATCGGCGCGGTGGCCTATAACAACATCGTGGCCCAGCATCCCGACGAGCCCGGCACCATCGTGGCTTTCTCGGGCGGTTCGCTGCTGAACCTGGCTCAGGGCAAGTTCGGCAAGTACAACGTCAACGACGTGCGCTGGCTGGCGGGTATCGGCACCGACTACGGCGTGGCCGTGGTGCGCAATGATTCGCCTTATACCGACCTGAAGAGCCTGATGGAGGCTTTCAAGAAAGATCCCACCAAGATCGTGCTGGGCGCCGGCGGCACCGTGGGCAGCCAGGACTGGATGAAAGCCGCTCTGACCGCCAAGGCGGCCGGCGTGGACTTCCGCAAGATGCGTTTCGTGGCTTTTGAAGGCGGCGGCGAAGCCGTGACGGCGCTGCGCGGCGGCCACATCCAGGCTTACATGGGTGACGCGGCCGAAGCTTTCACCATGCTGGAAGGCGGCGCGCCGATCCGCGTATTGGCGGTGTTCAACAACGAACGTCTGCCCGGCAAGCTGAATTCGGTGCCCACCGCCAAGGAACAGGGCTACGACATCGACTGGCCCATCATCCGCGGTTTCTACGTTGGCCCCAAAGTGTCCGACAAAGACTACCAATTCTGGGTAGATGCCTTCAACAAAACCATGGCTTCGCCGGAATACGCCAAGCTGCGCGAACAGCAGGGCCTGTTTCCGTTCAACAAGACTGGTGCCGAACTCGACGCCTACGTCAAAGAACGCGTGAAGATGTACCACGAACTGGCCGACAGCTTCGGCCTGATCAAAAAGTAAGTCCGCGGGGCGGCGCCCGGCCGTCCCGTTCCACGCCGCCGCGCGCCTGACCCCTGCGCCGGTGTGCCGGCGGCTTTCCGATTTCTGGAAACTGGATCATGAATGATCGAACCTTGGGCATTTTTGCCCTGATTCTGGCCGCCCTCATGACGTGGCTGGGCTGGGATATCGAAGCCCCGTTTGCCTATGAACCGGTAGGGCCGCGTGCCTTTCCCATGCTGGTGGCGCTGATCATCGGCCTGTGCGGCCTGCGCCTGGCGATCAAAGGCGGCAACCCCGTGGAAGAGAATTCGGCGGGCGCCAACTCGCGCATCGCCCTGATGGTGCTGGCCGCGGCAGCTTACGCATTCTTGTTCCAGTGGCTGGGATTCATCATCTCTACGGCCTTGATGACTATTTTCGTCGGCCGCCTGTTTGGCGGAGCCTGGCTGAAATGCGCCCTGGGCGGCGTCATCATGGGCGTGTTCTTCTTTCTGCTGTTTGACCAGGCGCTGGATGTGGTCCTGCCTGTCGGCGTACTGGGAGACCTGATATGAGCGCCATTCTCGATCACCTGTCTATCGGTTTCGGCGTCGCCTTTTCGCTGACCAACCTGCTGGTTGCGGCCATCGGCTCGTTCATCGGCACGATGGTCGGGGTATTGCCCGGCCTGGGCCCCATCAACGGCGTGGCGATGCTGATACCTATTGCGTTCGCCATGAACCTGCCGCCGGAAACGGCGCTGATCCTGCTGGCCGCGGTATATGTCGGGGCCGAATATGGGGGACGTATTACCTCCATCCTGCTGAATGTGCCTGGCGAAGCCAGTGCCATTATGACCACGCTCGACGGCTATCCGCTGGCCCGGCAAGGGCTGGCCAACGTGGCCCTGTCCCTGTCCGCCGCCTCGGCGTTTGTCGGCTCCATCGTCTCGGTTACCGGCATCATCCTGCTGGCGCCCTTGCTCGCCAAGTGGGCGTTGGCGTTCGGGCCGGCCGAGTACTTCGTGCTGATGGTCTTCGCGTTCTGCTGCTTGACCAGCCTGCTGGGCAAACAGCCGGTCAAGGGTGTGCTGGCCGCCATGATCGGGCTGGGTATTTCTGTCATTGGCGTCGATTCGAATTCGGGCGTGTATCGCTATACCTTCGATTCGGTACACCTGGCCGACGGCATCGACTTCGTAGTAGTGGTTATCGCCCTGTTCGCAGTGGCCGAAATGCTGGAAATGCTGGAAAAAGTCGTGGCGGGCCACAGCGTCGAAGTCAAGCCCAGTGGCCGCAAACTGTTCAACCTGAAAGAGCTCGCCTTTACCGCCGGCAGTATCGGGCGCAGCGCATTGGTCGGGTTCGGCGTGGGCGTGCTGCCCGGCGCCGGTGCCAGCGTGGCCGCGGCCGTGGCGTACTCGCAAGAAAAGCGCATCATCGAAAACAAGGACCCCAACGCCAAGTTCGGCAAGGGCGACATGCGTGGTCTGGTCGCGCCCGAGTCGGCCGCTACCGCGTCGGCCATCGGTTCGTTCGTGCCCATGCTGACGCTGGGGGTGCCGGGTTCGGGCACCACGGCGGTGATGATGGGCGCGCTGACGCTGTACAACATTACGCCAGGCCCAGTGTTGTTCGATACTAAGCCCGAACTGGTGTGGGGCCTGATCGCCTCGCTGTTCATCGCCAACGTGTTGCTGTTCCTGATGAACGTGCCGATGGTCCGCGTGTTCTCCAAGGTGCTGTCGGTGCCGGGCTGGCTGATGGTGCCGGGTATTCTCAGCATCAGCTACATCGGCGTGTATGCGATCAACTCGGGCACCTTCGACCTGCTGATGGTGGTCGGCATCGGTACGATCGGCTACTTTTTGCGCAAATTCGGGGTGCCTATGGCTCCCCTGGTGCTGGGCGTGGTGCTGGGAGACATGATGGAGCAGAACTTGCGCCGAGCACTGTCCATCACCAACGGCGACGTCTCCGTGCTGTACAGCAGTTCGGTGTCGGTAGGCCTGTGGATTGCCGCCGCAGCCGTGGTTATCGTTCCGCAACTGCTGCGCCGGATTCGCGAGAGCCGCCAGGCCCGCAAAGCGGCCGTCTGACTGCTTGCTGCTTCTGCCGGGGCCGGATGGATATCCATCCGGCCCTTTTTTTTACACGTTCGCCAGTCTTTCGATGGCCGCGTCCAGCGTGGCGTCTTTCTTGGCGAAGCAGAACCGCACCAGTTGGTGGTTGGATGGTTCGGCATCGGGATGCTGGTAGAAGGCTGACACGGGAATCACCGTTACACCATGCCGCACGGTCAAGTCGCGGGCAAAGTCGGCTTCAGACTGTTTCGAAATGGCGCTGTAGTCGGCCAGCATGAAAAACGTGCCCGGGCTGGGTAGTGGCTTGAAGCGCGTGTGCGCCAGGCCGGCAGCCAGGCGGTCGCGCTTGGCCTGGTAAAACGCCGGCAGGTCGTGGTAAGGCTTGGGGTCGCGCATATATTCCGCCAGCGCGAACTGCATGGGCGACGACACCGTGAACACCATGAACTGGTGCACCTTGCGTAGTTCCGCACTCAGTTGGCGGGGCGCGCAGCAATAGCCCACTTTCCACCCGGTAGTGTGGTAAGTCTTGCCGAATGACGAAATCACGAATGCATGTTCGGCCAGCAGCGGCCGGCGGGCCAGGCTGGCGTGCGGCCTACCGTCGAACACGATGTGTTCATAGACCTCGTCTGACAGCAGCAGCACGCCGGTGTCGCGCACAATGCTTTCCAGCGCATCCAGGTCGCTGTTGTCTAGCACGGCGCCCGTCGGGTTGTGCGGAAAATTCAGCATCAGCAGGCGCGTGCGCGAGGTAATCGCATCGCGTACGCGTTGCCAGTCGATGCGGTAGTACGGGTCGTCAGTTGTGGGTGCGCGCAGCGGCACGGGCACCGCGGTGCCGCCGGCCAGGCGGATCGCCGGCAGGTACGAGTCGTAGCACGGCTCGATTACCACCACTTCGTCGCCACTGTTGACGGCCGCCAGCACGGTGGCCATCAGCGCTTCGGTGGCGCCGCTGGTGACGGTAATCTCGGTTTCGGGGTCATAGGTCCGGCCATATAGCGTCCGGGTTTTCTCGGCAATTGCCTGGCGCAGCGGCGCGACGCCGGGCATGTAGGGGTACTGGTTGTAGCCCGCGTTCATGGCCCGCGCCACGAGCTCGCACAGCCGGGGGGCCGGGTCGAAGTCGGGAAAGCCCTGCCCCAGGTTGATGGCTTGGTGTTCAATGGCCAGCCGGCTCATGACAGTAAAGATAGTCGTGCCGACATCTGGCAGCTTGGATCGGATCATGGCGATGAAGCAGCGTGGTAAGAGTGGAAGAAGAACCCGCGTAAGTATCCCACTAACCCGGCCGCCGGCAAGGGCCGCCGGCAGCGCCGGTGACAGGCATATTTCCAGGCACCATCATGGGGAAAAAGCCACATAGGGGTAAACAACTATTTGTTTTGTCCAAGACGCGTGAGTATGCTGACTTTCGCAGTTGATTCAAGTGTTGCACAGGCATCTCTTACGCGTTGGCGTCCTTGATTCACTTGCATTCGTTTTTATTACCAGGACGCTATACAAATGGTTCAGAAGGGCAAGGTCAAATGGTTCAACGCCGATAAAGGTTTCGGCTTCATCACGCCGGACGCCGGCGGCACCGATGTATTCGCGCATTTCTCGGCTATTCAGGGTCGCGGCTATCGCAGCCTGAACGAAGGCCAGGAAGTCGAATTCGAAGTCAAAGATGGCCCGAAAGGGCCTCAAGCGGCCGACATTCGTCCGCTTTAAATCGGGAAATCCCGCTTTCCCGTAAACCAGGGGCCCTCCCCCCTGGTGCAACGCCCCGCGGCCGCATGGCTTCCGGGGCGTTGTTATATCCGGACGCATTGTGCCGGCCATGTCGCATGGGAATCGCACGGGGCGGCAGCATGTGGGTAACTGCGGGCATAACTCTGTGGATAGTTTTTTGGCCAGCAGGTTGCGGCCTTCCGGGTCAACGTGAGCCGGGCTGAGCTGACGCTTAGTTTTGCACAGCAAAGTTATAAGAAGATGCCAGCTCATAGCTAGAAAGCTATCGGCGGCCATAGGCCGCGCTTCTCAGCCAGGAGGGTGAAAAAGCCCATGTTTTCCGGCGCTTAGCTCAATAGCCCGCCAGAAGGCTTTACCTCGGCCGCGTACCCGGTAGTGCGGACGTAGGCTTTTGCTATTGCACCGCGACACACCGGGGTAAGTTGTTCACAGAGATATCCCCAGGAAACCCGAGCGTCAGTTGATGCGTCAATTGGGAGCCAATACCTGTCGGTAGATGTGGATAGTTATCCACGGCAAGCGCTGGATTACCTGTACATGTGCTCGTTGGTGCTCTTGGGGCTGGTTACCGCATTGCCCTATGTTTCACGTGAAACCACCCGTGGTGGTTATTGAACAGCCTGCCTGGAATGTTCCACGTGAAACATGGTTGAGGTGTTGTAGAGATGCCAGCGGTTGCAACTCCGCTTAAGGTTTCACGTGAAACATTGCTGGGGCCGCCTCTATAATGGAGGCCAATTAGCTCTTTCTTCCTGTTTTTCATCATGGATTACCCACGCGAATTTGACGTGATTGTCGTCGGCGGCGGCCACGCCGGCACCGAGGCCGCGCTAGCCGCGGCTCGTATCGGCGCCAAGACACTATTGCTGACGCACAACATCGAGACTCTGGGGCAAATGTCCTGCAACCCGTCTATTGGCGGCATTGGTAAGGGACATCTGGTCAAGGAGGTCGACGCGCTGAGTGGCGCAATGGCCATTGCCACTGATGAAGCAGGTATCCAGTTCCGCATCCTGAATGGTTCAAAGGGCCCGGCCGTGCGTGCTACGCGCGCTCAAGCTGATCGTGTGCTGTATCGTCGGGCCATCCGCCATCGACTGGAAAACCAGCCAAATTTGTGGATATTCCAACAAGCAGTAGATGACCTGATGGTTCAAGGCGATCAGGTGGTCGGGGCGGTGACCCAGATAGGTTTGAAATTTCGCGCTCGCACAGTCGTGCTGACGGCAGGCACGTTTCTGAATGGCCTGATTCACGTGGGCTTGCAGAACTATTCGGGCGGCCGCGCAGGAGACCCGCCAGCGATCTCTTTGGGGCAACGCCTGAAGGAACTGCAGTTGCCGCAAGGGCGGCTCAAGACGGGCACCCCGCCGCGCATTGATGGACGCACCATTGACTACAGCGTCCTGGAAGAGCAGCCGGGCGATCTGGATCCGGTGCCGGTGTTCTCGTTCCTGGGCAACGCTACCATGCACCCGCGGCAGTTGCCCTGCTGGATTACGCATACCAACGCCCGCACCCACGACATCATTCGCGGCGGGCTCGATCGCTCGCCCATGTACAGTGGCGTGATCGAAGGGGTCGGCCCGCGCTATTGCCCGTCAATCGAAGACAAGATCCACCGATTTGCCGACAAGACCTCACACCAGGTATTTCTGGAACCCGAAGGGCTGGATACGCACGAGGTCTATCCCAATGGCGTTTCTACCAGCCTGCCTTTCGATGTGCAGTGGGATCTGATCCATTCTTTGCCGGGGCTCGAGAACGCGCACATTTTGCGCCCGGGCTACGCCATCGAATACGACTACTTCGACCCTCGCGCGCTCAAGAGTACGCTGGAAACCAAGGCCATTGGCGGCCTGTATTTCGCGGGCCAAATCAACGGCACTACCGGCTATGAAGAGGCCGCGGCGCAAGGCTTACTCGCCGGCGCCAATGCCGCGCTGCAGGCGCTGGGCCGCGACACCTGGACACCGCGCCGCGACGAAGCCTATCTGGGTGTACTGGTCGACGATCTGGTCACGCGGGGCGTAACCGAACCCTATCGCATGTTCACATCGCGCGCCGAATACCGATTAAGCCTGCGTGAAGACAATGCTGACCTGCGTCTGACCGAAATCGGGCGCAAGCTGGGCCTGGTGGACGACGCGCGCTGGGATACATTCAGCCGCAAGCGGGATGCCGTGGCAACTGAAGTCGAGCGCTTGAAGTCCACCTGGGTCAACCCGCGTAGTTTTCCCGCAGAAGTCGCCGAGCCCTTGCTCGGCAAAGCAATTGAACGTGAGTACTCACTATCGGATTTGCTCAAGCGGCCCGCGGTCTCCTATGCCCAACTAATGCAAGCTCGGAACACCGACGGCAGTCTGCTGGCCGGCCCCGGCGTGGCGGGCGACGATATCCTGGCCGAGCAGGTTGAAATCCAGGTCAAGTACGCCGGCTACATTGCCCGCCAGCAGGACGAAGTGCAAAAGCACCTGGCGCATGAACAACAGCGCATCCCTGCCGACATCGATTACGACGCCGTCAGCAGCCTGTCGTTCGAGGTCCGGCAGAAACTCAAAACGCACTGTCCGGAAACCATTGGCCAGGCCGCCCGAATTTCGGGCGTCACGCCCGCAGCCATCTCGTTGCTGCTCATCCATCTCAAGCGCCTGCACTACGGCTCGCGCAAGCAAGCCGCATGAGCCCGCCTGCGCAGCACGAAGGCGCCGAGCCCGACGCCGGCCTGGCGCAGCGCCTGCGGCAAGCCAGCGAAAGCCTGGCGCTGCAGATGGACGCATCGCAAGCCGGCAAACTGCTGGCCTATCTGGCGCAAATGCAGCGCTGGAACCGCACCTATAACCTCACCGCCATCCGCGACCCGCGGCAGATGCTGGTACAGCATCTGTTCGACAGCCTGAGCGTCGTCAATCCGCTCAGCCGCGCCATCGAAGCAGGCGTGGCCGCCAGCGTATACGACATCGGCTCGGGCGCAGGCCTGCCCGGCGTGGTGCTGGCCATCATGCGGCCCGGCTGGCAAGTGGGCTGCGTCGATGCGGTGGAAAAAAAGATGGCTTTCGTGCGGCAGATGTCCGGAGTGCTGGCGCTGCCCAATCTGCGCGCGCTGCATGCGCGGGTCGAAACGCTGCCGCCAGCCGGCTGCGGCATCGTCATCTCGCGCGCATTTGCTTCGCTCAATGATTTTGCGTCGTTGGCGGGTCGCCATGTGCGCAACGATGGTACGCTCGTCGCCATGAAAGGGAAGGTCCCGGAAGACGAGATTCAAGCCTTGCACCAGCAGGGCGAATGGCAGGTGCAAGATATCCAGGCGCTGCAGGTCCCGGCGCTGGATGCACAACGCTGCCTGATCTGGATGCGTCGCAGTCAAGGAACTCTATGAACACCACATCGTCCAGCCCGCGCGGCGCCCGTGTATTCTGCATTGCGAACCAGAAAGGCGGCGTTGGCAAGACCACCACCGCCATCAACCTGGCGGCGGGCCTGGCCACCCACGGCAAGCGGGTGCTGCTGGTAGACCTCGATCCGCAAGGCAATGCCACCATGGGCAGCGGCATCGACAAAAGCAGCCTGGAATCCAACCTGTACCAGGTGCTGATCGGCGACGCGTCCATCGAGCAGGCCCGGGTGCGGTCCGAAGCGGGGGGCTACGACGTGCTGCCCGCCAACCGCGAACTTTCCGGCGCCGAGATCGACCTGGTCAACATGGACGAGCGCGAACGCCAGCTGAAATCAGCCATCGACGACATCGTCGGCCAATACGATTTCGTGCTCATCGACTGCCCGCCCACATTGTCGCTGCTTACCCTCAACGGCCTGGCGGCGGCGCATGGGGTCATCATCCCCATGCAGTGCGAATACTTCGCGCTCGAAGGGTTGTCCGACCTGGTCAACACCATCAAGCGCGTGCACCGCAACATCAACGGCGACCTGCGATTGATCGGCCTGCTGCGCGTCATGTTCGACCCCCGCATGACACTGCAGCAGCAGGTGTCGGCCCAGCTGGAATCGCACTTCGGAGACAAAGTGTTTTCCACGGTCATTCCCCGTAACGTCCGTCTGGCCGAAGCGCCCAGCTACGGCCTGCCGGGCGTGGTATACGACCAGGCCTCGCGCGGGGCCCAGGCCTATATTTCTTTCGGCGCCGAGATGGTCAAGCGCGTCGAAACCATGGATTGATGCCGGGCCATGGACGCCTTCCTCGCCATGCTGGGGTTATCCACACGTTCACCGCGTTCGCGGCCGGGCGTATCGTTCCAGCTTGTGCCTGAAGGGGGCGTTGCCGTGGTCGGCGCCTTGGCATGCAGCCCGCAAGGCGGCTGCAGCACGAATCGAAAGTTGTAAAAGGATCACTCGACATGGCCACCAAAAAACCCAAGGGTCTGGGCCGCGGGCTGGATGCCCTGCTCGGCGCAGACGGGCCCGCTATCGATACCATCGGCAAAGCCCCGGCCAAGGCCGAAGGGCCTCCCTCGACGCTACCCGTCCTCAAGATGCGGGCCGGCAAATACCAGCCGCGCACGCGTATGGATGAGGGCGCCCTGAACGAACTGGCCGAGTCCATCCGCACGCAGGGCATCATGCAGCCCATCCTGGTGCGCGCGCTCAACGACGACCCCGGTCACTACGAGATCATTGCCGGCGAACGCCGGTTCCGCGCCGCACAACTGGCGGGCCTCAAAGAAGTGCCCGTGCTGGTGCGCGAAGTCGCCGACGAAAACGCCGCGGTCATGGCGCTGATCGAAAACATCCAGCGCGAAGACCTCAACCCCCTCGAAGAAGCGCAGGGTGTGCGCCGCCTGCTCGACGAGTTCGGCCTCACGCACGAGCAGGCCGCCCAGGCTATCGGCCGCTCGCGTTCGGCCACCAGCAACCTGCTGCGCCTGATGAACCTGGCCGCCGCGGTGCAGACCATGCTGCTGGCCGGCGACATCGACATGGGCCACGCGCGCGCGCTGCTGGCGGTCGATTCGGCCATGCAGATCCAGTTGGCCAACCAGATCATCGCCAAGCGCCTGTCAGTGCGCGAAGCCGAAAAACTGGTCGCCAAAACGGCCAAAGAATCCGAAGCGGCGCCGCGCAAGAAAAGCAATGGCGCCTCGCGCGATGTGGCGCGCCTGGAAGAAGCCCTGTCCGACCAGCTGGGCACGCGCGTGGCCCTGAAAGTGGGCGCCCGTGATAAGGGCCAGATCGTCATCGATTTCCACGGTTGGGAACATCTCAACTCGTTGCTCGAGCGCCAGGGCCTGTCCGGGGTGTTGGATGCCTGAAGTCCGCCTGCCGGCAATTGCCGTGCTGGCAACCGGCGGCACCATCGCCGGCGCCCAGGCTGACACCGCGTCGCACGCCTACCGCGCCGGCGCGCTGGCCGTCGGCCAGTTGCTGGATGCGGTGCCCGGCCTGGCCGGGCTGGCGCGCATACAGGCCGAGCAGGTGGCCAGCGTCGGCAGCCAGAACATGACGCATGCCGTGTGGGCCAGCTTGGCGCGCCGCATCGAGGCGCTATGCGGCGATCCGGCAGTCGACGGCATTGTCGTCACCCACGGCACCGACACTCTCGAAGAAACCGCGTATTTTCTCAGCCTGGTCATCCGGCACGACAAACCGCTGGTGCTGGTCGGTGCAATGCGTCCGGCCACCGCGCCGGGCGCCGACGGGCCCGCCAACGTGTTTCACGCGGTGGCCCTGGCCGGTTGCGCCGCCGCGCGCGGGCGCGGCCCGCTGGTCGTCATGAACGAAGACATCCACTATGCGCGCGAGGTACAAAAAACCGCGTGCACGGGCGTCAACGCCTTTGCTTCGCCCAACCGCGGCAGGGCAGGGGTCATGCGCGGCGCGCAGGCCAGCTTCTTTTCACGCAACGACACGGTGCATTCCGGCGCCAGCGCCTTTTCACTGGAAGCGCTCGACGCGGCGGGCTGGCCCCGCGTCGACGTCGTCCATGCGGGGGTCGACCTGGGCGCCGATCTCATCGATTTTCTCGCCGAGCGTTCGCGCGGCATCGTGCTGGCCGGGGTGGGCGATGGCAACGCCACCGATGTCGCCATGCAGGCGCTGCGGCGCGCGTCGGCCGGCGGGGTGGCGGTCGTGCGTGCCAGCCGCACCGGCAGCGGTCGGGTCGGCCGCAACGTCGAAGTCGATGATGACGCCGCCGGCTTCATCGCCGCTGGCGAACTCAGCCCCCAGAAAGCCCGCATCTTGCTGATGCTGGGCCTGTCGCTTACCCGCGACCCGGCCAGGCTGCAGGCATTTTTTGACCGCTATTAAGCTGCCGCCCGGCGCGGGCCGCTACCTGATTTGACTTCCAGTTTAAAAGTGCCCATAATCCCTAGTTCTCCGCTGGAGGGGTGCCCGAGTGGTTAAAGGGGGCAGACTGTAAATCTGTTGGCCTTGCGCCTACGTTGGTTCGAATCCAACCTCCTCCACCAGAGACCCATATTCCGAATCCAGGCTTGGGCCTGGATTCTCAATGTAAGGCCCCAGGTTTTTCCGCACGGTTCGCCGTGCGGCGGGTACTGCAGAATACGGGCGAGTGGTGAAAGGGTAGCCTGCGGGTGTAGCTCAATGGTAGAGCAGAAGCCTTCCAAGCTTACGACGAGGGTTCGATTCCCTTCACCCGCTCCAGAATTTGCCCATGTGGCTCAGTGGTAGAGCACTCCCTTGGTAAGGGAGAGGTCACGCGTTCGATCCGCGTCATGGGCACCACTACTTTTTGTTCTCTTCTCAGTCAGAAGCTTCAATCCAGGTCAGGAGTCAGCCATGGCAAAAGGCAAGTTTGAACGTACCAAGCCGCACGTGAACGTGGGTACGATTGGTCACGTTGACCACGGCAAAACGACGTTGACGGCGGCGATCACGACGGTGCTGTCGAACAAGTTTGGCGGT